>CXWK01003078.1_pt3 | contig 18027 bp, 20 predicted proteins | sample 590851 | NCBI WGS metagenome assembly CXWK01 (sample SAMEA3498364, study PRJEB10139) | wastewater metagenome | biome: wastewater treatment plant; material: activated sludge | place: Denmark | collected 2014-08-01 | reverse complement strand
GTGGCTGGGGTGAAATTTGAACAGGCGATGGCTCGATTGGAAGTCATCGTGGGGGAGTTAGAAAAAGGGGATCTGCCTCTCGATGAATCGTTGAAGATTTTCGAGGAGGGCATTCGACTGTCAAAGAGTTGTCTCAAAGTATTGGAAGAGGCCGAACGTAAGGTCGAAGTGCTTGTTCAGGATAAGAATGGGAAGAAGCAGCTGCGAGCGTTCACCTCGGATGATATTGATGTCGTCGGTTCCGCTGAAGACGCCTAGTCAATTGTTCCGCTGATCCTCCGTTCTTTTTCCTCTTCTTTTTGGCGCGCATGGCAACAAGAGTGCGACCCGAGAAACATCGATGTGACCAGGTGTTGACGGCTCAGGGGCTGGCCCAGAGTCGTGACGCCGCTGCCCGAATGATTTTGGCCGGAAAGGTCAAGAGTGGCGGAGTACTGGTTGACAAACCATCCAGGCTGATTCCGATCGATGCCTCCATCGAAATTGCCGGAGGGGACCAGCCGTTTGTCGGCCGAGGTGGGGAGAAGCTCGACGCAGCACTGAACGCAGGCGTGATCGACCCACAGGGATGGACGTGTCTCGACGTCGGGTGTTCAACGGGCGGGTTCACCGACTGTTTGCTTCAACGGGGTGCGACGAAGGTCTACGCCGTTGATGTGGGCTACGGGCAATTCGATTGGCGGCTCCGTCATGACCCACGTGTCGTACTGCTTGAGCGAACGAACATCCGCCATATGGAGCGCTCCGCCGTTCCGGACCCGATTCACCTGGTCGTCATCGATGTCTCATTTATCTCGTTGACGAAAGTCCTTCCGGCCATCACGCAGTTTCTCCGACCGCAGGGCCAGGTCGTCGCCTTGATCAAGCCGCAGTTTGAAGTCGGCAAAGGTCAGGTTGGTCGGGGGGGGATCGTACGGGATGAGGGACAGCGGGCAGAGGTCGTCCAGCGAGTGATACGATTTGCCGGGGAACTCGGGTTGCAGACTCTGAAAACCGTTCTCTCCGCCGTCAAAGGAAAGAAGGGGAATCAGGAGATATTTGCAATCTTTGAGTACAACGCGCCGATTCATGATATGTAAAGAGCATTGATAGCAAAGGAGTGTTCATTCAGGAGGGCCAATGAAAGTACTCGTCACGGGTGGTGCAGGATTTATCGGGTCGCATGTGGTGGATCGCCTGGTTGAGGAGGGGCATCAAGTTGTCATCGTCGACAATCTGGCGACCGGGAAGCGAAAGAATGTCAATCGCGCGGCAAGCCTCTATAAGACCGACATTACCGGCTGGCGCCTCGAACGGATCTTTCGCAATGAACGGCCGAATATCGTGCTGCATCTCGCGGCGCAGGTCAGTGTGCGCAAATCTGTCGAAGATCCAGGGTTTGATGCCCAGGTCAATGTGCTGGGGACTATGAACGTGTTGCAACAAGCGGTTCGGTATGGTTGCAGAAAGGTGGTGTTCTCGTCATCCGGTGGGGCGATCTACGGCGAACAGGAGGCCTTCCCGGCCCCTGAATCGCATGCCACCAATCCGTTGTCGCCTTATGGCATCAGCAAGCTGTGTGGCGAACATTACCTCTCGTACTTTCAGCGCGTCGGTGGGATTCCCGTGGTCAGCCTCCGCTACGCCAACGTCTACGGACCGAGACAGGACCCGGAGGGCGAGGCGGGGGTAGTGGCGATTTTCATTCAAAAGCTGTTGAACGGCGAGCAGCCCATCATCAACGGCAATGGCCGCCAAACCAGAGATTTTGTGTTCGTCGAAGATGTGGCCGAGGCCAATCTGGCCGCCATGGGTCAGGATGCGCATGGGGTCTATAACGTCGGCACCGGCACCGAAACATCCGTGAATGAGCTATTCCGTATGCTGGCTGGATTAACCGGGTCCAGTGCCAAGGAAGTTCATGGGCCGGCCAAGGCAGGCGAGCAAATCCGGAGCGTCGTTGATGCGGCGAGGATCAAGCAAGAGCTTGGGTGGGAGGCCAAGATGGACCTCGCAGAGGGACTCAAGCAGACGGTGGAGTTCTTCCAAGGGAAGAGTCGATAAGCCACCACTGGGAACGGAACGCCGTGTTACTCGTGCACGACTTCGCATGGAACAGCGGATGCGAAGTTGCCGGCGTCCTGAGTTGGATCAGTACCGGGGCACGCTCCCGTCCACCTGGATCGACCAGGCATCGATCCCACCGATCAGATTCTTTACGTTGGAAAATCCCTGTTGAAGTAGGAATCCCGTCGCATCACCGCTGCGCATACCATGATGGCAGTAGGCGATAATCTCGGTCTCCCGATCCAATTTCGACAGTGACTGAGGCAATGTGCCGAGTGGAATCAGCACGGAGTTATCAAGCCTAGCCAGTTGATTCTCCCAGGGCTCACGCACGTCCAAGAGTACCAGCTGATCCCCTTTATCGATCCGAGCCTTCAGCTCTTTCGGTGTAATCGTAAAGCTCATATGACCGCCTCCTTTTTATGAAAACAAATCATAAGCGAGTGAAGAAAAGACTGTCAAATGCGGTCGGCTTGTCTGGTTAACCGGACTCCTCTGATCGTTCCGTATCCGATGCCTCGTCGAACACCCAGCGTCCCCGCCGGTCTGGAATTTTGAGTGCCTCGATCAGCCGATTGATGAAATCCAACCGTGGAATCTCTTCCGCTCCGAACCGCATGACATGGGGAGAGGACTGTTGGCAATCGATGAGGCGGAAGTTCCAGGCCTGGAGTTGTCGGACAAGTCTTACAAGTGCGACCTTGGATGCGTCATCGACCCTGGTGAACATGGACTCGGCAAAGAAGGCGCCGCCGATTGCTACACCATAAACTCCCCCGACCAAGCGACCCTCTTGCCAGCTCTCGACCGAGTGGGCGAAGCCCAGTTCATGTAGTCGCGTGTAGGCGTCTAGCATGTCATCCGTGATCCAGGTGCCACCTTCTGGATATTGCGGGCGTGGGCCTGCACATTGTTCCATGACCTGCCGAAAACAAGCATCGAGTGTGACGGTAAAACGATTTTGACGAAGACGCTTCTGGAGACTACGCGGGACATGGAGCTTATTGGGAAACAACACCGCCCGGGGGGTCGGTGACCACCAGAGAATGGGATCGTCCTCGTTGTACCAAGGGAAAATGCCGTGCCGGTATGCTTCGAGTAATCGCTCAGGACGGAGGTCTCCACCGACGGCAAGTAGGCCTTCAGGAGTGGCCTGATTGACCGGGGGAAAACGAAGATCGTGCGGTCTCAAGCGAAACATCACTGTACGATACGTGAAGCGAGTGAAAAAGACTACGGCAGGAAGAAGAGGAAAGAGTTGTAGTAGGCAGACCTGAGGGCAGATTGCCAGGAAGTCTGAAGAGAACATTATTTACTGAATCAACAGTGATGTGTTGCTATATGCGGTCCCAGTCGGATCGGCTATACTTACCGCGCTGAAAGACCAGTACACAATCGAACGCAGGCTGAGCGAGGAATGACACCAGAAGAACTGCAGTACATTATGGAGAGCCAAGAAAACGAACACTTGGAATTCAAGGAGGCGAAGACTTCATTCGAGTTTGAGGAGTTAGTGCAGTACTCTGTCGCGCTGGCTAATGAGGGTGGTGGAAGAATGGTGCTTGGCGTCACCAACAAGCAGCCTCGGAAGATTGTCGGGAGCCAGGCCTTTCAGGATCTTGAACGAACGAAACTGGGTTTAATGGAGCGGCTCCATCTTCGCATTGACGCCGAGGTGCTCCAGTTACCCGAAGGACGTGTCGTTGCCTTTCAGGTTCCACCGCGACCCATCGGCATGCCAGTTCAGTACAAAGGGGCCTACTGGATGCGAAGTGGAGAAAGCCTCGTGCCTATGACACCTGACCAACTTAAGCGCATCTTTGATGAGTCCGGGCCAGACTTCTCAGCTGAAATTGCAAGGAATGCCACATTTGATGATCTCAATCCAGAGGCAATCGCCCGATTTCGAGAGATGTGGAAGCGAAAGTCTGGTAATAGTGCACTTCAGAGCGTAACAGATGTTCAGCTTTTAACGGACGCAGAATTGCTGGTCGATAGTGCGGTCACGTATGGTGCCCTCATTCTCTTCGGTACAGGGAAAGCGCTGGGGCGTCATCTTGCCCAATCAGAAGTTGTGTTCGAATATCGATCAAGTGAGGCGTCCGTACAGTTTCAACAGCGGAATGAATTCCGGGAAGGGTTTTTTCTGTTCGACGACGAACTGTGGAAAACGATCAATCTTCGCAACGATGTCCAGCATTATCAAGAAGGGTTGTTTGTCTGGGATATCAAGACCTTTAATGAAAAGGTCGTTCGAGAGGCTATTCTCAATGCGGTGAGTCACCGTGATTATCGTCTCTCTGGATCTGTCTTCATCCGTCAGTATCCCAAGAGGATTGAAATTGTCAGTCCTGGAGGGTTCCCTCCTGGGATCACGCCAGAAAATATTCTGCTCCGGCAGTCTCCGCGCAATCGGAGAATTGCCGAAGCGTTTGCACGGTGCGGACTTGTCGAACGGTCCGGCCAAGGAGCAGACCGGATGTTTGAAGAATCAATTAAGGAAAGCAAACCTAGACCAGACTTTACCGGGACGGACGATTATCAAGTCAGTCTCTCACTCGCAGGCGAAGTGCAAAATCCCCGTTTTTTAACGTTCCTCCAGCACGTGACTCAGGAAGGGCTGGGTCCATTCACGACACAAGATTTCTTAGTCTTAGACTCTGTACAACGGGAAGAGTCTGTTCCGCCTATGCTCAAAGACCGTCTCGGATTCCTCAAAGACCGTGGCATCATCGAACTAACCGGCCGAGGACGTGGCGCCAAACCGATTCTATCCAGACGCTTTTATGCGTTTCTTGGTAAGAAGGGTGTCTATACGCGCAAGCGTGGGCTGGATCGTGAAACGAATAAGGCGCTTCTACTCCAGCATATCCAGCACTTTAGACAGGAAGGAAGTCGGCTTCAGGATTTGAAGCAGGTTCTCCCACAACTCACTCACGATCAGATTCAGAAGCTGATGCGTGAGCTGAAGGACGATGGGAAGGTCCACATGATTGGCACGACGAATTCTGCTAGGTGGTTCCCAGGTCCCCTCCAGGATGCAATTGCGCCGAAAGCGACTTAAAGCCAAAATTTGGCGTAATCCGGCGCAATCTTTCGACGGAAACCGCACAGTTTAAACAGGTTTTAAGCGGTGTGAAGCGCAATCCGGCGCAATTCCGTTCTGGTAAGGTGGTGCTCATGAGTGGATCTGTGGCAACTGTAGGCAGACCTTTTCGTGGAGACGTGAAGGTTTTCAAGAAACAACACCGCCCGGGGGTCCGGTGACCACCAGAGAATGGGATCGCCAGCGTTGTACCAAGGGAAAATGCCGTGCCGGTATGCTTCGAGTAATCGCTCAGGACGGAGGTCTCCACCGACGGCAAGCAGACCTTCTGGGGAGGCCCGATCGACCGGAGGAAAACGAAGATCCTGTCGGTGTAAGCGAACCATCGCTACGTACGATACGACAAGGACAGCAAAAAGGCCATGCCGGCCGAGCGCAACGGGTTCTCACATGCTCAAGGAAGTGTCAAATTGAAGGATGCCATTCAGCAAAGGTTGGAAACACGTAGCACTCGCGGAGTTGACAGGTGCCTCCCCGGTGCCGGAACCGTTTGAGCACGGCTCCGGCCCGTGCTTCCGTTCTGACCGTAGACACTCACTTCTTCACCCTCCAGTGGCGGCAATCAGCTACACAGGACTCATCTCATGAAACCGCCGAAATAGAGGGCAAATCCAACGATCCCGATAAGAAGCGCGCCATACACATACACCCACCCTGGCTCGTGAATGAGGTCGTCCTTTATGTCCTTTAAGTGTAGATCACTCATAGAACACCTCCTTGTTTAAAACTTCCTATGTGCCGTAGAAGAGTGTTTGGACCGACCATCCTCTATGCAACCTACGTTAATAAGCGGAACGTTCTTTCGCTATCGCCCGGAAGATTGAATTTGCAGCTACACCGAATGAGTGAGGGCACCGGTAAGCACAGGACGGATCACTGGGACTTGAGGTATGTCAGGAGAACCTATACGCGACCCAAACCGACCAACCACCGAATTGAAAAGCAGCCGTTCAACCTCTGCCTGTGCAGTGGGCTGGGAAATGTAAGTCTTCTCAATAGAGGGAGCTCAGGCGGATCTCTACAAAATTTATCGAGAAATAGTCCTGTAGGCACAACTCATTGAAACGAGAACGGGTATGGCGTATGGTTCGCGAACAGTAACGGCGCGTCAGACGTACAGGAACTGGCCGATCCGGATAAAACATAGTTAGATGGATTCATCTCATGCCAAGTGCAACGATTAAAATCTTTCTCGTCCACGGAGATCCAAAACGGCTACGAACGGCTGAATTGTCAAACTGGACCGGTAAAGCTGTGGCTGGCCCTCGAAGTGAATTTGACAATGTGCTTGCCCGAGAGGAGTCGCAGAATTCCGGTGTCTATTTCCTTACCGGCATTGATCCAGAAACGGGAAAAGTCGCAGTCTATATTGGCGAAGCTGAGTCAATTGGTGAAAGAGTAAAAGGGCACCTTGATAGAGATTTCTGGAATCACATCGCCTTCTTCACCAGTAAAGATGAAAATCTAACAAAGGCACACATCCGTTATCTTGAAGGTCGCCTCATCGAGCATGCCAAAAAGGCTGGTCGAGCTGAGGTCAAAAATAGCCAAGGTAGTGGCTCAAAGCTTCCCGAGTCGGACCGCGAAGATATGGAAATCTTCCTTGAGAAAATTCACCAGCTGTTGCCTGTGCTTGGTGTCGAGGTTTTGGTGCCAACTACTTCATCCCTAGCAGGTCGGAATGAAACAGCGACCTTGTCCTGTGAAATTAAAGGTTTTAAGGCCACTGGCTATCTCACGCCAAATGGCATTGTGGTTCTTTCTGGATCCCAAGCTGTCTTGAACGAGCGCCCTTCTGCGCAGAAATATCCTTGGCCAATTAACATGCGGCAACAACTGAAAAACCAAGGCGCCTTGAAAGAGAAGACCGATCATCTTCTATTCACCAAGGATATTGAGTTTTCAAGTCCCAGTGCAGCGGCTGCTGTCATACACGGTGGTAGTGCAAACGGCCTCACCGCGTGGAAGAATAAGGATGGAAAGACCCTCAAGGAGCTGGAGTCGGTCTAACAACGCGTTCAACGAGGACTTGCAAACCGTCCCTTCGTGCTCATTTTTCTCACACATCAAAGCGGACGGTTGGCCTATTCAAAAGGCGCTTTCATGCAACACGTTTTAATCATTCATGAGGTCGAAGCGTATCGGGCATGGAAGGCAATTTTTGACCAAGCAGCTGATCTCAGAAAACGGGCCGGGGAAATCAGCTATCAGTTACTCCGCTATGACAACGATGCCAATAAGATTGTCCACTTCTCGGAATGGTCCTCACTCGATAAGGCTCGACGTTTCTTCGAGTCTCCTGAACTGGATGAAATCCGAAGAAAAGCCGGCGTCAAAGCACCCGACTTCATGTACCTGCAAGAGATAGAGCGTGGGGTGCTCTAGCCCTAACCTCGCGTTCGAGAGGGACGCCGCAAGAACGAGGTGCCATTAGGCATGAGCATGTACCTCGACCCTGCTGACGCGCAAAGGTTCATTCAAGGCTACAAGCTTCTGATGCTTGAGCTATTAGGTAAACAGGAAGATCGCATCACTGGCAGCGTTGCTCCGCTGCTTGCGAAGGCGCGTGCAAAACTCGTTGGTAAGCGGGCCTTATTGCATAAGTCGATTGCGCGGCTTGAAGCACGAAACGTCAGACTGGACCCTGAAGTCGTCAAGGCCGTTGAAGGGCTTGAAGTACGACAGTGGGTCTATCTTCGCGACATGACACGGCATTCCATCATGATTCATTCGTCTGCTGATCGGGCATTCGGGGTGCTCGGGCTTACGCAGGGAATCCGCGATATTGTCGGCGGTACGGGGGTAGTAATCGAGGCGGGGTTGGCCCGCTACTGTGGGCGATATGTGTGTGATGGCATCATTTCGCAAGTGGTGTGGCTCGGACCCGGATACAGAAGAAGTTGGAATGAGGCATTCAAGGAGATCAAGGCATCAGGACAATTTCTTGTGAAAGCGGATATCTAACGATGCTGTCGATCGGACGCGTGCAAGGTGTGCGTATGGATACATTTCGTTGTGATACTTCTTCCTCCTCCAGATATGGCCGGTGTTACTGCGACTGAGTTGAGGACGGGCTTGTGATGCCTGACGTCCTGTTTCCTGATGAAGCAAGGTTTGTGAGAAACGAGACGACCATTCTTTCGGCTTCTCCGCAGAAGCTAGGATGGGCTGGAAGATCGGATCCGCATCGAGTACAGCTTTCAACAACTCTCGGTGGAGAGAATAGTGCCAGACTTCGTGGTCTTTGCCGGGGATCTCATCGAACCAGCGTTTGGTCTTCAGAGAGTATGGTGTAGCTTCAACGCAGTTACTAATCAGGCCGTGAAACAGTATACAGTCTAGGAGTCAGGATATTCAGAAAACCCACTGCGAATGCACTATTCATGAATTGAAAGCACGCACTATTTAGCGTGTGGCTCAGTATCTTGGCCCTCAACTAGGTGCAATCGTTTGTCTGAGTCAAAACGTCATCTGGCAGACAGTGAACCCTCCCCGGGTGTAGACTGCTAAAATTTCCTCCTTCGACAATGGCACAGCGCGTTGTATTCTTCGATCCCCTCATCGAGATGGGTTTGTAGATCCTCCACCGCGCGAGGAATCTACGTGCGGAACACCACGCGGTAGAACTCATTCAATATGGTCGTGTGAAACCGTTCACAGATTCTATTGGCCTGCGGAAGTCAGGCCTTGGTTTAGGTGGGAATGATATGCTTCATGGTCAGATAGCGTTCGTACATCAAGAACCGACTCCGTTGTCCAACGAACTATATGAGGGCCGTCCTCGATGCAGATCCGATGCTTCAACCTGTTCCTTGCAGCTGCAGAAATGCCCCCATGTTCATCTCTTGATTATTGCTGAATTGTCTATTGTTTGGAGACAATGGCCGGGACGAATGGTTCCAAGGGTAAGAGCGATTTCTTAGCACTTCATTCCTCTATTCGGTTGAAGTGATTCGATAATCACGGATCATCTCGACATGAGGTATCGATGATTTGGGTTGAACTCACCAGGTATAGTAGTCAAAACGCTCACGATTGAGAAAACGATGGCGGCAAGCTACACAATGTGGCTGTTCGCTGTGAGACATGACGTACCCGGCCGAGGCGGGAAGAGCAATCCAGGGCCATGAACACTAAGGATTGGGTGGGGCTCATCGAAGAGGTGTATAGGCTGGAAGATGACAGCGACAGCTGGCTGAAGCGTATATTGGAACATGCAGCTCCTCTGTCGAACCGAGGCTTCTGGCCCACCATCGGTACATACCACTATACCCCTAGCAGCCTACAGCTTGAACGATCAGCCGCACTGGGACCTACACACGCGCGCAATATTCTTGCAACCAGCATGCAGGTGCAAACTCCAGCAGTTAGCCATTTCTTCCGCACCGGACCAGCCGTCACGTCACTCAGTGAAGCGTTATTCACGCGCGAACCAGGTCTTGCGACCGTTGTTCAGCAGATTACGGGTGGCGTGGTCCACGACAAGCTGGCGGTCAAGGGACTGACCGGCCACGGTAGTGCGCTCATCCTCTGCTGGTTGTTTTCGGAACGCATTATACCGACCGCACAGGAACAACGCCGTTGGCAATGTGTGGCTAGTCATCTGGGTGCTGGACTCCGGCTCCGTGAATTCGCACAGGCATTGGATCTCGATTCCTCACCCGTAGAGGCTATTTTCGATAGCAGCGGGAAACTCCACGAAGCCCGTGAGGGTGCGGTGGCCCAGACTACACGTACCTCGTTGCGTGAGTCGGTCTGTCGCCTTGAGCAGCTCAGAACTCGACATGGCCGTTGTGATCCCGACCGAGCCTTAGAGGCCTGGGAGGGGCTTGTCCATGGCCGCTGGTCGCTTGTGGATTATTTTGATTCAGATGGCCGCCGACTTGTGCTTGCGATCAAGAATGATCCCAGCTTTCCTGATCCACGCGGCCTCACCTTGCGTGAACGCCAGGTTGCCGAATTCATCGGTCAAGGGCACAGTTGCAAGGAGATCCGGTATATGCTCGGGATCTCAGCCTCCGCCGTGACCAACTGTACGAGTCGCGCAGTGCGCAAGCTAGGCTTGTCGTCGCTCACTGAGCTCGCGGCTTTTTTTTCGCCCAACGGACCACGAGCCACGCTGATGGAATATGGAGTGCGTGGTAATACATTGCTGATCGGCAGCTATCCGCTCCTTCCCGCGAAGAAAGTTGCGGATCTGACAGCTGCCGAACAAGAGGTGCTGGCGGCGTTGTTAGCGGGTTCCACGAACCGTCACATCGCACATCAACGTAAGTGTAGTGAACATACCGTGGCGAATCAGGTGCAGTCCATTTTTCGGAAGATAGGTGTGCATTCGCGTAGCGAGTTGCCCGTGCGGTTACAGTGCGAAGCTTAGGACCCTACCCGCGCCTAGCATCAAGCTAAGGGCTGCCTGTGTAAAATTGACTATAGAGTCTCCTCTCGTCTCCTTCTATTCTCGCTAACATGACAGCAGCGAATCGGATTCCGTAGTTCCTTCTGTTACGTCCAAGGAAGGGCTGGTTTCTGGTTGCGATGAGAGATCTAGCCATGGATGGATTATGGGGGTCCTGCTATCCAGGGTGTGCGGCACAAACGACGAGCGTGTGACACGCTCTCCATGCTACCAAAGCCAGCTTCATCGGCCCAATTCTGATCATGACGGAGCCCGGGCTTGCAAACGCACATTTTAAAGCACTCCGCCCATCGCTCATGAGTAAGTAGCCCCGGCATCTTGTCTTGCAGATATTGGCGAAGATCTGAGAATGGAGCAGGAGGAGCTACGTACATAGGGGTATGCGTATCTATATCGATACAGTTAAACGCACAGATAGATACAGTTGAATGGGTTAGCAGAGGTCCTCGATCAGACGGTATGGCATGAAATCAAAAGCTTGTACGAAAAGTTATCCAGGCCCGGGAGTTGCGTAGCAAGGGGACAAGGGTGAGCTGCCAATGAAGAGCGGTGAGTGTTGGAAAGGAGGAGCTGTCAGCGATCGCTCTCAGAGTGTGCAGGCTTATCATTGTCGTATGCCAGAAAATCATAAGGGCATCAGAAAGTTCTGATGCTCTTGCCCACTACTTAGCTAGGAGGTTGTCTTATGTGGAAAGGGAAATGTGCTGTTCTTGCTTTTGTGGTAATGGCGTTTACGAGTGTATTGATAATAGGCCCCGCAATGGCGGAAGAGGGTGAGAAGGATGTCGAAAACAAGGTAGATTCAAAGAAGTGCATCGATGCAATCGCTAGCTGCGCGAAGGCTGCAGTAGGGCCGGCCCAAGCTATTGCTGACACCATCAGAGAGTGTAAGGCCTTGCGTCAATGCAAAAAGGAATGTCGGCAAGAAAAGCGAGACTGTAAGAAAGAGGCACGAGGCGAGAAAAAAGAGTGCAAGGAGGAATGTCGGGACAAATTTGGAACGGGGAAAGATTATAGAGATTGCGCGGATAATTGCCGAGACGACAAGAAAGAAGCGAAAGGTGAGTGTAAGGAAGAAAAAGAAGTGTGTAAGGAAGTTTGTCGTAACGAATTCAAAACGGAAGAATGTAAAGCTGCACGAACGGCAATAATCAAGGAAGGCTTGTCGGCGATTCCCTCGTGCGCGACCGTGGTCCAATGTGTTGGGGAGGCAGCCGGTGACGGAAAGTAATGACCGGCCTAGGCTTCTAGGCGATGGAACGAAGTGTCAATTGTGAATCAATCTACTTTGAATGGAGATGGCCATGTTTAAAATTAAATGTGCGCTGCTGGTTGCGGCAGTAATTTGTTCGGCGAATGCGGCAGTACTGGGCACTGCGCTGGCGGGAGAGGATTCGGCTCTTGAGAATGGAATGGAGATAGCGAGCTGTGCCATTGCTGTCAATAAGTGCAGGGAAGCCACCACGGATGCAGCAGACAAGGACGTGATCGGCGCCTGTAAGCCTTTGCGCCAATGCAAAAAGGAATGTCGGCAAGAAAAGCGAGACTGTAAGAAAGAGGCACGAGGCGAGAAAAAGGAGTGTAAAGAAGAATGTCGGGACAAATTTGGAACGGGGAAAGATTACAGGAATTGCGCGGACAATTGCCGAGACGACAAGAAAGAGGCGAAAGGCGAGTGTAAGGAAGAAAAAGAAGTGTGTAAGGATTCATGCATTGGGACCTACAAAACACCTGAATGTGAAGCCGCAAGAAAAGTCATGTTGCCGACTATCGGGGCCTGTGCGCAAGCACTCTTCTGTACAGGGAAAATAATAGGAGAGGCAGCAAACTAATGAACGCGTAAACCTGTTGAATGTAAATCAGTCTAGCGATGTGGGCAGTAAGTACTCCTACAAGGCTGGCGTCGCGAGAGACCTGCCGTGGCTTCACATGGGGCTTCTGCCGTTGGGCCAGCGCTTTGCGCTGACTCAACGGCCTTGCGGTGGAATCCACAGCTTGTTGGGCTGCAAAAGAGTACCCAACCAGTAGCGGGGGTTGGTACTGACCTGGAGGGCCATAGGCAAGAAGATTGCCATGAGGTCAACTCCATTCCATCTGTCGGCTTAACATTCTGATCGTCCTGTTTCGTAAAAATTCGACTGCATAGGTGAACGGCAGACCAAAATCAACCGAGGCCTGAGATCTCACCTAGTCTTGTTCGTCGTACAAATTGAGATTGTGTCACTATCTCAAGTCAGCTAGATCGTCTAGCCGGGAAGGGCGACTGAGCAGGAATCGTGAGCATGGTAGGGATATATCCATTGGGTTATTGGGAAGGTGGGACCTCTTCATACATACAAGGCAAACCGGGTAAGGAGAATTTACAATGCAAACGGTAAATTCAGGATCGCGTTCTTTAATTTATTCAAGTCGTGCGTGGATGGGAAGTCATGTCAATGGCCGACAGATTTTGGAAAGACCTAGCGGTGACTCAAGAGCCACTCAATCATCCAGTCGTATTGTGAATGTTAGGGTAAAGATGGCAGTGCTGGCCCTGGTCTCATGTGTCGGCACGTTCTCCTCGCCGGCTCTCGGAGAATCCACGAACCAAACGGCAAATCCGGCATGGCGACAATCCGTCGAACAGGTGATCGAGGCGTATATTCGGTCGCACCCTGAGCTGATTGAACAGGCGCAGCAGGCGCTGGAGGCGAAACGTCAAGAAGAAGAGAAAGTGCGAGTGAAAGAGGCTATTGCTACACATCGAAGTGAGTTACTCCATGATCCTGCGTCGCCAGTAAGCGGTGATCCTGCCGGTGAAGTGACGGTCATAGAGTTTTTTGATTATCGTTGTGGGTTCTGCCAGCGAGTCGCAGGATCGGTCACACAGTTGCAGAAAGACGACGCGCGCGTACGCATCGTGTATAAAGACTTCCCGATCTTGGGTGCCGCCTCTGTCCAAGCGGCAAAGGCAGCATTGGCGTCTCGATCACAAGGGCACCATCAAGCGTTTCATGAAGCGCTGTTCACTGCGAAGGGCGAACTGACGAACGAGCAGATACTTCAGATCGCCAAAGACGTGGGTCTAGACGCTCAAAAACTCGCGGCAGATATGGAGAACCCGGAGTGGCTTGCCATCATCGAGCGCAATCGGGCTCTCGCGAGCGATTTGGGGATTACTGGAACTCCAGCGTTTGTGGTGGGTATGGAGTTAGTTCCCGGTGCCGTAGACCTGACAACGCTCAAAGATCTTGTCGCACGAGCACGCACGCGATGATCATGCTGTGGGCGGATGACTATCGAAGATGCAGGAGCCTACCTACCTGTGCATGAGTAATCCAAGGCAGGTAGGTGGCCGTGGTCTCTTGGCAGTTGCAGGAGCAGTGGTGATGGCCAATGTGGATAGAGCATAGGACTATGTGGTGTGGGTTGTCAGATTACACGCAGATAGGCGGGAAAGGGCACCTACTGCTTGAGTTTTTCCGCCGTTGCAAGGATAGGCTGAAACATCGGGTCAGCGTCGAGCACGGCCTTTAGTAACTCGCGGTGGAGGAAATAGCGCCAGACTTCGTTGTCTTTCCCGGGGATCTCATCAAACCAGCGTTTGGCTTCGGTGAGGTGGTGTAACATCTGCCCCTTGTCCCCATAGTTCGGCATGAAGATCATGCTGTAGGCCATGGTGTATTCGGCGAGAAACTTGTCGAGTGGGCGTTCCGCGATCTCCAGCGACGCCTTGGCATTGTCATGGGCTCGGACACTATCCTGGTCATGCAAGATTCGATTCCACGCCACCTTGTTGATGCGGGACCAGGCCAGTTGTAAGAGAGCTTCAGCCTTGTGGCCCTTTCGGTCGGCCGGAATATCGTTGACCAACGCTTCAAAGGTTTCAATCATCGGAACCTGGTCATTGTTCCAGCGATAGGCCATTCCAAGCCGGAACCGGTGCTCCAACTGCTCAGGATGGGTTCGTGCGAGGGTTTGCAGTGCCGGCAAGAGTCGGTACAACAGATCCGCAGAAGTCGGCTGCAAAAACCCACCGACCTCCATCCCCAACGAGAGATCGAGGCGGTCCGAGGCGGCGGCGATCGTCCAATAAAACTCGTTGACCGTCTGGGCGAGTATTGGATCCTTGATGACGAGCTTGTGGTTCCGGCCCGCGTCCTGTAGCAGCACGGTATAGAGATGCTTGGTTAAGACGGTAAGTGCCTCAGTCTGTTGTGGATCAATGAGGAGAATGCGATTGAGGAGCGCCACGCGATCGCGGAGCTCAGGAAATGAGGCAGCCCGAGCGGCAGCCGCAGTGAGTGTGCCAGGTTGGTCGGCGGGCCTCCACCAGATGATGGAGTCCGGAAGGGCACGGCTTCTTTCAGTTGTGAATGGGATGCGTTCCTGGACCATGCCTGGAGCCTCAGGCTTGGTGTCTACCGGGAGATGCACAACGGCGGTGTCGCGCGGAAACCCGTGTGGACGGAGTCCACTGAGCACGACCCATTGCGTGGTTATGGATTTGATGGCACGGCGTTCACGCTTGATCGTGCTGGTCCAGTGAACCATGCCCGGCCCGTAGGCAATCGGAGATGTGAGCGGGTCATGGTAGTGAACGGTCAGCTCGACCAATGTTGCAGGCACGCCAATGACTGTTCCATTAGGTTTCAACCGAAAGGATCCGTTTGGGATGGTGCGGGTTCCGGTGACGGTCAAATGAAGGCCTGTCCCCGGAGGGGAGGTCCCGAGCAGATCCATGACAAAGGCCGAGGCCTGTGCGCTGGCCAACGTATCTCCATAAAACACGAGCGGACCTGCGCTAGGCCAGAGGACATCCATTCCGATATCCGACCGATTCAGGAATGGAGCATGTCCGGCGGTAAGCGCTTTCCAGCACTCGTCGTAAGAAGGTTCCTTCGCAATGGAAGATGTTTTTTTTGCAGAGGGAGCTGTCACTGAGTTGTACTGGCAGGCAAAGTCGAATTGCCCGGCCGCGATCTTGTCACTGTTGGCAAGGGCCGTCGCATAGCGAAGGGCGGTGTCGATGGCAGAGGGATGAACGGTTTTGTGCTTCGTCTGGCTCAGCGGCGCCTTCGGCGTGGCGCTCGCCATGTCCGGCAGATTCATCTCAACGATGGTCAAGAATCCAACAAGGAGGAGCAATCCACGAAAATGTGTCATGGTCATAATGAGTATTGGTCAAGCGATTGGAGGTTAGCGAGTGCCGGTGGTTTTCAAGATCTTTTTCCGCATCACCGCTCGGCTCGCCGCGGACAATGTCGGTGAGGGGCTATGGCGACAGAGCGACACGGTTTGGCGCAGTGACGTCACGAAGGTTTCACAATTCGGGCAGGCGCCCAGGTGTCGACGAATTTCATCGCAAATATCTCCAGAGAGTTCGTCATCGATATAGGCGGACAACTGGCGCAGGATACGCAGACAGTGGGCTTTCCCATGCGTCGGTTTCCGCTGAGCGGGTGCTGAAGATCGGTGTCGTTTAGAGGTGTTCTCTCGTGCCATGTGAAGCACTCCTCTGCTTTCTCACTGGGGCATGATCATGGTCAGTGAGTGGCTCGCCGAGCCCCCGTGCGCTCAATTGACGGCGCACGAACAATCGAGCCCGGTGTAATCGTGATTTCACTGCCCGCTCATTCAACCCCATGATGGTTCCAACTTCCTTGGCGCTGACTCCTTCCATATCGCGGAGCACCAAGACCATCTTATACTTCTTCGGTAGTTGATTGATCGCGGTATCAAGCGCCTCTCGTAACTGCTTATTGTGGAGTGCGGCTTCAGGGCTTAGGCCATCGATCGGAATCTGTAACCGAAATTCACCGTCGGATGTGGGAATGAATTCCTCGAGGGATAACTCTCGCTCAGGCGCGCCTTTCCGTTTTCGCCGCATGCGGAGGCAGGCCCGCGAGGCGATCGTGTACAACCATGTTGAAATCTGGGCATCGCCACGGAACCGGTCGAGGCCTCGATAGGCATTCAAAAAGGTCTCCTGGACCAAATCCTTGGCCGCCTCCGCCTCTCCACACAACCGGTGGGCAAAGCGATACATGAGATCCACATGATCTCTGTACAGCGTATCAAAATCCTTCGCCGATCGAGTCCTGGTCGAGGATTTCTCAGGCTGGTGGCCTGTCGCGGGTGAGGCATTCATACGCCGAGCAGTCTACGGGGTGATGGAAAAGAGAGTCAAGATGAGGAACGAAGGTGACTGAGGAAGAGGCTGGACTACTTCACCCGATGCAGTTCGATGACCTCGCCGAGGCCATTGAGCTCCACGGTGATGGGGGTTCCTTCTCGTGCCCCGTTCAGCAAGGATTTGCCGGCTCCGATGGGGTAGGTCTGTTCTCCCTCTGGAGTCCAGAGTCGGACGGCAGCATGATCCGGAGCGGCGAAGTCCAATGGTCCTGTGACGAAACGGCGAAGAAGAGCGGTATCGTTCGATGCGGCAAGATCTGCAACGACGGAGTCGTTATGCATATGCAAGGTCATGGTCTGCCCGATCTTGGCACTCTTGATGCCGATCTTGTTGTTGACGTTCACGATGCCGATAGGCGTCTTGAAGAAGATAAAATTCGACTTCATTTTGGAGATCGTGCCGGTGAGCAACAGATGGGCCTTACTACCCGGGGGAGCGATCTGGCCGATTTGCAGATCGAACTGGAGGTCATGCACGCCGATAATGTTTCCCGCGCCGTCTACTTCCACTGTCACAAACTCCCCGTTCTTGGGGGCGGTGAGTGCGGATTCATAGGTCCCCATGTGGAAGGCCTTCATGCCACTGGTGGGTGTCCAGAGTAGCAACTTGGTGTTGTCTACGCTGTCTCGTTTGAACGGTCCGGTGAGATAGCGGTGGACGAAAGTGCCATCAGTCCGCCGCACAATATCAATGACGATATAGTCGTCGTGGACCATGAAGGATACTTCTTGTGAGGCAGGGAGAGACTTCAGCGTGGTCTTTGAACTCAGCGACATGAGCCCGATCGGCGTTTTCAGAAAGACGATCCCTGGCTTGGCTCGCCAGACACGGCCTGTGAGCTCAATGGATGGGTTGACGTCAACACGAACGGGCGCCGGTTCCACAATTTCTGGTTGAGCGGTCTGCGGAGGACCCTCCACTGGCGGCTGAACAGCCGGAGTGGTGTCTGTGGCTTGTGCCGGCGGTATCTCGGGTTCTTGTGGCTGAATGGCCGGAGGTAGATCAGTTTGTGGTTGTGTTGGGACGATCTCATCGGCCTCTGGTTGTTGGGGTGAAGTCCCGTCGATCTGGGCCTGGAGAATTGTCTGGGTATCGAGTTGAGTTTCGAAAGGAAGCGGGTCGGCGGGTTGCGACTGGAGCTTGTCGCCGTCCGCGAGGCTGGCTGTGGCACAGCCGGCACTGACGACTCCCATCAGTAACACTGCAACCAATAATTGTCGAGCCTGTCCAAATTGATTCATCATGAAAAGGCTAAGTCCGGCTAGAGGTGAACGTTGGGATCTG
>CXWK01024185.1_pt1 | contig 18036 bp, 20 predicted proteins | sample 590851 | NCBI WGS metagenome assembly CXWK01 (sample SAMEA3498364, study PRJEB10139) | wastewater metagenome | biome: wastewater treatment plant; material: activated sludge | place: Denmark | collected 2014-08-01 | reverse complement strand
AGCACGTCAAATCCAGTTGCAGCGGCGTCACCGACACGCAGCCATCGCGCAGCGCCTCGAAGTCCGTGCCCGCGTCGGGCACGCCGGTGGGGTAGTCGCCGCCGATCCAGTAGTAGGGCGTGCCGCGCGGGTCGCGCCGCTCGTCCAGCCGGTCGCGGTAGACGCGCAAGCCCAACCGCGTCACGCGGATGCCGCGAATCTCTGCTGCCGGCCGGCAGGGCACGTTGACGTTGAGTAGCAGATCTTTAGTCAACCCCTGGGCGATGCTCTTCGCGACGATGCGCCGGGCGTAATCGGCCGCGGTCACGTAGTCCCACTCCTGCGTCGCGTCACTGCCGTCGAGCGAGAAAGCGAAGCCGGGCACCCCGGCAATGACCCCCTCCATCGCCGCCGTCACCGTGCCGCTATAGGTCACGTCGTGGCCCAGGTTGCCGTGGGGGTTGATGCCCGACACGACCAGGTCAATCTTCTCCGCCACGCGGCCGAGCATGGCCAACGCCACGCAATCCGACGGCGCGCCGTCGCTCATCAGGGCCGGCGTGCCGTCGCGCAGCGTTGTCTCCAGCACGCGCAGCGGCCGGTGGAGCGTCTTGACGTGGCCGCCGCCGGACCAGTTGTGGTCGGGGGCGAGGATGGTGACGTGGCCAAGGTGTTTCATGGCGTCGGCCAGGGCAGCCAGCCCCGGCGCGTGGACGCCGTCGTCGTTGGTAACGAGAATGTGCATGAGGAGGGATTATCCGCAGATTGGGCAGCTTTGGGAAGGACAGATAACTACGTGGAAGCGAGGCGTACTCACTTACCTGAGGCTCAAGGAAAGTAACGGTAGATGTTGCGGCGATGCAGGATGCGTACAAACACAACTGTGCTGTCGGCTATGGCGACACCAATGCGGTAGTCGCCTATACGAATGCGATAGTATTCGCCTGGAGATTGTAGCTTTTTGACGCCTGGCACAGCATCGAGGCTGGACGACTGTTCGACTAACCCGATCAAATGCTGAACTCTACGTTGCGCCTCCTGATCGCGCAGCTTGCGAAGATCGCGGGCAAAACTGGATTTAAACTCAACTTTCAAGCCCGCCCTTCCAGAATCGCCATGATTTCATCGCGATCTACAGACTCGCTACCTTCGCCTTCTTTAATGGCCTCTAGTAGACCGGCGTCTTCGATCGCCTCTAGCAAGATGTCTTGAAACACATCGCGCCGCGTTTCGATGAGTTCGAGTAGAAGCTCCTTGAGTAATTCTCGAACCCGGTTCTCTTCAATCGAAAGCGTTAATTGGTTCATATCTTCCATTGCTCAGCTAATGGTCCAGTAATTATCGCCGGTTTCAAGAATATTGTAGCATAAAGTTAAGCTGGTTTTGTAGCCGGCCGGAACCACTGCCAACGTTAGAGCCCGGTAAAATGTGTTCGCTTGTCCGAGTCCGGATACTTCAACCCATACCCCACCATCCGATCCATCCCAATGTGGGCCAGCCAGACGAGGGCCACAGCCACAACCATACTCGCCCCGTCGCCCAGCCACCAGCCCACACCCAGNNATCCAGACGAGGGCCACAGCCACAGCCATACTTGCCCCGCCGCCCAGCCACCAGCCAACGCCCAGCAACGCCAGCGGCCCCAGCATCACGTGGACGGCGTCGTAGGCCACCGCCCCCGCTCGCGGCCCGGCCAGATAGCCCAGCAGGCTCAGGTCGGGGGCCAGCAGCAGCAAGAGGAATAGCCACCACGGATGGCTGAAAGCAAAGAAGGCGGCCGTCGCCAAGCCGAGAACGGCCGCCCCTTCCAAATGCAACAGGATACGCGGTAGAGTCATGGCCCCAGTGTGGCACAGGATTCTTATCCTGTGCTACCGGCCGAGGTTAACGATTGCGCCGGCTATAACCGCCACCACCCAACGCGCCAATGTCGGCCAGGACGCCCAGCCCCACCACTACCCACTGCAACCCATCTACACCGCCGGGCGACATCAACACGTAGGCCAGCGTCGTCCAGGGCAAGAAGAGGACACCCAGAACAGGCCACAGCAAGTTGTTGAAGGCAGCGTTCCAGCGCGCCCCGTCAGTCAGATACCAGGCGATGGCCGCGATGCGTGGACCGATGAAAACGAGCAGACTAATGACACAACACATGACGAACCTCCTGTCAGTAGATAGCACCTATACGTGCCCATTCCTGCGTAGTTGCTCCTGGAGGCAAAAGAGGGGCACAGAGAGACACGAAGGAAGAACCCTCTGATTCTTTCCGCGCGCCTCTGCGACTCTCTGTGATCCTCTTCTACACTCAGGAAGCCTGGACGCGGGCCCTTTCGGCCGCCACGTCGAACGAGGTCGGCGGATACTGCGGGTTCATCTCGCGCAGCGTCTCGGCCACCAACTGCGCCAGCAACCAGTCGCGGTGCCATTTGCGGTCGGCGGGGATAACGAACCACGGCGCGTAGTCGGTGGAGCAGCGCGCCAGGGCAACGCGATAGGCCTCCATGAAGTCATTCCACAGCAGCCGGTCGTCCACGTCGCCGGGGCGATACTTCCAGTGCTTCTCCGGCTCGGCCAGCCGGGCCAGCAGCCGCTCCTTCTGCTCCTCCGGCGAGATGAAAAGCATACATTTGAGGAAGGTAATGCCGTCGTCGGCCCACCGCTTCTCCCAGGCGTTGATCTCGTCGTAACGCCGTTGCCACTCTTCCGGCGGGACGAGGTTGCGCACGCGCACGACCAGCACGTCTTCATAGTGCGAGCGGTCGAAGATGCCGATGGTGCCCGGCTCCGGCAGCTTCTGCTCAATGCGCCAGAGGTAGTGGCGAGCGCGCTCTTCTGCGGTTGGCGCGCCAAATTGGGCGATGCGCAGGCCCAGCGGCTCGCTGATGCGGTCAATGGCCTTGATGGCCCCGCCCTTGCCGGAGGTGTCCATGCCCTGCAGGAGGATGAGCAGCCGCCGCCGGCCGCCGCCGCGCGACTCGGCGTAGAGCCGCTCCTGCAAATCGCCGACCTCCCCCTCCAGCGCGCCGACTTCGGCCAGGGCCTGCACTTTGTCCTTCGGTCCGGCGACAATGCGGCGCGCGTCCAGGGTCGACAGATCGAACTCTGGCCCCACGCGCAATAGATCGCGCACCGATGCCGCCGCGGCACTCTTCTTGTTGTTCTTACCTTTCTTGGCCATCTCGTCTCCTTACCCGCTTTCGGTGCAGCCCACTTTCTGAAGTGGTCACTGAAGAGAGTAGACTGCACCCTCTTACCGGAACGTGCAACGCACGGATCAGCGCCCAAACGCCTGTCGCACTTCGGGCTGCAACAGGTAAAACACAATCCCCGCCGGAATGACCAGCCCGATGACACCGCAGCAGATGGCCACAAAGCCCCCGCTAAACAGCCCTAACACACCACTGACAACATTGACGCCGACGCCGATCAGGGCCAACAGCCACGCCCAACGCTTCAGCGCCAGCAGACCATAAGCGACCACCAGGTCAATCACCGCCGCGATGATACCAATGATGCCCTGGATCGTCTGCGCGCCGCCGACGGTGGCCAGCACGCCATCGCCGAAGAGCGTGCCGACGACGCCGGTGGCCGCGCCGAAGCCGAAGACGAGCAGGCTCCAGAACAGTGACAGGAGTCCCAAGAGGATAAAGGCGATGCCCAGCAGGGTAACGCCGGTCGGACGTGTAGTGGCCATGATGTACTCTCCTATGTGATGACGGACAGGCGTTAAAATAGGAAGGGCGCGACCAACGGCTAAGCCGGTAGGCCGCGCCACCCAATCGAGCCGGAGAAGCAATCCGGCGGCTAACCAGCCAGAACGCGCGCCTTTTCGCTCTGGAACTCGTCTTCGGTCAGGATGCCGGCGTCGCGTAGCGCGCCCAGCTCCTTCAGCTTCATGATACGGATGGAGGCGGCGTCGGAGTCAGAAGCGGCCATAGCGGGCGCGGCCGGCGACGAGGCCGTCTGCTGCTGCATGAGCTGCTGGAGTTGCGCCTGCTGCTCGGCCAACTGTTGCTGCAACTGCTGCTGCTCCGTCTGCGCCTGCTGCTCAACCAACTGCTGGTCGACCATCGCCTGCACCTGGGCCTGCTGCGCCGCTTGCTTGGCTTGGGCCGACTGATTCATGGCGGCGCTGGTCTTGGTAGAGACGGCTGTGGCTGTGCCGGCGATGACCGCCGTGCGGGCCATCGTGCCCATCAGACCGGGGCCGCGGCGAGTATTGACCGTAACTCTTGCATTTCTTCTCATGGGTTTACCTCACTACCTGTCAGTCCGTGACGCTTAAAACTCGACACCCGAGTTCTCCAGAGCCGCCGCCACCACCTCGTGGGGAATGCGGCCGCTGTCCACCAGTTGGCCGCCCGACCCGCGCACGGCGGCGGCGAACCGCTCCGCCCACAGGTTCTCCCAGACAATGATCGCCGCCGAGCTATTGGGGGGCAGCAGAGTGGAGATCTCGTTCAGGTCTTCCTCGTTCAACAGGTCGTTAACATCGCCTTCCAGATCGGCAAACACCGCGCCAAGCTCGGCGTCCAGCTCTTCAAGCTCGCCGACCGTCAGCACGCCGTCCGCGTCCATGTGGGCGAAGACCAAATCAATAATGTGGATCGTCCCGCTTTCCACCAACTCGCTGAGCGCGGGCACAACATCGCCGTTGAAGCGATTGCCGGGGAAGGCGATAACAGCATACTCAACAGGTCCCAGGGCCATTGATACTCTCCTTAGTTCACTGGTATGGCGGCTGCCACGAGGCATCGCCCGAACTCAAACCTATTCTAACGCCAAACCGCCCCGTCGGAAATACCCACGAGGCGATTGAATGACTAAACACCTGACAGGTGGGCGGTAGAGATCCTTTGACCGCAACGGAACGGTTGGGTCGCCCACCTAGTCAGGTGCAGACTTTCCGCAACTCCTGGTCTACGGCGCGGGCACGAAGACCAACGTGCCGCTCTCATAGAGCATGTCAACGAGCAAATTGCCCTCTTCCAGCCGGTAGCCCTGTGCGTTCGTCAGGCCGCCCAGGAAGATCTGGTCGAACGAGCCGATGCCACAGAAAGCCATTGTCGAAACGCCGGGGGTAATGGTCAGCAAGTTGCCCTCCGCTGTGGTGTAGCTTGCCCCACCGACGTTGCAATCGGCCACCAGATTGGCCGTGCCGTCAGCGTTGAAGGTAATGGCGTAGCGCGTCGGATCGTTGATGGTGATATTGCCGTCCGTCTTGGTGATCTGCGTCAGTTGCCACTGCGTGCCGACCAGGCCACCGGCCGCCACGGTCGGCTCGCCCTTGCCCGGCTCTTCGCCAACCCCGCCACCGGCCTCCTCGTCGGCCGCGCCCACCGGAGCAAACTTCATCGTGCCGGCCGAGGCGAACTGATCAATGAACAGGTGGCCATCCTGGAAGAAGTAGACGGCTGCCGCGCCCAGGCCCACCACAAACGGCCCCGCCTGCGAATCGGGCGGGCACATGGCCAGCGTCGTCGCGCCGGGAACGATGGTCAGGGCCGAGTCGGCCACGGTGTAGGTGGCCATCACCTGATTGCAGTCAGCGCCAATCACCGCCGTACCGTCCTCGTTGAAGGTGAGCGTGTAGCGCGTCGGGTCGGCGGCGGTGATCGTCTCGACCGGCGTCGTCGTCTCCACCCACTGCCAGGCGTTGCCGGTCAGGGTCATCTCCACCGGTGTCGTTTCGGTTGTGCCACCCTCCCCGGGGGCTTCCACGGCTGTGGCCGACTGGAAGCGCAGCGAGCCGGCCTCGGCCGCCTGGCCGATGACCAGATCGGCACCATCGAAAGAGTAGGTCGCCGCTGTGGCCAGCCCGGCCAAGAACTCCGTCGCCTGTGAATCTTCGGGGCAAGCCATCAGCGTCGAAGCGCCCAGGGTGAGAGTCAGCGTGCCGTCTTCGCCGGCTACGTAGCTGCCGCCGACGGAGTTGCAGTCGGCCGTGATGCCCAGCGTGCCGTCCTCGTTGAAGGTGATGGCGTAACGTGTCGGGTCACTGATGGCCGTGACAGTGTTGGCCATCGCGCTTTCCGACCACTGCCAGGTCGTGCCCACCAGCGCCGGCGCCGGCGCTAGCCCGGTGCCCTCTGCGCCCGCGGCCGTGCCCGCCGCACGGAACAGGACCGTCCCGGCCTCGGCGTCCATTTCGATGAACAGTTCACCGTCCTCAACGGTGTAGCTGGCGGCGCTGCTCAGGCTGCTGAGGAACAACTGGTCTTGCGACCCCGGCTCGCAGGCCACCAGCGTGCTGGGGCCGGGCGTGATCATGAGGGTGCTGCCGTCGGTGGTGTATTGGGCGACGACGACGTTGCAGTCGGCCGTGATGTTGGCCGTGCCATCCTCGTTGAAGAGGATCGTGTAGCGGGTCGGGTCGGCTGAAGCCGTCTGGCCCATTGGGTCAATGACCGACACCCACTCCCACGTCGTGCCGGTCAGGCTGGTGGTCGGGGGCAAGCTCTCGGGGCCGCCGGCGGTCACCGGTTGCAGACGCATCGTGCCCGCGTCGGCCGCCTGGTCAATATAGAGGTCGTTACCTGTGTCAATGGCAAAGTAGTTAGTCGCGTTGGCCAGGGCGCTCAGGAAGAGCGTGTCCTGCGTGTCTTCCGGGCACCCAACGGCTGTCGAAGCCCCCGGCATGATGGTCAGTGCGCCCGTCTCGTCGGCGGTGAAGGTGGCCGTCACGCTGTTACAGTCGGCGGTGATGTTGGCCGTGCCGTCTTCGTTGAAGGTGATCACGTAGCGGGCGGGGTCAACGGCGACGATCGTTTCCGTTGGCGTGGTCGTGTCCACCCATTGCCAGCTTGTGCCGGCCAATGTCGGGATGACGTTGCCGCCGATGACTTCGCCGCTGTCACCCTCGGCCGGCGTCGCGACGATAGGCTCAGCGGTAGGTTGCTCGCCGGTCACTCCCTCGGTCGTCGGCAAGACCTCCTGACCGCTCGGCTGCGCGCCGCCACAGGCCGCCAGGACCAGCAGCAGCGCCAGGCTCAGTAGCAAAACAAGACGTTTCATCTTTCTTTCTCCTCGTCAGTTGCTAAGACAGAAATGGGCCAGAGCGAGGCAAGGACAAGCCCGGACACGCGAAAACCCACCGCGAATTGGCTTCGCCGTGGTCAACCGCGTCCAGGGTATGCGGACAGTTGCCCCTCTTCATGCTTCCCTCTCGACATAATACAATAGATCAACAGCGTTCGCAATGGGGGCAGGGCTACTTTTCGCGCGGCTCATCGGGCAACCGCCGCTCGGTCGAGGCGCGCTGCCGTTCGATGGCCGCCAGGATGGTCGTCACCGCTTCCTCCACGGAGTCGGTCGGCGACCAGAGATGAACGTCCTGCTTGCCGATCGTGCCGCGCGTCACCAGGGTGTCGCGCATGAAGGCCGCCATCGGCCGCCAGAACTCGACGCCCATCGAGATGAGCGGGAAGTCCTCGATTTTGTCCGTCTGCATCAGCGTCACCGTCTCGAACGCCTCGTCTAGCGTGCCGTAGCCGCCGGGCAAGACGACGAAGGCCGAGGAGTACTTGACCAGCATCACTTTGCGGATGAAGAAGTGGTCAAACTCGATGAAGATATCCAGGTAGGGGTTGGGCTGCTGCTCGAAGGGCAGTTGGATGTTGCAGCCGATGCTCAGGCCGCCGCCTTCCTTGGCGCCGCGGTTAGCGGCTTCCATGATGCCCGGCCCGCCGCCGGTCATCACCGCCAGCCCTTCCTCGGCCAGCCGCCGCCCCAAAGCGCGAGCCATGTCATAGTAGGGCGTGCCCTCGCCCAGCCGGGCCGAGCCGAAGACGGTGACGCACGGCCGGTCAATGGCCCCCAGCGTCTCGAAGCCGCGCAGGAACTCCAGGAAGTAGCGAATGGCGCTCTCCAGGTCTTTGGCCCGGTCACGCGGGCCGGCCAGGAAGCGCTTCTCCACGTCGGCGGCGCTGGACAATAGCGAAAGCTTTTTGGGGTCAGCCATCAGGTGTTTCCTCCGTAGGGTTAGAGTAGCGTGCCGGCCGCTAGATCAGTTCGTCCCAGCCGGGCACGTTGCCGGGCCAGCCGCCGGCGCGCTGGACGACCTCGCGGATGCCGCGGGCCAGCCGCAGCGCCTCGCGCACGTCCGGCTCGACGGCGGCCAACGCTTGCAGCCGGTGCTCCAGGGCCACGAAGACGGCGGCGAAGAGGGTCAGCGGTTCGACGTGGCCCCAGCGGTCGAGGTGGGCAAACTCGTCGGCCCCCCACTGGGCGCGGCGCTGGGCCAGCATCACCTCCAGCTCGCTCTCCAGCAGGGCCAGCGGGTCGTTGGGGTCGTCGGTCAGGGGCAGCAGTGGCGCGGATGAGATCACGCGGCAGGTAGTCGCCCGGCCGCCAGTGGTTATCGCCGCCGTGCCGCCGAAGCCGAACAGCTCCATGTGGTCGCCATCGTGGGCGTCCAGACGGATGCGGCCGGCGGCGAAGCGCAGTTCCGGGGTCTGGCCCGACGGGTGCTCGACCGTCTGACGCTTCAACACGCCGTCCGCCTCGATTGGAAATGACACCCGCCGCGCGTCGAAGTAGCGCTCCGTCGGCTCGTCGCGCAGCTCCACGTCGAAGCCGGCGTAGCCCAGCGGCGGGTCGTAGGGCGATGGATGGAAGTTCAAGCCCTCATCGGCCATATGTCACCTCGTAAGAGAAGAGGAACACGGAGGGACACGAAGGAAGCGAAGCTCTCCTTTCGTGTCTCTCTTCACTCTTCGCTTAGTTGTGATCGAGTTGATCGATCAGCCCCCGGATGAGGCTGGCGCTGCGGTTGAGGGCCGCGCCCTCGGCGGCATTCAGCGGCAGGTGGTACGTCTCCAGTACGCCGTCGCCGCCCACCAGCCGCGGCAGCGAAACGGTGACGTCCTTCACCCCGGCGATGTCGGGCGTGGGCGTGCAGACGGTCATGATCGAGCGCCGGTCGGACAGGATGTTGCGCGTGATGCGGGCCAGGGCGCTACCGATGCCGTAGTAGGTCGCCCCTTTGCCCTCGATAATCTGGTACGCGGCGCGGCGCACGCCGGCGTCTATGCCGGCGCAGGTGGCGTCGTCCAGCGTCAGCCCGCGTAGGGTCAGGAAGTCGGTCAGCGGCATGTTGCCGACGTTGGTCAGCGACCAGACCAGCACCTCCGAGTCGCCGTGCTCGCCGATGACGTAGGAGTGGACGTGGGTCGAGTCCACGCCCAGGAACTGGCTGAGCAGGGAGCGGAAGCGGGCCGTGTCCAGCGTCGTGCCCGAGCCGACGACGCGCGACGACGGGATGCCGTAGTCGTGGGCGATGGTGGCCGTGACGTGGGTCATCACGTCCACCGGGTTGGTGGCCACAATGACGACCGCCTCCGGCGCGTTGTCGTAAATCTGGGGGATGACAGAGTGGAAGACGGCCGTGTTGCGCTCCAGCAGCTCGATGCGCGTCTCGCCCGGCTTCTGGTTGACGCCGGCGGCCATGACCACCACCCGCGCCCCACGCAGGTCGGCGTAGTCGCCGGAGTGGATGTTGAGGTTGTGGGCGAAGGGCACGGCGTGGAGGATGTCGGCCGCCTCGGCATCGGCCCGCTTGCGGTTCAAATCCACCAGCACGATCTCGCGGCCGACGCCGTTCATCACCATGGCGTAGGCGGCGGTCGCACCCACGAAGCCGCAGCCAACGATTCCAATTTTCATGTATTGCTCCTGTGAGTCGCCCCTTTCACATTGTCCGCGCCGGGTGTGGTGGCCACTCACCGGGCGGAGTGGTATGACGTTGATTGTGACGGGAAAGCGAGTAGACTTCCTTACTGGAGATTCTAACCGATGAAAGGCAACCTACCAACGAATACTCCGCCCGGCGGCGCGACAGGGCCATGAGTTGCCGGACGCGCAACCTTACCCTCCTTGGCTTGCTTGGGGCGGTCGTCCTGCTACCGGGCTGTAGGGCAGGAACATTTCCGCCCGTAGACCGGGGCAGAAATGATCCTGCCCTACAGGCGATGGCCCTGCAACCACTCCCAACTTATAGCGGCCTTGTGCCCACACCACGGGTATTCGCGCCCAGTGGGACGGGCGGCGCGCCGCCGACGCCGGACTTGCGCCGGCCGCCCCCCACGGTCGTGGCTCTCGTGCCGGCGCTGCCACCGACATTGACCCCGCTTCCCTCGGCCACGAGCGCGATTCTGGCGGTGGCGCAGAACGCCGCCACCGAGCCGCCGGCGGCCACTGTCCCGCTCACGCCGACTGTGCCACCGACACCGGCGCTCTCCCCGCCGCAGCCGGTGGCCGTCAACGGCGTACCGTTCGAGAGCATCGTCGTCATGCCACCGGAGGTCGTGGCCCACGCGCGCGCCATCTTCGCCGCCGGGCAGGCGCTCGGCCGAAGCCCCAACGCCTACGCGAAAATCGGCGATAGCACGACGGAGAACCCCCACTTCCTGGCCCGCTTCGACGATGGGCCGTACAACCTGGGGGCCTACGCCCACTTGCAGCCGGCGATTGACCAGTTCCGCGGCTCCCACGGGCGGGACAGCGTCGCCGTGCGCGTCGGCCTGCACAGTTGGACGGCTAACGACCCGGCCTGGGCCGAGCCGGGGCTGTGCCTGCCCAACGAGACGCCGGTGCAGTGCGAGCTGCGGCTGCACAACCCCAGCATCGTTCTCATCCGGCTGGGCACCAACGACGCCGGCGTGGGGCTGATGTTCGAGGCCAACATCAGGTACATCGTGGACACCGCTCTGGCCGCCGGGGTCATCCCGGTCATCGGCACCAAGGGCGACCGGCACGAGGGCAGCGACGAGAACAACAACATCCTGCGCCGCATCGCCGCCGAGTACCGCATCCCGCTGTGGGACTACGACCGCGTGGCCGATACCCTGCCCGGCCGCGGCCTGGGCCAGGACGCGGCCCACATGCTGACCTTCTACTCCCACGACTACAGCGACCCGACGGCCCTCACCCGCGGCCACGCGATGCACAATCTAACGGCATTGATGATGCTGGACGCGATCTGGCGCATCAGAGAGTAATGTGGCACAGGATTCTTATCCTGTGCTCCCCACTGCGCACAGGATAAGAATCCTGTGCCACATTCATGGTGGGGCATGAACCATCATAGAATCTAAGCCTAACTATGCGAAAATCACTTTCTAATTGTCTTGCTCTCCCCCTGGTGCTTCTTGTCCTGTTCGCTTGCACACCCGGCCAGCCGCCGCCGGCCACCCCAGCCGCCACCCCGCCCCGCCCCGCCCCCATCGTCCAGCAAAACAGCGGGCCGACACCCTCAGCGGCGACAGCCACCGCCGCGGCCGCCCTGGCGGAGAGCGACGCCACGCTCGCGCCCCAGCCCACAGCCACGGCCGAACCGACGGCCACGCCCACGCTGCAACCTACGCCAACCCCCATCGGCCCGCAAGCGATCAACGGCGTGCCCCTCAGCGTCATCGCCCCCCTGCCGCCGGAAGTGGCCGCCAACGTCCGCGCCATCTACGCTCGCGGGCAGGAGCTCGGCCGCGACCCGCGCGCCTTCTCCAAGCTGGGCGACAGCACCATCCTCAACCCCCACTTCCTCGGCCCGTTCGACAGCGGCGACTACAGCCTGGGCGACTTCGCCCACCTGCAACCGGCAATCGAACGCTGGGCCGGCTCCTTCGAGCGCCACGGCGTCGGTGCCCACTTCGGCCTGCACTCGTGGACGGTGTTCGACCCGATGTGGGCCGACGAGGAGTGGTGCGAGGCGGGCGAGGACGTGATCACCTGCGAGTTCCGGCTGCAAAACCCCAGCGTCCTCTTCGTGCGCCTGGGCAGCAACGACGCCGGCTCGCCCAGCGGCTTCCGCTTCAACGTCAAGGAAGTGATCGAGTTCGCCACGGAGCGCGGGGTCATCCCCATCATCGGCACCAAGGCCGACCGCTTCGAGGGCAGCAACGAGAACAACGACATCCTGCGCGCCCTGGCCGACGAGTACGACGTGCCCCTGTGGGACTTCGACCGCCTGGCCGACACCCTGCCCGGCCGCGGCCTGGACACCGACGGCGTCCACCTCATCATTGACGAGCTGCCCCACGACTACACCGACCCGGCGGCCTTCCAGCGGGGTCATGCGATGCAGGATTTGTCGGCGTTGATTGTGTTGGATCAGGTGCGGCGGGTGATTGAGGAGTAAACAGCAGCCAGCCAATGAAGAGAAATAGAACACGGATGACGCAGATTTTACGGATGAACACGGATAAGAATCTATTTCCTGAATCCGCGTTCATCCGTGTCATCTGCGTTCAATTTCTCCATCCTGCGCTATAATGCCTCTCCGAACAACACCGATCGAGGGGAAGAGACCGATGCGTAGATTCACTGTGCTGCTATTGCTCCTGCTCGCCCTGGCCGCCTGTGGCGGCGGCGACACCACGGCGGCCGACCCCGCCGCCCGCGCCGTCGAGGCCTATCTGACGTCCAAAGTCGCCGGCGACGAGGACGCCATCCGCGCCGGGCTGTGCGCGGAGATGGAGGCGGTGCTGGAGCGCGAGTTGCGCACCTTCGAGAGCGTGGCCGACGCGCGCATCGAGGGCATGAGTTGCGCCGCCGACGACGCGGCCGCCGCCTCGCCGCAGACGGTGCGCTGCACCGGCCAGATTGTCGCCACCTACGGCACCGAGGACACCACCTTCCCCCTGGCCGCCTACCGCGCCGTCGAGGAGGACGGCGTGTGGCGCTGGTGCGGCGAAAGCCAGTAAGAAGGTTCCAGGGGCCAGGAGAAGAAGCGTCCCTGGCCCCTGGAACCTGGCCCCTGGCCCCTAACGATGAAGCTCCTCACCCGCGAAAACGTCCTCGCCGTCCTGCTCTGCTTGCTGGCCATCCTGCTGCTCATCGTGGCCACCGGCAGCGCGCCGCAGTGGATCTATCAGGGGTTTTGAGAGTGAAGAGGAACACAGAGGGACATAGAGGAACACGGAGGAACAGAGAGAAAAAGCTCTTTTCTCTGTGTTCCTCCGTGTTCCTCATGATTCTTCTCGTCGGCTGTGGCGGGCGCAGTGTGACCACGGCCGCCCGGCCGCTGCCGACGTTGGCCGCGACCGCCCTGCCCGCCTTTGCCCCGTCGGCCACGCCGCCCACGCCCAGCCCCGCGCCGACCCTGCCCTCGCCCACGCCGCGGCCTACGGCGACCACCGACAGCCGACCGCCGACCGCAGCCGCGACGAACACGCCACCCGCCACCCCCGTTGCCGCCACCGCCACGCCCGACCCAGCCGGCCAGGTCAACGGCGTCCCGTTCGACCAGATCGCCGTTCTGCCGCCGGAGACGCAGGCCCACGTGGCCGAAATCCTGACCCGCGGCCGGGAGATGGGCCGCAACTCCAACGCCTTCTCCAAGCTGGGCGACAGCGCCGTGCTCATCGAGAGCAACCTGACCCGCTTCGACAACGGCCCGGTGGAGCTTGGCCCCTACGCCTTCCTTCAGCCGACAGTGGCGCACTACGCCGGGTCGTGGCAGCGCTACGGCGTCGGCGCGCGCGTTGCCCTGACGACCATCGGCGTCTTCGACCCGATGTGGGCCGACCCGCAATGGTGCCAGCCGGGCGAGCATCTGCTGGCCTGCGAGCTGCGGCTGCACAACCCCAGCGTCCTCCTCATCCGCCTGGGGACGAACGACGGCCGCGCCGTCGCTCTACGAGACCTACATGCGCCAGATCGTGCAATACAGCGTCGAGCAGGGCGTCGTGCCCGTGCTGGGCACCAAGGCCGACCGCTTCGAGGGGGACGACAGCATCAACGAGGTCACGCGCCGGCTGGCGGCCGAGTTGAGCGTACCCCTGTGGGAGTTCGACCGCGTGGCTGAGACCCTGCCCAACCGCGGTCTGTCCGACGACCACGCTCACCTGACCGTCTACCGCCGCAACGACTACACCGACCCCGAAACCTTCGCCCACGGCTACCCGGTCAGTGACCTGACGACGCTCGTGGTGCTGGATGCGATCCGGCAATTGGGCGATGGGAGCTAGGGAGCAGCCGCGGAAAATACCTGGCGAAAGGTATCCTTGATGCGGCCGGCATCTGGGGCGAGGCACACGGTGACATTCGGCGTGCCGCCTTCAACGACCACCGTCTGCCCGGACGTGGCTCCCTCGGCCGTGATCACGTCGAGTGGCAGCGCGGCAAAGCCGCACAGCGACGGATCGAGCATGACGGCGGCCGTCATTAGATCCCAAACGTCAGCATTGCGGCCGCCGAAGCTCTCCAACCAGCGTTCGTAAATCTCGGCCGCCCAATCGGCGGTCGGCCCACCCTCGCGCCAGGGCGAGATGTCTTCGGCATTCAGCGTCACCTGATTGGTCGCATCCAGCGGCACCAGATAGAGCGGCAGTCCTGAGGCAAAAACTTCTTTTGCCGCCTGCGGATCAACGTACATGTTCCAATCGGCGACCTCATTGTCGGATTCAGGGGCTGCTCCCCTCATGTTGCCGGGTACGTACACGGCGCCGCCCATAATGTAGACAGCGGTGATGTTCGCGGCGATACCGGCATCGAGTCGCAGCGCCTCAGCCAGATTCGTCTGCGCGCCGCTGAGGAAGAGAGTGATTGGCTCGGGTGACGCATTGACCGTGGCGACGATCAGCTCGGCAGCATCCTGCACCGGATAGGTTTGATCAGCATTCGGGATGGCCAGGCCGCCGAAGTTGTCGGAGCCTTCGCGCAACCAGTCGGGGAAGGCATTGCTGCCGGCCAGCGGCGCATCCCGCCCTGCGCCCAGCGGGATACCCTCCACGCCCAACTCATCGAGCTTGCGCGCGATGTGTTGTACATAGACATCGGGATGGGCTTCGCCATACGAAATGGTGATCGCCCTAACCGACACGCCGGGATGACTTAGCAAAAAGGCCAAGGCGGCGGTTCCATCCTGGCTGCCGTCATCGTCGAAGAGGACGGGCAGTACCGTGCCGCGATCGCGGGGAGCGCCGGGCGTGACCGGCGGCGCGGCGGATCGTCCTGCGCTGCACCCGGCGGTGGGCAGCGTGAGCGTCAGTATTCCGACAAGAAGCAGCAGGCTGGGCAATCTTTGGGTCATATCCATCGCTCCTGTACATCGAACTCTAGCAAACCCTATGGACTATCGCCAGCAGCCTATTGCTGAGTAATAATACGATTTCGGATGAAGAAGTTGTGTCTGGCGGCCGTGCCGCTCCTGTTTCTCGTTCTGGCCGCCTGCGGCCCGGCGGGGCTGCCGCCGTCGCAGTCGGTGGCGGCCATCGGCAACCCCGCGCCGCGCTCGCTGGCCAGCCCGACCGCGACGGTCACGCCCACGCCGGTGGCCACGGCGCGCGTCTTCCCCACCCAGACCCCCACACCCTTGCCCACGGCCACGGCGACGGCCACTCCACCGCCGACGGCCACCCCCACCGCCACCCCTACGCCCCCCCGCGACCCGGCCACCCTGGTCAACGGCGTGCCCGTCGAGCACTTCGTCGTCATGCCGCCGGCGACGGTGGCCAACGTCCGGCGCATCTTCGCCCGTGGGCAGGAGCTGGGCCGCAACCCGCGCGCCTTCTCCAAGCTGGGCGACAGCATCTCGCTGACCAGCCACTACTTCGCCCGCTTCGACCAGAAGCGCTACGACCTGGGCATCTACTCCGACCTGCAACCGACCATTGACTACTACGACCACTCCTTCGAGCGCTTCGGCATGGCCGTACGCATCGGCCTGCTGGCCTGGATCAGCTTCCGGCCGGGCGTGGCCGACCCGACCATGTGCCGGCCCGACGAGCACATGGTCGCCTGCGAGCTGCGGCTGCACAACCCCAGCATCCTCATCATCCGCCTGGGCACCAACGACATCGCCCCCGGTGACGCCTTCGAGCGCGCCATCCGCCACGCTATCGAGACAAGCATGGACGCGGGTGTCATCCCCCTGCTGGTCACCAAGTCCGACCGCTTCGAGGGGGACAACCGCCACAACGAGACGCTGCGCGCTCTGGCCGCCGAGTACGCCGTGCCCCTGTGGGACTTCGACCTGGTCGCCGGCACGCTGCCTGACCGCGGCCTGGGCGGTGATGACGTTCACCTGACCATGTACGCCGCCGACGACTACAGCGATCCGGCCACGCTGAGCTTCGGCTACCCGCTGAGCGACCTGACCGGCCTCTTCGCCCTCGACGCCATCCGCCGCGTTGTGGAGGGGGGCGAATGACGCTCGATCTGCCGGCCATCGCCGTCCTAGTCGTCACCGCGCTGCTCTACGGCGCGCTGGTGCCGGGGCGGTGGCGCGGCTGGGCGCTGCTGCTGGGCAGCGTCGTGGCCCTCTTCTGGCTGCAAGCGCCGCTGGCCCCGCGCTTCGCCGACTTCCTGCTGCCCGCGGCCACGGTCGCCCTGGCCGTCGCCGGCTGGTGGCTGTCGCGGCCGTCGCCGCAACGGGCGCTGCTGGCCCCCGTCGCCCCGGAGGAGGCCTATCCGCCGCGCGGCGCGCCGCCGCCGACCCGCGTCTACGTCCGTGACGACTGGCTGACGCTGCTCGTCGTCGCCGGGGTCATTCTGCTGCTGTCCCTCTTCCGCTACACCGGCGACTTCCGCCTGACCGCCTCGCGGCCGCCCTCGCCCCTCTTCGTCAACCTGACCATTGTCGAGGTCGGCCTGCTCTTCACCGCCCTGGCCCTCATCGCCCGCCGCCTGCCACAGCGCCACGTCTTGACCGGGGCCATCGTCGCCATCGTCGCCCTGTTCGTGGCCCTGAAGTGGCCGCCGGCAACGACCTTCCTGGCCGCCCGCTGGCGCGATTGGACGGGGCAGAACGTCGCCCTGGCCGCGCCGACTGACCTGGCCTGGCTGGGCTTCTCCTACGTCGCCTTCCGCCTCATCCACACCCTGCGCGACCGGCAGACGGGGCTGCTGCCCGACCTCTCCCTGCGCGCCTACCTGAGCTACGTCCTCTTCGCCCCGGCCATCGTCGCCGGGCCGATTGATCGGGCCGAGCGCTTCCTGGGCGACTACACCGCCCTACCGGGGCTACAGGGCCTCGACGCGGCCCGCTGGGGGCTGGGGCTGTGGCGCATCGGCGAGGGGCTGTTCAAGAAGTTTGTCGTCGCCGACGTGCTGGCCGGCGGGCTGTCGCTGACCCCGGCGCTGGCCGAGCAGACGACCAGCCCGGCGGCGCTGTGGCTGCTGCTGTTCGGCTACGGCCTGCGCCTCTACTTCGACTTCGGCGGCTACAGCGATATCGCCATCGGCCTGGGCATCCTCTTCGGCATTCGCCTGCCGGAGAACTTCGCCCGCCCCTACACCCGCAGCAACATCACGTCATTCTGGCAGAGCTGGCACATCACCTTGTCCAACTGGGCGCGCTTCTACGTCTTCACGCCCCTGTCGCGCGGGCTGCTGCGCCGCAAGCGTCGGCCGTCGTCTACCGTCATCGTCCTGCTGGCCCACCTGGCGACGATGATCGTTATCGGCCTGTGGCACGGCATCACCTGGAACTTTCTCATCTGGGGCTTGTGGCACGCTGTGGGGCTATTTGTCCACAAGCAGTGGAGCGACCGGACGCGCCAGTGGTATCGCGGCTTGCAAGGGCGGCCGTGGCCGCGGCGGGCCTGGGCCGTGGCCGGTTGGGCGCTGACGATCGTCTATGTGATGCTGGGTTGGGTGTGGTTCCTGCTGCCAAGCACCGCGGAGGCGCTCCGAGTATTCTCCATTCTGTTGGGACTTGGTGGGCAGTAGATAATTTGCTACGCTCCTGCCGGACGCGCCAGGCTAAGGATGGGGGAGATGGTGACTTACGGGGTAAGGCCATAGTACGATTCTCCCCGCGTGTAGCAACCAGCTTTCTCAGAAGAAACCTAGTTGCTACCTACTTACGCTATAATTCGCTCATGCGCCTGCCGCCGAACTCTATCATTGCCACACGCAAGTTGACGGAGTATTTGTTGACGTTCCGAACACGCAACGACAAATCTCTATGGTTAGCGAAAGCTGGGTACACCGTTGGCAATTGGGAACAGCTTGAGCAGGATTTACGACAGCAAGTATTGACCCAAAATGCCGAGTTGGATGAGACGAATCAGTATGATATGGTATATCGCATTACTGCCCAACTGGTCGGCCCTAATG
>CXWK01062432.1_pt2 | contig 18041 bp, 15 predicted proteins | sample 590851 | NCBI WGS metagenome assembly CXWK01 (sample SAMEA3498364, study PRJEB10139) | wastewater metagenome | biome: wastewater treatment plant; material: activated sludge | place: Denmark | collected 2014-08-01 | reverse complement strand
CTTCACTTTGAGCGAACAAATGCCGACCTTACACCGGGCATGTTTCGAGCGGTTGGAAACTCAATCGAAATCATGCCAGTGAACGAAAAAATAGTGTATCGACTCGAGCTTGAGGGAGACATGATCTCTCGTATCCTCCGACTCGATGCAGTATCGAGTGAGATTCAAGATGAAGTAAAAGTATTTTTCCTTTTCCCCGCAAAGCATTTTATTACCAACCCCGAACAGCAGGAGCAGGCGATCAAAACAATAGAGTCGGAGCTCGAAGAACAGCTCAAGGCATTCAAAAAAGAAGGCAAGGTGCTCGAGTATGAGCGACTGAAGCGCCGTACACGATACGACCTCGCGCTCATCCGTGAGATCGGATATTGCAACGGCATCGAGAACTATTCCCGACATTTTTCGAGCAAGCTTGCTGGTGAGGCGCCGGATACATTGCTTTCATATTTTCCGCATAAGCCCGATGGTACGCCGGACTTTTTGACCGTTATCGATGAGTCACATGTGACCGTGCCGCAGATCGGTGGTATGTACAACGGTGACCAGGCGCGCAAGAAAACACTTGTTGATCACGGTTTCCGTTTGCCGTCAGCAAAAGACAATCGTCCGCTGAAGTTTTCTGAGTTCGAAGAGCGCGTGGGGCAGGTAATCTATACCACCGCTACACCCGGCGCGTACGAAAAGGAGCACAGCGAACTCGTCGTCGAGCAGGTTGTTCGTCCAACGGGTCTGATTGATCCAAAGGTCACTGTGTTGCCTGTGATGTCGAGTGCAGGTGGTTCGCGTCCATACAAAGGTCAGGTTCAGGATTTCATAGACAAAGCCGAAGATTTTATTTCGCGTGGGCACCGCGTCATTGCGACGACATTGACCAAAAAAATGGCCGAAGACCTCAGTGAGTTTTTGAAGGAGCGAAAAATCAAAGCAGAGTATCTGCATAGCGATATCAAGACAATCGATCGCATTGATATTTTGACTAAGTTTCGAAAAGGCGAGTTTGATTGTTTGGTTGGTGTGAACCTGCTTCGCGAAGGTCTCGATTTGCCCGAGGTTGCATTTATCGGCATTCTCGACGCTGACAAAGAAGGATTTTTGAGATCTGAAACATCGCTTGTTCAAATCATTGGTCGCGCTGCTCGAAACGTCGAGGGTGAAGTCGTTCTATATGCTGACCACATGACGGGCTCTATGCAGCGGGCAATAGACGAGACAGACCGTCGTCGCTCTGTGCAGCTTGCGTACAATGAAAAGCACGGCATTACTCCAAAAACAATTAAAAAAGCGATCAAAGATATTTCTGACACGATGCGCAGTGAACATTCAAAAGCAGTAACGAATCTTTTGGCTATCGACGCTGTTTCATTCAAAAAGAAGCCAAAAACAGTGATCAAAGAAAAGGAACGTCAGATGGCAGCAGCGATTAAAACCCTCGATTTTGAGACCGCAGCGATCCTTCGTGATGAAATCGCAGCGCTTGAGCGGATGATGGGGAAGAAAGAGTAGCTTCGAACTTTTGGTGCGTGATATAATTGCTTCATAAACACGTGAGGCTAGTTCATCAAAACAAATTCGAATCCAATAGATGGATGATTAAAGCGCGCTGGTTTTACGCGCCTACACTTTTTGCCATGGGGCTTTTGTCAAAGCTTGATCCGCTCGGCAAGAACTTCTTCCCGGTTCCGGTCATGCTTTTCTTGTTCTTCTCCTTTATTCTCACCAACGTTTTGTTCTTTAAGTTGGTGAACTACATCGAAGCACGCGGCAAAAGTCAGTATCTCAACCTTCTGGCCGTCAGTCAGATTTGTACCGAACTTGTTTTTTTCACAATTATTTTGCACTTATCAGGCGGAGCAGAAAGTGTGGCGCCGATTTTCTTCTTCATTCCTATCGTCACCTCGATTATTCTTTTTGACGTGCTCGGCTCTCTCATCATCGCAACGGTTTCGGGCTTGTTCATTAATGCAATTGTTGTACTCGAGTATTACAAGATCCTTCAGTACATTCCTGGGTATCCGGGCGACAAGGTTATGTCATGGGACGAGTTTCTGGTTACTTTGACGTCGACGATTACGACGACGGCGATCTACTTTATCGTGGGTGCGCTCGCTGGATACCTGACATCAGTGATCAAAAACCGCGAGGAGCAGCTTTCAGAAAGTAAACGTCGCGCCCAACTCCAAGCAGAGCGACTTCGCTTGCTCAACGAAGCGTACAACAGCTATGCGCGCCAGCTTGTGCGAAAGGACCTCGACCTGACCAAGCAAAACGAGCGTTTCGAGCAGCTCAACCGCGACAAGTCCGAGTTCGTTTCTACGGTGTCGCACCAGCTCCGCACACCGCTTTCTGCAATCAAATGGACACTCGATTCTTTGCTCAAAAGTAGCGACATGGGAACGCTTACCACCGAGCAGCGCGCGCTCCTCATGAAAGCGTACGAGTACAATGAGCGCATTATCAACCTTATTCGAGATATGCTCGGTGTTGACCGTATCGAGTCGGGAGCGCTTGGTTTCTCGTACCTTGACCTCGATATCGTTGATCTTGTGAATAACATCGTCGATGAGGTGGGGAATGAATCGCGCCGACGCAATGTCGCCGTCGTGGTCAAAAAGGATGAGAACCTTCCAAAGATTTCTGTTGATCCACAAAAGATGCGAGCGGTGTTTCAGAATCTTATTGAGAATTCACTCAAATATACAAAATCTGGCGGCACGATCACGGTGGAGTTCCACTCAACTGATGGTGCAAACATGAACATTACTGTTTCCGATAACGGTATCGGTATTCCGAAGACGCAGCAGGCAAATATTTTCAATCGATTTTTCCGTGCAGACAATGCAAAGGTGCTTGATCCAGAGGGCTCAGGCCTCGGTTTATTTATTGTGAAAACTATTATCAATCGTCACGGCGGTGAAATGTCGTTTGATAGCGAAGAGGGCAAGGGAACCACATTCCACATCACCCTGCCACTCAAGCATTAGCAGTGTTATAATTTCCTATACATCGGCATTGCCGCAATATTATGAAAAAAATCATTCTTATCGAGCAGGACACATTTATGGCCAACATCATTGAGCAAAAGCTCAAGGAGGCAGGTCATGAAATTATTATTGTAAAGAGCGGAGTGGTTGCGCTTGAGCAAATTCATCTTGCAAAGCCTGATCTGATCATTTTGGATATGGAGCTTTCAAGTAACGATCCGCTTTCTCTTCTCAAGGACAAGCAGAACGACAAAACACTTGCTGACATTGCTACAATTATCATTTCTCGTTCTGGAGATTTGTCAGAGATCAAAAACGCGCTCAATCTCGGCGTGAAAGACTATGTGGTCAAGTCGCAACTCAACCTCGATGAATTCGTGGTCAAGGTTCAGACTCAGCTCGATAAACCAAAAAAGAGTAGCGATGTTACCAATGCGCTCACTGGCAAGAAAGTAATGTGGGTAGAGGACGATCAGTTTTTGAGCGACCTCATTTCTCGCAAGCTTGGTAACCAGGGCTGCCGTTTGCTCTATGCGCGCACAGGTGAGGAAGCACTTCAGGTTTTGGAAAAGGAAACTCCAGATATCATTATTCTCGACATTTTGCTTCCGGGTATCAGCGGCTTCGATGTTCTCGAAAAAATCAAGCAAGACGACCGAATCAAAAACATCCCAGCAATTTTCCTTTCAAACTTCTCTCAGAATAATGAAATCGAACGCGCAAAGAAGCTTGGCGCAGCTCGATTTTTGGTCAAAGCAAGTATCGTGCTCGACGACCTTGTGCGCGAACTCCAAACTGTTTTGGCAGAAACAAAGAAATAGCCGACTTGTGGCCCGGACTCCTTTTATGTACGATACAGGCATCCTTGGCGCACAGCTGGGGAGCTTTTCTGTTATTGGGGCGTATATATTGAGTATAAAAACAATATAAATACATAATGAGCGAAAAAACTGATAAAAATTCAAATAAATTGCGACAGGATGAAAAGATTATCGTTCGAGGTGCGCGCACGCATAATCTCAAAAATATCACTGTCGAAATGCCACGCAACAAAATGATTGCGTTTACTGGCTTGTCTGGCTCGGGCAAGTCCTCTTTGGCATTTGATACTATTTTTGCAGAGGGACAACGTCGTTATGTAGAGTCACTTTCTTCATATGCTCGTCAGTTTTTGCGCCAAATGCAGAAGCCAGATGTCGATGAAATTATTGGTTTGTCGCCAGCAATTTCAATTGACCAGAAGTCTCGATCAAACAACCCGCGATCAACGGTAGCAACGATCACGGAAATTTACGACTATCTTCGTATTTTGTACGCTCGCATCGGTCGACCGCATTGTTTGGTGTGTGGAAACGAAATCGAGCGTCTTTCAAATGATGAAATAAAGAATTTTATTATTGAAAAAATTCATGCACGACTCAAAACAGCCCCAAAGGAAAGTGATCGCCCACTCAATTTCCCAATTTACGTGGAGTTGTTCGCGCCGCTCGTTCGAGGACGAAAAGGTGAGTACTATCAGCTTTTGTATGACCTCCTTGGCAAAGGATTTTCCGAAGTGATCGTTGATGGTGAGCGCAAAAAGCTTCGCGAACAAATTTTATTGTCTCGAAACAAAACACATGATATCGATGTGCTTGTTGACCAGATAAATATCTACGATTTCAAAAATTCTAAAAGCGGGGCTCTCGAGCGCTTGAGTGAATCATTGGAACGAACCATGACCGAGTCTGAGGGTTTGGTAAAAATTTCTTTCAATGTTTTGAATCCAAAAAAGTCCGAAGCAGATGTAGCAAAGGAAAAGGAAGAGGAGTTTACCATGTCTTCGAAGTTTTCTTGTCCTCGCGATGGATATTCGTATCCAGAAATCGAACCTCGTTTATTTTCATTTAACTCTCCGTATGGTGCATGTCCAGAATGTCATGGTCTCGGCACTCGACACTTGTTTGGTAGTGAACCGTGTCCAAAGTGTAAAGGCGCTCGTTTGCGCGAGGAAGCGCTTCATGTGCTTATCGGTGGCAAAAACATTGTCGACTATGTCGGCATGTCGATCAGCGACTGTTTCAGTTTTATCAAGTCCGTGAAGTTGTCTGCTCGTGAACGAAATATTTCAAAGGTAGTACTGCGCGAGATCGAATCACGCCTTGAGTTCATGGTAAACGTTGGCATTGAGTATTTGTCACTCGACCGCCGCGCTCATACGCTTTCTGGTGGTGAGGCGCAACGTATCCGTTTGGCATCACAGCTTGGTTCCGGCCTCGTGGGTGCGCTCTATGTGCTCGATGAGCCAACGATCGGTCTGCATTCTCGTGACAATGACCGACTTCTCCAAACACTTCGCAATCTCCGCGATCTCGGCAACACAATTCTTGTTGTTGAGCATGACGAGGACACGATTTTTACATCTGACTATATTGTCGACATCGGTCCAGGTGCTGGTGTCCATGGTGGTGAGGTTGTGGTTTCTGGATATCTCGACGATCTTCTTACAGCAAAGAAAAATGATTCTGGCTCAATTACACTCGACTACTTACGCGGTGACAAAAAGGTAGAAGTACCAGATAAACGTCGCGACAAGAACGCGGGCGCGCTTTCGATCCGTGGAGGCAATGTGTACAATATTAAAAATCTCAATGTCGACATTCCACTCGGAAAAATGGTGGCGATTACCGGTGTATCTGGTTCCGGAAAGTCGTCATTAATGTATGAAATCGTTCACAAAAATCTTCAGGCGCGACTCGAACGCCGATACCGCACCGCAGAGATCTTTAACTGCTCAAGCTTCACCGGCACTGAGTATGTGAGTCGAACGATTTTGATCGACCAGTCTCCGATCGGGCGTACACCGCGCTCGAATCCTGCGACGTATACCGGCGCGTGGACATTTATTCGTGAGCTTTTTGCCGAAACATCAGAAGCCCGTGTCCGAGGCTGGAAGGCGAATCGCTTTTCTTTCAACGTAAAGGGTGGCCGCTGCGAAACATGTCAGGGTAACGGCATGATCGAAGTCGAAATGCACTTTTTGCCAACGGTCTATGTGCCTTGTGATGTTTGTGCTGGAAAACGATTCATGAAGGACACACTTGAAGTGAAGTATAAGAAAAAAAGCATTCACGACGTGCTCAAAATGACCATTGAGGAAGCGCTTGAATTTTTCAAAGATATTCCGGGCGTATATGACCGCCTCAAAACACTCGACGAAGTCGGACTCGGTTACCTTGAGCTTGGTCAGTCTGCAACCACACTTTCTGGTGGTGAGGCGCAGCGAGTCAAAATTGCATCAGAGCTCTATCGTCAGCATGTTCAGAAAACAATTTATCTTCTCGATGAGCCAACGATCGGTTTGCATTACGAAGACGTGAAGAAACTCATTGAAATTTTGAATCGTCTCGTCGATCGCGGCAACACGGTTATGGTTATTGAACACAATCTCGATGTGATCAAATGTTCAGACTATATTATCGACATTGGTCCAGAGGGTGGTGTTGGTGGTGGTCAGGTTGTGGCCAAAGGTACACCTGAGGACATCGCAAACTCGTCGAAGTCCCATACCGGAAAATATCTCAAGCGCGTGCTTAGTAGAGATAAGGGTAAATAAAAAGTGCTCTAGAAAATGAAAACCCCTCAACGCTGGCCAAACGTCGAGGGGTGAGCACGTCGGTGGTTCCTGCGGAATCGATCCGTGCCATGGAACCAATCTTTCTGTGCCTCACGAGTGAGGATGTTCGCTCAAGGCGGCTCCTTACACAGGTGATCCTGCTCGCACTTCGTGATCGCACGGTCAGGCGGCAGTGACAAAACACTACCACTACTTTATTATTTTCTCAAATGAACGAACGACTTTTAAAAAAAGTACAGAAGTTACCAGATGCACCCGGTGTGTATCTTTTTAAAGATGCCCGAAGAAAAATTTTGTATATTGGTAAGGCAACTTCACTTCGTGAGCGAGTAAAGAGCTACTTTGCTACAGATCTTGCGGAAACACGCGGTGATCTGTTGGTTCAAATGATGGAAAAGGCGGTGGGGATCGAACATGTTGCCACCGACTCGGTACTCGAGGCGCTTATACTTGAAGCGAGTCTTATTCGTCGGTACAAACCGTATCACAATACGCTAGAAAAGGACGACAAAAGCTACAATTTTGTCCTTATTACGAAGGAGGATTTTCCGCGGGTTTTGGTCATGCGTGGTAGGGAAGTAGAACAGAACTATACCTCTCCTGATTCGTATAAAGCGTTATACGGGCCCTTTACGAATGGCACCGCTCTTCGCACAGCGATGAAGATCATTCGTCGTATTTTTCCATATCGCGACACATGCGAGCCTGGGGCGGGCAGGGCATGTTTCAACCATCAGATCGGGCTTTGTCCTGGTGTATGTGCCGGTGTTATTAGTGAGAAGGAGTATGGTCGCACGATCAAACATCTCATGATGTTTTTTGACGGTCGCAAAAAAGATCTTTTGAAGTCACTTACAAAAGACATGAAGCAGTACGCAAAATCGCATGAGTTTGAAAAGGCTGCCGCAGTGCGTCGTACAGTGTTTGCGCTTCAGCATATACAGGACGTTGCACTCATTCATCGTGACAAAGAAGTGAGTGGAGCGCATCGGCTTGAGGCGTATGACATTTCACATTTTGCGGGTACTGGCACAGTTGGAGTAATGACGGTGGTGCAGAACGGCGAGGCACTACCAGCTGAATACAGAATGTTTCGAATTCGTGGCGCAGAGAATGGCGACGATCTCGCATCGCTTTCCGAAGTGCTCACTCGGCGTTTTACTCATACAGAGTGGGCGTTTCCAGAGCTAATCATTATCGACGGAGGAAAAACCCATATGGAACATGCGCTCCGCACACTTGAGCGAATCAACGTACACATTCCGGTTGTGTCAGTCGTAAAAGATGAGCAACATAAACCGCGGGAAATTTTGGGTGATATTGCGCTTATTAACAAACGCCAGTCAGATATCCTTTTGGCAAACAGTGAGGCTCATCGATTCGCGATTTCATATCAAAAGAAGGTCAGAGGTAGAAAATTTTTTGGTGTACAATAAAGGAAACAATTGTTTCCATGTCAGAACAAACATCTTACAAACTACGTGTTGGTGTTGTCCGCGGCGGCCCGGGCTCGCAGTACGAGGAGTCGCTTGCAAGCGGGAAGCATGTACTCGACGCGCTTCGAGGGCGTGACACATATACACTTCAGGATATTTTTATTGACAGAAACGGTGTGTGGCATGTCGGCGGCCTCGCACGACAACCAGAAAGAATTTTCCCACATATCGACATTGCTATTAATGCTGTTCATGAACCATTCGCTCAAGCAGTGTTTGAGTCGCATCGCATTCCGTTTACCGGCTCGGGTTCTGTAGGAGCGTCACTTGGTGCAAACCCGACGCTCGCCAAAAAAATTCTGCGTCGTCATGGAGTTCTTGTGCCAGAGCATGTTGTGGTGCGCAAAGATGAGCACACACCTGATTCAACTCGCTCATTTACAGAAAAGTATCCCCACCTTCGTTTTGTGCGAGGTGTCGGTAGTTTTGTCGACCACGAGGATCTATATAATATTGCAGAAAACCATTTTGCTTCTGGTGATCATGAACATCTGATTGTTGAAGAAGAAATCCGCGGTAGACCTGTTGTGTGTGCGGTAATCGAAGGATCTACGCCAGGTGAGTTATATGCTCTGAAGCCAATTGGAGAAATGTATACAAGCGAAATTGAGCCTGTCCAGCAAGCTGCTGTAGCGGCACACAAAGCGCTTGGTTTGCGACATTACTCAGTTCCACACCTTATCGTTAATCGCTTCGGCCCGCACATTACGAGCGTGTCGGTGACACCGCCACTTCGTGCTGATGCTCCATTTGCACAGTCTCTTGCTGGTGCCGGACTCTCGCTAGCCGACTTTCTCGACCATATTATTGGTTTGTCTCTTCGAAAATAAAAGTATTGCTCCGAGAATAAAAAGAATTGTTGAGCTCATTGCCGAAATGATGCAGTACGAACAGTACGACTTGAGTATAAAGACCTGCAGAATCATAAACCAAACTGACGCCAGAAGACCCGCAACGGTTGCACCTGCAGATATGTGGGTGATTTTTTCTGATTTCATCACTACACCGTAGAGCATTGTGCAGAACACAAAGAGGTAGTACATGGCGCCAAAAAGTGCTACAGGAACCCCAGCAACACTACTCCACGCGCTGTTCAGTATCGTCGAGCAGCCGTCCACTACGAAGCAGGGTGGAATCGCCCCGAGGAAATGCTGTACGGTAAGATATGTTGCATCCACGAATCCAACCAGAGCGACAATGAGAAAGAGAACTCTACTTGCTTTCATTGATTGCTTGAGTGATTACGGCCTTGAACTCTTCGTATGATCGAGGGTTCTCGATGCGCTTACCATTCAAAAAGAATGTTGGTGTGTAGCTTATATCTACTTTTTGATTTTCTACAATCGTTGCATCGATACGGTTTCGAAGTTCTTTTGAATTAAAGTCGGCGGTAAATTTTTCCACATTGAGACCGAGCGAGCGAACGAGTTCAACTACGATGCTTGTGACGTCGGTTTGAGTACTCCATGTTGCCTGGTTTTTGAAAATCAATGCGCTCATTTCCCAGAATTTTCCTTGTACGCCCGCTGCTTCTGCTGCATATGCCATTGGCGTTGCATTTGGGTGTTGTGGAAGAGGGAAGTGTCGGTATATAAAAACCATATCATTGCCGAATTCTTTTACGATTTCATCCACAACAGGCGCAAATGCTGCACATGCTGGACATTGGAAGTCGCTGTATTCGATCAAAACAACTTTTGCATCTTTGTTACCTTTAGTTTGGTCAGTTGAAGAGATTTCTGTGCTGATATTCTGTGCGCCAGGAGCCGGTGCGGCTTTTTGTAGGTTTACAAGCCAGATCATGCCTGCTACCAGGGCGCTTACTCCGATGAGAATCGCAGCCCAGAAACCAATTTGTTTTAAACTTGTTTGTGTAGTATTCATTGCGAAATTCTACCACTTTGCCTGTTGCGGCGCGAGCCGTTTTCCAATATACTGTGTTTCTTGGGCCCTTAGCTTAGTTGGTAGAGCGCCTCATTTGCAATGAGGAGGTCACCGGTTCGAATCCGGTAGGGTCCACCATACTGTGATGTTACTTGACCCTTCAATTAACTGGTTCGACGTTTTAGGATTATTTTTACTCCTCGCCGGTTTTGTTATTGGCCTCGGTGCGGTGACGGTTATAGACATTCATGGTTTTCTCGGCCGAAAATCTTCGTATTGGACAGAAGCTACTGTTCGTACACACAAGGTTACCAAACCACTCATCTGGGCGGGTATTATGCTCGCTGTTATCGGTGGCTTCATGTTTTACCGCAACTATGGTTTTGTTGGTATTCCACTAATTCATGCGATCATTGCACTGCTTCTTATTGCAAACGGATATTTTCTTTCGTTCAAAGTTAGTCCATTTCTATTAAAAAATGAGCAGGAGGGTCGGGCGCAAGAACTTCTTCCTGCGTCTTGGCAGAAAAAAATCATGGTAAGTCTTATCGTCTCAGATATTGGTTGGTGGGGAGGTTTGGTGTTGCTGGTTTTGTTTTTGCTTGGGATGAGATAACTCCACATATGTACACAATACTCCTCTACTACAAATACGTTGAAATCGCTGAGCCCGAAATGTTTCGAAAGGAACATTTTGATTTGTGTAACGAACTCGGACTCAAGGGGCGAATCATTGTTTCGCGTGAAGGTATAAACGGCACCGTAGAGGGCACGACTGAGAACATTCGCAAATATCTTGCTCATATGCGTGCTGACGAGCGTTTTGCCGATATTGATTTTAAAGAAAGTCAGGGTACGGGGAATGCATTTCCGCGGCTTTCGGTTAAGGTCCGACCAGAGATCGTTACGCTCGGCACAGGCGCTGTTGTGGGTGACCCACAGCGTTTTGCGAAAGGCGCGTACATTGAGCCAGACGAGCTCCAGTCTTGGTATGACGAGGGTAAGGATTTTGTTGTGGTTGATATGCGCAATGACTATGAGCAAGCAGTCGGTCATTTCGAGCACTCTATATGTATGCCCGTGAAGAATTTTCGCGAGATTCCGGGCGCAGTAAAGGAAATCGAACATTTGAAAGACAAAACAGTGGTCAGTGTGTGTACGGGTGGAGTTCGATGCGAGAAAGCGACAAATTTTTTAATAGAACAAGGATTTTCTAATGTTCATCAGCTTCATGGTGGTATGGTGAGATACCTCGAAAAGCACCCAGGAAAGAAGTTTAAGGGTTCTCTGTATGTGTTTGATAGCCGTGTGGCAGTCAGCTTTGATTCGCCCGATCAACATGTGGTTGTTGGTGTCTGTAAACGATGTCGAATGCCTTCAGAGCGCTGTGTGAATTGTGAAAATCTCAATTGCCATGAGCATTTTATTTGTTGTGAAGTGTGTAGTGAGGATGGAGTGTTCTGTTCTGATACGTGCAAGGAGGTTGTTTCGGCAAAAGCACATGCGTAGTTTTGTAATTCGATAATTTCAATATAATCCATGATCAATTTTAAAAAAGATCCGATTGAACACGTAGAAAAAGTTACAAAAGAAGTACACGAAAATATTGGTAAATATACAAAGCCAGTCTTGCGACGCTACCCGCTGTTGTTCTCTTTTCTCGTCGTTTTTAGCGTTGCTGCAATTTTGCACGGGTTTGAGCTGTTTGCAGACCAGATAAATCTCTTTACAGATCACCCGATCGTTCTGATCATCATTGGTGTCGTGGCACTATTTTTTACTGGTACTTTGTATAAGGCGTTGCAGAACAATAGCTAATGAAATCGAAAATAAAGAGATCCAGAACGAAAGAACTCAAAACGAGATGTGCGTGGGTGCCAGAGGGTAATGAGATGTATGAGGTGTACCATGACACCGAATGGGGTGTGCCTGTGTATGATGATCAAAAACTCTTTGAATTCATTGTCCTTGAAAGCGCACAGGCGGGGCTTTCATGGGCGATCATACTCAAAAAACGTGAGGGTTATCGCAAAGCATTTGCGAAATTTAATCCAAAGAAAGTTGCGAAGTTTGGCGCGCGGGAAGTCGCGCGTCTTATGCAAAACAGTGACATTGTGCGCAATAGACTAAAGATTGAAGCTACTATCGCAAACGCAAAAGCCTTCCTTGAGATACAAAAGGAATTCGGTTCGTTTGCAGTGTATATGTGGGGTTTTGTTGGAAATAAGCCGATTGTGCACGCCATGTCTTCACTCAAAGAGTATCCAAAATACATTCCCGAAGCTGAAGTCTTTGCTAAGGATCTCAAGAAACGCGGTTTTAGATTTTTCGGCCCCACGGTTGCATACGCTCACATGCAGGCGGTCGGCATGGTGAATGACCATATGAAGCAGTGCTTCAGGTTTACACCTCGTCCTTAATTTTCTTTATTTCATCAGCGAGGAAGCGTTCTGTTTCTTCGAGGTTGTCTGACATCTCTTCGAAGATCTTACTTTCTTCTTTTGTGAGTTTGCGTTTCTGACTTGCGCGCTCGAGCATGCGGAGGTAGCGGTGTGTGTCGTCTTTGAGGGCTTTAAATACTTTGTGAACATCTTGCTCGGTGTGGATCAAATCACGGCGGAGTTTTCTGCGGAGCGAGTTTGATTTGCGGAAGATGAAGAAGATAAGCCAGATGAGAGTGAAGAGAAGGACAAGGCCAGTGATTGCAAGTGAGATGATTTGAATAACGCGCTTACTAAAGAGCTGAGCCTCAGTTTCTTTTACGTTAATATAAATTTTTTCGGAAGGTTCGCTGCGTGCGTTGTCGTTTCTGATTGTTTCTGCCCACACTGATACGACGCCAAGTGTTTCAATAGAATCGCTTGTGAATGAGAATATTTTGTCTTCGTCTGGCTTTACGCGGAACATGACTGCCTTCTCACCGTCTTCTTGGAACCAGAGTGCGACTTCGCCGTCGCTATATGCAGCCTTACCTCGAATTTCAATACCAGAGCCAACCTTTATGTATTCAGGGTAATGGGTAATCTTTGGCGCATGGATTTCTGGCGCATCAATAGAAATGGTTGTTTCAGCAAAGTTGTCAGCACGATCATATGCTCTGATTGCTACAGAATGTGTACCTTCTGGTAGTGCTGGGAGCTCAAATACTGCTTTGCCGCCATTCACGTCACTGGTTTCAGCAATCTTATTTCCTCCAACAAGCGCTACGAATGACTTAACACCAGATGTTGCGTCGGTTGCGGATGCAGTAATGCTAAAGAGATCGTCGTCAGTGAGCTCTGCGCTTGCCTTTATGTTTTCTGGATCAGTGGTGTCGATCTGGATTTTTCGACTCGCGACTTTGCCCCAACCGATTTCATTTTTGAAACGAGCATTCAAGTAGACAACGCCCTCAGCGAGGTTTGTCAGTGTTTTGTTTGCGATCGGTGGATCGTATGTAATATTTGGCTCTGTTGCTGCAGAACGGCTCAAGATGAGCTGAACAGCAGTGATGTCGTTCGGAACATTCCATCCAAATGTGCCTTCTGTTTTGCTGTACCAGCCGTTCTGGTCAGGCATGTCTTGTGAGGTGATCACTGGTGCCTTTGGAAGGCCAGCGGGAACGATCTCTGGTTGTGGCACAACAGGAACCGCCGGAGTGATGGTGATTGATGCTCCGCGGGTTTGGCTCAAAACATTTGTACCGTTGCCATCGTTTGCTCTGATTGCAGATGTTCCAAAGGTAAGTGTTGCGACACCAGTTTTCTTTGCGCGGAATGTGACACGGAGCGCCGCGCCAGCTTGGCCCGAGTATCCAGGTGTTGGTAGTCCGCCGTTGAACTGAACAGTGCCAGTTGTGTTGGAAAACGCCGGCTGCTCAACCCAAATATTAAAAATTGAACCCGCATTGCTTATTGAATCAACACTGACAGAGTCAGTAGGGAAATGAACAGTCGCTTCGGCATTGTTGATCGGTGGGCCGTCAGTTGAAACATATACGGTACCAGTGAAGGTGCCGTTTTCTGCTACCTGACTTTTGTCCAGAATGAGGTACATGTCTGCAGCCCGAGCGAGGCTCGGTGCGCACAGAAACATGAAAGTGATAAAGAACAATAATTTCTTCATGGCTATGTTTTCATTGTAAACCTTTTTCTGAATATAAATCCGACTATCAACAGAATGATGAAGCCGATACTGATAAGGATTGCCAAACTACCCTTTGAAATTTCAGGAGTGAAGGTCAACTTTTGAATACGTATGTTGCCAGCGTTGTCGAATACGCGAATCTCGATATTCTTTGTGCGTGTTTGGTCTTGAAGAACGTACACATTACCACTGCGTACTGTCTGAAAACCTGATTCAGTGACTTCATAGTGATTGATACCTGACTGATTGTCTGTTGTGTAAAAACTAATAAAATATTTTCCATCATAGAGTGCCGGATCAGAGCCAAGTTCTATGGTGAATGGTTCCGGAGGAGTTTTGTCGTCAGAAATAAGTGTGGCGAGCTGGTTGTCGATTTGTTCAGATTCTGTCTCCACTGCAAGAGACTGTGTCGATCCAGATGCGAGGATTTTTGTGCCTTTTCCATCATTAAGATATGTGGCCACGTTATTGAATCCAATCTCTATTGAATCTGCTTTTGATGGCTGAACTGCAATGGTAAACAGCGTCAATGCAGCGCCCTTTACACCAGACGGTGTGCCGCCGACAAAAGAGATTTTGTTTCCATCGAGCGATGGCTTTGTTGGCCAGAGACTAAGCACAGATCCACCGGTGCTGATTGCAGCAACATCATCAGGATTGTTTACCGTTACTGTGCCGTCTACAACGTTTATAGATGAGCCTTCAGTGTTGAGCATGACTTTGATAAGCGCCAAGTCCTCAACGTTAGTTTGTGAACGAGGGAACTCTGTATATATTCGACTTGCTTCTGCGATAAAGGGAATGCAAAGAATAGACAAAAGCAAAGTGATGATTGCGATGATGTGTGTTGTTCGGTGTCTGTTGTTCATGTATGTGAATCAATATTATCTAACCGCGCGGCCCTGCGTGCCCCATTGTGAAAGTAGGATAGAGAAATCGATTGAGTTAACGATACTGTCTGCGTTGATATCTACGCATGGGTTTGTGAAGGGGCTCAATGTTTTCCAAAACGCAAGCATGATAGAGAAGTCAACAGAGTTTACGATACGATCCTGATTGAAGTCTGCACCCACACATGCGCGTGGAATCGTGCTTCCACCACCACCTCCGCCCCCTCCGCCTCCACCACCACCGGTGTCTCCACCTCCACCGGAGCTACCAACTGCAGTGAAGAATCGTGATGCTCGTGAGTTCTCAATGCCGTAGTAGACAACAACTTTGAAGTAGTAGTTACCCGAGCTTGGTACGGTAGCAGTAAGTGTCGTGTTGAAGTCCTCACCAGGATTGATGTACTTTGCTGCTGTTGAATGGAATGTGTCGTCTCCACCTCCACAAGTATTGTCGAGATTAGTTACTACACACCATTCGTACTGGTATTCATGACCAGTCAAACCTTCGTTAGTGATTGTTACGTTAGCACCAATACTCGGGACTGTGTCATCAGAAATACTGTTGATGATGACCTGTGGTGGTGAATTCGTAACGGTCCAGTAATCATTTCCCGGCAATGTTCGACCCGACTCAACGTTTGCGCTAAAGATGGTTTCCCATGTACCAGCTGCATCGCTTTCGTCAGTGGTGTATGAGTATGAGTATGAACCTACGCCAGTTCGTGTCATGGAAACATTGTTTACTACAACGTTTCGATTTGCGTCATAGACAGTAACGGTCGGTACCACCATAGAGTCGGTAAGTGTGCCGTTGTATATCGTGTTGACGCTTGCGAGGTAGTTGTCTCCAGCGGCGATTGTGCCGAAGTCAGAAACGGTGAGTGACCATGGAGATTGTGATGAGAGGGTGAGTGAGGTGAGTGTTCGAGTTGCGTTAGTCCAGATATCCGCTACGAGCGTGCCGAATGATGTCAGTGTTCGAGCTGAGTATGACCATACAGATGTTGGGATCGTGACAGCGAGTGAGCTTGATGCGATTGCAATTCGACTGTCTGTGTTTGCGTTAATTACAGAAGCAAGTGAGCTCGAAGCTGTTGAAACCGTTGTGCCAACAGTCGTTACGTCAGACTGTGTTGCAAGCGAACCAGCATCAAGTGTTGCGCCGGTAAGCGTTCTCGTTGCACTACTCCACACATCCGTTGCAATTGTTCCAAACGAGCTAAGTGTTCTTGAGGTGTAGCCCCAGATTGCAGCTGGAAGAGTTGCGTATAGAGAAGACGATGCGTTTCCAACAACTGTGTTTGTGTTTGCATTAACCGCAGTCGTGATTCCAGCAGTCGCTGAGTTTGTGTTTGCATTGATTACGGCTGCGAGTGATGTCGATGCGGTACCAACTCTAGTATCAGTGTTTGAATTTACTGCTGTTGTCACACCAGAAACATCAGACTGTGTGGCAAGTGAGCCAGAATCAAGACCAGCTCCAGTGAGTGTTCGAGATGCATATGTCCACACGTCAGCAGCTACTGAACCCATTGCTGTCAAAGTTCGAGATGAGTATGTCCAGATTGCGCCCGGAAGTGTTGCAAAGAGAGAAGATGAAGCTGTTGAGATCTGAGTGTTTGTATTTGCATTGACAGAAGCGGTTCCGGCGGTAATCGCAGTACCAAGTGAAGTTGAAGCGGTTGTTACTCGTGAATCGGTATTGGCATTTATAACTGCCGCTAGTGATGCAGTTGCTACACCAACGCGTGTGTCGGTGTTTGAATTTACCGCTGAGGTAATGCCCGCAGTAGCACTATTAGTATTCGCATTAATCACAGCAGCGAGTGATGTTGATGCTGTTGAAACAGTTGTGCCCACAGTGGTTACATCAGATTGAGTCGCCAACGATCCGCTTGTGAGTGATGCTCCAGTCAAGGTACGAGTCGCACTTGTCCAGACGTCATCAGCAAGTGAGCCCATTGAGGTCAAAGTACGAGATGTGTAGCCCCAAATTGCAGCAGGAAGTGTTGCAAAGAGAGAAGATGATGCTGTTGAAATCTGAGTATTGGTATTTGCATTGACCGATGCTGTTCCGGCGGTAATTGCTGTACCAAGTGATGTTGATGCTGTTAAGACAGTTGAATTTGTATTCGAGTTTACCGCACTCGTGATTCCAGCAGTCGCTGAGTTTGTGTTTGCGTTAATAACTGCAGCTAGAGATGTCGAAGCAACTCCTACACGAGTATCAGTGTTTGAGTTAACTGCAGTCGTCACACCAGACACATCTGACTGAGTCGCCAAACTTCCCGATGTGAGTGTCGCGTCGGTAAGTGTTCTGGTTGCGTTGCTCCAAACATCCGTTGCAAGCGTTCCAAACGAGCTAAGTGTTCTTGATGTATAACCCCAGATCGCCACTGGCAAAGTTGCAAACAAAGATGAAGAGGCGGTTGAGATTTGGGTATTTGTGTTTGCGTTAACTGACGCAGTACCCGCTGTGATTGCAGTGCCAAGTGATGTCGATGCGGTGGTTACACGACTGTCTGTGTTTGTATTGATTACTGCAGCGAGTGATGCTGTCGCTACGCCAACTCGTGTATCGGTGTTTGAATTTACTGCACTCGTGATTCCTGCAGTAGCACTATTAGTATTTGCATTAATTACAGCAGCCAAAGAAGTCGAAGCTGTCGAAACAGTTGTACCAACTGTTGTTACGTCAGACTGCGTAGCAAGTGATCCAGTATCAAGACCAGCTCCTGTCAAAGTACGTGTCGCACTTGACCAAACGTCGGTAGCAAGTGTTCCGAAACTACTAAGCGTTCTTGAGGTGTAACCCCAAATTGCAGCAGGAAGTGTTGCGTAAAGTGACGACGAGGCGTTTCCAACAATTGTATTTGTGTTGCTGTTTACTGCACTTGTGATACCTGCTGTCGCTGAGTTGGTGTTGGAATTAATTACCGCCGCTAGCGACGTAGATGCTGTTAAGACGGTGGAGTTAGTATTTGCATTAACCGCACTCGTAATTCCAGCAGTTGCTGAATTTGTATTCGCATTGATTACTGCAGCGAGC
>CXWK01006482.1_pt1 | contig 18051 bp, 19 predicted proteins | sample 590851 | NCBI WGS metagenome assembly CXWK01 (sample SAMEA3498364, study PRJEB10139) | wastewater metagenome | biome: wastewater treatment plant; material: activated sludge | place: Denmark | collected 2014-08-01 | reverse complement strand
AGCCGGGCGCGGTTGTCCGCCGCCAGCCGGTCGTTGGCGCCGAGGATGCGTTCTATTACGGGGACTCTTTGGGTCATAGTTGTCAGTTGTCAGTTGTCAGTTGTCGGTCGTTGGTTGTCGGTCGTTAGTTGTTAGTCGCGGTCGGCGGTCGGTCGTCCGTCGTCCGTCGTCGACTGCTCTACATCAATCGCTTCCAGATAAAACTCCTCCCCGGCGACGATGCGAATGTCTTCGCTGCCGCAGGCGGGGCAGGGCAGGCTTTGGCGCGGGCCATAGCTGTGGCCACAGGACTGGCAGGTTAGTTGGCCGGGCACGCGCCGGAAGTGGAGCGTGGCCCCGGCGGCCGGCGTGCCTTCGCTGACGAAATCCCAGTAGAACTGGACGGACTCGTCGACGATGGTCGATAGCTCGCCGATGACCAGGTGCAGGTCAGTGATGCGCTGTGCGCCGGCCTCGTCGCCGTGGCGCAGGGCGATCTCCAGGATGCTCTCCGTAATCGATAGTTCGTGCATGATGTCAGATGGCCCGTTGATGCCGATCTCAATAGGGAGCTTAACACCGATGGCCGCGGCCGATGAGTGACGTTTGCCATGAAATTGGTATGACAAGTGTCACCAGTCGTTGAAGGAGCGGGGGAGCGGGGGAGAAGGGGAGAAGGGGAGAAGGGGAGCGGGATCAGGTGGCCGGCAAACGTTGGAGAACAACCACGGTGTAGTCATCAGCCTGAGCCGCGCCACCGGCAAAGGCATCGACGGCGTCGGTGATGGCCGTCACCACTGCCTCGGCGCTCGACCACGGCCGCGAGCGGACGATGGCCTCCAGCCCTTCGTCGTCCATGAACGCGCCGGCGGCGTTGCGCGCCTCGGTGATACCATCGGTGAAGAACACGATGAAGTCGCCGGGGTCCAGCGTGCACGACCGCTCATCGGCCACAAACGAATTGAACGCGCCGAGCAACAGGCCGCGCGACTCCAGCAGTTCCAACTCGCCTGTGGCGGCGCGCAGGCGGAGGGGTGGGTTGTGCCCGGCGTTGGCGTAGGTCAGGCGGCCGCTGCCGGCGTCGAGGATGGCGTAGAAGGCGCTGAGGAGCAGCGGCGAGGCAGCGTCTTCGCGGATGAAGTCGTTGACACGGCGCAGCGCTTCGCCGGGGCCGTAGCCGTCGAGGGCGTAGGTGTGCAACAACGTCCGGCTGACGGCCATGTAGAGCGCCGCCGGCACGCCCTTGCCGGTCACGTCGCCGATGACCAGATGAACCTTGGCCCGGTCGTCGGGCTGGACGATGAAGTCATAGAGGTCGCCGCCGACCTCATGCGCGGCACGGTAGCCGGCGGCGAAGCTGTAGCCGGGAACCTGGGGGCAGCCGCGGGGCAACAGGCTGAGCTGGATGCGGTGGCCGATGGCCAGCTCTTCCTCCATGCGCTGCCGCCGCACCTCTTCCTGCATCAGCCGGCGCGTGCGCACCGACATGATGTTCATGACGCGGGCGGCGAATTCGGGCGTCTGGCGGATCAGTTCCAGGAAGCGCGGCCGGTCGAAGCGCACGAGTTCGACATCACCGACGGCCACGGCCGTGGCGCTGCGCGACCGGTCGTCGACCATAGCCATCTCGCCCAGCACCGAGCCGGGGTACAGATGGTCGATGGGCTTGCCGCGCACGGTGACGGCCAGTTCGCCCTCGAGCAGAACGAACATCGTGTCGCCCGGTTCGCCCTCGCGGATGACGGCCGTACCCTCGGGCACACGCACGCGCTCGTCCGTGGCGAACCAGGCCATATCCTCCGGCGACAGAATGGGCGGGAGGAGGGGCGGGGTGGTCATTGCGGCTGCTGGCAACGCCTAGGCTTCGGCGCGGGCCAACGCGCCGCGCTTCACAAAGACGAGTTCGTTGCCGTCGGGCAGGGCGTGGTAGACCAGGGCGTCGGTCAACTGGCGCATCATGTGGACGCCCAGGCCGCCCAGCGGCCGATCTTCCAGCGGCAGGAAGATGTCCGGCGGGGGCACGCGCGTGGGGTCGAAGTGCGGCGCGCTGTCGCTCAGCACCACATGCAGATCGTCGTTCTCGATCTCAACGCAGACGCTGACTGGGCCGGGTCGGCCGTCGTAACCGTGGAGCAGGACATTGGTCACCGCCTCGTTGACCGCCAGCACCAGATCGCCAGCGTCGTCGTCGCTGCCGCCCAGAGTCCGGACGGCCTGCTCCAGGAATTCGCGGATGTCGTTCAGGTCACGCACCTGGGCCGTGTCGTAGCGCATGGTCAGGGATTTCATTGGAACGATTGGACGGCGGCGGGGAGGGTGTCGTGGATTTCGAGGAACATATCATAGCCGGCGGTGGTGAGGGCTTTCAGGGCGTTCTTCGACGGTTTGACCAGCTTCAGGTGGGGCGATTTGTAGGTGCCGCGGGCGATGCCTTGCTTCGCCGCGGCCGCCTCGTTGGCATCGGCGTCACGCAGCAGCATGTAGACGGAGTGAATGGCCCGCAGGCCGGCGCTGCTGATGTAGGGTACCTGGCTCAGATCGAGGACGAGGTCGCGCGCCCCGTCGGCAAAAGCGGCGCGCGCGCGGGCGGTCAGGGGTTCCTCCGCCGCCAGGTCGCCTTTGAGTTGCAGAACGGTGATCGGAACCGTGCCCGTTTCGCGCCAACTGGTGATGTCCATGTTAACCGTCTCCTGTATTGTTGCCCGTGAGCGTGCGTTGAGCGCCGTTTCCTCGTGCGAGGTGGCCTATATAGTACATAGCCTAGGGCCATAGGTCAACGGGTTTGCAGTAGGTTAGTTGGTCTGCTCAGGTTGCCGTGCCCAGGCATAGTCGATGTCCAGCAGCGTGAAGCCGGTCGCCTCATACAATCGCCGGGCGGTGAGGTGGTCTAGCCCGGTTTCGACGCAGGCGACGTGCGCGCCCACCGCGGCCAACCGGCGCAGCCCATCGGCCATGATCGCCCGCCCCAGTCCCATTCGTTGGTAGGTGGCGGCCACGCCCAACGGCTCGAACACCCCCAGCCGGTTGGCCTCGTCGAGCCACAGCAGGGCGAAGGCGGCCAACTCGCCATTCGGGGCGACAGCGACGATGTCGAGTTCCGGCCGGTAGGTGGGCGAGTTGCGGACGCGGGCGTGGCGCTCGGCCGTCATCCAGGTCGACTCGAAGGCCGCGCGTTGGACGGCAACGCGCTTCTCGATCTCGGCTTCGTCCGCACTGTCAACCGGGCGCAGCGTGTAGCCCGCGGGCAGGACGGGATGCGGAGCCGGATCGGGAACGGGCCGGGTGTAGAGCACCAGGCCGCGCTCTGTCCGCCGGTAGCCGCGCGAGTTCAGGGCGGCGATGCGCGCCGCGTCGCCCGTGAAGGCCCAGGCCACCCATGGGGCAACGATGCCTTCGACGCCCGTAGCGTCGAAATGGGCCTCGCTCCAGGCCAGGGCGATGTCGTGCAGTTCCGGATAGTCGGGATGGACGACGATATCGACCTGCCCTTCGATGGGCCAGGCGAAGGCGACGAGGCGGTCACCGTCGAACCACAGGTGCGACTGGTAGATGGCACGTGGGTCATCCTCGGCCACGCGCCACCAGTCGAGGTTGCCGATGGTGGCATAGACCGGTGGGCCGCTGCGGGCCAGAATCTCGACCAACAGGCGGCGTATGGCGTCGTAGTCGGTCTCTGAATCATAAACCCGTGTGCGGAAATCTGCGGCTGATTCTGTCGTGGTTGCTTCAATCACGATGGCTCCTCGGGACGCGACCGGCTCTGGCCCACGGCATAAAGCACGATTGCCGCCGCGGCGTTGACCGAGAAAGAGTCCACGCCGGCAGGCATGGGGATCGTCACACAGGCATCCACGGCCGCGGCCACGTCCGGCGGCAGCCCTTCGGCCTCGTTGCCCATCAGCACCGCCAGCGGGCCGGGCAGACGGACGAACGCGGGCAGAGGCACGCCATCCACCGCCGTGGTGGCCAGCGCGGCCACACCGCAGCGCCGCAGGTCAGCGAGCAGGTCCGCGGCGGTCTCATAGCGGACAACCGGCAGCCGGAAGATACTGCCGCGACTGATGCGCGTGGCGCGCGGGTGGAACGGGTCGCTGGCCCCGGCGCACAGCAGCGCCGTCGCCCCGGCGGCATGGGCCGTCCGCGTCAGCGCGCCGACGTTGCCGGGGTCGGTGATATCGATGGCAGCGAGGAAGAGGGCGGGGGGGCTGGTTCCCTCTCCCCGTGGGAGAGGGTTAGGGAGAGGGCTGCCTGTTCCCTCTCCCCGTGGGAGAGGGTTAGAAAGAGGGTCTTGTCCGGCAAGGTGGAGCAACGCATCCAGTGCCGGCGACGGCGGCAGCCGCACCAGCCCCAGCACGCGCCCTAGATCGCGCCCTTCGGTCAGTTCGGCCACGACCGCATCCGGGGCGACGACGAGGGGCAGGCCGGCCTGGCGAAGGGCGTCGAACAGCGCGCGGTGGCGCGGGTCGGCGTCGGCCGCCAATCGCTCCGCGGCCAGCACGGCCGTCAGCGGCGCGCCGGCCCGCAACGCCCGCTCCACCAGCCGCGTGCCCTCGATGGCATATAGCCCGGCACGACGCCGGCCCAGACCACTGTTTGCGCGGCGGATCATCTCCGCCACCGACTCCCAGCGTAGCGATTGGCTCATGGCTTAGGGACGACAGACCACAGACGACAGACCGCCGACCGCCGACCGCCGGCCAACGACTGACCTGCTGACCCACTGAACACTGCTTAGTGCTTACTGCCTACGGATACCCCGGCGCTTCCCACCCCCCCTGAAACAGGGTCACATACTGCCGCACGTCGTCGGGGATTGAGAAGGCGCTGCGGGTGATGTAGTCGTACATGACCTGCACCGTCTTGCCGTAGGCCACCAGGCGGCCGTCTTCGCCTTGCACGCGGTAGAGCATGTCGAAGCTCTTGGTGCCGAAGCGGGAGATACCTGTGCCGATGTGGAGCACTTCCGTCAGCAGCGCCGGCGATTTATAGGTGCAACTGGCATCGACGAGGATGAGCGGCAGGTCGAGCAACTCGGTTCCCATCAGGCCGCTACGCATCACTTCACCCATGTACTTGATGCGCACCGTCTCGAAGTAGGCGAAGAAGACGGCGTTGTTGACGAAGCCCATCGCGTCGATGTCGCGGAAGGCGACTTCGAGCGAGATCTCATACGGGAAGGTGGTCTTGGTCATATGGCATCGAAGGTGCGTCGCTGTGGGACGGACGATTGAGGATGATTCTAGCACGTTTCTCTGGCGCGTGACGGGCGCTACAGCAGCCGGTCGGCGAAGGCCGGCAGCGCCGCCGTGCCGCCGGTGTGCCAGAACAGCACCCGTTGGCCGCGGGTAAACGCCCCCCAGCGGATGAGATCGATCAGCCCGCCCATCGCCCGGCCGGTGTAGACCGGGTCGAGCAGGATGCCTTCCAGTTGGCCGACGAGCTTGATCGCCTCGCGCTCCGTTTCGCCCACGCGGGCGTAGCCCTCGCCCAGGTAGTCGTCGTTGACGTCGATGCGGTCGGCCAGCGACAGGCTGTCGAGGCCCAGGTGGGCGGCTGTGGCCGTGGTCAGCGCCGCCACCTGGGTCCGCAGCACGTCGGCCGGATGATCGACGCTGATGCCCAGGGCCGCGCCGCGATAGCCGAAGAGGTGCGCGCCCAGGGTGATGCCCGCCTGCGTGCCGCCGCTGCTGCTGGCGAAGACGATGAAGTCGATGTTCAGCCGGTCGGCTTCTAACTGGACCATCAGTTCGCGCATGGCCAGCACGTAGCCGGTCGCGCCGATGACGTTGGAGCCGCCGAGGGGGATGAGATAGGGACGCCGGCCGAGCGAGCGCAGTTCGGCCTGGACGGCGGCGATGGCCTCGCTGCAATCGCGCCCCTCGTTCCAGTAGACGTGGGCGCCCAGCAGGTGGTTGAGCAGCAGGTTGCCGGTGGTCGCCTCTGGTTTCTGGCCGCGCAGGACGAGGCTGCAGCCCAGCCCGAAGCGGGCGGCGGCGGCGGCCGTCTGGCGACAGTGGTTGCTCTGCGGCGCGCCGGTGGTCACCAGATGGTCACAACTCTGGGCCAGCGCGTCGGCCACCAGGAACTCCAGCTTGCGCGTCTTGTTGCCACCGGTGGCCAGGCCGGTCTGGTCGTCGCGCTTGATCCAGAGCTCCGGCCCGCCCAGATGGCGCGACAGGCGCGCCAGCGGCTCGATGGGCGTCGGCAGATAGGCGATGGGCACACGGGCGGGGAACTTGGGGTCCATAGGCATTCCGGGATTGGCTGGCGCGACGGCGCGCCAACGTATCGCCCCGTATTGTAGCCCATTTGCGCCGGCTGTCTATTTGGGGTATAGCACCAAGAGATGGCACGCTGATGACGCTGATGTCGCTGATAAGAACGCCGGGTTCCGGCGCTGCGGACAGCCGATATGAACTATAGCTTTGAGAGCCTTCGCCATGATGACGTTCTGACCAAGAGCCGCTTCCACCATGTTCTCGTCGCCCTCTATGCGCCGGCGCACTGGCCGGTGTGGCGGGTCGGTTTGGCGGCAGTGGGGTTGACGGCAATTGTCGCCGGTCTGTGGTGGTTGCTGTCGCGGGAGACGACGCCGGCGGCGGCCGTGTCCGGCGTGGTGTTAGCCTTTTTCGCCGCCGATGTCGTGCTTCTGCGCGAGCTGCCGCGCCGACGCGTGTCTTTTGGGCCGTGGCAGGGGCAGATCGCCGCGCTGGCGCTGCCCCGAACGGCGGTGGCGCTGGCCCTGGCTCTGGTTGGCCCGTGGCTCGGCTGGCCGGTGGCGCTGCTGCTGGTCATCGCCGCGCAGTTCGTGGGCACGGCCGCGCTCTATCGGGCGGCGCTGGTCGAGCCGCGCCGGCTGAGTCTGAGCCACGTGGCCGTGACTAGCGACCGGCTGCCGGCCGGGGCGTCGTCCATCCGCATCCTCCACATCGGCGACATCCACCTGGAGCGTTTGAGCGTGCGCGAGGAGCAACTGCTGGAATTGGTCCGCAAGGTGATGCCCGACCTGATCTTGCTGACTGGTGATTATGTCAACCTATCATACAACCTCGACCCGGAGACCCACGCCGAAGTGCGCCACCTGCTTGGCCAGTTGCGCGCCCGCTATGGCGTCTTCGCCGTCCTGGGCAGCCCGCCGGTCGATCTCCACGTGGCCATCCCGCAGTTGTTCGAGGGCTTGCCGGTGCGCCTGCTGCGCGACGAGGCGGTGACGGTGGCGCTCAGCCGCGGCCGGAGCCTGACGCTGCTGGGCCTCGATTGCCATCACGACATCGCCCGCGACGCGGCTACGCTCGACCGCGTGCTGGCCGGCGCGCCGGGCGACGGGCCGCGGGTGCTGCTCTATCACTCACCGGAGTTGATGCTGGAGGCGGCCAAGCGGGGCATCGACCTCTACCTATGTGGCCACACCCACGGCGGGCAGGTGCGGCTGCCGCTCATTGGGCCGCTGATCACGGCGTCGAAGCTCGGCCGCCGCTTTGTGATGGGCCACTACCAGAAGGGCCGCACTCACCTCTACGTCACCCGCGGTGTCGGTTTCGAGGGACTGGCCGCGCCGCGCGTGCGGCTGTTCTGTCCGCCGGAGGTGGCTTTGGTGACGGTAAGCAGTATTCAGTAGGTCAGTAGGTCAGGCGTTGGTCGTTGGTCGTTGGTTGCGGGCTAGTGGTCGGCGGTCGGCGGTCGGCCGTCCGTGGTCTGTCATCCGTCGTCCATCTCTACCCCAACGACGACCACACCTCCAGCTTACCCTTCACCCGCCGGATGACCTCGTTGGTGAACTGGTCGGTGGCGCTGGAGCCGGTCAGGTCGGCCGTGCGCACGCCGTCGTAGACCGCTTCCAGCGTGGCCTCATAGATGGCCCGGCTGGCGGTCTTCAGCTCCTTCTCGTCCATGTGGCCCAGCAGGCCGGCCGTGGCCAGGATCATGGCCATCGGATTGGCGACGTTCTTGCCCTCCAGACTGGGGGCCGTGCCATGGGGCGCTTCGGCCATCACACAGTCGATGACGTGCTCCCGCGTCAGCGAGATGACCATCGACTCCGACCCGGCGATGGAGCCGAACATCTGCAAGACGAGGTCGGACAGCAAGTCGCCATCGCGGTTGAGCGAGGGGATGACCAACGGTTCGCCGCTGGTGGTGATGAGCAGAGCCATGGTGGCGTCGATAAGTTGCGGCTCATAGCGCACGTCGGGGTGGCGGGCGGCGGCGGCGTCCATCTCCTCCTTGAAAAGCCCCTCGTAGACCGGGCTGACAGTGTACTTCGGCCCGCCGAAGACCTTGGCCCCGTTCTCCTGGGCGTGCTGGAAGGCGAACTCGGCCACGGCGCGGCAGACCCAGCGCGAGATCTTCTCCGTGCGGAAGGCGTACTCATCCAGGCTGCCCGGCTCGCCCTCGCGCCACTCGCGCGCGCCATAGGCGTCGTCGCGGGCCATGCGCACGATGCTGATCGGCGCGTAGATGCCGCCGACGGGGCGCACGCCGGGGATGCGGCGGCCGGTGCGCAGGATGATCTCGGCATCCATCACGTCGCGCAGGATGGCGTTGGGGCTGCCCACGTCGCCGGCCTTCTCCGGCGTGATCGTCGCCGCCTTCAGGCCGACGCGGTACTGGCGGATGGCCTGGCCCGCCTCATAGACGACCTGGTTCTGCGTCGCCCGGCGGTTGGCCAGGGACAGGTCGAAGCGCAGGAACTGCAGTGGGTAGCGGATCACATCCTCGTGCAGCACGCGCAGGGACTCTTCCAGCAACTCCTGCCCCGTCTGGTCGCCATCCAAAACCACAATCGTTCGGCTCATGGTGTCTCCAAGATGGTGCTTTTCCGCAGATTGAGCAGATTTGGCAGATTCAAGCAGAAGAGCTCACGCAAAAATCGCTAAGGACGCAAAGAACGCAAAGAAGATTCTTTTGGCGTCCTTTGCGCCCTTTGCGTTCTTTGCGTGAGGTTCTTAGAAATCTGCCCAATCTGCGGATCATATCTCTTCCTATACCGGCATCTGACTCGACGCCCGGCCGCGGCGGGAGCGGAGCAGGTTGAGGTAGCGTGGGATGGCCTGGGTGTACAGGCGGTAGAGCAACGGCCGCGGCGTGTAATCCCACGCGCCGATGAAGCGCACCACCTCGCCGTTGAAGCCGGCCTTGAAGCGCCACACGCCCCACAGCCGGTCGCTTTCGTCGAACGTGTCCGGCGCGCCCCAGAAGTCGTAGACCTTCGCTCCCTGTGACCGTGCCCAGCGAATGGCCTCCCATTGCAGCAGGTAGTTGGGCATCCGTTCGCGGGCCTCGTCGCGCGAGGCACCGTACATGTAGATGACGCGGTCGGCGAAGCGCACCAGAATGACGGCGGCGATGGGCCGGCCCTCGACCTCGGCCAGCAGCGGTTGAGCCAGCCCGGCGTTGCTGAGGGCCGACCAGCCGTCGAGGTAGTACTCGCTCGGTCGCGTCGTGAAGCCGTCGCGCGCGCCCGTCTCCTGGTACATGGCGGCGATGGTTGGCAGGTCGGCGGCTGTGCCGGGGCGCACGCTGACCCCCTTGCGCTCGGCCAGCCGGATGTTGTAGCGCGTCTTCTGCTTCATGGCTGCCAGCAGTTGTTCCTCGCTGCCTTCCAGCGGCAACTCGACAGTGTTGCGGAACTGAATCTGCTCGGCCGACGGCCGCCAGCCGCGGGCGGACAGGTTGCGCGTGACCGCCGCGCCCAGCGGCGAGACGCGCTCATTCTCCAGCCCCCAGCTTTGCACAACTTCAGGGTCGATCTTGATGAAGATGGCCCGCTCGCGCCGCGCCAGTTGTTCCAGTTGGGCCAGGACGTGACGGCGCAGGGTGGCGTCACTGTAGTCGAGGGCCGGCCCCTTGGGCACGTAGAGGACGCAATAGGGTGTGTGCGGCAGGTCGCGGCGCAGCACGTGGGCGGCGGCCGTCGCCTCCCAGCCGTTGCCGCCGACGGACATGATCAGCGGCAGTGACCGCCAGCCCCAGCGCGCCTTGAACTGGCCCCAGGCCCAGCTTTGCAGGGCGTGGGCATAGGGCAGCCGGGCCAGCGCCTGGTCCCAGGTGGCGGGCGACTCCTCGCGTTTGAAGGTCGCCGCGCGGGCGGCCGTCTTGCCGGTCATGGGTGTCATAGAGGAAGGAAGATTAACGCAAGGACGCAGGGACGCAAAGAACAATAGTTTGTTGAGCCTGGTCACGCTTCTGTTACAATCTCGCCTCAATCGAGTCATTCGTGGAGGGTTGCATGAATTCTGTTCTCAAACGCATCGAACACTACACTGGACTAGGCGCCATCTTGGTCATCCTCGCCCTGTTCATACCGCTGGCTATTATCCTCGAACTCACCCATGCCAGTCCGACGCTCGTTCTACTGGCCTCGGCTGTCGCCATCATCCCCCTGGCGGGCATGATCGGCAAGGGGACGGAAGCGCTGGCCGAGCGCGTCGGCCAGCGCGCCGGCGGGCTGCTGAACGCCACACTGGGCAACGCCGCCGAACTGATCATCGCCATTGTCGCCCTGCGCCGCGGCCTGATCGAACTGGTGCTGGCCTCCATCACCGGCTCGATCTTGGGCAACCTGCTGCTGATTCTCGGCCTGTCGCTGCTCCTTGGCGGCGTTCGGCATGGAACTCAGAAGTTCAACCGCGCCAACGCCAGCATCGACGCTACGCTGCTGGTTCTGTCGGTGTTTGCCCTGGGCATCCCGTCCGTTTTCAACCAGGCATTGGAACCGGACTTCCGCAAGGTGGAGTTCCTCAGCATCGGCGCAGCCGTCGCTATCCTGATCATGTACGGCCTGACGCTCCTCTACTCGTTCACCGCCAAAACGACCGAAGCCGACCCGCAGGCCCGTGAAGCCCACGCGCCGACGGGCTGGGGCCCGCGCCACGCGCTCATCGTTCTGGTTGTCGCTGTCGCCTTCATTGCGCTGTTGTCGGAGTTCCTCGTCGGCGCGGTGGAGCCGGTGACAGAGGCGCTGGGGCTAAGCGAGTTCTTCCTGGGCATCATTCTGATCCCCCTGGTGGGCAACGCTGCCGAGCACTTCGTCGCCGTCCAGGTGGCGGCCAAGAACAAGATGGACCTGGCGCTGAGCATCGCCATCGGCTCAAGTTTGCAAATCGCCCTGTTCGTGGCCCCGGCGCTGGTCTTCATCAGCCTGGCCCTGGGCAACCCGATGCCATTGGAGTTCACGACCTTCGAGGTTCTGGCCGTGGCCGCGGCGTCGATCATCGCCGCCTTCGTCTCGCTGGATGGGGAGAGTATCTGGCTGGAAGGGGCGATGTTGCTGGTGCTGTATGTGATTCTGGCGGTGGCCTTCTTCTTCCTGTAGGGGCGGGTCTGAGACCCACCCCTACGAGCCACGCCTTTCGTGTAGGGGCGGGACTGAGACCCACCCCTACGAGCCACGCCTTTCGTGTAGGGGCGGGTCTGAGACCCACCCCTACGAGCCACGCCTTTCGTGTAGGGGCGGGTCTGAGACTCGCCCCTACGAGCCACGCCTTTCGTGTAGGGGCGGGTCTGAGACTCGCCCCTACGAGCCACGCCCGCGCCGCCAGGCATACAGCCGGTGCAGCAGGCCGTTATAGGCCCGGTCGGCCGCGCCCACCGTCCGCCGCACCTCGCCGCCGAAGCCGCGCTTGAAGCGATAGACCGGCCATAGACCGTCCTGCCGGTCGGTGAAACCGGCTTCGAGCGTCGCCTCTTCGGCGTCGGGCACGCCCCACAGGTCGTAGCTAACGCAACCGCGCGCCCTGGCCCAGCGCAGCCCGGCCCACTGCGCGGCATAGGCCGGCATGCGCGCCCGCTCTTCGTCGCTAGACGCGCCGTACAGGTAGGCCGCCTTGTCGCCCCAGGTGAAGACCATTACCCCGGCCAGCGGCCGACCCTCATACTCGGCCAGCAGCAAGGCCGCATTGTCCGGCGCGAATAGCTCGTAGGCGGCGCGGTAATAGTCCGGCTGGTGAATGCCGAAGCGGTCGCGCTGGCCGGTGGCGTGCATCAGGCGGATGAAGGCGGGCAGGTCAGCGGCCGTGCCCGGCCGCGTCGTCACACCCTTCTTCTCGGCCAGCCGGATGTTATAGCGGGTCTTCTGCTTCATGGCGGCGAGCATGTCATCTTCCGGCGGCCGCAGGTCGATGACGATTGTCCGCGGCGGCTGGATGGTGTCGGGCGAGGCGACGCAGCCGTGGCGACGGTAGAGCGCCTCCCACTCGCTGGCCGGCCACTCGTCCTGCCACAGTCGCGGCTCGAGCTTCAGCAAGCCCGCGCCGCGGCGATAGGCGGCCTGGTCGATCTGGTTAAACAGCACGGCCACCTGCTCGTCGTCGCGCCAGTCGACCAGCGGGCCGTGGGGCACGTAGGCCATCTTGATGACCCCCATCGCCACGGAGCGAAAGAGCACCTGCGCCCCGGCCACGAGACGGCCGTCGCGCTTCATCCAGACGCGCTCCGATGTCCAGCCGAAGCGGTTCTTCAGCCGCGCCCAGTTCGTCGTCTGCAATAGACTGCCGTGGGAGTGGGCGGCGACGAAGGCGTCCCACTCGGCGTCGGCTTCGGTGTAGGGCTGTTCGCCCAGTTCCAGCATCCTTGAGACCATAGAGTGGGGATTATACCCGCGTTCGCCATCCGGGGTCGATGTGTTACAATGCCGTTCAGGGTCACTGCCAAGCCATAAGAGGGCCTCACGCAAAGGACGCCAAGGGCGCCAAGAACGCCAAGAAGACTTTCTTTTTGCGTCCTTTGCGCCCTTGGCGTCCTTTGCGTGAGGTCTGACTGACCCGGCGATGTCCTTTCGGTCGTCAGCAGGAGGCGCGATGAGCCAGGCACGAGTACTCTACGACTTGCAGCAGATCGACACCGAGATACGGACGAAGAAACAGCGCCTGGGCGAGGTGTTGCGCTTGCAGAAGGAGCCGCCGGCGCTGGTGGCTGCCCGCGAGGCGGCCGCCGCGGCCGATGCCGAACTGCACCGCTGGCGCGCCCGCCACCAAGACCTGACGCTGGAGATCGCCTCCGTGGCCGACAAGGCCAAGCGCTCCGAAGAACGGCTCTACTCCGGCGTGGTGAAAAACCCCAAGGAACTCAACGACCTGCAGCACGAGGTCGAGGCGCTCGGCCGCCGCCGGGCGACGCTGGAAGACGAAGAACTGCAAGTGATGATGGCTGTCGACGAGCGGCAGACGACCAGCGGCCAGGCGGCGGCCGAAGTCGCGCGCCTGGCCGGCGAGTTCGATGCTTCCGTCGCCACGCTCAAGGTCGAGCAGCAGAGCCTGGGCGTGCACCTCAGCAAGCTGATCGAGAAGCGCGGCCGGCAGGCGGCGCTGGCCCAGCCGGCGCTGCTGAAGAGCTATGACAAGCTCATCCAGGAGAAGCGTGGGCTGGCCGTGGCCGGGCTGCGCGGCAGCAAGTGCCAGGCCTGCCAGATGACCCTCTCCGGCACCACCATCCGCGCCGCGGCCGAAGGCAAGATCGTGCGCTGCGACAGTTGCGACCGCATCCTCTGTCCTCTGTAGAAGAAGAAAGAAGCCGCAGATTACGCAGGTTCTACAGATTCCACAAATAGAAAGAAGAGCCTCACGCAAAGAACGCAAAGTGCGCCAGGGACGCAAAGAAAAGAGTCTTTCTTTGCGTTCTTGGCGTCCTTAGCGATCTTTGCGTGAGGCTCTTCTTCTGAAATCTGCCTAATCTGCCCAATCTGCGGATGATTCATTCTTGGATTCGGGTCAGGGGACTGACCCGCGACTGCGCCAAACGGTTAGCCCCACTGTAAGATCAATAGGCTAATCTGAATCTGTGAAATCTGTGTAATCTGTGGTTTCAACTCTTCCTGAGGTGCAAGTGATGCGTATTCTCGTTACCGGCGGCGCGGGCTACATCGGCAGCCACACGGCGCTGGAACTACTGACAGCGGGCCACGACGTGGTTGTGGTCGACAACCTGAGCAATAGCCGCGAAGAGGCGTTGCGGCGGGTGATGGAGCTGGCCGGGCGGCCGCTGACTTTCCATCGCGTCGATCTGCTCGACCGGGCGGCGCTGGACGCCGTCTTCGCCGCCGCGCCCATTGACGCCGTCATCCACTTCGCGGCCCTGAAGGCCGTCGGCGAATCGGTGGCCGAGCCGTTGCGCTATTACACCAACAACGTCATTGGCACACTGAACTTACTTCAGGCGATGGATGCCCACGACGTGCGCCGGCTGGTCTTCAGTTCGTCAGCCACCGTCTATGGCGACCCGCGGCAAATGCCCATCCCCGAAGACGCGCCGCTGTCGGCCGTCAACCCCTATGGCCGCACCAAGCTACTGGGTGAGGACATCCTGCGCGACCTGTACCAGGCTGACCCGCGCTGGGACATCGCCCTGCTGCGCTACTTCAACCCCGTCGGCGCGCACCCCAGCGGCCGTATCGGCGAAGACCCCAACGGCATCCCCAACAACCTCGTGCCCTACATCGCTCAGGTGGCCGTCGGCCGCCTGCCCTACCTACGCGTCTTCGGCGACGGCTACGCCACGCCCGACGGCACCGGCGTGCGCGACTACATCCACGTCGTCGATCTGGCTCAGGGGCATTTGCGCGCCCTGACCAAGCTGGCCGAGCGCCCCGGCCTCGTCACTTACAACCTGGGCACGGGCCGCGGCTACAGCGTGCTGGAGGTCGTGGCCGCGTTTGAGCGCGCCTGCGGCAAGCCTATCCCGGTGCAGATCCAACCGCCGCGCTCCGGCGACGCGGCCATCTGCTACGCCGACCCATCCCGCGCGGCGCGCGAACTGGCCTGGGTGGCCGAGAACGACCTGGACGACATGATGGCCGATACGTGGCGGTGGCAGGCGGGGAATCCGGAGGGGTATGGGGAGTGAGCAGTATTCAGTAGGTCAGTAGGTCAGTCTGACTTACTGACCTACTGACCTACTGACCTACTGAATACTGGACACTGATCACTTGCCCCAAAATCGCCACCGCAATCTCCTCCGGCGTCTGCGCGCCGATGTCGAGGCCGATGGGGGCGTGAATGCGGGCCAGTTGGGTTTCGTCGAAGCCCAGGGCCGCCAGCCGTTCGCGCCGCGCGGCGTGGGTCTGGCGGCTGCCCAGCGCGCCGATGTAGAAGGCGTCGCTGCTCAGGGCGGCCCGCAGCGCCGGGTCGTCGATCTTGGGGTCGTGGCTCAACGTGACGACGGCCGATTCGGCCGTCAGCGGGTTGTCGGCCAGGGCCTTGTCCGGCCAGGCCTGCACCAGCCGATCCACGTCGGGGAAGCGGGCGGCACTGCCGAAGGCGCGGCGCGGGTCGATGACCACCGTGCGATAGCCCACCACCCGCGCCAGCCGCGCCAACGCCACGGCGATGTGGGCCCCGCCGACCATGACCAGTGACGGCGCGGGGCGGATGGGGTCGATAAACACCTCGACGCCGCCGGCGGTGGCGACGCGCCGGGCGTGGCGGGCGGTCTCGGCCAGGGCGAGCGTGTCGCCGTCCAGCGCGGGGGCCAGCGGCCCGGCCACCGGCTGCCCGCGCTCGACAATGGCCTTGCGCCCCAGCCACTCGTCCGGCCCGGCGACGGCCGTCAGCAGCGCGCCACTCGTCCCCGCCTCGATCCAGCGCCGCGCGGCTTCGTAGGCGGCCACGTCCAGCCGCTCCGCAAAGACCTCGATCGTGCCACCACAGGCCAGGCCGACGCCCCAGGCCGTCTCGTCGGCCACACCGAAGCGCAGTAGGCGGGGGCGGCCGCCGGCCAGCACCTCACTGCCAGCCTCGATGACCGCGCCCTCGACGCAGCCGCCGCTGACCGAGCCGCTGATGGCCGCGCCGCCGGCGGTGAAGGCCATCTTGGCCCCCGCCTTGCGCGGCGCGGAACCCCAGGTGGTCAGCACCGTCGCCAGAGCGATGTCGCCCTGCCCCTCAATCAGCCAGCGGGTGATGTCGTCAATGACCTCTCTCATGACCACCATTCTAGTGGACGGGTCGCAACCGTTCAAGGCGTAGCGCGATTCTCCCGAATCGCGCTCTAGGACGATGCAGGATGCGCGATTCGGGAGAATCGCGCTACGGGGTAAGCGAGTCTGCCACAGCCGCGTCTATACAGCACTGAGACCTCCACAACGCAAGTGCCCCAATCTGTGAAATCTGTGGTTTCATTCTCCCACAAACAAAGGTGAACCAAATGAGTAACAAGCAACTCGAAGTCGCGACTCTGGGCGGGGGGTGTTTCTGGTGCCTCGATGCCGTCTATCAGGACGTGGCCGGCGTGGAGCGCGTCGTCTCCGGCTATGCCGGCGGCCACGTGCCCAACCCGACCTATGAGCAGGTGTGCGGCAAGCGCACGGGCCACGCCGAGGTCGTCCAGGTATGGTATGACCCGGCGGTCATCGGCTATGAGGACATCCTGACCATCTTCTGGCGCATCCACGACCCGACGACGCCCAACCGGCAGGGCAACGACGTCGGCCCGCAGTATCGCTCCATCATCCTCTACCACGACGAGGCACAGCGGGCGGCGGCCGAGAAGACGCGCGACCAGGCCGTGGCCGAAGGCGTCTGGCGCGATCCCATCGTGACCGAGATCGTCCCGTTGGAGACGTTCTATGAGGCCGAGGCGTACCACCAGGACTACTTCGCCCAGAACCCGAACCAGCCCTATTGCGTCTACGTCGTCGATCCCAAGGTGCAGAAGTTCCGCAAGTCGTTCAAGGACAGGCTCAAGCAGCCGGCGTAAGAAGATAAGAAACCGCAGATTACGCAGATTACACAGATTTCAGAGCGCTCCTCTTATAGAACTATCAATAAAACATAGCACACAGGGTGCTGTGGTTGTACTTTTCCAACAACGAATACTGAAACGTCGTGCCGGTCAGGTAGTCGGCGAAGCGTTGCGCCAAGGCGGGCAAGCGTCGTTGGTCATGGTTGTGACTCGTTGCTCGCCTGGCCGCCTTCCAGACCTGTTCTTGGGGATTCAACTCCGGCGTTGCCGGAGGGAAGTGCAGGATCGTCAAGCGCGGGTTAGCCTCCAGGGTTGCCCTGATGGCGGGGCCGCTATGCCAGGGAGCACGGTCCCACAACAACAGGATGGGATGTTCCGGGTAGCGGCGCAACAGGGCTTCCAGATGGCTGCTGGTGGTGGCGCTGTTCATCCCCTCCGCCTGGGTCACCGTTTCCTCGCCCGTCTGCAAGTTCAATGTCCCATAGAAGTTGACCTTGGCCCGGCCGGGGTCGCAGCGAACGAATGGTGTTCGTCCTCGTGGTGCCCACACGGCCATCGTCGTGGCCTGGAGATAGAGCGCCGCTTCGTCCTCGGCCAGGATGACCGTTTGCGGCGCAGTCTGGGCGATGTCCATCAGTTTTTTTCCAGCCCTTCCTCGAACTCGGCCAGCCTGTCCTCCGACCGGGACCGAAACCGCTTGCCGGCCCGCTGGTAACTGAACCCGCAGCGCTTCAGCAGCGTGCGATAGGAGGTGTCGCTCTGATAGGTGACCCCTTGCCACCGCGCCAGGGCCGGCTTCAGGTCTTCAACCGTCCAGTGCTGTCCGTCCGCCGTTGCTACACCGCTGGCACCCAACACATCAACCGGCCGGTACTGCTGGAGCTTGGCCCGTATGTCCGCTACTTGCTCGTCGGTCAGCACTCGACGGTTGCCACCCTTGCGCTGGTCATACAGGGCTGTTGGCCCACCACGCCGATACTTGGCATACCAGCGCAAGACCAGCCGTCGTTCCGCCCCGGTGATGCTCTCTATCTCCCCGGTCGCGTAGCCGCGGCCATACAAGCGCACCGCTTGTAGCCGGGTGCGTGTCGGCCCATCCTTGCAGCTTTCGTATGCCACCTGTAACTCGCGCACTTCAGTTTCGTTGAGTAGTTGTCGTTGTCTTGCCACCACCCTATTGTGGCTCATTCACTTGATTTGTCTATTAGACATGGCGCGGGGCGGGTTGTTCGACGTGCTCATTGTGCGTGAGCTTGATCGACTCTCCCGTAGCTTGGCAAAGCAACTCATGGTTGAAGAGGAATTGCGGCGCGCTGGGGCGCAAATCGAGTACGCGCTAGGCGACTATGCCGACACGCCCGAAGGCCAGTTGAACAAGAATATCAAAGCAGTTGTAGC
>CXWK01000162.1_pt3 | contig 18068 bp, 13 predicted proteins | sample 590851 | NCBI WGS metagenome assembly CXWK01 (sample SAMEA3498364, study PRJEB10139) | wastewater metagenome | biome: wastewater treatment plant; material: activated sludge | place: Denmark | collected 2014-08-01 | reverse complement strand
GGGGCGCCCATGGCCGACATCGTACGCCCACGGCGGTGCCCCAGGTTCGTCCAGCGTTGCTCGCACTAGCGTCGCCGGTCATGGACCCAGAAGACCGCTCCCTCGCACGCCTGGTGGAGATCGACGCCATCACCCGGGTGAAGTACGCGTACGCCCGTTGCCTCGACCAGAAGCAGTGGGACGAGATGGCCACGCTCCTCACCGAGGACTGCATCGCCACCTACAGCGGCGGGAAGTACACCTACGAGGGGCGCGATGCCATCGTCGGATTCCTTCGCTCGGCCATGGGCGCCGACTCGTTCCTCTCGAGCCACCGCATGCACCACCCCGAGATCGAACTGACGGGACCCGACTCGGCCGTGGGCACATGGGCGCTCGAAGACGTGGTCGTCGAGAGCCAATGGCAGATCGTCATCAGGGGAGCAGCGTTCTACACCGACGAGTACGTGAAGCGGGACGGGCGGTGGCTCATCCACCGCACCGGCTACAAGCGCACCTACGAGACCATGGAACCGTGGTCGGGCACGCCCGGCCTGCAGCTCACCGCCAGTTGGTGGGGCACCGACGGCCAGAGCACGCTCGACGCCTGACGGTCCGACAGGCCCCGAGAGGGCTCAGGCCGTGAGCACCTGGAGCGATCGACGGAGGTGGGCGGCGAGCAGGGCCTCGGCCCTTGACGCGTCGCCGGCGAGGGCGGCGTCGCGGAGGGCGCGGTGCTCGTCGAGTGCAGACATCGTGCCGCCACGCCCGGCGGCGGACGCGGTGGCGTAGCGCTGGGCATGGTCGGCGAGCAGGGCGGTGAGGCGAAGGAGCCACTGTGAATCGCACCGGGCCAGCAGGGCACCGTGGAACGCCTGGTGGGCCGCGATGGCCGACACCACGTCGGTGACGGTGGTGAGGTCGTCGAACGCCGCCGTCACGAGCGAACGGTGCTCGTCGTCGCTGCGCTCGATCGAGCGGCGCAGCGCCTGCGGCTCGAGCAGCAGGCGAAGCTCGTAGACCTCTCGGGCGTCGTCGACCGAGAGCGGGGCAACGCGTGCCGACCCATGGGGTGTGAGCTCGACGAGACCGTCGGCCGCCAGTCGCTTCAGGCTCTCGCGCAGCGGGGTGGGAGACACCTGCCATCGCTCGGCCAGGGCCGTGGTGACCAGCTTCTCGCCGGGCCGCAGGTCGTTGCTGAGGATGGCGACACGGAGCTGGCGGTCGACCCAATCTGTGCGGGTGAGCGGCTCGCCAAGTCTCGGGTTGGACTCCATATTCAATATTCTATAGAATCCGACCATGCGATTGGCGCGATTCCTCCACGACGGCCACGAGCGCGGCGGCATGGTCGTCGGCGACGAGATCATCGACCTCACCCTCGCGGCCCCGGACCTGCCCGACGACCCGGTGCTGCTCCTCGCCGCCGGGCCCGAGGCACTGGCTCGAGCCGCCGAGGCGGCCAACGGGGCCACAACCCGTCTCGCCCTCGACGAGGTGGCCCTCCGGTGCCCGGTGCCGAGACCCCACAACTTCATGGCCATCGGGCTCAATTACGCCGACCACATCGCCGAGTCGGGCATGCCCACGCCCGACCATCCGGTCTTCTTCAACAAGGAGGTCAGCTGTGTCACCGGTCCGTTCGACCCGATCCACGTGCCGCGGGCCAGCACCATGGTCGACTACGAGGGCGAGCTCGGTTTCGTGATCGGGCGTCGCTGCCGCCACGTTCCCGCCGACCGGGCCCCTGAGGTGATCGCCGGGTACTTCGTCGTCGACGACGTGACCGCTCGCGATTGGCAGTTCCGCACCCCCCAGTGGAACCTGGGCAAGTCGTTCGACACGCACGGACCGATCGGCCCGTGGATCGTCACACCCGACGAGGTCGGCGATCCCCACGACCTCGGCCTCCGGACGTGGGTGAACGGCGAGCTCCGCCAGCAGTCGAGCACCAGGAACCTGGTGTTCGACTGCTTCGAGCAGGTCGCCACCCTGTCCACCGTCTGCACCCTCGAGCCGGGTGACATCGTCGCCAGCGGGACCCCCGACGGGGTCGGCATGGCCATGTCGCCGCCGGCGTTCCTGGCGGCGGGCGACGTCGTCACCATCGAGATCGAGGGCGTGGGCACCATTGCCAACCCGGTCATCGACGAGCCCGCCGACACAGCGCTCATCTAGGCGACGCCGAGATGGTCCGGCCCGACAACGACGTCTACGGCACCGCACAGACGATGCTGGAGCTTCCCCAACTCGTCGACGAGCTGCGGTTGCAGCTCGTCTGAGGCGGAGCGGCAAAGGGCGAATCGGGCGTCGGGACCCACCATCGCGGCGCCGCGCGTAGCGTGGCCCCGATGTCAGACACCGCCTCCGAATACCCCGGGCAGTGGGAATCCGATGTCGTGCTCACCGACGGGTCCACCGTGCATGTTCGGCCGATTCGCCCGACCGACCGGGACCTCGTCGCCGCCTTCCACGGTCGTCAGTCGGCCGAGAGCATCTACCTCCGGTACTTCACGCCGCGGCCCACGTTGACCGCTGGCGACCTCGACCGGTTCACGAACGTGGACTACCGGAACCGCATGGCCTTCGTTGCACTCCTCGGCGACAACCTGGTCGGGGTGGCCCTCTATGAGCGCTGGTCCGGTCGGGACGACGCCGAGGTCGCGTTCATGGTCGACGACGCGTTCCACGGTCGGGGCATCGCCACCGTGCTGCTTGAGTTCCTCGCCGAGGCCGCCCGTCAGGTCGGCTTACGGCGATTCAGCGCCCAGGTGCTGCCCTCGAACCGAAAGATGCTCTCGGTCTTCAAACAGGCGGGGTTCGAGGTCACCAGCGAGTTCGGCGACGGTGTGGTCGAAGTCATGTTGGGCATCGAGTCCTCGCCCGAGGCCACCGCAGCCATCGAGGAGCGAGGGCACGTGGCTGAGGCCCGCTCGGTGGCCCGTCTGCTGGCACCGCACTCGGTGGCGGTGATCGGGGCCGGTCGCGAGCCCGGCGGCGTCGGCCACGAGGTGGTGCGCAACCTCGTGGCGGCCGGCTTCCGGGGCCCCGTGTATCCGGTCAACCCGTCCGCTGATCAGGTCGCCGGCCTGCCGGCATTCGCCAGCATCCTGGACGTGGGTGATCCGGTCGACCAGGCCGTCATCGCCGTCCCCGCGCCGATGGTCTCCGAGGCGGTCGTGGCGTGCGCCCGGGCGCGCGTCCAGAGCCTGATCATCGTCTCGTCCGGCTTCCGGGAGTCGGGAGCCGAAGGGGCGGCGGCCGAGCGCGCGCTCGTCGCCCTGGCCCGCCGGTACGGGATGCGGGTGGTGGGCCCGAACTGCCTCGGGGTGATCAACACCGACCCCGGCGTGCGGCTGCACGCCAGCAGCACACCCGCCACCCCCTTCGAGGGGCCGATCGGCATGCTGTGCCAGTCGGGCGCCTTGGGAACGGCCATCCTCGAGCACGCGGGCTCGCTGGGTCTCGGGGTTTCGGCCTTCGTGGAGGCGGGCAACAAGGCGGACGTGAGCGCCAACGACCTGCTGCAGTACTGGGAGGACGACGAACGAACCGCCGTGGTGCTCCTCCATCTCGAGTCGTTCGGCAACCCGCGGCGGTTCAGCCGCATCGTCCGGCGGGTCGCCCGGGTCAAGCCGGTGGTGGCGGTGAAGAGCGGGTCGGTGATCCCCGCGTGGGCCGACCGGGACCGGCTGCGGGGTGCCACGGTCGACGCACTTCTCGGGCAGATGGGCGTCATCCGGGTCGACGCCATCGAGGCGATGTTCGACGTGGCCCGTGTCCTCCTGCAGCAGCCTCTCCCTGCCGGGCGGCGGGTGGCCATCGTCGCCAACGCCGGCGGGCCGGCGATGCTCGCCGCCGACGCGTGCCGAGGCGCCGGGCTCGAACTGGCCCGACTCGGCCGGGCGACCGTCGAGGCGTTTGCCGCCGCCTTGCCCCCGTCGGGCGTTGCGCAGAACCCGGTGGATCTCACGCACCATGCCGGGCCTGCGGCCTACGACAGCGCATTGCGCTTGGTGGCCGGCGATCCCGAAGTGGATTCCGTCCTCGTCCTCTACGCGCCCCCGCTCACCGACCGCACCGACCAGGTCGTGGCCTCGATCACCGCGGCGGCGGCGAGAGGGCGCAAGCCGGTCGTCGCCACGATCCTCGGGGTCGGTGCCGTCGACCTGCGCGGCGAGGGCGATAGTGCCGTACCCGGTTTCGCCTTCCCCGAGCGTGCCGCCCGGGCGCTGGCCGCCGCGTCCCACTACGGCGAATGGCGGGCCGAGGCGCCGGGCGAGGTACCCATCCTCGACGGGATCGACGAGGAGGAAGCACAGGTGCTCGTGGGTGATCTGCTCGGCCATCACCCCGAAGGCACAACCCCCGGGCTGGAACCGACCGAGGCGCTTCTCGGTGCCTACGGGTTGCAGGCCGTTCCCCGGCGCCTGGTGGGCTCGGCCGGTGAGGCGGCCCGGGCGGCGCGGTCCATCGGGTACCCCGTCACGCTGAAGGCCACGGGCCTCGACCACCCGGGGAAGACCGAGGCCGCCGGTGTTGCGCTCGACCTGCACCGGGCCGACGAGGTCCGTCGTGCCCACCGGCGGATGACCGAGGCGCTGGGCGACGCGATGCAACCAGCGCTCGTGCAGGCCATGGTGGCACCTGGTGTCGATCTCGCCATCGGGATCCACCAGCACCCGTCCGTCGGCGGTGTGCTGGTGGTGGGACCGGGGGGCGCCGACTCGGACACGAATCGCGAGGTCGCCTTGCGGGTGCTGCCACTCACCGATCTCGACGTCGGACGCCTTCTGGAGAGCGAGCCGGTTCGCGGGTGGTTGGCTCGGTCTCGCGGTCCCGTCGACCGACCGGCACTGTCCGACGTGATCAGCCGCCTGGCCCGCCTCGCCGACGACCTGCCCGAGGTCGCCGAGCTCCGGGCCAACCCGGTGATCGTCTCGGAGCAGGGGGTGGCCATCACCGACGTCTTCGTCCGGCTCGCCCCGTGGCGACGCGATGACACCCCCGGCCTCCGCCGCCTGTAGTCAGCGGGGGCGGGGCTCGCGCGGCAGGCCCAGCACCCGCTCGCCCAGGATGTTGCGCAGGATCTGGGTGGTGCCACCCATGATGGTGTACCCGGGGGCGTAGCAGAGGTTTCGGGCCACCCGGCCGCCGAGTCCCGGCTCGCGCAGCAGGGCGTTCGGGCCGACCACCCGTGCGCAGAACTGCGCCACGCGCTGCTCGAACTCGGTGCAGAACGTCTTGGTGGCAGCAGAGAAGCTGGGCGGGGCCTGGCCGAGCACCTCGCGGAGCACGAGCAGTCGCCCGATCCGGTAGCCGGACTCGAGTGCGGCGACCTCCTGGCGGACCACGGGATCCTGCCGGTCGGCCACGGCGAGGCAGTCGCGGAAGAGCGCACGGTTGCTCACCAGGCGGTCGATGCCACCTCGCTCGTGCTCCATCTGGGCCATCAGCTGGCGGAAGCTCCCGTTGAGGTCGCCGACGAGCAGATCGTCGGGCACGCGGACGTCGGTGAGCACCACCTCGCAGAAGTGCCGGTCGCCGGTGAGGTCCTCGATCGGGCGCACATCGACGCCCGGGCTGCGCAGGTCGACGATGAACTCGGACAGCCCGGCATGGGGCGGGGCGGAGGGGTCCGTTCGGGCGATGAGGTAGCACCAGTCCCCGTCGGCCGCGCCACTCGTCCAGACCTTGGTTCCGTTGATCACCCACTCGCCGCCGCCGGAAGGCACGGCGCGGGTCCGCAGCGACGCCACGTCGGACCCGGCGTCGGGCTCACTCATGCCGATGCACCACGACGACGTGCCGCCGACGATCTCGGGCAGGAACCGGGCGCGCTGCTCGGGTGTGCCGTAGGCCAACAGCGTGGGCCCGATCTGGCGGTCCGCGAACCACGAGGCCGCCACCGGCGCCCCGCCCGCGATGAGCGCCTCGAACACCACGAAGCGCTCGAGGGGCGGGCAACCGCGGCCGCCGTCGGCCTCGGGCCAGGTCATGCCGAGCCAGCCTCTGCGTGCCAATTCGAGCGAGAACTCGCGCGAGTGCCCCACGATCCACGCGTCCTCGGGCACCGCGTCGGCCCACTGAACGGCGACCGCTCGGGCCTCGGTGGCGAGGGCCTCCAACGACGGGTCGAGGGCGAAGTCCACGGGGGCATGGTGACAGGCGGCCCGCGTCGCCGCGAACATGGGCGCATGAACGCTGTCGTGCTCGAGTCCCACGGAGGGCCCGAGGTCCTCACCATCCGCGAGGTGCCCGACCCGGTGCCCGGCCCCGACGAGGTCCTGGTCCAGGTCGTCAGCACCGCGCTCAACCGGGCCGACCTCCTCCAGCGCATGGGTCTGTATCCCGATCCAGGCCCTCCGGCCGACCACGAGATCCCGGGCATGGAGTTCAGCGGGCGGGTGCTTGCCGTCGGTCGGAGGGTGCGGGCGGCCCAGGCCGGCGACGAGGTCATGGGCATCGTCAGCGGGGGTGCCTACGCCGAGCAGTTGGTGACCCATGAGCGCCAGGTGCTCCCGATCCCGGCATCGGTCGGGCTGTCCGACGCGGCCGCCATCCCCGAGGTGTGGATCACGGCGTGGGACGCGATGGTGCGCCAGGGCGGTCTGCGCTCGGGCGGCACGGCCCTGGTCCACGCCGGTGCCTCCGGCGTGGGCACCGCGGCCATCCAGGTCGCCGGGGTGCTGGGTGCGCGGGTGATCGTCACCACCTCGACCGCGAAGGTGGCCGCCTGTTCGGCGCTCGGGGCCGACCTGGTGGTGGACTACACGAGTCAGGACTTCGTCGTCGCGGTGCGCGAGTTCACTGACGGGCACGGCGCCGACGTCGTGCTCGACGTCATCGGCGGCGACTACCTCGAACGCAACATCGATTCGGCGGCGGTCGGCGCTCGCATCGTGCAGGTGGGGGTGATGGGGTCGGGGGCGGCCACCTTCTCGCTCGGCAAGCTCTTACCCAAGCGCCTGCACCTCATGGGCACCGTGCTCCGGCCCCGTCCCATCGAGGAGAAGATCGCGGTCACGCAGGATTTCGGGCGCGAGATCCTGCCCCTGTTCGATCAGGGGCGTCTACGGCCGGTGATCGACAGCCGCTTCACGCTCGCCCACATCGCCCGTGCTCACGAGCACATGGCCGCCAACGCGAACGTCGGCAAGATCGTGATCGACGTCTGACCGCCTCAGCGCTGCGGCATCGGCACGTAGTCGCGTTTGGGGACGCCCGTGTAGATCTGGCGGGGCCGGACGATGCGCTGGTCCTGCTCGAGCAGCTCGCCCCAGTGAGCCAGCCAACCCGACGTGCGCGGGATGGCGAACAGCACGGGGAACATGTCGATGGGAAACCCGATCGCCTGGTAGATGAGACCCGAGTAGAAGTCGACGTTGGGGTAGAGCTTGCGGCTCGTGAAGTACTCGTCGGCCAGCGCAACCTCTTCGAGCTTGAGGGCGATGTCGAGCAGGGGGTTCTTGCCGGTCACTTCGAACACCTGGTCGGCGACCTGCTTGATGATGCGGGCGCGGGGGTCGTAGTTCTTGTAGACGCGGTGCCCGAAGCCCTGGAGCCGCCCCTTGCCGGCCTTAACGTCCTCGATGAAGGGCTCGACGTTCTCGAAGCTGCCGATCTCGGTGAGCATCCGGATGACGGCCTCGTTGGCGCCGCCGTGCCGAGGCCCGTACAGCGCGGCGGCGGCCGCCGCAGTAGCGACGTAGGGGTCGGCGTGGGCGCTGCCGACCACGCGCATGGCAGTGGTGGAGCAGTTCTGCTCGTGGTCGGCGTGCAGGATGAACAGCACGTCGATGGCGTGGGCCAGGACCGGGTTTCCTGCATACTCCGGCTCGGCGACCTTCCACATCATCGAGAGGAAGTTGGTGGCGAAGTCGAGGGTGTTGTCCGGGTAGATGAAGGGCTGGCCGACGCTGAAGCGGTGAGCGCACGCCGCGAGCGTGGGCATCTTGGCGATGAGGCGGATGATCTGGCGGTTGCGGACCTCGCGGTCGGCGATGTCCTTCGCGTCCAGGTAGAAGGTGGAGAGCGCGGCCACGGCCGACACGAGCATGCCCATCGGGTGGGCGTCGTAGTGGAAGCCCTCCATGAAGCGCTTGCGCACGTTCTCGTGGATGAACGTGTGGTAGGTGATCTCGTGCTTCCACGAGCTGAACTGCGCCTCGTCGGGCAGTTCGCCGTGGATCAGCAGATAGGCCACCTCGAGGTAGGTGGAGTGCTCGGCGAGCTGTTCGATCGGGTAGCCCTTGTAGCGGAGGATGCCGGCCTCGCCGTCGAGCTCGGTGATCGCGCTCGAAGTCGAGGCGGTGGCGGTGAGCGACTCGTCGTAGAACCAGATGCCAGGGAGGAGCTTCCTCCATTCGTCCGAGGCGACGCCGCCGTCGACGATCGGAATCTCGACGGATTCGCCGGTCCGGTTGTCGGTGATCGTCACGGTCTCGGGCACGGCGGTCAGGATACCTTCGGGCGGGGCCTCGTGATTCACTCGGGGGAGAAGGTCGGGTGCAGCTCCGCGTGCCGGTGGGCGTAGGTCGCGATCACGTGGAGCAGCACGGCCCGCATGCTCCGGGCGGGAGCCGACAGGAGGCCGCGTCGTCGGTGCACCAGTGCCACCGACCGACGGGGAATGCCGTCGAGGGTCACCTGCTTCCAGGCCGGGTTGCGCAGCGTGGGCAGCGCCGTGGCGGGAAGGACCGCGGCCCCGAATCCCTCCATGGCGAGCGACGCGAGCAGCCGCATGCCGTCCACCTCGGCCTGGGCGCGGAGCACCAGGCCAGAGCGTGCAGCCTCCGCATCGAGGTTGTCGCGGAAGCCGGTGCCGACGGGCTCGAGGAGCAGAGGATGGGCGGCGAGCTCGGCCAGTCCGACGCGGTCGTGGTCGGCGAGGGGGTGCCCCGCTGGAGCGATGAGGATTCGGTCTTCGTCGAAGAGTGGCTCGACCGAGAGGTTGGCCTCGTCGATGGGGAGGTTGACCACGGCGAGATCGAGGGTGCCGTTGCCCACCTGGGGCAGCAGCGAGGTGGTGGTGGCGTCGACGATGACGACCTGGACCCCCGGGTGGAGGTCGGTCATGGCCCCGAGGAGCGGCGGCACCAGCCATCGACCCGTGGTGCCGATCACGCCGACCCGCACGCTTCCCCGAACCTCGTCGGACATCGAGGTGACGTCGGCCTCGAGCGCCTCGAGCTCGGTCCGGATGCGAAGTGCCCTGGCCACGACCGCCTCGCCCTGCTCGGTCGGGGTGCCGGTGGCCCGGTCGATGAGGGTGACGCCGAGCTCGGCTTCCAGGCGGGCCACGTGGGTGGACACGTTGGACTGCACCGTGTGCAGCGCACGCCCGGCGGCCGAGAAGCTGCCGTGCTCGGCAACGGCGGCCACGGCGTTGAGCTGGCGGAGGTCCATCGTCAGAGATGATGCCATGTATCGCGAACAACTGTTGGACAGATCATGTGCATTGGTTCACAATGTTCCCAGATAGCCGAGGAACACGCTCAGTCCCCCCCTGAGCTCCTCGAGCCGGTCGAGGAGAAGCGTCCCCCCCGATGCACTCCCGGCCCACAGGAAGGGATCGATCTCCCCAGATCGGTCCCTTCCGACTTTTTCCCGCCGGCGCACTACGGTCGGTCCATGACGATTCCCGCTTCGCTGCCGAGCGGAGCAGCGGCAACGACCGGCGTCGGACCCCGAAGGGGTGTCGACGGAGGAGACGGGGAATAGTGGCCGGTGCTGCGTTCTTCGACCTCGACCGAACGCTCCTGGTCGGCGCCAGTGGCCCGATCATCTCGACCGAGCTTCGCTCGGCCGGTCTCCTGCACGAGCGCCACGTGCCCGGCGAGGGACTGCTCTTCGACGTGTTCAACCTGGTGGGAGAGACCCTGCCGGGCATGTTGCTCACCCGGCAGGCGGCCCGGGCGGCGGCGGGATGGCCGAGAGTCGCGGTCCAGAAGGTCGGCGAGGCGGTCGCCGACCCGCTGTTCGAGGCAGTCGCACCCTTCGCCCGACTGCTCATCGCCGAGCACCAGGACGCGGGCCGTCCCGTGGTCATGGCCACGACCACGCCCTACGACCTGGTAAGGCCCCTCGCCGACCGGCTCGGCTTCGACGACCTGGTCGCGACCCGGTACGGCGAGACCGACGACGGGGTCTACGACGGCACGATCGACGGCGAGTTCGTCTGGGGACGCGGCAAGCTCAACTCGGTGAAGGCATGGGGACGCACGCGCGGCATCGATGTCCGTGACAGCTGGGCCTACTCCGACAGCTTCTATGACCTCCCACTACTGAGCACGGTGCGTCACGCCACCGCAGTGAACCCGGACATCCGCCTGGCCATCGTCGCCGCCGCCCGCCGCTGGCCCGTGCTGCACCTCGACGTGCCGCCGGGTGTCCCCAAGCTGGCCGGGGTCGAGCCGCAACAGGTGCTCTTGCCGCTCGTACGGAGCGAGTTGATCCCTTACGCCCGGTTCGACATCGACGGGGTCGACAACCTCCCCGCCGAGGGCGCCGCCATCATCTGTGGCAACCATCGCAGCTACTTCGACCCGCTCGCGGTGGCACTCACGATCGCCAAGCGGGGTCGGCCCGTGCGGTTCCTCGGGAAGAAAGAGGTCTTCGACGCACCGGTGGTCGGCCAGGTGGCGCGGGCAATGGGCGGCATCCGCGTCGATCGGGCCACGGGTTCCGACGAGCCCCTCAAGGCGGCGGCGCAGGCCCTCGATGCCGGAGAGATGGTGGCCCTCATGCCCCAGGGCACCATCCCGCGCGGCAAGGCGTTCTTCGAGCCGAGGCTCACCGGCCGCTGGGGCGCGGCCCGGCTGGCGGCCATGACCGGTGCGCCCGTGATCCCCGTCGGGCTCTGGGGCACCGAGCGGGTGTGGCCTCGGTCGTCGCGGCTTCCCAACGTCTTGAACCTGGGCGACCCGCCCACGATCCGCATCAGGGTGGGCGAGCCGCTGGTGCTCGATCGCGAAGACCCCGGCGTCGACACCGAGGCGATCATGGCGGCCATCGTCGACCTGTTGCCGCCCGAGGCCCGCAAGCGACGCAGGCCCACCGACGAAGAGCTGATGCGGACCTTCCCGCCCGGCTACTCGGGCGACCCCGACGCCGAGGATGACCGCCGTCCCGGCACCGACTGACCCGAAATTGCCGGATTCCTTGGTGGTTGGCCACCTTGGAGGTGGTCAAGCACCAAGAAATCTCCGTTTGGACTACCCGGCGTCGAGTTCGCCCTGGCCGGCGCGGATGATGTTGAGGGCGCTGCCCGCCTTGAACCACTCGATCTGGTCGGGTGAGTAGGTGTGGGTGGCCTCGAAGTCGACGACGGTGCCGTCGGGCCTGGTGATCCGGCACTGCAGCGGCGCGTCGGGCCGCAGGTCGGCCAGGCCGAGGATCGAGATGCGGTCGTCTTCGCCGATCTGGTCATAGGTGGCGGGATCGGCGAACCAGAGCGGCAGGATGCCCTGCTTCTTCAGGTTCGTCTCGGCGATGCGGGCGAAGGAGCGGCAGATCACGGCACGGGCGTTGCGGAAGCGGGGCTCCATGGCGGCGTGCTCGCGTGACGAGCCCTCGCCGTAGTTCTCGTCGCCGATGGCGACCCAGGGCTGGCCCGCCTCGTGGTAGTGCCGGGCGATCTCGGGGTAGGGCTTGTGCTCGCCATCGAGTTGGTCCTTGCCGATGCCGGCCTCACCGGTGAAGGCGTTGATGGCACCGAGGAACAGGTTGCCGCTGATGTTCTCGAGGTGGCCGCGGAACTTGAGCCAGGGGCCCGCCGCCGAGATGTGGTCGGTGGTGCACTTGCCCTGAGCCTTCACCAGGATCGGCAGGCCGACGAAGTCCTGGCCGTCCCAGGCCGGGAAGGCCTCGAGCAACTGGAGACGATCGCTGGTGGGGTCGACCACCACCGAGACGTGCGAGCGGTCGGCGGGCGGGGCTACGAATCCGCTCTCGCCGGGGTCGAACCCCCGGGCCGGGAGCTCCTCGCCCACCGGCACCTCGAGTCGGATGGCTTCGCCGGCGTCGTTGGTGAGGGTGTCGGTGAGGGGGTTGAAGTCGAGCGTGCCGGCAAGGGCCAGCGCGACCACGGTCTCCGGCGAGGTGACGAAGGCCAGCGTCGTGCTGAACCCGTCGTTCCGCTTGGGGAAGTTGCGGTTGTACGAGGTGACGATGGTGTTGGTGTCGCCCTCGGCGACATCGGTGCGCGCCCACTGTCCGATGCAGGGGCCGCAGGCGTTGGCCAGCACCGTGGCACCGATGCGCTCGAAGTCGGCCAGCAGGCCGTCGCGCTCGATGGTGGCCCGCACCTGCTCGGAGCCCGGGGTGATCATCAGGTCGGTCTTGGCGGTGAGGCCGGCAGCCGCGGCCTGACGGGCGATGCTGGCGGCACGGGTGATGTCCTCGTACGACGAGTTGGTGCACGAGCCGACGAGCGCGTAGCTGATGGTCTTGGGCCACCCGTTGGCCTCGGCGTCGACCCCCACCTGCGACACGGGGCGGGCGAGGTCGGGTGTGTGGGGGCCATTGATCAGCGGCTCGAGCGTGTCGAGGTCGATCTCGATCACCTGGTCGAAGAAGCGGTCGGGTTCGGCGAGCACCTCGTCGTCGGCCCGTAGGTCGTGGGCCACGTTGTCGGCCAGGTCGGCGATCTCCGCACGTCCCGTGGAGCCGAGGTAGCGAGCCATGGCGTCGTCGTACGCGAAGAGCGAGGTGGTGGCGCCGATCTCGGCCCCCATGTTGCAGATCGTGCCCTTGCCAGTGCACGAGATGGCGTCGGCCCCGGGACCGAAGTACTCGACGATGGCGCCGGTGCCGCCTTTCACGGTGAGCACCTCGGCCACCTTGAGGATCACGTCCTTGGCGGACGTCCACCCGTTGAGGCGGCCGGTGAGGTGAACGCCGATCAGCTTCGGCCAACGCACGTTGAAGGGGTGGCCGGTCATCACGTCGACGGCGTCCGCGCCGCCCACGCCGATGGCCACCATGCCCAGGCCGCCGGCATTGGGGGTGTGGCTGTCGGTGCCGATCATCATCCCGCCGGGGAAGGCGTACTGCTCGAGCACGACCTGGTGGATGATGCCCGAGCCGGGCTTCCAGAAGCCGATGCCGTATCTGGCGGACACCGACTGGAGGAAGTCGTAGACCTCGGAGTTGGTGTCGAGGGCGGCCATGAGGTCGACCTTGCCGTCCTCCCGCGCCTGGATCAGGTGGTCGCAATGGACGGTGGAGGGCACCGCCACCTCGGGAAGGCCGGCGGTCATGAACTGGAGGAGGGCCATCTGGGCGGTGGCGTCCTGCATGGCGACGCGATCGGGGTGCAGGTCGGCGTACGACCGGCCCCGCTCGATCTCCTGGTTCTCGGGATCGCCGAGGTGGTTGACCAGGATCTTCTCGGCGAGCGTGAGCGGTCGACCCATACGGCGCCGGCCGATGGCCACCCGTTCCGCGAGGGTGCGGTACACCGACTCGACCAACTCGATCGGCGTGCTCGGGGTGACGGTGTTCGGGTCATCGGCCATGGTGGTGGGTCCTCTCCGGTGTGTTCGCTCTGCCGGCATGATACAAGTAGAAGACAAGTGCGCGCACATCGATACCGACAAATCGCCGACGAGCTGCGCGGCCGGGTGGAGGCGGGGGAGTTCGCGGCCGGTCGGCTGCTGCCCAGCGAAGCCGACCTGTCCGGAGAGTACAGCGCCAGCCGCGTCACGGTCCGCCGTGCGCTCGAGGCGCTTCGGAGCGACGGCCTCGTGGAGTCGCGGCAGGGCTCCGGCTGGTTCGCCAAGGTGGATCCGCTCCGCCAGACCCTCGGGCGACTCGGAACGATCGAGGGCCAACTGGCTGATTCGGGGGCCCGCTCCGAGCGCAAGATCCTCGACTTCGGTTTCGTGCGGGCCCCTGACCGGGTGCGGTCGGTGCTCGGCGTCGACACCGTGTTGCGGGTGCGTCGGGTGAACCTGGCCGACGGCCAACCGTTCGCCCGGGTCACGGTGTGGTGCCCCGAAGCCCTGGGCTCGCGCCTGTCACGCGACCAGGTTGCCGCCCATTCCTTCTACGACCTGCTCGACCTTCCCCTCGGCGGGGCCACCCAGACGATCGGCGCCGATGCCGCATCCATCGCCGACGCCGCTGCGCTCGCGATCCCAGCAGGGTCACCCGTGCTCGTGTGCGAGCGCATCACCGAGGACGTCGATGGCCACGCGGTGCTGCTGTCCGAGCACGTCTTCCCGGCGCACCGCACCGAGTTCGTGGTCGCGCTGCCCCACGTGGAGGCGTCCATCAGCCCGAGCGGCCTCCGCCTCGTCGACTGAACATCCTCCTCAGGTTCAGGACTTCTGGCGTCGGGTTGCGTCGCGGGGCGACGGGATCGGACGCCAGAACGGAGTGGGTGGGGTACGCCGGGCAGGACGGTGCTACCAGGTGTCCCAGTGGATGAGCTGCCCGGCAGGAACGCGACTGGCCCTCTTGAACTCGGTGCCGATCGTGTAGGCCACCGGGAACAGCCCGGCCTGGGTGTAGTCGTCGAAGGGGATGCCCAACAGCTCTGCGGCCTCGCGCTCCTTCGGAAGGTGCAGCGTGGTCCAGGCGCTGCCGAGGCCCCGTTCGCGCAGGGCCAGCATGAAGCTCCACACCGCCGGAAGGATCGAGCCCCAGTAGCTGGCCGCCCCGAAGGCGTCGGCACCGTCGGCCCGGCCGGCCTGCAGCGGGATGACCATGGCGGGCACCTCGTGGAAGTGCTCACGCAGGTACTTGGCCGATCCCTTCACCGCGTCCTTGCGGTCCGTGCGGGGGTCGCCCTCGCCGTAGGCGGGCCCGTCGTACTCGATGTACGGATCGAAGCTCTCGGCGTACAGGTCGGCCAGCGCCTTCTTCTTGTCGTCGTCGGTGACCACCATCCACTGCCAGGCCTGGCTGTTCGAGCCCGTGGGGGCCTGCAGGGCGATGTCGATGCACTCGGTGATCAGCTCGGGCTCGACGGGCCGCGTCAGGTCCAGGCGCTTGCGCACCGAGCGGGTGGTGGTGAGGACTTCGTCAGCCGAGAGGTTCAGGTGCATGGCCTCAACCTAGGCGTCGAGGCACCTCGCCCGCCCCGTTCTGGGGTCGAGGGATCGGACGTGGGCGCCGGGATCCGGGATCCACAACGGGGGAGGGGTCTGCTACAGAGCGCTGACCCGGCGGGCGGCCCCGCCTTCGATCCGGCGCACGCGCTCGCGGGGCACGATGTGCCAGAGCTGCTCCGCGGCCTGATCCCACACCTTGAGGAGCTCTGCGCCCCGCAGCGACCGGGTGCACTCCACATGGCGCTCGACCAGCCAGCGCAGATCGTTCAGCGCGTCGGGCTCGGGCCGGACCGCGTCGACCAGGTCGGTGTTGATGCGCGAAATCAGACGCTCGGCCTCGGGGTCCCAGACGAAGGCCTGGCCTCCGGTCATGCCCGCGCCGAGGTTGGAGCCGACCCGACCCAGCACGACGACGGTGCCGCCGGTCATGTACTCGCAGCAGTGGTCGCCCACGCCCTCGACGATCGCGAGCGCGCCCGAGTTGCGCACAGCGAAGCGTTCGCCCGCCGAGCCGGCGATGAAGAGCTCGCCACCGGTGGCCCCGTAGAGGCAGGTGTTGCCCGCGAGCACCGGCGAGCCCGCCGACGAGCCGAGCACGACCGAGGCGTCGTTGGCCGGCGGGCGGACCACGATCGAGCCGCCGCCCATGCCCTTGCCCACGTAGTCGTTGGCCTCGCCGACCAGTTCGAGCTCGACGCCGTGGGTGATGAACGCGCCGAAGCTCTGGCCGGCCGAGCCGTCGAAGCGGACACGGGCCGTCCCGAGCGGGGGCATCACCCCGTACTCCAGCGCGATGGCGCCCGACAGCGCGGCGCCGATCGAACGGTCTCGGTTGCGGATCTTGTAGTGCAGGTCGATCTCGTCGCCATCCCACACCCGCTGGAAGGCATCGGCCATGACCTCGTCGCCCAGCTCGGACCTCGGGTCGAGCAGGGCCACCCGCTCGACGAAGCGGCGAGGCTCCTCGAGGTGCTGCGGCGGGGCGATCAGGGCGGACAGGTCGAGCGAATCGGCCCTCGGGTCGCCGGTGGTCTTCTGGCGCAGCAGCTCGACGCGACCCACGGCCTCTTCGATGCTGCGCAGTCCGAGTTGTGCGAGATAGCCCCGCACCTCCTCGGCGAGGAAGAGGAAGTACGACGCCACCCCCTCCGGGGTGCCCGTGAAGTTGGCGCGGAGGTTGGGGCGTTGCGTCGCCACACCCGGCTTGCACGTGTCACGGTGGCAGGCCCGCAACATGATGCAGCCCTCGGCGATCATCGCCGCGGTGCCGAACGAGTACTCGTCGGCGCCCAACAGCGCGGCCATGATCACCTGACGGCCGTTGAGGAACCCGCCGTCCACCCGCAGGCGGACCCGGCCCCGCAGGCCGTTGTCGACGAGCGAGCGCTGGCAGTCGGCCAGGCCGAGCTCCCACGGCATGCCCGCGTGCTTGATCGAGGACAGCGGGCTGGCGCCCGTGCCGCCGTTGGCGCCGCTCAGGTGGACGACGTCAGCCAGCGCCTTCACGCACCCGGCGGCGATGGTTCCCACCCCGTCGGCCGATACGAGCTTCACCGACACCTGGGCGGCATTCACCTGCTTGAGATCGAAGATCAGCTGCGCCAGGTCCTCGATCGAGTAGATGTCGTGATGGGGTGGCGGTGAGATCAGACCGACCCCCGGCTGGGTGTGGCGGAGCCGGGCGATCTCGTCGGACACCTTGTGGCCGGGAAGCTGACCGCCTTCGCCGGGCTTCGAGCCCTGGGCCATCTTGATCTGCAGCTCGTCGGCGTGGGCCAGGTACTGGGGCGTGACGCCGAACCGCCCCGACGCGATCTGCTTGATCCTCGAGTTCTTGTCGTCACGCCCCTGACCGCGCGTGAAGAACCGGTACGGGTCCTCACCGCCCTCGCCGCAGTTCGACTTGCCACCGATCAGGTTCATGGCCTGCGCCAGGTTCTCGTGCGCCTCGCGCGACAGCGATCCGTGCGACATGGCCCCGGTGGAGAACCGCTTCACGATGTCGCTCGCCGGTTCCACCTCGTCGAGCGGGATCGGGTCGCCGGTCGGCGACAGTTCGAGCAGATCGTGCAGTTCGGTATCGGGCCGCTCGTTCACCAGGCGGGCGAACCTGTCGTAGACGTCGGACGACTCGCTGCGCAACGCCCGCTGGAGCAGGTGGGCGAGCGCGACGTCGGCCTCGCCCCCGTCGGCGGCGGGCTCCTTCACGAGGGTGAGGGCGTTGAGCGTGGCGACCACGTCCTTGTCGTGGGTGTGGTACTCGCCGCCCTTGCGGTCGCGGTAGTAGCCGGGCGAGCTGAGCCCGGCCGACGAGTGGCGCGTGAGAACGTCCGCTCCGAGAACCTCCCACCCCACGCCACCCACCACCGATGGGGTGCCGAGGAAGCAGAGGTCGACCACCTCTGCGGCGAGTCCGAGCACCTCGAAGACCTGCGCCCCGCGGTACGAGTCGACGGTGCTGATGCCCATCTTCGACAGCACCTTCAGCACCCCCGCCTCGATCGCGGCTTCGAAGCGGCTCTGGGCCTCGGGGCTCACCGCCGCCTCGTCGTCGCTGTCGTCGGCTTCGGCGCCCACGGTCTGGAGGGCCAGGCGCGGGCAGATGGCATCGGCGCCGTAGCCGAGCAGCGCAGCCACGTAGTGCACGTCGCGGGCATCGTCGGCCACCGACACCAGGCTGGTGAGCGACCGCAGGGATCGGCTGATGAGCCGGTGGTGGACCGCACCCACGGCGAGCAGCGACGGCACCGGCGCTCGGTCGGCCGACACCGCGCCGTCGTCGATCACACAGATGTCCGCCCCGTCGGCGACGGCCGACTCGGCCTCCCGGGCGAGGCGGTCGACCGCGGCCCGCAACCCGGTGGGCCCGTCGGCCACCGGGAACGTCGCGTCGAGGGTGACGATGGGGAAGTCCGCCAGCTCGTCGCGCTCGAGCTCGTCGGTCATGTCGGGGTACAGGAAGAACGACTCGAGACGCACGAGGCGCGCCGCATCGGCCGTCTCGGACAGCAGATCGGCACGCGGGCCGAG
>CXWK01003895.1_pt2 | contig 18085 bp, 18 predicted proteins | sample 590851 | NCBI WGS metagenome assembly CXWK01 (sample SAMEA3498364, study PRJEB10139) | wastewater metagenome | biome: wastewater treatment plant; material: activated sludge | place: Denmark | collected 2014-08-01 | reverse complement strand
CCCACGCTGCTGCTGTCGGGCCGCTTCGACCCGATCACGCCGCCGGCCTTTGCCGAGGCCGCCACCGCCGGGCTGAGCAACTTCACCAACCTGATTGACCCGACGGCGGCCCACGGCGTGGCCTTCCAGAACCCGTGCGTCAACGGCATCATCACCGACTTCCTGGCCAACCCGCGGGCGACGCCGGACAGCGCTTGCCTGGCGACGCTTGAGCCGCCGGCCTTCGTGCCGCCCAACGCTATCACGCTGCCGCTGCTGGCCGAGGTGAACCAGTTGAAGCCGCGGGTGCTGGCCGTGTTCGGCGCGGCGGCGGTGCTACTGCTGGTGGTGCTGTCGCCGTTCCTGGTCTGGACCATCTCTACCATCGTGCGCGCCTTCGGCGAGCAGCGGGTGGAGCGGACGGCCGGGGATCGGCAGGTGCGCTGGCTGAGCCGGGGGATGCTGCTGCTGTTCGGGGCGGTGGCGCTGGTGTTCGGCGTGGGGCTGCTCTACTTCATTATCCGCACCCTTACTGACTTGACTCTGGCCACGGCGCTGGCGCTGCCGGCGGCGGCCGCGCCGCTGCTGTGGCTGCCGCCGGTTTTGCTGTTGCTGGCCGTGGGCGTGGTCGTCACGCTCATCCTGCTGTGGCTTCGCCCCGGCAGCGGTAGCACGGCCGGCAAGGTGTACCACACCTTCGTGGCCGTTTGCGCCGTCGCCCTGCTGGCCCTCATCGCCGCCGAGGGGCTGTTGTTGCCGTCTCTATGATGGATTCCAGGTTCCAGGAGCCAGGTTCCAGAGGAAGCGCACTCTTTCCCTGGAACCTGGAACCTGGCCCCTGGAACCTAATCCCTAGCCTATGCACCTCTACATCATCCGTCACGCCCAATCGGCCAATAACGAACTGTATGCCACCACCGGCGGCAGCAAGGGGCGGCAGGCCGACCCGCCGTTGACCGAGCTGGGCCACCGGCAGGCGCAGGTGGTGGCCCGCCACCTGGCGGCGCGGCCCGACAAGGTGCTCAACCGCTACGCCTTGCGCCACGACCGCGGCGGCTATGGCCTGACCCACCTCTACACCAGCCTGATGGTTCGCGCCATCGTCACCGGCGGCTACATTGCCGAGGCGACGGGGCTGCCGCTGCAAGCCTGGCCGGAGATCCACGAGCGGGGCGGGCTGCACGACGAAGCGCCGGAGACGGGCGAGGCGATTCTGGTCGCCGGGCCGGGGCGGTCGTTCTTTGCCGCCGAGTACCCCCACCTCATCTTGCCCGACACGCTGGGCGAAGAGGGCTGGTGGAGTCGGTCGCGCGAACTGCCGGAGCAGTGGTCGGCGCGGGCGGAGGCCGTATGGCAGGAGTTGCTGGCCCGCCACGGCGGCACGGATGACCGGGTGGGCCTGGTGACCCACGGCGGCTTCTTCCAGTCGCTCATGGCGGCGCTGGTCGGCGGCGAAGCGCCCCTTGTGCGGCCCCACCTCAGTGACTGGTGGTTCAGCATCAGCAACGCTTCGATCAGCCATCTGGATATTGACGAGCGGGTCATTGTTCGCTACGTCAATAAGGTGGATCACCTGCCGGACGAGCTGCTGACCGGGTGACTAAACACCTGTCAGGTGTCAGTCTGACCGTGCCGCTCACATCCGTTCCTCACCTGTCCCCCATATTTTTCTTACATTTATCATAGAAATTATGTCTATGCTGAAGGTGGGAGCCTGGCCAGCGGCCCGTCTCCCCTTTCTTCCATGGGGTTACTAGCTGTCGCGCCGGGCGGGGTCTGGAGCGACAGGGGACAGATGAGACAATGGGTAAATCACTGAAGCTCTTTGCGGTGCGCGGTGTAGACGTGCGGCTGCACATCACATTCCCGCTCATTCTTCTCTTCGCCGCCTTGCAGTTCGGTCTGCTGACCGGCAGCGCGGCCGGGGCGGCCTTCGGCGTGGGGGCGATTACCATCCTGTTTGTGCTGGTGACGCTACACGAGTTGGGCCACAGCGTGGCGGCGCAGCACTACGGCATTGAGGTGAAGCAGATCGTCCTGTCGCCGCTGGGCGGCGTGGCCCAGTTGCGCGAGATGCCGGAGCGGCCCGGGCAGGAGCTGGTCATCGCCGCCGCCGGGCCGGCGGTGAACTTCATCGTGGCCGGGCTGATGGCCGTGGCGTCGCTGGCCCTGGGCTGGGGCGCGCCGGAGCTGCGTGTCGGGCTGCCGGCCGGGGGCGACTTTGGGGCGATGGCCCTCTTCCACTACGTCTTCGCGGCCAATTTGCTGCTGGCGGCGTTTAACCTGCTGCCGGCCTTTCCACTGGACGGCGGGCGCATCCTGCGGGCGTTGCTGGCGCTGCGGTTGGACTACGTGCGGGCCACGACGCTGGCGGCGGGCGTCGGCCGGGTGGCGGCGGTGGCCCTGGGGCTATACGGCCTGCTAAACGGGGCGCTGTTCACCATGCTCATTGCCCTGTTCATCTTCAGCGCCGCCGGGCAGGAGGCCAACTACGTGCGCTACCGGCGGTTGCTGCGCGGCTACACGGTGCGCCACGTCTATTCGCCGACAGCCTACCGGCTGGAGCCGGGCATGGCCGTGCGCGGCGCGGTGGACCTGATGCTGCTGGGCGGGCAGCATAGCTTCGCGGTGGTGGACGACGGGGCGCTGCTGGGCTTCTTGCCCCAGGGCGACCTGACGCGGGCCTTGCAGACGCAGCGACCGTTCACGCCGGTGAGCGAGGTGATGCGCCGCGACGTGGCCCCGGTGGCCCCCGACCTGTCGCTGGTTGACGCCGAGCGGCGACTGGTCGAAGAGGGGCACGACGCGCTGCCGGTGGCCGAGGGCGGCCACTATCTGGGGCTGCTGACGCGGCAGCAGATCGCCACGCTACGGCGGCTGCTGTTGGAAGCACCCCAGGCCGCGCCGCGGTCGGGGATGGCAGCGACGACGGTTACCCAGGTCTCGTAGCGCGGGCTGGCATCCCGCGTCTTGGGCGGGGAGAGCGTGGGATACCATACGGCGGCCCGGTTAGCCCACCAGAGGGTGTTGTCCTCTGGCCAGCCGCCATAACCCTGTCCTATCCTTATAGCGCCGCCCTATAGGGCAAATGACCCACGTCGCATTGATATGCTGGGCCTTTTGTGCTAGACTGTGGGGTAAGGTCGCAGCGCGGATCGGCCGCCGGTTTGCCAGTTCAGCAGCACGCTAATCGCCTTTTGGCGCGCGCCGCGGCCACAGGCGGGATGAGCGGTCGGTCTGGCCAGAGAGATCGTCGTGCCGGGTGTTGGTCACAGGGGGTTTTGACATGTCTCGTCGCGCGTTCCATGCGTGGGCACTCTTGCTCGTGGCGCTGCTGTTTGTCGCCTGCCGCTCGGCTATGCCAGAGAATCGCCAATCGGCCGCCCTGCCTACGTCCGGGGCCAACTCCGGCCAGGACGATGACGCGGTTGATAGCGCCGCGGCCAGTATCGGCGGCGGTTACCCTTCCAAGGTGTCCGTCGCTCCCGGCGAAAGCCTCGACTTTCACATCTCCAACAAACGCAATGCGCCCTACGAATTGACCGTCTACCGCGAGGGGAACACCCGGCAACTGATGGCCACGATTCCCAACGTGGTGTCAGACAACTACGGCTGCGGCGGCAAGGCTTCGACCGGCTGCGGCTGGCCGGTGGCGGCCACGTTCACCGTGCCCACCACCTGGCCGAGCGGCGTCTACACCGTAGACATCCCGCGCAACGGCGGCAATAACTTCAGGCTCCTGTTCTACGTCCGCGAGCGCGCTCCGGGCACAGCGCGCATCCTCTTCCTGTCGTCGGTCAACACCTTCCAGGCCTACAACACGTACGGCGGCGGGTCGCTCTATGACACCGATACGCCCAAGCTGCAAAAGGTCAGCTTCAACCGGCCTTATGGCGGTGATGGGCTGGGTCACTACAACGTCTGGGAGCGCCATTTCGTCGAGTGGGTCCAGGCCGCAGGCTATCCGATTGCCTACGCTACCACCTATGACCTGGAGTTCATGCCCAATCTGCTGTCGCCCTACGACGTCGTCATTATCGCCGGGCACAGCGAGTACTGGACGTGGGCCATGCGCCAGCGCGTCAAGACCTACGTGGCCGGCGGCGGTCGCTTTCTCAACCTGAGCGGCAACACCATGTGGTGGCAGGTGCGCTTCGAAGACAACGGCCGGACGATGGTCGGCTACAAAAGCTGGCTGGCGGACCCGGTGAAGACGCGCGAAGGGGCGACGGATGAGAACTGGGACTACCCCATCTTCGACAGTTCGTTCCTCATCACTGGCCTGCACTGGCCCTATGGCGGCTATCCCGGCGCGAAGGGCAACGGCTATTACGTCGTGAACGCCGATCACTGGGTCTATGATGGCACAGGACTGGCCGAAGACGCCTTGTTCGGCAAAGGGCCGACGCTGGAAACCTCCATCCACGATAAGGAGTCAGACGGGCTGGCCTTCAATTGCGCCACGGACGGCTCCTCCATTCTGGGACCAATTCGCGGTACGGGCACGCCGGCCAACTTCACCATTCTGGGGATCGCGCCGGTTAACAGCCACGTTCGCGCCATGGATGGCGTGGCCGTGATGGGCCTCTACACCACTCCCTCCGGCGGCGCGGTCTTTTCGGCCGGCACCACCGGCTGGGCGTTGGGGCTTGATCAGCCGGCCGTGGATCGCATCACCCGCAACGTCATTGACCGCTTTCTGTCCAACAATCTGCCGCAGGAGCCGCCCGCGGCCGACGCTGACGTGCTGTTCCGCGACCGCTTCAACTGTCTCGACCTCGACCACAACCGCGCGGCGTTCAGTCTGACGGATGAGGACGGGCCAAAATTGAACTACGTCACTGTCATGGACGGCAACGCCAGCCGTCTGACGGCCGGGTGCGGCCAGAGCGGGGGCGGTCTGTCGCTGCGCGTGGATAACGGCACACGCTTTGTCACCAACCTGAAGCCCGACTGGTCAAGCCTCGCTATGCTCAAGACGCAGGTCTATCTGAATCTGAGTGACCTGACCATTGCCGAGAACGCCACCATCGAGCTCTTCCACAACTACCTCGACAACCGCCAGACCGAGCCTGCGCCCGTGGCCATGCTGCAACTGGGACGGCGTAACGGCCAACTCGTTGTCCGCTACCAGCCAGCCGGGCAGAACCAGAGCTGGGTTCCCGTGCCGGCCGACCGCTTCTTCCTGTTGGAAACGCGGTGGGACACGCAGGCAGGCCGGGCCGTTCTGCTCATTGACGGCCAGCAGCGCGCCTCGGAACCGCTGCCGGCGGCCGCCGCCCGCGTGAATCGCGCCGACCTGGGCACTATCGTGGTCAATGGCGGCGCCGGGGGCGCCATTTGTGTGGATGAACTGGTCTACGATGGCACAAGCGGCCCGCCGCCGACGCCGTCCCCCACGCCGACGCCGACCCGCACGCCCTCGCCGACGCCCACAGCGACGCTGCCGCCAACCCTGACGCCGACGCCGACCGCGACGCCGACGGTGACCAACACGCCGCCGCCGGGCGCGACGCTGACACCAACGCCCACGGCGACACCGCCCCCGATCTACTACCTCTACCTGAGCTTTATCGCCGCCGGGATGCAGGATGGGGTGTCCTATCAGGATGAGGACATCCTGCGCCTGCGCACGCAAAATGGCAAGTGGACGATGTACTTCGACGGCTCGGACGTGGGGCTGGCCGACGCCAACGTCGACGCCTTCGCCATTCTGCCGGATGGATCGCTGCTGTTGAGCATTGACGCGCCGCTGGCGCAGTTGGCCGGCGTGGGGCCGGTCGCCGCGGCCGACATCGTGCGCTTCGTGCCGTCGAAGACGGGCGCGGTCACGGCCGGGCAGTTCTCGCTCTACTTGGAGGGGGCCGACCTGGGGCTGGAGGCGGCCAACGAGGACGTTGACGCCCTGGCCATGCTGGCCGACGGCCGCTTGCTGGTCAGCACGCGGGGCAACTTCAAGATCGGCGCGGGGGCGCAGGCGTTGAAGGGGCGGGCGCACGACCTGCTGGCGCTGACGGTGACGCAGACGGGCAGTGAGAGCGCTGGCCAGTGGGCGATGTACTTCGACGGCTCGGACGTGAAGCTGAATACCGCCGCCGAGAATGTGGATGCGGCCTGGTCAGCGCCCGACGGCTCTCTGCTGTTCAGCACAGCCGGCGCGGCGGTCGTGCCGGGGCTAACCTTTGGCCCGGCCGACGTGGCCCAGTGCGGCGGGACAATGGGCAACAACACGAGTTGCGTCTTCGCCCTGGCCTGGGCCGCCGCGCCGGAAGGGCTGGCCGCCGCCAACGTGGATGCCGTCCACATCGTGCCTTAGGTCTGGCGCGCGCGGGCCAATCGGGCTACAAATGGCCCATGACGACCAACAACGTAAGCAAGGTGACCCCGCAGGCCCAGGCGGCGCGGTGGCCCTGGTGGCTGCTCGTGGGCGACTGGCTCGTCCTACTGCTCTTTGTTTTCGTGGGCCAACGCGACCACGCCATCAGCGGCCCCGGCGCGCTGCCCAGCCTGCTCAACACCGCTGTCTCGCTCGGCCTGCCCTGGACAGTAGCCGCCTTTGTACTGGGGGCTTACCGCCTCCGGCCTGACCCCGGTTGGCGGACGTGGCTGGGCCGGACGCTCAATGCCTGGCTGGTGGCCGCGCCGCTGGGGCTACTGCTGCGCGCCCTGCTGCGCAACCAGGACGCCATCCCGGTGATTTTCATCCTGATAGCGATGAGTATTGGCGGGTTGATGATGGTTGGCTGGCGGATGGTGGCTTATTGGTTGGCGGCGCGACGGGCCTGACGGCGGTCACATCGTCTTAGGCACGATCTCATCCCCGGCCAGCACAAAGACGCTCTCGCCCGCCCGCGGCCGGATAACGGCCGTCCCGGTGAACTCGCCGAAGGCGGGCAAGAGGGCGTAGTCGCGGCCGAAGTAGAAACAGGGCAACGTCAGCGCCCGCCCGTTGCCGCCCAGAGCGACGGCGGGGTGGACGTGGCCGGCCATAGGGTAGCCCTGTTGTGGCACAGGATTCTTATCCTGTGCTTCCGGGCCGGGGGGCGCAGCAGGCACAGGATAAGAATCCTGTGCTACAACGGCGGGCGGTTGGTGGAACCAGAGGAAGGGAGGTTCTACCACCGGCGCGTCGAGGCACTCCACGTCCCACTCGGCCGGCGGGTCGCCGGCGCGGCTGTCGTGGTTGCCGCGAATGAGGGTGATGACCAGGGCAGGGCGGGCGGCGCGCCAGGCGGCCACCTGGGCCAGCATCTCCGGGGCGCGGCCGGCGCGGGCGTGCAGCAGATCGCCCAGGATGAGCAGGCGGGCGGCGGCGGTGGCGTCCAGCGCGGCGCTGAGGCGGCGCAGCATCTCGGCCGTCGTGCCGCCGGGCACGGGGATGCCCCCGGCGCGAAAGGTGGCCGCCTTGCCAAAGTGGACATCGGCCACGATCAGCGCCCCGGCCCGCGGCCAGTAGACCGCCCGCTGCGGCAGCAGCCACAACGTCTCGCCTTGCACTTCGGTCGTGATCATGGGGAGAAGAGCTCACGCTAAGGCGCAAAGGGGCAAAGACGCAAAGAAGAGAAGAAGATGCTCAAGCAAAGACGCAAAGTACGCAAAGCTTAAGAAGCTTTCTTTGCTTAGCGTTCTTTGCGTCTTTGCGTGAGCATCTTTCTTCTTTGCGCCTTTGCCCCTTCGCGCCTTTGCGTGAGCGTCTTTATTAGCTGACGGCGGCGCGGACCTGGGCCAGCGTGCCGTAGGAGCCGAGCTTGCGGCTCTTGTCAACGATGAACTCGGCGTAGGCCTTGACGTACTCCTTGCCCGGCGTGCGGAAGTCGAACCCCTCCGGGTGGGCCTGGAAGAACTCGCGGTGGACGCGCGTCCACACCAGGCGGCCGTCGGTGTCAATGTTGACCTTGGTCACGCCCAGCTTGGCGGCCCGGGCAAATTGGGTGTCATCCACCCCCTTGGCCGATGGGTCGAGCTTGCCGCCGGCAGCGTTGATGCGCAGCACTTCGTCTTGCGGCACGCTGCTGCTGCCGTGCATGACCAGCGGGAAGCCGGGCAGCACGGCCTGGATGGCCTCGATGCGGTCGAAGTGCAGCCCCTGGGAGCCGGAGAACTTGTACGCCCCGTGGCTGGTGCCGATGGCCACGGCCAGGCTGTCGCAGCCGCTCTGCTCCACGAATAGTTTGGCCTCGTCCGGGTCGGTCAGCATGGCGTGCTTTTCGTCCACCTGGATGTCCTCTTCTACGCCGCCCAGCTTGCCCAGCTCCGACTCGACGCTGACGCCCCGGGCGTGGGCGCGCTCCACGACGCGGCGGGTGATGGCCACGTTCTCCTCGAACGGCTCGTGGGAGGCATCAATCATGACCGAGCTATAAAAGCCGGAGTCAATGCAGTCGTAGCAGGTCTGCTCGTCACCGTGGTCGAGGTGGACGGCGAAGATGGCGTCGGGAAACTCCCCCTCCACGGCGCGGATGATGCCCTCCAGCACGCGGGCGTTGGCGTACTTGCGCGCCCCCTTGCTAAGCTGGATGATGAACGGGGCCTGGGCGTCAATGTGCCCCTGGAAGAGGCCGAGGGCCTGTTCCATGTTGTTGATGTTATAGGCGCCGACAGCATACTTGCCGTAGGCCTCTTTGAATAGCTGGGCGGTGGTGACGATCATAGGTGACTTCTCCTGTCGGATATGGTTATGTGCGCAGGGGAGCGGGGGAGCAGGGGGCGGGGGGAGCGCCGCATATCGCCGGCTCCGCGCTCTGTGGAGATTATAGCAAATTCGGGGAGGCGCGCATGAGCGGTCATGCCCCTGGCTCCAGGGCCCAGGGCTTTTCCAAAGTCTGACCAGAAGGACACGGAGGTCACGGAGGAGCACGGAGAGCGCGGAGATGTTTTGATCGCTTCTCTGTGCCCTCCGTGTCTGCTCTCCGTGTGCTCCGTGTCCTGCCCCTATCGGCCGACTTTGGAAAGGCCTTGCTCCAGGGCCGGTTGCCTTCGCCAAAATGCCAACTACAATTCTTATTGAGCCAATTTGAAGCAATCTGGAACCTTAGGAGCAGGGCCATGATCAACGGTCGGCTGATTACCCTCCGCGCCATCGAGCGCGACGACGTGCCCATCATCCACGCCATCAACAATGACGTGGCCGTCGAGTTGGCCGGGGGCGGGGATCCGCCGTGGCCGCAGTCGTTGGCCCGGGCCTACGCCGACTTCGACCGGCGCGCGGCCGAAGGGGGCCGCGACGGCAACCCTGACGGCGTCTCCTTCGCCATCGAAGCCGACGGCAAGCTGATCGGCTTCTGCGGCCTGAACCACCGCGACCCATTCGCCCACACGGCCGAACTGGGCATCACCATCGGCGACAAGGCGTATTGGGGGCGGGGATACGGGCGCGAAGTGGTGGGGCTACTGGTGGCGTATGGCTTTACGAAGCTGAATCTGCGGCGCGTCTACCTGCGCGTCCACGGCCGCAACGAACGGGCCATCCGCGCCTACCGCGCCGCCGGCTTTGTGGAGGAGGGGCGGCTGCGGCAGCACGTGTGGAGCGATGGGGCGTATGATGACTTGCTGTACATGGGCATCATGCGAGTCTAGAAACCGAGTTTCTTCTGAGAAACTCGGTTTCTAGACCCCCGATTTCTGCAACCGCCGCAAATAACGAAAGCTGAGCGTCATGCCCACGGCAAACGGCAGGGCGAAAATGAGCAGGCAGAGCCAGGCATAGGCGTCCTCGCTCAGGTCGGGCGCGAAGAAGAGCGCCACCGCCCCGGCGACGGTGGCGATCCCCGACAGCAGCAGCCAACGAGCCATGTAGCGGTTGACCTTGTACCACAGGTCGGGGTTGTAGAGCGTGCTGGGCACGCGGAAGCCGTACCAGCCGTTGGGTGGCACCTTGTCCAGCAGCAGCGGCAGGGCCAGCCCGACCAGCAGCAGCCCAAAGACGACGTACATCACCAGCAGGGTCGTCACTATAGGCCGTCCTCGTTGGCTCCCAGCGCCTTGTCCAGGAAACGGGCGACGGCGGCGTAGGCCACGCGCTTGTTCTTCAGCAGCTTGATGCCGTGCCCCTCGTCGTCGAAGACCAGCAGGTCAGCCGTGCGCCCCAACGCCGCCAGCCGCGCCACCAGTTGCTGCGCCTCGCTGAGGGGCACGCGCGGGTCGTTGGCCCCGTGGATGACCAGCAGCGGCGCGGTCATGCGCTCGACGTAATGGATGGGCGAGACGCTCTCCAGCAGCTCGCGGTCAGTGGCCAGCCGACCGTACTCCGATTCGCGGTGCTGCCGCCGGTAGTCGCTGGTGTTTTCCAGGAAGGTGACGAAGTTGGCGATGCCGACGATGTCCACGCCGGCGGCCCACAGCTCGGGGTGGAAGGCCAGGGCGGCCAGCACCATGTAGCCGCCGTAGCTGCCGCCTTGCACAGCGATGCGGCGGCCGTCGAACTCCGCCTGGGCCGCCAGCCAGCGCGCGGCGTAGGCCAGGTCGCTCACGCTATCCAGCCGCCGCTCTACGTCGTCGAGGTGGCTATAGGCGTTGCCATAGCCGGTGGAGCCGCGCACGTTGGGGGCCAGCACGGCGTAGCCGCGGTTGACCAGGTATTGCGCCAGGAAGTCGAACCACGGTCGCGCCTGCCACTCCGGCCCGCCGTGGACGGTGACGACCACCGGCATCGGCGTGGCCGCTGCGCGCGGGCGATAGAGCCAGGCGGGAATGAGCCGGCCGTCGAAGGTCGGGTAGCGGATGAGTTCGGCGTCCACAAACGAGGTCGTCGGGATGCCGCCGTGGGTCATCTGCGTTAGCGGCCGGACGCCTTGGCCCATTGTCGCCCACTCCCAGTAGTAGACGTTGCTGGTGCTGCGTGGGGTCGTGTAGGCGAAGGCCAGGGCCGTCGAGTCGGGGCTAAAGGCGATACGCTCGTCATAGATGCCCAGCACACCGTCGGGCAGGGTGGGGCCGGGGCGGGCCACGCCGCGCTCCAGTTCCAGCAGCTCCAGCCGGCTGTAGCCGTCCTGGTTAAGCGTGAAGGCGATGGTGCGGCCGTCGGGCGACAGGCTGAAGTACTCCAGCTCATAATACGGGCCAATGACCGTCTCCCACTGACCGGTGTTTAGATCGAGGCACATCAGGTTAGTGCGGTCGCTGTCCAGGTCGGTGACGACGTAGACGTGGTCGCCGTCGAGGCTGTAGGTGGCCGAGTGGTAGCGGGCGGGGCGGTCGGGCGGGTCGAGGCGGCGCGCCTGGCCGGTGCTCAGGTCCAGCTCCAGCAGGTGATGGGCGGCCGAGAAGCCCGTGCGACTGAACAGGACGCGGTCGGCCGTGGGGTGGGGCATGGCGTCGTAGAGCAGGCCCGGCTCGTCGCTCTGCCAGAGCAGGTCGGCCTGGCCCTCGTCGAGCATCTGCCGGTAGAGGCCGAAGTGGGCCGGGTGGGCGCGGTTGGCGGCGAACAGGAGGGTGTGGCCGTCGGGCGACCAGTGGCCGGGGATGTGCATCGCGCCATCGTGGCCGGTGGTCAGGCAGTGCTCTTGGCCCGCGGTCGGGTCGAGCAGGTAGAGCTGCGTGTTCTCGTTCCCGCCGCGGTCGCGGGTGAATAGCAGGCGAGTGTCGCCGGGGGCGGGCGAGCATCGCAGCCAGAGGACGCGATCTTCGGCGAAGGTCAGTTGCTCCGGCATGGGCACGGCGCTGCCGCTGCCACCCAATGGCGCGCGCCACGCCTGCGGCACGCCGGTCAGGTCACTGATGAACGCCAGCCAGCGGCTGTCGCTGCTGATGCTAGGCATGGTGGCCAGTTTGACGTTGAGGTAGCGGTCAATAGAGTAGTTCATGCCAGGAACCCTATTTCATGATAGGCCGGGTTGGGGTAGTCGTAGAAGCCTCGGCCGCTCTTGCGGCCGAGGCGGCCGGCGTCAACGTAGCTCTTCAGCAGCGCCGCGTTCTGTTGCAGCCGCGGGTCGGCCGTCACCCCGGCCCAAAAGTCGGTGATGCGCCAGACGGTGTCGAGACCGATGTCGTCGAGCCAGCCGCCAGGGCCGACGGGCATCTTCATGATCCCCATCCATGCCCGATCTACATCCTCGATGGTGGCCACGCCGCCGGCCACCAGGTTGATGGCCGCCGTGTTGAGGGCATTGAACATATCGTTGAAGACATAACCGGAGTGCTCCTGGGGCAGCACGATGGGAATCTGCCCGATGCGGCGGGCAAAGGCGGCCACGGTGGCCAGCGTCTCGGCCGAGGTGAACGGCTGGGCCATCACGTCGGCCACGTTGGCCGTCCACACCGGCAGGTGGAAGTGCAGGGCGCAGAAGCGATCCGGCCGGCCGGTGGCCGCGGCGAACATGGAGGGCAGCAGGGTGGAGGTATTGGTGGTGAAGATCGTCTCCGCCGGACAAAGCTCGTTGAGCCGGGCGAAGACCTGCCCCTTGACGACCGGGTCTTCATAGACCGATTCGCTGACCAGGTCTACCGTGGCGTGGTCAGGTTCGGCCGAAGCCCGCAGGCGGTCGAGCGCGGCGCGGGCGTCGGCCTCGCTCAGCGCCCCCGAGCCAACCGCCCCGGCGGCGAAGCGGGCGACGGCCGTCGTGGCCCGCTCCAGGGCGGCCGGGTCGGCGTCGGTCACAGTCACGTCAAAGCCGTGGGTGGCGCATTGCCAGCCAATCTGCTGCCCCATCGTGCCCGCGCCGACGATAAGGACGTGGTGGATGTGTTCTGTGGTCATGTGGCTCCTTTTTTGTGTGGCACAGGATTCTTAGCCTGTGCTCTTGGACACAGGCTAAGAATCCTGTGCCGCGATCCACTCCGGCCGGAAGGGCGCGTCGTTGGCGTCGAACTCGTCGCGCGTCAGGCCGAAGAGAAGCTCATCGTAGTAGCGGCCGTTTAGAAAGAGCACCTCGCGCCGTTGCCCCTCGTCGCGGAAGCCCAGCGCGTGGTGCAGCTTGATCGAAGCGGTATTGCCGTCTACGCAGGCCGAGTTGCACTTATGGTAGCGCCGCTCCAGGAAGCCGTAGCGCAGCAGCAACCGCACGGCATCGCGGGCGTAGCCGTGGCCGCGCTGGCCGGCGTCAACGCGGACACCGAAGCTGAAGTTGCCGTTTTTGCGGTCGCGGCTGTGGTAGGACAGGCCGCCGACACTCTGGCCGGCCAGGTTTTCGATGGTCAAGAGGATGAGGCCCTCGTTGTCGCGGCTGTCGGCGAATTGGGTCAGACGGTCGCGCAACTGTCCCAGCGAGGCCGGCAGTTCGACGCCCAGTTGCAGCATCTGCCGTCCGGGGCTATCGAGCCTGTCGCGCCAGATGTCTTCGGCGTCGTCGGGCGAAACGGGGCGCAGGCGGGTCAGTTGCCCCTGCCAGAAGTAACGTGTGTAATCCATGATACTCTCTCCAGGATGAATAGCGGCTAGAATAATCCCGTTTGTCGCAATTGGCGACAAGTGCGGTTCCACCGGCCAGTACCTGACAGGTGTCTGAGTCAGAGGAGTAAATTCGTGGACGTGCAAGAGGTGTTGGCGCTGTATGACCGGGAGCAGCGCCGCGAAATCCAGTTTCCGGGTATGGAGCGCGAAGAGACGCCTGGCATCGTGCGCTACGTCCGGCCGCTGCCGGGCATGAGCTTCGTGCTCTACAGCGACCTGGACGACGCCACGGCCGACGCGACCATTGACGAACAGCTCGCCTACTTCCGGGCTAACGACCTGAAGTTCGAGTGGAAGGTCTATGGCCACGACCGGCCGACCGACCTGGTGGCGCGGCTGGTGGCCCGCGGCTTCGAGGCCGAGCCGCGCGACGACATCATGGTTCTCGACGTGGCCAACGCCCCGGCGGCGCTGCTAGCCGAGCCGGCGGCCGACGTGCGCCGCCTGACTGACCCGGCGCGGTTGGCCGACGTGCAGGCTGTGTTGGCGGCAGTGTGGGGCGAGGACTTTAGCTGGGTGCACGACCGCCTGGGCCTGGCGATGGGCATCCCCGGCTATCTGAGCGTCTACGTGGCCTACGTGGACGAGACGCCCGCCTGCGCCGGGTGGATCTACTTTGAAAAAGGACACTTCGCCGGGCTGTGGGGCGGCTCCACGCTGGAGGCGTATCGCGGGCAGGGGTTATACACGGCCCTGCTGGCGGCAAGGGTGCGCGAGGCGCGGGCGCGCGGCGTGCCCTATCTGACGATTGACGCGGGGGAGATGAGCCGGCCGATCGTTGCCCGCCACGGCTTTCAGACGATCACCACGGCCACGGCCTGCAAGTGGCAGGGGAGGGCTGGCGTGGATTGAACGGATTAGTGGAGAAACAAAGACGCGGCCACCTGGCCGCGTCTTTGTTTCAATGCGATTAAGCTTATCGGTCTAGTAAGCATATTCAGGCCGTGTCGCGCGCTGGCCGTCGAATAGCTTTTCCAGGAGAGTTTCATAGGCCGACTCGGCCTGCGAGTCGGTTGGCCGGTCGGCGAACAGCTCTTCCGGGTAGGCCAGGGGGTGCGACTCGCTCGCATCCGGGCCGGCCACCTCGGCGCTTAGCTGTTCAAGGCACTCGCGCGCCTCGACGTAGAGCAACAGATTGGGCATGGTACACCTCTCTTTCTCCGCGGACACTGACTGAGCCAGTGTCACCGACATAAGGCCGCGCAGGAATCGGCCAACGCTCGGCCGTGGTATTCCCCGGCTGAGGCGTGACCCCTTCATTTGTTCCAATCGGGATTGCCCGACCTGGCCGGGTTCCCACGTGACGTATGTCTGGAGCAGTGACGGACGGTTTGCACCGTAGAGCAATTTAGAAGATGTAGTATAGCATAGGGTCGGCGCGCTGTAACTGAGCAATAGCGCCGGACTCAGCAGGCTCTTAGTTGTGCACCTTGGCAACCGGAATGATGCCGCGCGGGAGGCTCTCTCAGGCCAGCGCCGCGTCTCGCCGCGCCGACAAAGCCGCCAGATGGGTCTGCTCGTGGGCCGAGAAGTAGCTGGCTTGTTGCAGGATCGTGACCTGGCCGAACTCCTTGTGCTGCCCGGTACGTTGCCAACCCCACGGCGGCAACTCGTGCAGCAGGGCCAGCGTTTCCCGGCGCGACGCCTCGTAGGTCTGGAAGATGGCGCTGGTCGTCGGTGGCCGGTCGTCCTCCGACGTGGCCCAGGCGAAGACGGCCAGCGACTCCAGGGTCGGATCGTCTTGCGCGAGCATCATCTGCACACGGGAGTGGAGGACGCCCTCAGCGTCGCGTAAGTGGGCGACGACCTGCCGCATAGACCAGCCGGCGTCATCGCCCGGCCGGTTGAGTTGCGTCTCGTCTAGCCCGGCCAGCAGCCCGGCTACCACGCCCGGCGTCTGCGCCAGTTGGGCCAGCGCCTCGCGCGGCCCCAGCGCGTCCAGCCAGTAGACCGGCCGGAACTGCTGGAACGTAGCCGGCCACGCGCCGCAGACCGGGCAGGGGGCGGTGGGCGGGGCCATGACCAACCGGCCGCAGGTGCGACAGACGTAGGGATCGGGCGTCTCTTCGATGAGCGGCAGCCGTCCGGCGGCCATCGCCGTCGCGCCGCGGGTCAGGGCCGCCGGTAGATCGTCGCCAAGGCCATGCGCCGGCAACTCGACCGCCAGGCGACCGAGGACATCCAGCAGACCGGCCGGGTTGGGTGGCAGATTGAGCGCATAGGCCGCTTGGCGCGCCAGCGCATCGGCCGCGGCGCGGGCCAGCTTGGCCAGGTTATACTGCCCGTGCCCCTCCAGACGGTCGGCTGTGGCCAGCAGTTGGACAATTGTCTGTTCGCGGTCGGCGGTTGATTCGCTCATTGATACCTCCCTGGGGTTTACTGTTTATAGAACTCACTCAGCCGGAAAGAGGCGGTAGTCGCCGGGGCTGGGGCGGCGGGCGGCGTGCATCAGGACGGCGTTGAGAAGTTCGATGGCCATGCGCGCCTCCAGCGTCACCCCGGCGCGCACGCCGACGCAGGGGTCGTGCCGCCCCTTGCCCAACTCGAAGTCAATCTCCTCCAGGTTCTTGCGCACCGAAAGCTGTGGCCGGACGATAGAGCTAGTTGGTTTGAACGACACGCGAGCCACCAGCGGGTTGCCGGTGGTGATGCCGCCCAGCAGGCCGCCGTGGCTGTTGGCGGTGTAACCACCACTGCGGATAGGGTCGTTGTTGTCGCTGCCGCGCCGCCCGGCCACGGCCGCGCCGTCGCCCATCTCGCACGCCTGCGCAGCGTGCAGCCCGCCCAGGCTGCCCATCAGCCGCAGCTTCAGGCTGTTGTAGAGCGGGTCGCCGACCAGCGCCGGCGGGTTGATGGCCACGACTTCCACCGCCGCGCCCAGCGAATCCCCCTCGACGCGGGTGCGTTTGATCAGGTCGGCGGCGGCGGCGGCGAACTCCGGGTCAATGGTCGGGATGCCCACCTGCTCCCACGTAGCCACCGCGGCAGCCAGCAGCGCCGCCGTCTGCTCCGGCGCGGCGTGGGGGCCAAGCTCGCCCACGGCCTCGGCCAGCGTTCGCGCCGCGCGCAACGGGCCGACCTGGCTGACCGACGACACGAAGATCGTGCCGAACGCCTGGGCCAGATAGAGCCGGGCCACCGCGCCGCCGACCACGTCGCTGATGGTCGAGCGGTAGCTGGAACGGCCGCCGCCGCGGATGTCGGCGTGGCCGTCCGACTGGTGGTGCTTAACCAGGTCGGTGTGGCCGGGGCGGACGACGCCCGTCTCGCCGCGGAACGGGTCATAGTGGTCGGACTTGCCGGCCGTGGAGAGGACAACGGCGGCGATGGGTTCGCCGGTGGTATATCCGGCTTCGTAGCTGCCGGCCGTCTGCTCATCCAGCGTGACCGGCGGCCCAGCGGTCAGCACGGTGTGGTTGTCCTGGTAGAGGCCGGCCAGCAGGGCCACGCGGTCGGCTTCGCGGCGGGGCGTGCCGTGGCGGGTGCTGCCGGGGCGGCGGCGGTCGAGTTGAGCCTGGATGGCGGCGCGCTCCAGCCACAGGCCGGGCGGGCAGCCGAAGACGATGGTGACAATGCCCGGGCCGTGCGATTCACCCGCGCCGGCCACGGCGAAGAGGGGGCCACCGAGAAGTTCCACCTCACCACACCGTTTTGACCGGCGATGCTGTAATTGCGCGGTCTTTGGTGACGAGGGGGACACCTAGGCTGGTAGCCGTTGCTGCAATGATGCGGTCTGGCATGTCGGCAATGCCCGAGTCTGCGAGCGACGCGACCGATTTGACCGTGTCCAGGTCAACGGAAGCCTTCATAAACGGCGTGTTGGAACCGTCGAACAGAGTCAAGACCTTTTGAGGCCAATCGGCTGCGAGCCGGCCTTTATTCGCAAGGTAGATAATTTCAATCAGTGAGATAGTAGAAATAACGATCTGATTACCATCACTGATAGTCTGACTTAAGAATTGCATGGCCGAGTCCGACAGGCGCTTATCGGCTGAAAGATACCAGACAAGGGTATGGGTATCTACAACAGCGGCAATCATCAAATGTCCTTGTGAGGAAAATCCCCCCACATCTCCTGTCGAGCTTGTGCGATATCCTCGTCAGAGATGTTGGCGTCTGGCCAAATTCCATAGAACGAACGGGCCGGGCCAGTTTTCTGACCGGCCAGGTCTGCCTCAAGCAGGGCCATCACCTCCTCAACCAGGCGAACTTTATCAAGAGGGGATAACCCACGAACTATTCCGACCACTTCATCAAGTTCTGTAGATAGATCGACCATTCTCGCTCACCTTCTACTTTGGCATATTCTCCGCAAATAACCGAATCGCTGCAAGGTGCTCCCCCGCCGTCCTGAACCCCGCCCCCATCGTATTCAAACTGATGTGCGTCGCCCCGGCAGCGCGCCAGCCCTCTAGCGCCCGGCCCAGCGCCTCCAGATCGCCGCTGCCCCAGTGCAGCCGCGGCTCCAGCCCGAACGTCGTCCGGTCGCGCCCGGCTTCGGCCAGATAGCCGTCGAGCCGGTCAAGGTACTCGCCGGCGGCCTCGGCCGTGCGGAAGCCGGGCAGCCAGCCGTCGCCCAGCCGGGCGGCGCGGCGCAGCACGACGCCGGCGTGGCCGCCGAACCAGAGGGGGATCGGCCGCTGGACGGGCAGGGGGTTGATGCCCGCATCGGGGATGTCGTGCCAACGCCCTTTGAACGTCACTAGCTCCTGCGTCCAG
>CXWK01093050.1_pt3 | contig 18100 bp, 19 predicted proteins | sample 590851 | NCBI WGS metagenome assembly CXWK01 (sample SAMEA3498364, study PRJEB10139) | wastewater metagenome | biome: wastewater treatment plant; material: activated sludge | place: Denmark | collected 2014-08-01 | reverse complement strand
GCAGTTGAGATTTGAGTATTTGTATTTGCATTCACAACAGCTGCAAGTGATGCGGTCGCAATTCCAACTCGTGTGTCAGTGTTTGAGTTGACCGCAGAAGTACCAGCAGCGATAGCTGTGCCAAGTGATGTTGATGCTGTTAAGACAGTTGAATTAGTGTTGCTGTTAACCGCACTCGTAATTCCAGCAGTTGCTGAATTTGTATTCGCATTGATTACTGCAGCGAGCGATGTTGATGCAGTTGAAACCGTTGTACCGACAGTTGTTACATCTGACTGCGTAGCGAGCGATCCGCTTGTGAGTGTCGCATCCGTGAGTGTACGTGTTGCACTTGACCACACGTCAGACGCCAACGTTCCAAAAGTGCTCAAAGTACGTGAGGTGTAGCCCCAGATCGCAGCGGGGAGAGTTGCGTAAAGTGATGAAGATGCGGTTGAAATTCTCGTATCAGTGTTTGCATTAACTGAAGCTGTACCCGCTGTGATTGCAGTACCAAGTGAAGTTGATGCGGTGGTTACTCGACTGTCTGTGTTTGCATTAATTACAGCAGCAAGGGATGTCGAGGCAGTCAAAATTGTTGAGTTCGTATTTGAATTTACTGCTGAGGTGATACCCGCAGTCGCGCTGTTTGTATTTGCATTGATTACAGCGGCTAGAGATGTCGATGCGGTTGTTACAGTCGTTCCAATAGTTGTTACGTCAGATTGAGTCGCCAAACTTCCCGATGTGAGTGTCGCATCGGTAAGTGTGCGTGTTGCACTACTCCAAACATCCGTTGCAAGCGTTCCAAATGAGCTAAGCGTTCTTGATGTGTATCCCCAGATCGCCGCTGGCAAAGTTGCAAACAAAGATGATGACGCAGTTGAGATTTGGGTGTTTGTGTTTGCATTCACAACAGCTGCAAGTGATGCAGTCGCAATTCCAACTCGTGTGTCGGTGTTTGAATTAACTGCACTTGTGATTCCCGCAGTCGCGCTATTAGTATTCGCATTGATTACTGCCGCCAATGAGGTAGATGCGGTCAAAACAGTAGCGTCGGTGTTGCTGTTAACGGCACTCGTGATTCCAGCAGTCGCTGAGTTTGTGTTTGCGTTAATAACTGCAGCTAGAGATGTCGATGCGGTTGTTACAGTCGTACCAACCGTTGTCACATCAGACTGTGTAGCAAGTGATCCGCTTGTAAGTGTCGCATCGGTAAGTGTGCGTGTTGCACTTGACCATACGTCGGCTGCTAAGGTTCCAAAAGTACTCAAAGTACGAGACGTGTAACCCCAAATTGCCGCTGGAAGAGTTGCAAAGAGAGAAGATGAAGCCGTTGAAATCTGTGTGTTTGTATTTGCATTCACAACAGCTGCAAGAGAGGTGGTACCTGTGTTTACACGTGAATCTGTGTTTGCGTTGATTACAGCAGCCAAAGATGTTGTTGCTGTTGTTACATCAGACTGTGTAGCAAGTGAGCCAGTATCGAGTGTCGCTGCGGTGAGCGTTCGGACCGCATTTGACCAAACATCAGAAACAAGTGTGCCGAATGTGCTCAAAGAACGAGTGGTGTTGTTCCATACTGCAGAGGCAATCGTTGTACTTGCAACGGCCACAGGACCAACAGCAAATGATTTGTCGAGTTTTACAAGGTCTCCAGCAATAAGTGTTCCACAACTCATGACTGTGCTCCACACACCCTCGGGAGCTGCAGCAGAGATTGAATAATCATATGAATGCCAGCCACTCGCTGCTTCTGACATTGCAGCGTCAGTAACCTGAGCAACGCCGCTTGGGTTGTAGATTGTGATAGTGCAGTCCTCAGTTGAAGGAGTGAAATCGTCTTCGTATACAAATTCGCCGATCGTAGCAGTCGATCCAGCAGGGAACACATGATATGCATCAGCAAATGCCACTTGTGCACATAAAAGAATTAACAAAGCACTCAATGTGCCGTTAATAAAAGTTCTTTTTGTTTTTAATGCTTTTCGTCCCACTTCGAAAAGAATTTTGCGAGATGAATAAACACCAAACGCAACATTACCTTCGTAATTTTAGCATCGAGTGTTTGGGGTGCAAAGGTATAAGTTTAGCAAACTGTTAACTTGTCCCCAGATTTTTGATTTTGAAAATTTTTTACAGAAAATAGTAGGGTAAAATAGTATTCGTGGACACGCGCCCGGATATTCCGTTTCAGTTTTTTCCAGACCAATCACACAAAAAGTCTTCTCGAAAAAAGAAGGCGGCAGTTTCTGTTGCGCGCAGAGCAGAAAAATCCCGTTTTTCTCTTTTTGTAAAAAAAGCAAAACAACAAAAGTCAAAAAGCAAAACGGAACTTGCTTCTTCACCAGATAATTCTCCGCAGGTGTCGTCAGTGTCCTCAAGATTTTTGCAGGGACCAGAAGTTGATCACAACAAGCGCACCTTTTTGAAAGTAGCAAGTGTTGCCGGTGCTGGTCTCCTTGCATCACAGCTCATTCCAAAGAAAGCCGAGGCGCTCATCATGGGTAGTACGCCTTCGTCGAGTGTGGTTGGTATAAAAGACGCATCGAACGTCAGAATCGATCCCGCCCTAAAGACCGGACAGGGTGTTACCAAGCTCACCACCAGCCTTGCAGCGTCCGGTACAGTTCGCACACCCGCTTCAGGCAAAAAAATCCGCGTATATGCAACCAGATTTTCACTTACCGCAGACGCTACATCTGTTTCGTTTCGATTCACCTCGGGCGGAACGGATTATGAAAAGTACGTCACACCCAAAACAGGTGGTTTGTATGGTTCAAACAACCATCCAAACTACGTCGAGGGTGGAGTAGATGAGGTTCTGTACTGCAATATCTCTGGAACGACGACTGTGCAAATCAATATTGATTATTTAGAAGTGTAATTTTAATAACTATGGCATTACGAGCAGTAGAACATGTGTTTAGTGGAGCAACGGCACCGGACACAGCATACGATTCAACCAAAACCGTCATTGGTGACTTGATCAAACAGTATTCTGATGCTGGTACCAGAAACATCTACGCTGGGCCAATTCGTTTTGGACGTGATGCTGATCTTACGACCTACTACGGTCTTGCTCGACCAAACGAAACATCAACTGCAGTCCCGGGTATATATCCCCACGTAAAAGACTGGTGTGACAAGCGTGGTTACTACTCTACCGGCACCGTTTCGGTCTCGGGTACAGCGGTTACTGGGTCTGGCACAGGCTGGCTTGCGGACGGTGTACCCATTGGTGCAATTATTGGTTTTGGTAGTACCGATGCGTCGTCTATCACAACGTGGTACACAATCTCTGCTATTGCTTCGGATACCGCACTTACACTTCAATCTACCGCGGGAACAATTGCTGGCGGTACTTCGTTTGTCATTAAAAAATCTCGTCAGATCGACTGGGTATTCTTGGCAGATAACGCCGCTGTAGCCGCTACTCGTCGTATCTCACTTTTTCAGTTTGACCGTTACACTTCTGTGTTTACTTGGCGAGGTTTTGTTACACTTACATATCCTGCCGCAACCAACCACACCATTGTTGGTATGCGTGCTGTTTATCAAACATACTCTACTGGAACAGTTGGTGTTTCTACGGCAACAGTAACTGGTTCAGGAACAGCATGGAGTTCGAGTCGTATTAATATTGGTTCGCGTATTGGTTTTGGTAGTACTGACCCAACACAGATTTCTACTTGGTATTACATTAACGCCGTGAGTACGGACACATCAATCACAATTCAGGTGAACGTCACCGCGTCAGGTACAAGTGGTACAGCAGCAAACATTTCTATTGCTGGTGGAACCGCATATGTTATTGAAGATTTAAAAATTTTGACTACAACCACAAATGCAACCGCCACAAACGGTGGATTGTATATGGCAATGGGTCTTTCGTATGATGATTTCACAACAACCGGCATAACAATCGCTGCAGCAACTACAGTCGATAAAGTAAAAGCAATGTACTGGTTGGCAGATGCATCGACAGTAACAAACGACGTAGCTTCTGGGTGTGCGCTTGATGACTTTGATAGCTGGACACAGCAGTACTGCTACGTTATAGAACGTCAGGCAGCTACTACACCAGCAGTGTATAAGTACAACTTTAGAGTTGCTTTGGCATCAATTGTCTCTGGAAAAACAACAAGTGCATTTGTCCTTGCTACTGGTATACAAACAGTGACTGGTAACGTTTCGCAGGCAAATAACGGCCGTTTGGGAACTTTGTCACACGGACCTGGTTCTGGTGTGAAATCACTATATTATGCAACCACTACCCGTATATACCGCGCAGCGATTTCAAACATCACAACGGGTTCAACTACATGGAATTCTGACAACATGGTTGAAGTTCCTACTGGCGGAACATCAACATACAATGCCTCGTCCGTCCTTTCATCGGTAGAGATTTCAGATCAAATTGACCGCCTTATCATTCTCGGTACGGGTGCTGGCTCTATCCCTGCAAATAACCGCGCATTTATTACTCAGTACAACACAACGTCTACGCCGTTCGATATGCCGTTCCTTATCGATACTCGTCAGATCGACCAAAGCACAGCAAGCAACGACATTTGTCCGGCACCGAGCCCGCAGGGCGCTGTGCTTAGTTGTTGGTCGCAGGGAGGATTGTTGTACCTTGCTCGTACGGGAACGACTTCGCTCACAAACCATTTGTACGCAATTCCAATTGGAGCCGACTGGAATTTCGCTGGTGGTAGTGTGAAGCAACGTCTTATTACTCCTTCTATTTCAACGCCAAATGCTGAAAAGCTTAAAAAGGTTTTGGTGAATTATGAAAATTATGTTGGAGGTGGGGCATTGCAGTTGCCTACAGAAGGATACCGTGTGTATTACCGCACTGCGGGTATCAGTGACGATTCTGGCTCGTGGACACTAGTAGAGAACACAGGAGACCTTGGTGCAGCGACGGCAGGTAGTGCAGTACAATTTATGTTTGAGTTCCGCACGATCGGTACATTCTGTATTCCGGCGCGAATTTTCAGTGTGTCATGTGTTTACGAAGACAACACCACTGACAGTCATTATCAACCATCTATTGCGAACTCAAGCACATCATCAAAGGTGTTCGCATGGCGTTTCTCAACTGCATTTGGTGGTACTGTTCCAACACTTCGCATTCGACTGTTTAATTCAGTTACTGGCACCACCCTTCTCGACGATACAACGTCAGCACCTGCCTCCGGAGTATGGCAAAAGTCCACAAACGACGGTGGTGCATGGGGTGATTACGACACTTCAGACAAGGCAAATGACACTACATATATTCGCTACACTCCGACTACGCTTGCAGACAACATAAAAGTTCGCGCTCTCCTTACGCAGAATTAATTTCTAATTATCAACATGATTCATATCGAGAAAAATCAAATCGTAAAGGATGATCCAACACTTCGTGTTGCTGTACCAACAGGGGACTACAATGAAACCGATCTCATAGAGTGTTATCCCATAGACGGTGACCCCGAAGAACCAACACTCATGTGTCAGGCGCTTTATGTTGCATACGGGGGAGCGATATACCAGCAGTCGGAGGAAATAACAAAGGATCAAGTTGATGCGCTAAAAGATGGAACTCCAATCGGTGATGTGATTAATAATAAAAAACTTATTGATAATAAAGAGCCAGCTGCAAAGTATATTGGTCGCGTTGTGAAAATTAATGGTCCTGTCGGTCCTCGTCTTTTGCGAACAGATACGGTACCAGTAGACGAAGAACCTGAGCCTGTTGTTGAACCAACACCAGACGAGGAGCCGCCAATCGAAGTTATTCCTGATACAGATCCAGTGAACCCAACAAATAATAACAACTCCACAACGACACCCCCTGTTACAAATGTCTCTACAACCACCCCTCCAACACGAATAAAGTCCGTGTCTCCTGTCGATGAAGAAATAATCCCAATCGGCACAACCGGTACACTTCCAGAGAATCCAGTCACAAACATTCAGCTCGAAGATGTAACAAATACAGTACTCGACACGGTAGAAATAATCAGTTCGCCAGAGTCAGCACCAGCAATGATAAGTGACGTTGTGTCGTATGCAAAAAAGAAAATTCGAAGGAAGTTGCGTTCATAGTATTCAAATACGCCTAGAACACGACCATGGCTTTGACAGATATTAATTTTCAAGAGGGAGATGGAATGGATTTTATAAATGAAATTCCAGCAGGCACGCTTGGTACACCAACAGACATTCTTGTTGAGTCTGATGGTACCTTGTTACTACTAGAGGCACCTCAGATTGTCGACGGCGGTGGCGGTGGAAACATTTTCATCATGTCGGAATAGTTTGCAGAACACCTACCATGGAAGAATCACAGAAAAAACTAAAGGAATACCTGCCATATGTGCAGGATGTGTTTAGGCGTCTCTATTTTATTGCAATATTTTTTGCAGTAACTTTTGTGATCGGATTTATGTCGGCGGGACCAGCGATTCGTCTTCTCACACAATTCTTTAACTTTCCAGGGGTCATACTTGCTTCTACTTCACCCTTTCAGATCGTCGACTTGGCAATGAATATCGGTCTCGTGCTTGCGTTTATCGTGACGATACCACTTTGTCTCTACCACTTCTATTCATTCATTGGCTCCGGACTCCGTAGGGGAGAGAAGAAGCTTTTCTTTTTCTTTTTGCCTGGCATTTTTATCTTGTTTTTTGTCGGTTTCGCTTACAGCTTTTATGTTATGTATTTCGCTATGGAGACACTTGCCCAGGCAAACACACGGTTCGGTATTGCAAACCTATGGGATCTCGGCACATTTTTGACCCAGATCATCGGCACATCGGCCGTTCTTGGCCTTATGTTTGAGTTTCCGGTAGTCATTACCATGCTTGTACGTTTCGGTGTCGTTACGGTCGATTTTTTAAAGAAAAAGCGTCGTTATGTAGTGTTTGGTCTCATTTTGTTTACATCATTTCTACCGCCAACAGACGGTATATCCCTCCTTATGATGGCGACACCGCTTATTGTCATGTACGAGGGCACGATAGTTTACAATGTGCTAAAATATGGACATTCGGCATCAATTATTAATTAACCAATTTTTATGTGGGGACTTGGAACAAAAGAAATAATTATCATTGCAATCATCTTCATTCTTCTCTTCGGCGCGAAAAAAATCCCCGAATTGGCAAAGAGTCTTGTTGATTCAGTGCGACACATGCGTGGTGCGTTCAAAGACGGCGACGACTCATCAAAGGACATGGCCGACGCTTCAAAAAAGAAATAATCTCAGAATTAATTTCAGAAATTGTTTCTTGGGAGGTAAACAAAAAACAGCACAAGGCTGTTTTTTGTATTTGATGGGTTCTGTGAAAGATGTTGTGCAGCGCACCGTCATAGAGTATGGAATGTGTGCGATTACAATCTAAACATTTTCTATGGAATCAAGTAATAATGCATTTAAGTATTTAACAGCTCTGTTCGCAATTACGACTATTGTGTTTGCGGTTCTATATTTCACAAAAGAAACAAGCATTTCTGAGAATTATGGAGATATTTCTCAAAATGCAGTCGATTGTCGTGATGGTCTAGAGAATTGGCAGCGCAAATATGGTGGCGCGACAACAGCAACCGAAGCTGCTCGTCAGGATTTGCAAAACGTTCTCAAGTCGTGTGCAAATCTATTTGAGGACAGTCAGCAGGTCGTTGAATAATATTGTTGAGCGGCACGCATACCGCCAGTAGTAAGCATCCTGTTCAAATCGAAAAGATGTTGTATAATCAAAGTCTTGGACACATTGAGCAAATCAATGAATACGGACTTCGAACAACACTTTTTGAAGGTATACAAGGAAAATGCTGATGCCATTTTTCGCTTTTGTTACCTACGTTTGTCTGACAGAGAAATAGCACGCGATGTTGCGCAGGATACCTTCATGAAGGTTTGGCAGCACGCACACAAAGGCGAGAAGATAGACAATCTTCGCGCTTTTATGTTTACCACTGCTCGCAACCTTATTATCGACAATTATCGCAAGAAAAAGGCGTCTTCCCTCGACGCTTTGATGGAGGAAGGTTTCGATGTGGGAGTAGAAATCAGTGAATCTGTTGTTGATGCCTTTGACGGTGAGCGAGCGATGGCTCTTTTGGCCACAATACCAGAAAAGTATCGGGATGCCATTTATTTGCAATATGTTGAGGGCTTATCCGTCAAAGAGATCGCGGAGATTACCGGCGAAACAGAAAACAACATTTCCGTGCGCATTCATCGCGGTTTGCAGAAGCTGCGTAGTATCCTGCGAGAGCAGGACCTACAAGCTGAAGCGAAGCTCGGTGGACCGAGTGAATCAGGGGAATCGGGGGAGGTGGGGTTGGGCACAGTAGATCAGCAAAAAACGCAGAAAAACCATGGATAAAGGACAAGAAATATTTTCAAAGCTCGTACAAAAAACACATGACGTGAAGCTTTCTGAACGTGAGAAAAACACGCTTTTTTCTACTGTTGATGCGTTTGTTAAAAAGAATCCAATTCTTGCTACGGAGGCTGCAGAAGACGTAAACACTCAAACAAACCCAATCCAAAGCCCATTTCAAATAAACAATATAGATCGATTTTTCACTATGTTCCAGTCATACGGCATGCACGGCTTGCGTCCGGCGATTGCCCTTCTCGTAGTTATCGGAGTTGGTTTTGCTGGTACATCTTTGGCGGCGGCTCGATCACTTCCAGGGGACCTTTTGTATCCGATTATGGTCTACGTCAACGAGCCTATTGGCGGTGCGTTTTTGTCTGGAGATGAACGTGTTCAGTATGAAATCGAGCGCGCTCAAAAGCGTGTAAACGAAGTTATAAAGCTTGCTATAGAGAACAGATTGTCTCCAGAAGTTCGCGACCAGGTTGTTGCTGTACTCGATGTTCATGTGAGTCGTGTCAAAGAAGAGGTGAACGTGCTTGCGGGTGAGGGTGAGTTCAAGTCTGCGATCGAGTTTACAAATAGTCTTGAAGAGGTGCTTTCTGTTGACCAAGCGGTGTCGTTTGTAAATGAAGTAACTGACATAAACACAGATGACGAGTCACTCAAACTTGAACTAGCTGTAATCGATGAGGTTATTCGAGGACCACGCGAAGCGTCTGTTCACGCGCGCGAGGATGCTGAGCAGAAGTTCATTTCTTCAAACATGCCGGCTGGTGCAGAAAGCGTTGCAAAGGATATTGCAGACATGAAACGCGCTTCACTCGAAGGTCTACTTGGCCGCATCGACCCTATCGATTCGACTATTCAAATGGATCAATTAATGACCGCAAAAATGGCAGTCCCTGCTGTGGCGACCCTTTCGGCATCTCCGGTTTCTGAAGATACTAAGGATAAAAAAGACATCGAATCAAAAACAGTTACACCCCGCTCTGAAGTTCAGGCACTCTTTGATCTTGGAAACGAGCAGTACAGTCTCGGCAATTACACCCAAGCATTTATATACTTTAAGCAGGCATTTGATGCGGCTGCAAAACTTGAGGTGAAGTCAGAAGAAAAAAAGGAGATTTTGAATCTTGATTCAGAAAAAATAGAAGACGATAGTGTTGTTTCAGAGAACAAATCAGACAAAAACGTGTCGACAGACGAAAAGCAAACAAACACTGCTGAAGTGATTAATGCTGTGAAAAAGGGCACGGTTAAAGATGTTGTTAAAACAAAAACGCAGTAAGTGGGTTTGACAGGGTGAGGTGTGCTCAGTAATATTTCAAATGGACCCTGTAGCATGTCGTTACAGGAAGAACAAACGTTTTTTAGAAAAGAGCAAGAGAAGGAGTTCTTATGGCGCTCTCTACATCATCTGTTGGCGTGGCATCTCGTGGTCGGCGTGGGTTCAGTCAGGTTCACAGTCAGCCCCAGGGCACAGAACTGGCGGGGGTTCTCCTTGCTGTTTCTGATCATGTTACTGACACTCGACTTCGGTCACAAGTGAAGAACGCGCTGCAGCACAAGGAAAAGCTCTCAGAGGCTGTGTTGAAAGACTTCAACGTCTTCGTCACGCGCGGTTCGGCGCTCGACAAGGAGGTTCGTCGGATTACCGGCAGCATCAAGTAGTACTCGTACACACCACACGTTCGCATGTTTTGTTTTCCTAGCTGTCTTCGGACAGCTTTTTTGTTTCTGTGGTTAGCGTCATTGCTTGTCGAGGTTTTGTGCGGGACAATGAAAAGACATGGAACATGCTGTTCGGAATATTGATTTACAATTTGATTACCGGCCGACGATTGAAAACAAAAACTCGCTAAGACCAGCGGGAAGTTTTGTCGTTGGTGGCATGGGTGGCTCACATCTTGCAGCGGATTTGCTGCGAGTCTTTAAGCCTGATCTCGACATGTATATACATCAGGACTACGGTCTACCAGTACTCGCACAAAGAAAATTCAGTACAAGTCTGTATATTGCGAGTTCATATTCTGGCAACACAGAGGAAACGCTTGATTTTGCTGAAAGGGCTCATGCCGCAGGCTTTAACCTCGCTGTTATTTCTACCGGTGGATTGCTTATTGATTTTGCTCGCAAGAATCATGTGCCATATATACAACTACCTGACACCGGAATCCAACCACGCAGTGCGATTGGCTATTCTTTACTCGCGTTTGCTACGCTCATTGGTGACGAAAGTTTGATAAGTGATCTGCGTGTACTCGGGCTTAAGTTAAAGAAAGACAGAATAGAAAAGTCAGACGAGCTCGAGAAGCGAGGCGCTGTGCTTGCGTATGAAATGCGGGGCAAGGTGCCGGTCGTATATGCATCAAGAAAAAATTGGGCGCTCGCATACAATTGGAAAATTAAGTTTAATGAAACTGCAAAGATTCCTGCGTTCTGCAATGTGTTACCTGAACTCAATCACAATGAAATGACGGGGTTTGATGTGGTTCCGGGGACCGCTGACCTTTGCTCAAAATTCTTTTTTATTTTTCTTGGAGATGATACAGACTCGCCGGCAATAAAGCACAGAATGGAAGTGCTGAAAAATTTGTATCGTAAACGCGGACTCGATGGTATACAAGTTGCTTTTTCACAGTCTACACAGTACGCACAAATATTCGAGTCGCTTTTGCTCGCAGACTGGACGGCGATCTCACTTTCAAAAATATACGGAACAGAGCCTGAAAAAGTACCGATGGTCGAGGAGTTTAAGCATTTGATGAAGCAATAATATTAGCCGCAAACCAAATATATGCACATCGTCTTTGATATCGGGGGTACAAATATGCGAATCGGTTCATCGCGTGATGGTGAAACGCTTGATCGAACGACAATAATAAAAACTCCAACATCATATGAGGAGGGAATTGCTGAATTCAAAAAAGCAGCATGGTCGCTTGCAGATGGAGAGGGTATAGATGTTGTAGCTGGAGGACTCGCTGGAATGTATAGCAAGAAGCATCAAAAGCTTTTGGCGGCTCCAAACCTCGGTGCGTGGGTAAACAAGCCGGTTGCAACTGAGCTTATGACGGTTTTTAATGCACCGGTATATATAGAAAACGATGCTGCGGTGGACGGTCTTGGTGAGGCGTGGCACGGAGCGGGGCGTGGATTCGATATCGTTGCGTACATGACGGTGAGCACTGGAGTTGGTGGCGCACGAATCGTTGGAGGAAAAATTGATGAAAAGTCACTGAGCTTCGAGCCTGGACATCAGATTATAGATGCAGACAAAAGCATGATCCCCAATGCGTCTGGTGTTTCGCTTGAGAGTTATATTTCTGGAAAATCACTTACCGAACGAATGCATAAAAAACCAAAAGACGTGACTGAGCCAGAGGTGTGGGAAGGTTTGGCCCGCATGCTCACTGTTGGTGTAAACAACCTCATTTCATTTTGGTCTCCCGATGTTGTGGTACTCGGCGGCTCGATGATTACAGGCGACCCGGCGATTTCTCTCGACCGCGTTCGTGACATGTTGCCAAAAGTTGCGGGGGACCAACGCATACTTCCAGAAATAAAAATAGCTGAGCTTGGAGATATTGGTGGCCTTCATGGAGCACTTGAGTACATCAAACAGTGTCGTGGGACCCAGTGATATACTTTTATATAGAAATAAATGAAACCTACTATGAAAAAATTTTTAAAAAAGGTTGAACTCGATACTGAGGTAGTTGTTATATCGTTTTTAATTATGTTTGTTGGTGTGTTTTTGATTGCTCGTGCCCAACAAGCACCTTTGTTTGGAGTAGCAATAACTTTGCTTGGTGAACAAACCATGAATGTAGTTTACGGTTCGGAATTCACTGATCCTGGTGCAACGGCGTTAGATTCGATTGGTAACGATCTTACCAATGCGATCGTAGTTACAGGTTCAGTAGATACGTTTGTGCCGGGAACGTACACTCTTTCATATTATGTAACCGATGGGGAGTTCGATGACACAGACATACGCACAGTTATCGTGGATCAAGAGATTCGTCCCACATCGAGTGGAAGCACTGCGCGAAAACGAGCCCTCTCACAACAAAACAATATTCTTGTTCAAGAAAAAGTTGAACTCGATTCGTCTGTCACATCTGGATCTGGCTCCGTTTCTGAATCAAGTGGATCATCCAAGTCCGGCTCGGGCGGTGAGTCTTCGTCAGACACTTCACGCAATTCTAAAAACTCTGACAAGTCCACCAAAGAAGAAACCACAGAGAGTAGTGATGCAGTCATAGCAGAGTTTGCTGAGGATAAGGCAGAAAATAAATTTATTTTTGAGAAAAATTTGAGTGTGGGTATGAATAATCAGGATGTAGTGGAGTTGCAAAAGCGTTTGTACAAGGAGGGCTTTTTCCCAGACACAAAGCTCAGTGGCCAGTTTGGAGTTGCCACATTTAATGCAGTACTGAGATACCAGATAGCACATTTGACCGAAATCGGTGCAAGTACAGGGTTTGTGGGGCCTGCTACTCGGGCGGTTTTGAACCAGTAATCAACCAGTAACGCAACTCGTTACATAAGGCAGGATAATGGGACTGTTATTTTAGCCCTATAAATATGGGTTTTTAAGGCATTATAACTCTTGACAATATAGAAAAATAATATATAATTACATCATACACTGCTAATTAGTAAATCGGCAGGTGTTCGCTCTTTCGAGAGCAAAATTACATTAATCATAAGATTTACTCAAACAAATGAACAAATTTACTTCATATTTCAAGACTGTGATCGTTATTGCAGCTCTTGTAATGACAAGTGGCTTCTCACTGTCAAACGTTTTTGCGGAAGAATATTCTGCTGACGTTACAGCGACAGACGAAGCAACAATTGCTCAGGGTGATGCTTCTGATGTAGTTGCTGTCGATACTGATTCTTCAACAGATTCAACCGGCACACCTTCAGATACATCTACTACTGATGACATTGCCTCTGGTAATCATTCGGACATGACTCCAAATGATTCTGATGTAACTGCTTCAAGCGGTAACAACTCAGACGTAACTCCAATGGATTCTGACGTAACACCTAACAATGGTGGTGACGCAAGCGACATTACACCTGTTGATGAGGAAACTCCTGTTGACAACGGTGACACTGATAACGGTGGCAACGGTGGTAACAACGGTAACTCATCTGGCGGTCGTTCTCGAAACTCGAACAACGGCGGTCAGGTTCTCGGTGCTGAAAACTTTCAGTTCTTGACGAACTTGAGTTACGGTATGCAGAACAGCGATGTTATGGAACTCCAGAAGCGACTCCGTGCAGAAGGTTACTTCGTGTACCCAACTGACACTGGTTACTTCGGTCCGTTCACTCTCATTGCAGTGAAGCTCTATCAGATCGCTCACTTTAGCGAAATCGGATTTGTGACCGGCTTTGTCGGTCCGCTCACACGAGCAGTCCTCAACGTTATGTAAGCAACAAAAACACCACTCTTAACGGGTGGTGTTTTTGTTATATAATGTGAACCATGTATACATGGCTTAGAAAACATTTTGTTCCACACGAGGGCAACGATCATCGCCCGCATTTTTTGCACAACAAGAACACGCAGCGCGTGCTTGTACTCGTACTCGCGCTGGAATTTTTGGTGTTCGTTTTACCTATGCTTACGTTCGTGAAGCGAGCAGACAATACAAACCTCGCCGCAGTCCTCCCAAGCGTTCTTGCACTTAACACAAACACTGAGCGCGTGCAGAACAACGTACCGGCGCTTACCGTCAGTCCGCTACTCACTGTTGCGGCCGAGCTCAAGGCACAAGACATGGCAGAGAAGGGTTATTTTGCGCATACGAGTCCGGAAGGCAAAACCCCGTGGTACTGGCTTCAGAAGGTCGGTTACAAATACGACTACGCTGGAGAAAATCTTGCGATTAACTTTAGCGATTCACAAGACGTAACAAATGCTTGGATGGATTCGCCGACGCATCGCTCGAATATTGTGAAATCAACGTACTCAGAGATCGGTACTGGTGTTGCTACTGGTATATACAAGGGACGCAAAACTATTTTTGTTGCTCAGCTATACGCAAATCCACGCGCATCAACCGCTGTTGCAATGACTCCAGCACCCGATGTTGTTGCTCAGTCAAACCCCGCACAGAGTGGACCGCAGACAGATGTTTTGGGAGCAGAGGTTGCACCTGCGCCAGTGAAAACAGAGGCGCTTACACCATCGATGGCTGACAAAATCTCTGCCTCTCCTCGCAAAAGCGCCGATGTTATTTTTCTCATACTTCTTGGTATCACCGTCGCCGCGCTTGTCTTGAATATTGTTATAAAAATGAAAGTGCAGCACCCAGATCTCATTACAAACGGTCTTCTTGTTATTGTTGTGATTGCAACCATCCTCATCGTCAACAACTTCATTGGCACAAAGGATCTCGTGATCAGCCAGGGGCTCGACTATTCGCACGAAGAGACGGTGCAATAAAAATCGTGTATTATAGTCCCTTATGGCAAAACTAAGCATTGGTATCGTAGGACTACCGAACGTCGGGAAATCGACGCTTTTTAATGCACTTACAAAGAAGTCGGTGCCTGCGGAAAACTATCCGTTCTGCACAATCGACCCCTCTGTGGGCGTGGTTGCGGTGCCCGACGAACGTCTCGGTAAGCTCAGTGAGTTCAGTAAGTCTGCAAAAACAATCCCGGCTGTTGTTGAGTTCGTGGACATTGCTGGAATTGTGAAGGGTGCATCTGCTGGCGAAGGCCTTGGTAATAAATTTTTGAGCAATATTCGCGAAGTCGATGCGATTGCTGAAGTCGTGCGTATTTTTGAAGATGAAAATGTCATCCATGTCGACGGAAAGGTAAACCCACTTAAGGATATTGAGGTTATTAATCTCGAACTCATTCTGGCCGACACAGAAACGATCACCAAGCGTCGTGGCAACATCTCTCGTGACGTGAAGCGTGCAGACAAGGCAGCAGTAGCAGAGGATGCCATACTCGAAAAAATCGAAAAGGTGCTTGCGACAGGGAATCTTGCTCGAACAGCTGATATTACAAAGGAAGAGATGCCGATTGTTAAAAGCATGCATCTCCTTACGATGAAGCCGTTTTTGTATGTTTTAAATAAAAAAGCGGGCGGGAAAAATCTTGATGAAGTGAATGATGAACGATTTCAGGCCCTCATGAACTTCCTAAAAGTTTCTGGTGCGCACTGGGTTGTGGTTGATGCGGCAATCGAGCAGGAGCTCAAAGACCTCGATTCAAACGAGAAGCAGGAATTTCGCAAAGATCTCGGTAGTCACGATGACGGTATCAACAACCTGATCCGTGCAGGATATGCGCTTTTGGACCTCATTACATACTTTACAACTGGTGAAGATGAGACGCGCGCATGGACAATTTTGCGTAACTCTACAGCGCCCGTTGCCGGCACTGCTATTCACAACGATTTCAAGGATAAATTTATTCGTGCAGAGGTTGTTGAGTGGGACAAGCTCCTCGAGGTGGGGTCGTATGCAGCCGCCCGTGAGCGTGGCCTTGTGCGAACAGAGGGGAAGGAGTATATCGTGAAGGATGGAGACGTGATCGAGTTTAAAATTTAATTATTTAACAAAGTTTCAAAATGAATTTTCTTTTCAAAGCAATGCTTAAGAAGCAACTTAAGGGCGTGCCGGAGGAGCAGGTAGACATGATTATCGCGGCAATGGAAAAGAACCCTGAGTTTTTTAAAACATTAGCTGACAAGATCAAGGCAAAAGTGGATGCCGGTGTGCCACAGCAAGACGCAGCGATGCAGGTCATGATGGAGCATGGGGATGAACTCAAAAATATTTTGGGAAAGTAGTTTATTTGATATCATGTGTGAGGAAGTTCCATTTCTTCAAAGCAGGAGGCACTATGGCAGGGTATACCTGGGTCATTGATGGTCACGAGGAGTATCAGGTTGGATCAAATCGCAAACCAACAGGTTGGCGCAGACCACTCACTGGCCGGGGTGACGAGTACAAGATCAATCTATTCACAGGACGCAAAACTGGAGAAAAGAGGAAAAGGACGTCGCTCATTCCCGCTCGAGTACTGGATCTGATGAAGGGGAGGTAATCGTCAAAACGTAAATTTGCATTGAAATAAGTTAAAACCCAGTCGTTGTGCGGCTGGGTTTTGTTTTGGTAAATGTTGTATAATTCGCCTATTATGAAAACAACACCAAAAGATTTCTTTTTGCATCTTGGCGCCATCGCAACATTGTATATAAGCGCAATTAGCCTGATTACGCTTCTGTTTCAGATCGTAAACGTAGCATTTCCGGATATTGTGTATGGGTATATTGATCCGTATTCTTCTGGTATCCGCTGGGCAATTGCTTCACTCCTTATTATTTTTCCTCTTTTCATTCTATTGTCATGGCTTTTGGAGCGGGAGTATAAGCAAATTCCAGATAAACGCACATTGCCTGTAAAGCGCTGGCTCACGTTTTTCACATTATTCCTTACGGGCGCTGCAATAGCAGTTGATCTCATTGTACTTATCAATTCTTTCTTGGGTGGTGAAACTACGACAAGATTTTTCCTAAAGGTTGCTGCGGTGCTCGTCGTTACTGGCGGTGTGTTTGGGTATTACTTGTGGGATTTGCGTAGAAATGTCGTTCCGGGAGATAAACGACCAAAGATTTTTGCAATCGTAGCTGTTGTCGCTGTTGTCGCATCTATTGTTGGAGGCTTTCTCATAATGGGTTCGCCGACTACTCAGCGTGAGCTTCGCCTGGATGAGCAGAAGATAGGCAATCTACAAGAAATTCAGTCTCAGGTGACATATTATTGGCAAATGAAGCGGGTTTTGCCAGCAAAAATCGAGGATCTCAACAGTTCTTTAACTGGATTCTATGCTCCAACTGATCCAGAAACAGGTATGAATTACGAATACAAAAAAGTTTCCGACCTAAGCTTCGAGCTTTGTGCTGATTTCAATCGAGAGGCGAGTCAAACCGCAAGCACTGCTGCGTATTATCCAAAGATCGGCGCTGCTACAGAAAACTGGCAACACGGAGTGGGCAGAACCTGTTTTACAAGAACAATCGATCCTGCGCTGTATCCTGCTCTTAATCGCTAATGAAAGATTACGAACATAAAAAAATAGAAAAAAAGTGGCAGAAGGAGTGGACTAGGAAAAAGCTCTACAGAACACCCGAAGCAAAAGGTGACTCTGTCGCACCAAAGTCTTTTGTGTTGGATATGTTTCCATATCCGTCCGGCGAAGGACTCCATGTGGGGCATCCAAAAGGCTACATTGCAACCGACATCTATTCGCGATTCAAGCGTATGTCGGGTCATAGCGTGCTTCATCCAATGGGATGGGATGCATTTGGTTTGCCAGCTGAGAACTATGCGATCAAAACCAAAACACACCCGAGCGTTGCAGTAGCAAAAAACGTAAAAAGATACAAGGAACAACTCTCAATGATTGGTTTTGACTATGACTGGTCTCGAGAAATCAACACAACCGACCCGAAATACTACACATGGACACAGTGGGCATTTTTGAAAATGCTTGAGAAAGGCCTTGCATACCAGTCATTCGAGCCGATCAACTGGTGTCCATCATGTCAGACCGGTCTGGCAAACGAAGACCTCGAAGATGGTAAATGTGAGCGCTGTGGTTCTGTTGTTGAAAAAAAGCCAATGCGTCAGTGGACATTGCGTATTACTGACTACGCAGAGCGCATGCTCTCTGACCTCGAGGCGCTC
>CXWK01023221.1_pt2 | contig 18104 bp, 17 predicted proteins | sample 590851 | NCBI WGS metagenome assembly CXWK01 (sample SAMEA3498364, study PRJEB10139) | wastewater metagenome | biome: wastewater treatment plant; material: activated sludge | place: Denmark | collected 2014-08-01 | reverse complement strand
ACTTCGCCCGCGCCGACGATGAGAACGCGCCGTTCGCCGGCCGGCATGCGGCCGATGCGGAACAGTACCCGGGCCATCACGCGCCAACTGATCAGAAAGACCAGAGCCAGCCCCAAGAACAGAACGAAGACCCAGCGCGAGAAATCGCGTTGGGCCAGGTAGAGCAACCCGGCAAAGAGCAGGGCCGAAGCCAGAGTGGCGACAGCGACGATCTGTAGCTCATCAATGGCCTTGTAGATGCGTTTAGGATCGTAAACGGACAAGACCAGAAACGTAATACCCCAGATGAGAGGCACTGCCAAAAAGGTGTAGGGTGCGATGTAGGCCGGGCCGCGGAGGTTGGTGAGTGCGGTGGGAATGTAGCGTACCAGATAGGGGGCCAGCAGCAGCGCTACTAGCGTCAGCATAATATCCAGCACAATTGAAAAGATAGCGTAATTGACGCCAAACCGCCTCAACATAATCTTCCCCTTCCTTCACTTCTCTCGCCTTAACAAGCGCCGGGCGCGCGTGCACTGTGCTGGCGTCCGCTCGACAGGTAGCTGCACCATAGCGCGCTGAACCTGGCTTCAAGATGTCGGTCTATGTTGTTTCCACCAGGCAGTTGTGAAAATGGGTGCAATTCACGCAATTATAACGAGTGCGCTAGAGGGGGCCAAGTCGCAGAGATGACAAATAGGTAATTCTTATCATTATCAGTCCGGCCACAGCCGTCCACACACCCGCGACCGGTTCGTTCTAGTGGGTCGGGTGAGGGGGATGGCGGCGCCGGCTCAGCCGCGTGCGTACGACCCGCCCCAGAAACAGAGGATTACCGACCAGATAGCGCCGCCACAGGCGTTGCGGCTCGATCAACAGCCGCCCCAGCCACTCCAGGCCATTATCGGTCATCCAACGCGGCGCGCGCCGCAGTTCGCCCGACATATAATCAAAGACCGCGCCGCCGGTCAGGACAACGTTGACGTTGAGGCACTCCCAGTTCTCGCACAGCCAGCGCTCTTGCAGGGGCATGCCCAGGCCAACCAGCAGGATGTTGGGCCGGGCGGCGTTGATGCGCTCGATGACGGCGTGGTTTTCGGGGTGGTCTTGTGTGCGGTCAAAGTAGCCGTGCTGCACGCCGGCGATCTTGAGGCCGGGGTGGTGCGCCGCCAGCCGGTCGGCCGCAGCCTGGGCCACGCCGGGCCGCGCGCCCAGGAAGTAGAGTGAGAGGTCCTGTCGTGCCGCGAACTCGGCCAGTTGCCACATCCAGTCGGCGTAGGTGATCCGCTCCGGAATGTGGTGGCCCAGCAGGCGCGCGCCGACGATGACGCCGACGCCATCGCAGAAGACGATCTCGACCTGATTGAGGTAGTCGCGCAACCATGGGTGCTCGACGGCCAGGTTCAGGCCGTGGGCGTTGACGTGAAGCACACGGGCGCGCCCGCCGCGGTCGATCACGTCGGCCAACTGCTCGTGAAGCTCGGCGACGGTCAGGGGGTGTACGGGCACGCCCAGGATATCAATGGCTGGGGGCAAGATCGTCATGCGGTTGATGGTGAACGAACTGGGCTGTGGCCACCAGCAGGGCGATGAAAAGCCACAGCAAAACGTAGGTGGTGCTGTCGACGTTGGGATCGTTGAGCAGGCTGTTGACAAGGGCGGTGATGAAGAACCAGCGGCCGTAGCGCAAGAGCGCGCCCGCGGGCTGGGCCGGCGCGCCGCTGGGCCGCGTGGCGCGCCAGACTGACCAGTAGAGGCCCAGCAGGGCCAGCAGCCCCAGCAACCCCTGGCGATAGAGCGCGGAGAAGTATTCACTGTGGGAGCCGGCGGGCAAGTCCAGCCCCTCCACGTCGCGCTCCGTGCCCCAGCCGAAGACCGGCCGCTCCAGGAAGCCCTCGATTGTGGCCGCATAGACGCCGAAGCGGCTGGTGTAGCTGCCTTCCCCGCGGGCAAAGACAAAGGCATCTACGGCTTCGATGGCGCTGCCGATCAGGCCGTCCCTCTGGCCGGGAGCCGTGATCTCCAGCGTAGCGGCGATGGCCAATAGCCAGATAGCCGCCGCCAATACCAGCGTGCCCACAATCTTGACGGCGCGGTGGTGGAGAGAATAAAACACGAGAAAGATCAGCGCGCCGCCCAACAGGCTGAGCAGCGCCACACGCCCGGTGGTATAGACCAGATTGATCATCAACAAAACGATGCCCAGTCCGACCATCAGCCGCCGCAGCCCGCGGACGCGCCCCAGTTTGTAGAAGAGAAACGGAATAGCGTAGACCAGCACGCTGGAGTAGTGGTTGCTGAACAGGAAAAAGGAGTTCAGCCGATAGAACAAATCCAGGCCCGCGAACCAACCAAACTCGCCCGGTGCACGCAGGGCGATGGCCCGACCGTAGCTGGTGGCCAGTATCGCCTCGGGCATCAACCGGCCGGCGAAGGAGAAGAAGTTGGGCCGCCAGATGCCCACTGCCCCCAGCAGCCCCATCACGCCGGCAATCAGCACCGCCAACAGCGCCGCGTCCAGCAACCGCTCGATGGCCGGCCAGGTGCGGGCGCGGTTGGCAACGATGAGCAGGACAAGGAACCCGGCGGCGAAGGCTCCGAAGTTGCGCCAGAACGTCAGCCAGCGCTCGCTCTCGATGATGAACAGCCCGGAGATAGCGATGATGACCAGGAACAGCGCAAACCAGCGTAGCGGCGCGTTGAGCCGCAGCCGCCAGCCCTGCAAGTGAAGCATCTTCAGCGCGGCCAGGCCGAAGAGAACCGGCCAGATAAACTGCTCCACGCCCAGCCACCACCACACCGGCAGCAAGAGCACCCCCCAGCGCACGTCGAACAGGGGGTCCGTCTCTAGAAACGGCAGCACCAGCCGGCGCGCGGCGGGGGGAGTAGACTCTGTGGTGAGTACCGACGTGTTCATAGCCGTTTGTCAGCGCGTACCATCGCCGAATGCCTTTCCTGCAACCTGGAGGACGGCAACCTTTTGCGGCTCTTCGTGGCGGGCCAGTGCCTGGTGAAAGTAGCCCTCGATGGTCGTGATGAGCTGATCATAGCTGTTTTGTTCGGCACAGGCGATGCGGGCCAGACGTCGCTCGGGTGGCTCAGCGCCCGATGCCGCGATGGCCGCTAAAAACTCCTCCTCAGTCGCGCAGATGTGAAACAGCTCAGCGTAGGCGCTCAGCGCGTCTAACCCGGAGACGATGGTTGGCTTGCCGGTGGCCAGACATTCAAATAGCTTGGCCGGAATTACACTCTTGTTGTGGGCCGAATGGACGTAGGGCAATAAAAGAACGTCGGCATCGTGCAGCAACTCTGGCAGGCGCTCCTGTGGCACCGGGCCGACGATCTGCGTATCCGGGCCAAAGCCGTCTAGCTCGGTACGCACAGGGCCGATGAGTCGTAGCGGGAATTGTCGGCTAACGGCCCGCAGCAACTCCAGGTCAGTACTGATGCCGATGGTGCCAAAGTAGGCGCACAGCGGCCGTGCTGGGGGCTGAGTAGGGATGCGGCGGGCGCGGGCGAACAGGGCCACGTCGACGCCGCCGGCCATGCTCACGACGTTGTTGCTCATCGGCGTCGTCCGGGCCAGATTAACCGGCGAGTCGGCCCAAACCATATCCACGGCGCGGCACAGCTCGGCCTCGATAAAGCGACCGGAGGTATACGGATCGTGCTCCCAGTCATTGACGCAATGGTAAAACGCCGCGTTGGGCCGAAGTTGGGCCATGAGGGCCAGCGAGGCCGACAGGGGCAAGTAGTTGATGACGATCAACGGCCGCGCAGCGTCGCGTTGCAGTAGCTCGGCAATGGAGGGCGTAAAGAAGCGACGATTGATCGCCTGGGCCAAACGACCGCTATCCGGTAGCAAGCGGGGGCTGAACAGAGCCACGCCTGGCGCCAGCGGCTGGCGGCAAGTACCGGATGCCTCGCTGTCGCCCACCAACCGGCCCCAAACGCGGCCGAACTCCGATGGGCCTGGCCAGCGCTTGGGCAGCGGTTCCAGAAAGCGCACGTCATAGCCGCGTTCGGCCAATCCGCGGGCAATGCTCTGCTGGATCTGCCAGGTAAAGTGCCAATGCACCATCGAGATGATGACGACCGTCCCTTTCATCGTAATCAACTTACCTCTCAAGCTGTTGCCGCGACGCGCTCGGCCTGATAATAGCCATAGCGCCGCAGCAGCGGCCAGGTCAGCGCCGTGACCAGCCGGCGGTCGGCCGGGGGCAACGCCTTTTGCCAGGCGTCGTCCAACCGCAATTGTACCTCCCCCGGCTTGAACTTCATCGGGTTGCCGCCCACGGTGTGGGTTTCCCGCGCCATATAGACCGTATTGTCCGGCCCGATGAAGCCCAGATCGGCGTCGAGCAAACCCATAAAGGTGGCTACCCGTTGCAGAGCGGCGCGCGGCGCGGCGATCAGGTCTTCATAGCGCAAGCGCAGATAGCCGTCGGCGCGGCTGCGGGCGGCCTCGGTCAGCGTATGGCGTGCCATCCAGTCAGCCGCGGCCTTGCCCGGCGAGAAGGTGGGCATATAGGCTTCGCGCCCGACGATGTCGGGCCGGACGATGCGCTTCGTCCAGGAGTAGGCCACGGCCCGGCTGTCGCGCACCAGATGCAGCAGGCGCAGACGTACGTCTGACATGCCGGTGAGCAGGTAAAGCGTCGAGATGTCCTTGGACGAATCTACTATGACGCTCGCGTGGCCTGTCTCCTTCATGGCGCTATAGAGGCGGCGCAGGGCAGCCGTGTAGGCGGCCTGGCGGCGGGCATACGTCTCGCCGGCCAGAGCCGGAACGAGCATCTGTGGCACAAAGCGCACGCGATCGGCCTGCTGCCGCAGGGCCATCATCTCCTCAAACCCGGCGGCGTCGAACGCAAAGCCGCCGCGCTCCATGACCTCGCGCCAGTAGGGGCACTCGGTCAGCACCCGGCCACAGCCGCAGCGCGCCGTGGTCGGGTCTTCACGCCACAGATGGCGCGCTTCGCCGACGGCCACGCACGCCGGCAGTTGCCCCAGAAGGCGCTCCAACAGCGTGCTGCCGCTGCGACCAGCGCCGGCAATGTAGAGAATGTCAATCACCTGGCCCTCACACGCCGCATCAGGAGGGCGATAAAATCCCGGTCTTCTGGGTCAAGACCGAGGAGGATGAGCAGCCCGAAAAACCCGGCCGTGGCCACCGTCGCCGTCAGCAGCAGGTTGGACAGCGGCGGCAGACCCAGCAGACGCACGCCCAGCAACAGGACGGCCGTGCCCAACCCGGCCACGACGCCCTTCAGGTAGCGCCGGTCATAGGGCCACAGATCCAGGCTATGTTTAACGATTAGAAGACTGACGGCAAACAGGCCGCCGACGGTCGTCGCCGTAGCAATCGCCGCCCCGATCATCCCCCAACGCGGCACCAGGGTCAAGTTCAGCACCAGGTTGGCTGCCAGAACAACGAGGCTCAGCCGGAACCAGGCCGTCTGATGGCCGGTCATAATCAGGATAGTGCCGGTCGCGCCGGTGGCGATGTTGATGAACTGGCCGATGGTCAGGATCAGCAGCGTCGTGGCCCCGGCAACGTAGGCCGCGCCGAAGGTGACGTGCATCACGTCTTCGGCGGCAAAGGCGATGACCAGCACCAGCGGCGCGATACAGTAGATGCCCCACTTGGTGTTGACGCGATACAGCTCCTCCAGTTGGCCCATATCCTTCTTGTGGAACTGGTCGGCAATCATGGGCATGAGGATCATGTTGAACGCGCTCAGAATGGCGGCCATGATGATGGCGATTTGGGCCGCGGCCTGATAGACGCCGACCTCGGCCGATGGCCAGTAGAGCCCCAGGAAGATGCGGTCGGCGCGGCTGATGATCACGCCGGAGATGTCGGCCAGCGAGGTCGGGGCGGAGAAGGCCACCATCTGGCGCGGTGTGACCGCCGAGCGCGATGGCGCGCGGAGCGCCCCCCGGAACAGGCGGCGCACAAAGTAGAGCGCCAGCCCCAGCGCGGCGATGTAGGACAAGACCGTGGAAACAACCGCGCCCATCAGTTCCCAGCCCAACAGGTAGAGCAGCGCGAAAAGAAGGATGTTGAGCGTGGATTGGGCGATCTCCTCGGCGGCGACTGAGTACTGCATCCGCTGCGAGATGCGCGTGGCGTTGGCCGCCACCCGCAGCGCGCCCATGAACGGCAGCATCAGGGTGAAGATGCGGAAGGGGGTGATGAATTCCGGCTCGTTGAAGACGTCGGTCATCAGCCACGGGGCGGCCACAAAGAGAGCCAGCGTCACGCCACAGCCGACGAGGAAGCTCATGGTGATGGTGCGCACCAGGATGCTGCGCAACGCGCCATCGTCCTGCCGCCAATAGCGCGCGCCGAAATGCAGCACGCCATTTTGCAGCCCCAACGGCAACAAAATGCCGATGCTGCGCAGAAGATTCCAGCCCAGCGCATAGAGGCCGAACGCCTCCAGGCCCAGCAGACGGGCCAGGGCAACCTGCTTGAAAAACTCCAGGCCGCGCCCCAGCACGACGCCGACCAGCGACACACTGGCCCCCACTGCCAGCCGGTTGACGCTGGAATTGCCGTCGGCCGCCGGCTGCGTCTCGGTCTTAAGAGCCATCGCCGTTCGCCAATTGGTCGAGTTGTTGGCGCGCTGTGGCGTCGGTAGGGTCAAGTTCCAAGACGCGCTGCAAGAGAGGTGCGGCCAGTTCCGTCTGCCCGGTTTCGACGTAGACGCCACCCAGGAAGAGATAGGCCCACTTGTCGTCCGGGCGCAGACCGATAGCGTGGTTGAGGAAGGTGGCGGCGCGCGCGGCGTCGCCTTCAACGTACCAGGTCAGCCGGCCGCTGTGGACGTTGGCCCAGTAGTGGTCGGGCCGCGTGGCGGCCACCTGGCGGTAGGCGTCGAGGGCCGCAGCCGACTGGCCCAACTTGTCGAGCGACTCGGCCCGGCCCAGGCTGGCCAGAAGCCGGTCGGCGTCGTCAACAAAGGCATCCTGGCGCAGGGCGTCGTCATAGTGGGTCAGGACGGTGGCCCAATCGGGCGGGGTCGCTTTTCTGGCCTGTTCGCCCAGTCGGGTCAGAATGTTGCTGTGGCCGAAGAGGGTGTGGCGCGGGGCGGCCAGCGCCTGTTGGTAGTGAGCGCGCGCAGACGGGTTACCCAGATGGTCCGCAGCGCGGGCTAATTCGTACCAGGCATCGCCGTCCTGCGGGTCGAAACGGACAGCCAATTGGCGCCAGGCGTAGGCCGCGGGCCAATCGTTGCTTAACTCCGCCTGACGCCCCCACAGGCCAAACTCGGCAGCGCCGCCGTCCACGTTCTGCCAAGCCAGAGCGGCCTCATCGAGGCGCGCCGCCGACATGGCCGCCAGCGCCAGACCACGCCAGGCGCGGCGGCCGACCTCCGGCGAATCGCGCAGGGCGGCCAGCTCCTGCGCCGCGCGCTCCACCTCGGCCGGGTCGCCCTGGGCCAAGCCACGGTTCAGTTGCACATACTCAGCGTTGACCCGCGCGCGCGCCGACCACGCGGCCAGCGCCGGCAGCGCCGCCAGCAGCGCCAGCAACAGGAGCGACCAGATGGCCAACTGATTGGTTCGCGTCGCCCGGCGCTGTTCGGTAGTCATGTAGGTTCGCCGATGCCGGCCAGACGCGATAGCGGCCGGCCGAGGCTGGGGCGACGGCTAAGCAGCGTGGTGTGCCCCATCGCGCCACCAGGTTAGCAGCAAGATGAACGCAATGCTGGGAATGAGGGCGGCGAGAGACAGGAGCGACACCAGAGCCAGTAGATTGGGGCGCGTTGGGTTCTCCGGCACAACCGCATGGCCGGCCAGTCGCGCCAACGTCTCGCCCCCGGCGACCCGTTCCTCGTCAATCTTGCGCGCGATGATGAGATAGGTGTCCTGGGCTACCTCTTGGGCGCTGAAGAGGCGTGTGCCTTCGTTGTATAACTGTTGCTTCTCTGTTTGCAGGGCGAAGATGGGGGTAGCCAGGCCCTGCAATTGCGTCTGGTTGTCGGTCAGGGCGTGCTCAACTGAGACGCGCAAGGCATCGAGTTGCGGCAACAACTCCGCCCGCTGCGTTGTAGTTAGTTGAGCGTCGGCGCCGATATTCAACTGGAACTGCGGCGCTACCGGCGTGGTCATCGCCGTCTCATAGGCGCGCAACTGCACTGTCAGCGCCGCCAGTTGGTCGCTTAGGGTGACGACGTCGGTGGTGTTGTTCTCCAGTTGTCGACGCAGGGTTTGAATGTCGCTCAGCACGCGCCGGTAGCGGCTTTCGTCGGCCAACAAGGCCCGTTGGCGGTCGGTCAGCGCCAGCAACTCGTTGTCAACGATGCCCTGACGATTGCTAGTCTGAAAGGTGACCAGCGCCTCGTTGGCGGCGCGCAACTCTTGGTCGGCTTGCTGCAACTGCCGGTCGAAGTACTCCACACCCCCGCGGCCGAAGAGCGTCTCGATGGTGATGATGAACTCCTCGGCCCAATAGTTAGCCAGGGCCGCGGCCACTTCCGGGTCTTGATCGGTGACAACGAGACGCACCATACGATGGTCGGCCGAGGTCGTCAGCGTCGTCATGGCCCGCACCTGAGCCAGACTGGCGATTCGCCCATCGCTCAGCTCAGTAGCGCGAAGTAGCACGCGGTTCAGTAAATCGCTGCTTTTGGCCAGTTCCGGGTAGACAGTCAGGTTTTGCGTTGACCGCAAGGTTGTTGTCATGCGCTCATCGAATTGAAGTTGCTCTGTTGGCTCGGGAACAGTCAGCAGGGCGATGGCCTCGTAGTCGTCGCTGGACATGTAGACGGCAATACTGATCACAATGGCCAGGACGACGGCTCCCCCAATGAGCCAGAGGTAGCGACCCAAAGCCGCCAGATAGGGCCGCAAGTCGACGTTCTCTTCCATGATGCCTCCAGGGGTTAGCTTACCCAATCGGCGATGTTATCCGAGGCCGAGGGATCGGGCAAGTCGGCGCGAGGCGACAGCGCAGGGGCTACCACGGCGGCGACCAGCCCGACCAGCAGGGCGCTGCGCAAGTCGAGCAGCGGATGGGGCGAGGGTTGTAGCAGCCCCAGGAGCCAGAAGCCGAGCCACAGCGCGGTCAGCGGCGCGAAGCGGCCCAGCGCGCCGCGCCGCGCCACCGGGGCCACCACCAACCACAGCCACACCAGCGCGCCGGCCAGGCCCAACTCGGCCGCCAGCCACAGCGGCACGTTGTGGACGACCTCAGCCCAGGCGTCATAGCGCCGCGCCGCGGGCAGATATTGGCCCAGGCCGACGCCGCTGAGGGGCTGCTCGGCCACCAGCCGCAGGGCCAGGCGCGTGTCCCGGTCGCGCTCCCACAGCGACCGGCTCTCGACCGGCGTTGCCAGCCCGGTCGCGCGGCCGACGACGGCATCGCCATAAACCGCCAGCAGCAGAGCGCCGGTCATCGCCAGCGCCAACCACGTCGGGCGGCTAATTGCCGCTGGCGAGCGCGGCTGATTGCCGCGGGCCAGCGCCGGCAGCGCGTTGATGGCCAACCCCAGAGCGAAGCAGACGGCTGCCCAGCGGGCCAGTGTGGCGAACAGGGCGGCAAAGCCGATGACAGTGACGAGCCAGGCGATAGCCCGCTGCCGGCCGGTGGGCCGCCGGCCGAGCACGGGCAGCACCAGCAGCAGCGGCACGAGAGAGCCGGCCAGGACGTTGGGATGGGCCGTCAGCCCATAGGCACGCAGCCAGCGCTCGCCGCCGCGCATGACTACGCTGACGCCGGGCAAGGCCGGATCGAGGGGTAGTTCGCCCAGCAGGCGCAGGCCCAGATCACGCTGGGCGAAGAACTGACCGAGGGCCACCGTCGCTTGCAGCAAGACAGCGGCGACAATAATGGCGAACAGCGGGGGGCGCTCGTTGATCGTATAGAGGTAAACCCAACCCAGATGTGCCACCACGAGGACCGCGCGCAGCGCCACGCCCGTCGGGCAGCCGCTACCGCACTGGCCCACCAGGCTAAGCGCTCCCAGGCCGGCCAGAGTCAGCAGCGGCCAGACGGTGCGATTGGGCCGCCAGACCAGCCCACGCGCCCCTCCAGATAGCACCCGCGCCGCCAGCCACGCCGCGGCCGACAGCGGCGGCAATAGGCTGACGACCCCCACCCCGGCCCAATCGCCGCCCGACGTGGGCAACTGCCACAGCGGCCACCAGGCCAACGGGCCGCCCGATGCGGCCTGGCTGTTGGCCCCCAGCAGCAAGACGAGGTAGAGGCTAAAGGTGATCTGGGCCAGACGCCCCAACACGCCGGCCGGACGCCAGCCCACCGCGGGCGCGGCGGGCGAGGAGTTGGTCGCGTTCAGGCCCGTGTCGCCTCCGGGCAGGTGGCGGGCAGTTGATGCTCTGCCAGCACGGCCGGATAGAGCTGCTGGGCATAGCGGAAAAGGTCGGCCAGGGCCAGCGTCTTCCACACCGGCCCCTTCATGTCGAGCAAATCACTGCCGACTGCTTTGCCCAGCCGGATAGCCCCTAGCAGTAGACAGTGCAGCGTGTCGGCCGTCAGCCCGATCTCGATTGTCGGCTTCACGTCGCTGGGCCCATAGCGCACGGCCACGGGCGCGCGGCGGGCGTCAATCGTGATGGAGGCCGCCGGGGCCACGCAATCGAAACGGATGGCCAACGAGGCTTTGAGCAGCGCATTGCCGGCCTTAGGGTCGTGCCCTTCGATGGCGGCAAAGAGCTGCTGGAAGCAGGCATAGAGCTGCTGGTCGCTGGTGTAGATAGGCATGGCCGCGTTAAGACTGCGACTCGCTGCTGTGGCTCAAGCGCTGCTTGAGCTGCTCGGCCTGGAATTGTAGCGAGTAGTTGACCATGTACCATACCCCCTTCCACGTATCCGGGTCAAGTAGGTCTTCGCGCGACGCCCCCTGGAGCGTGCCCAGGATTTGCTTGGCGAACTCTGGCGTCACCCGGTCGAGGCCCGCTTTGCCCATCTGCCACAGGCGTCCGGGCTGGATCGGTTCCGGCACGACCTGGTTGATGGCCTCGCTGACCTTGCCGCGTACCTGTCCGGCCTGAAAGCGGGCGGAGTAGGTCATCATGTAGGCCAATCCCTTCCAGGTGTCCAGGTCGAGCAGATCCTCAGCCGACATGCCCTGGAAGTTGCGTAGCACGTCCAGTTGCATCTCCGGCGTCAGCTTTTGCACGTTGTCGCGCACCGTCGTCAGCAGCCGCAGCGGCGAATAGGCCGCGCCGTTGTCGCCCGACCGCGCCTCGACCATCTGCTCCAGTTCGGCAACGCGCGCGTTGAGGCTCTCGACGAGTTGGCGCAGCTGTTCCGCTTCGTCCGTCGGGACACTCTCCGCCTCCGTCGCGGTTGAGAAGGCGGCCAACCCCTGCTCGCGGAACTTGCGGACGATGTAGCCCACCTGCCCCTCGGTCAGATCGTGGGCCGCGGCGGCTTCGGCCTGGCTCTGGCCGCCGGCCACGGCCAGCAGCGCAGCCGCGCGGCGGCCGTCAATGTCCTGCCCCGCCGCGAGTTGTTCAAGCATCGGCCGCGCCTCGTCGGCGATGAGCGTCTGGATGTCTGTCATAACGTCTCCCTATATGTGGCTCATGGGTTGCTGCACGTCTCCATTATATCGGAACTCTGTATCTGATGTACTTGATTCGCGGGGCAATTGGCGGCAGGATGACGGTATTGCGCCGACCCTCACCGGTGTGGCGCTCGCGGTTGACAGTCTGCAAAGGCATATGCTATATTGCATGAATAATGCATTGCGTCATGGCGTCGGCCCGGCTGGCCTGATGCCGACGCGGCAGACGCGGGTCGCAGGAGTGGCTGAGATGGTAAATCAATTAGAGACAAGGGAAGAGACGGCCGAAGCGAGCAACGTCTTGCTGAGCGGATTGCGTCGCGTGTTGATGGCCGGAGTTGGCGCAGTAGCCCTGACTCAGGAGCAGATTGAGGAGTTCGTCGGCAAGCTGGTCGAGCGGGGGGAGATCGCCGATGGCGATGCGCGTAAGCTGCTCAGTGACGTATTTGACCGGCGTAAGAAGGTATTGCAGGACGGCGGCAAACGGGCTGAGGAGACGGTTGACCGGCGCATCGAGAGTCTACTGGCGCGTATGAACATCCCCTCGAAGAGCGAAATCGAAACGCTGAGCGAGAAGATCAGCCTCCTGAGCCGCAAAGTGGACGAGCTAACGGGCATCCGTGAGCAGTAGTTCACGTTGTGTGGTTGTGGTGAACATCATTGGCAAGGGAGCCTCTTCATAACGAAGCGCTCCCTTTTTGGTTTTGGCTGAGCGCGAGCAGCGTTGGCTTCCCGGCTGTACGCGCATATAATGAGTTGTCTTTCTAACACACCGACCGGGGACGACGATATGCCCGTTATCAAACGCTATCCAAACCGCAAGCTGTACGACACGGAAGCCAAGCGCTACATTACCCTGAACGAGATCGCGGCACGCATTCGCGCCGGTGATGAGATTGTCGTTACTGACCATGCCACTGACGAAGACCTGACGGCCGTCGTGCTGACGCAGATCATCTTCGAGCAGGAAAAGGCCCAGCGCGGCTTCTTGCCCAAAGCGGTGCTGACCAATCTGGTGCGCGCCGGCGGCGACACGCTGAGTACGCTGCGGCGAGGTCTTACCTTGCCCCTGGACTTATGGCATCACGTAGACGAGGAAATTGACCGCCGCCTGCAAATGCTCATCAGTAAGGGCGACCTGGCCCGCGAGGAGGGGCAGAAGTTGCGCGACAAGCTCCTGTCGCCCATGTTTACCTCCCCCGATCTGGCCGGCCCCGACCTGGAGCAACTGTTGAGTGACCACGGCGTGCCGACCCGTCGCGATCTGGAGCGACTGCACGCGCAGATTGATGCCCTGTCAACAAAGCTGGAAAGCCTGCTTGGCAAGGACAACGGCGACACACCCTCCCAGTGAGTTGCCCCGGCATCCTGAGGAGCAACACCGTTTCAACGTTCACTGCACCGCGCGATGATCACGCTTAACGGCACCGTCCACCGCCAGTTTTTCTTTCCGGCCGATCCGCTGACGACGATGATCTACTTCAGCGAGCTAAGCCGTATTGCGATCCATCTGCCCCACATCACTATTGTTGACACGTACACCGACAACCGCGTGCGTATCCGCTATCAGACGGTCGAGCTGGGAGCCTATACCATCAATATCTATTGCGACCTCGACTTGCAAGTGGACGTAGCCGGCTACGTGATTCAGATTGACCCGCTGGCCGGCTGCCCGGTTGTGGAGGGGAACGCGACGCTCAACGCCACCACCGGCTACGGGTTCTACACCAGCACCGCCCGGCTGACCCCGGCTGAAGACGACGGCACCAATATTGACTATCACTTTAAATTCGAGTCGAAGCTGGAACGGCCGCGCGGTCTGCGCATGATGCCCAGGCGCATTGTGGACCGGATCGCGCAGGGCATCTCGCTCGGCCGCGTCGAGGAGATCGCCGAGGGCTTCATGGAGAGCGCCACCGCCGCCTTCCCCGACTGGTTTGCCGGGCAGAAGCGCACGCTGACCACCGAGTGGCTGGCGGCGCGCAANNAGGAGACGAACGAATATGAAAGTGGCGGGCCGACACACCTTTGCCGCGAGCCGCGAAGTGGTCTGGGGTGTTCTCTATGACCCCGTCGTGCTGGAGAGCATTCTGCCCGGCGCTGAGTCCTTCGAGGCCGTGGCCCCCAACGAGTACCGCGTGACTCTCTCGTTGCGCGTCGCGCAGGTGGTTGATCGCTTTGTGGGCACGCTGTGGCTGGAGCACGTGGCCCTCTTCACCGGCTTCGACTTCCGGGCCGATGGCGAAAGTCCCGACGGCCTGGTGGATGTCCACGGCCGCCTCTATCTGGAGAACGCTCCCGAAGGGGGTACGTCGCTGTGCTATGAGGCCGACGTTGAGGTAGGCGGTCGCCTGTCGAACGTCAGCGGCCGGCTGCTGGAGACGACCGCCCGCGCCTTTGCCCGGCGCTGCCTGGAGGGGCTGGAGCGGCAGGTGGACATGCGCACGCGCATCTACACCACGTCGACCGCGCTCCCCGCGCCGACGCCGACGGGCACGACCGTCAGTCGTCTGGCCGGGGCGCGACGGGCGGCGACGCTGCTGAGCCTGTTGTTAGCCATCATCGTCTTGCTGCGCGGCCTCGACCGGCGGCGCACGCAGGGCATCGCCCGCCAGGTAGCCGGCATATTGGCCCAGGCCCAGCCGGCCGCCCGAGACGAGGGCGACAACTACGATCTCTCGTGAGCGAGGGCGAGGCACAGCCAGCCGATAGCGCCGCGCCGGACGGCCCGGTAGGCGTCATGGACTCGGGCGTGGGTGGCCTGTCGGTCTTGCGCCATCTGCGGGCCGAGTTGCCGGCCGAGGCGTTCCTCTACTTCGCCGACCAGGCCCACATCCCCTATGGGCCGCGCCCGGCCGAACAGGTTTTCGCCTTCACCGCGGCCATCACCCGCTTCCTGCTGGCCCGCCAGGCCAAGCTCGTGGTCGTCGCCTGCAACACGGCCACGACGGCGGCCCTTGACCGGCTGCGCCAGACCTTCCCCGCTCTGCCCTTTGTCGGCATGGAGCCGGCCGTCAAGCCCGCCGCGGCCCAGACGCGCAGCGGCGTCGTCGGCGTGNNCGTTTTGCCGCCGACATCCGGGTGCTCGAAGACCCGTGCCTCGGCCTGGTGCCGCTCATCGAGGCCGGCGCGACGCAGACGGCCGAGACACGCGCTCTGTTGCAGCGCGCCGTCGCGCCGATGCTGGCCGCCGGAGCCGATACCCTCGTTCTCGGCTGCACCCACTATCCGTTCATCCGCCCGCTGCTGGACGAGATCGCCGGCCCGGACGTGACGATCATTGACCCGGCCCCGGCAGTTGCCCGCCACACGCGCAATGTGTTACAACAACGTGGCCAGCTGGCCCCGGAGACGCGGGCTGGTGCGTTGCGTTGCTACACGACCGGCGACGCGGCCCGCATGGCAGTGCTGACGGCCGACCTGCTGGGCGTCGGCTGCCGCACCCGGGCCGTGCGCTGGACAGACAATGAGGTAATTGCCAACACCAGACAAGGAACCACAGATTACGCAGATTTCACAGATTAGCAGAAAATCTGTGAAATCTGCGTAATCTGTGGTTCCTTTCCTTCTTATCAGGCCCGAGCATGAGACGACGCAACCCCGCCCGCTGGCGGGCCATCGAAGCCCGGTTGAGCCGCGAAAGCACCATCTGGCTGGCCACCGTTCGCGGCGACGGCCGGCCGCACCTTGTGCCCTTGTGGTACGTCTGGCTCGACGAGCGCCTCTACGTCTGCACCGGCAGCGCCACTCAGAAGTACGCCAACCTCATCCACAATCAGAACGTCGCCCTGGCTCTGCCCGACGCTGCCAACGTCATCGCCATCGAAGGGGAAGCCCACACAGCGACTAAGGAACAGATTGACACCCTGGCCGAGCACTTCTATCACAAGTACGAGTGGGACTTTCGCTACGACGACACGGCCGACTGGCGGCTGATCGAGATCACCCCGTTCAAGATCATGGCCTGGGGCGACGGCTACGACGGCGAGGAGGGGATTCGCGTAGTATAGGGATGAGGGCAGACCGTGTGATACTCTGTCAGGTTCGTGGCCTATATTTACGTGAATCCAATCATGGCCGGCTATACTGATGTTTGGTGCAACCCACCACCACAAGGAACTAAGTAATGATGCGATTTGATCGTTTTACGGAGCGGGCCCAGGATGCCGCCGCGCGGGCTTACGAGATCGTCCAGCGCTACGGCCACTCCCAGGTCGACACCGAACACGTATTCCTGGCGCTGTTGGAGCAACAAGACGGCGCCGTGCCGCAGATTCTAGCGGCCCTCAACACCGACACCGCTGTGCTGCAAGATCGCCTCGACCGCGAGCTGCGCGCCAGCCCGCGCGTTTCGGTCTATGGCGGCGGCGTAGGGCAGGTGTACTACACGCCGCGCATCCGCACCGTTCTGGAACTGTCGCAGGGTGAAGCTACCCGTCTGAAGGATGAGTTCATCTCTACCGAGCACATCTTTCTGGCCATCCTGAGCGAGCGCAACACTCCGTCGGCGCGCATTGTGCAGGAGTTGGGCATCAGCCGCGACGCCGTGCTGGCGACGATCCAGGAGTTGCGCGGTGGCCAGCGCGTCACCAACCGCCAGGCGGAGAGCCGCTACCGCACACTGGAGAAGTACAGCCGCGACCTGACGCAGATGGCCCGCGACGGCCGCCTCGACCCGGTTATCGGCCGCGACGCCGAAATAATGCGCGTTATCCAGGTGCTCAGCCGTCGCACCAAGAACAACCCCGTTCTCATCGGCGAGGCGGGCGTTGGCAAGACGGCCATCGTCGAAGGGTTGGCGCAGAAGATCATCGTCAGCGACGTGCCGGAGAACCTGCTCAACAAGAAGGTCGTGGCCCTCGATCTGGGGGCGATGATCGCCGGCAGCCGCTTCCGCGGCGAGTTCGAAGAGCGGTTGAAGGCGGCGATGGAAGAGATTCAGCGCGCCCAGGGGGAGATCATCCTCTTCATTGACGAACTGCACACCGTCGTCGGCGCCGGTTCGGCCCAGGGGGCGATGGACGCCAGCAATATGCTAAAGCCGGCCCTGGCCCGCGGCGAGTTGCAGTGCGTCGGCGCGACGACGCTGGACGAGTATCGCCAGTACGTCGAGCGCGACGCTGCTCTGGAGCGACGCTTCGCGCCGGTGTTTGTGGATGAGCCCAGCCTGGATGAGACGATTGAGATGCTGCGCGGGCTGCGTGACCGCTACGAGGTCCACCATAACGTGCAGTACTCCGACGCGGCCATCGTTGCCGCGGCCAAGCTTTCATCGCGCTACGTTACCGACCGCCGCCTGCCCGACAAGGCCATTGACCTGATGGACGAGGCCGCGGCCAAGTTGCGCGTGGCGCTGCACACCCTGCCGCCCGACCTGAAGGCGCTGAAGACGGAGATAGACAAGCTGGCGGCCAGCGAGGAAGAAGCCAGCGCTGCCCGCGACTACGAACGAGCGCAGATCACCAAGGCCGAGCGCTTGCGGCTGGAGACGGAGTTCAACGCCCGGCGCGACGCCTGGCGTGGTGAGCAGCGGTTGGACGAGATCGTTGACGAGCGCGACGTGGCCGAGGTCATCGCCTCGTGGACGGGCATCCCCATCTCGCAGATGATGGAGACCGAGGCCCAGAAGCTGCTGCACATGGAAGAGCGCCTGCACGAGCGCATCGTCGGCCAGGAGCGGGCCATCGCCGCGCTGGCCGATGCCATCCGCCGCAGCCGCTCCGGCCTGAGCGACCCGCGCCGGCCCATCGGCTCGTTCATCTTCCTGGGCAGCTCCGGTGTCGGCAAGACGGAGCTGGCCAAGGCGCTGGCCGAGTTCCTTTTTGACAACGAAGAGGCGCTCATCCGCGTGGACATGAGCGAGTATCGTGAGCAGCACACTGTCAGCCGGCTCTTCGGCGCGCCGCCGGGCTACGTCGGCTATGAGCAGGGTGGGCAACTCACCGAGCAGGTGCGCCGCCGCCCCTACTCCGTGGTGCTGTTCGACGAGATCGAGAAGGCCCACCCCGACGTGTGGAACTCGCTGCTGCAACTGCTGGACGACGGTCGCCTGACCGACGGCCAGGGGCGCGTGGTCAACTTCCGTAACGCCGTGATCGTCATGACCAGCAACGTCGGCACCTCGTTCGTCAAGCGAGCCGGGGCGCTGGGCTTTGCCGGCATGGCCGCCGCCGAGCGCGAGGATCACAAGCGCATCGAGGAGGCCCTGAAGCAGACCTTCCGGCCGGAGTTCATCAACCGTATTGACGAGATCATTATCTTCGAGCCGCTGGCGGAAGCGGACGTGGTCGAGATCGTCAAGCTCCAGGTGAAGGACGTACAGCTGCGGCTGGCCGAGCAGGGCAACCTGAGCATCGAGCTGACCGAGCCGGCGCAGCACTGGCTGGCGGCGCAGGGGTTCGACAAGGACTTCGGCGCGCGGCCGCTCAAGCGAGCCATCCAGCGCTACGTGGAAAGCCCGCTGTCGGTGCGCCTGCTGCGCGGCGAGTTCAAGAGCGGCGACCGCGTACGCATTGACGTAGTTGACGACCAGCTGGACTTCATCCTGCTGGAGAGCGGCCCCGTTCCCCAGCCGGTCGAAGAACT
>CXWK01000907.1_pt4 | contig 18104 bp, 18 predicted proteins | sample 590851 | NCBI WGS metagenome assembly CXWK01 (sample SAMEA3498364, study PRJEB10139) | wastewater metagenome | biome: wastewater treatment plant; material: activated sludge | place: Denmark | collected 2014-08-01 | reverse complement strand
GCGATCATGGCCGCCGTCTTCGACCCCAGCGCGCCGTCGGCGAAGATCTTCACCCCGCCGATGCGCAGCCAGTCGTCGCCGAAGCCGGAGCGCAGGCCGACGCCGAGGGCGTGTTGCAGGCGGTAGACGGGCACGTTCTTGACCACGCGCAGCCCCAACTCCCCGGCTTCGCGTAGCGATTGGAGAGCCAGGAAGCAGTCGCGGCCGTCGAAGTCGTGCAGCCCGGTCAGGCCGACCGACCAACAGTAGGCCTGCGCGGCGCGCATGGCCGCTGCCAGTTCGTCGGTCGTCGGCCGCGGGATGTGGCTGGCCACCAGGTCGATGGCATCCTCGAAGAAGACGCCCGTCGGCACGCCGCCGGCGTCGCGCTGAATCTGCCCGCCCGACGGGTCGGCCGTGGCGGCGGTGATGCCGGCCAGGCGCAGGGCGGCGGTGTTGGCCCACGCCGCGTGGCCGCTTTTATCAGACAGCAGGGCCGGGCGGTCGGAAACGACGCTGTCCAGTTCGGCCGCCGTCGGGAAGGCGTGGTTGGGCCAGGCGGCGACGCGCCAGCCCCGGCCGCGCAGCCAGCCGGTGGCCTGCGGTTGCCGGGCGGCGAACGCGCGTATCTGATCCAGGATCGCCTCTCGCGTCGGCAGACCGTCGAGATCGACGTTTTGCAGGTGCAGCGCGAAGCCGTGGAAGTGGACGTGGGCGTCGACCAGGCCGGGGGTGACGCCACGACCGCCCAGGTCGATCCACTCCACGCCGTCGCCGCGCCAGGCCAGCAGGTCGTCGTCGCCGACGGCCAGGATGCGGCCGTCGCGGATGACCACCGCCGAAGCCATTACCTGGTCGGGGTTCATGGTGTGAATGCGGCCGTTGGTTAGTAGAAGTGTGTGGGACATGGGTTTCTCTAGGAAGAAATGGAACCACTGATTACACGGATTTACGCCACTAAGGGGAAGGGCGGCGTATCGCCCAGCAGCGTCTCCAGGTGCGGCGTGACGCCCCAGTAGGCCTTGAGGGCGCGGTACTCGGCGANNACGAACTCCAGCACCTCGGCGCGGTAGCCCACCAGGCGCAGGATGTGGGCGCGCAGGGCGTCGGTCAGCACGTCGCCCAGCCGCTCGCGCAGGATGCCGTGGCGCAGCACCGGGCGGAACGCCTCCGGCGTCGCCGCGGCGCTCAGTTGGGCCTGCAAGTGGTGGTGGCAGCAGGGGGCGCTGAGGATGAGCCGGCTGCGCCAGCCGATGGCCTGGGCCAGCGCCTCGTCGGTGGCCGTGTCGCAGGCGTGGAGGGCCAGCACGACGTCGGCCGGGGCGTCGGCGTGGTAGTCGCTGATGCGTGCCGCGGCGAAGCGCAGGCCGTCCCAGCCCAGTTGGGCGGCCGTGGCCGCGTGGCGCTCCATCAGGTGGGTCTTGGTGTCCACGCCGGTCATCACCACCTCGCGCCCCTTGACGGCGGTCAGATAGTGGTAGGTGGCGAAGGTCAGCGCCGCGCTGCCGCAGCCCAGATCGACGACGCGCAACGGCCCCACGTCGAGCTTGTCGATCTCGCCCGTCTCATCAATCAGGCGCAGGAACTCGTTGATCTGGCGGAACTTGCGCTGCTGGTCGGCGCGGACGCGGCCGTCGGCGGTCATCACGCCGATGGCCGTCAGGAAGGGCGCGGCCTCGTCTTCGCCCAGGATGAGCGGCTTGGCCCGGTCGTGGGCCAGATCGAGGGGGACGGGTTGGCTGTCGCGGCGTTCGCGGTGGACGATGGGGCGGCCCTTTTTGCTGAACTGGACGCGGATCGTCTCGGCCGTCGTGCGGGCCTGGATGCTGTTGTAGGGCTGGGCCAGTAGCTCGGCCAGTTGCGCTCGCGCCTCGGCCGGGGTGTGGTTGCGGCTGCGCTCCTGGGTGCCGTCGAAGGCGGTGAATTGCAGCCGCCGCTCGCCCTGCACCAGCACCGGCCGCACCGTGACCCGCGCCCAGGGCACAGCCGCCCCGCGCCGCGCCCCCTGGAAGACGGCCTCGACGAAGCGATCCTCGTCCAGCACCGCCGCTAACAGGGTCTCTTGAAACGCATCAGACATTGTTAGAGGGAGGAGGAACACAAACTCATGTTTGTGTTCCTCCTGAATTCTACTCGCCCCACTCCAGTTCCATGTCGCCGATGTAAACCGTGTCGCCGACCTTGACGCCGGCCTGGGTCAGCGCGGCGGTGATGCCCATCTTCTCCAGCACCGTCTGGAAGCGCATTAGGGCGTCGTCGAACTCGAAGTAGGTCATGGACACGATGCGCTCGATCTCCTTGCCCCGCACGCGCCAGACGTGGCCGTCCTCGCGGCTGATGGTAAAGGCGCGCTCCTCGATTCGCGGCCGGATGACGACCGGCTCGGCCGCCGTTGGCGCGGTGTCGACCGGTTGGGCGTCGAGCATCTTCTTGACCTCGTAGAGCATGGGCCGCACGCCCTCGCCGGTGACGGCCGAGATGCTCATGAACGGCTGCCCGGCCTCGCTGATCGCCTCGCGCAGCAGCGGCTCCAGTTCCTTCACGTCGGGCAAGTCGAATTTGTTGAGCACCACCAGTTGCGGCTTGGCGGCCAGAGCCGGGTTATAGAGGGCCAATTCATCGTTGATCATCTTCCAGTCCTGCAACGGGTCAACAGCCATGCCGTCGAGCAGGTGGATGAGCACCCGCGTCCGCTCCACGTGGCGCAGGAAGTCGTGGCCCAGCCCGACGCCGGCCGACGCGCCTTCGATCAGGCCGGGGATGTCGGCCAGGACCATCGTCGCGTAATCATCGAGAGCGACGACACCCAGATTGGGCTGGAGGGTGGTGAACGGGTAGTCGCCGATCTTCGGCCGCGCCGCGCTGACCACTGACAGCAGGGTGGACTTGCCGGCGTTGGGCACGCCGACGATGCCCACGTCGGCGATGAGCTTCAACTCCAGCGCCAGCCACAACTCCTGGCCCGGCTCGCCGCGCTCGGCGACGCGCGGGGCCTGTTGGCGGCTGTTGGCGAAATGGATGTTGCCGCGCCCGCCCCGCCCGCCGGAGAGGATGACGACCTCCTGCCCCGGCTGGGTCAGGTCGGCCAACACGTCGCCGGTGGCCGCGTTGCGGATGATCGTGCCGACCGGCGCTTCGATGCGCAGGTCTTGGCCGCCGGCGCCGGTCATGTTCTGCACCGTGCCATGAACGCCGTTGCCGGCGCGGTGGTGCTTCTGGTGCTGGAAGTTGAGCAGGCTGTTCATGTGGGTCGAGGCGACGAAGATGACGTCGCCGCCCCGGCCGCCGTCGCCGCCGTTTGGCCCGCCCAGGCGCACGAACTTCTCCTGGCGAAAGCTGATCATGCCGTCGCCGCCGTCGCCGCTGCGGACGTTTATCTTGGCTTCATCGTAGAACATAATGTCGTTGGGCGATTAGCCCCCGTTCCTTTCGTTGTTAAGCAGTTGTTGCAGAGCGGCCAGGCGCGGGTCGATCTCGTCGGGCGCGCAGCCACAGTCGCCGTCATTCAGATTCGCGCCGCACTCCTGGCACAACCCCAGGCAGTCCTCGCGGCACAGCACCTTGGTCGGCAGGCTGAGCAAGCTCAACTCGCGCACCAGCGGCGCGAGGTCGATCATGCCGTCCTCGCCGACACGGTTCTCGCCCGGTGGGGCGCTCTGCGGCGGGTAGAAGAATAGCTCATCGAGCGTAAAGTTCAGGGGGACGATCGTTTCCGTCAGGCAGCGCACGCACTCCAACGCGACGGCGCTTTCCAGTTCGCCTTGAATGTAGATGCCTTCGGTGGTGCGCGTGGCCGTGATGACGCCCTTCAGCGGGCTGAGGGTCAGATCATCGCTCAGCTTGATGCTGGGATAATCGAGTTCGATGCGGCGGATCGTCCCGAAGTCGGCTTCCAGCAGAAAACCGAAATTGAAGCGCAAACGGGACATTTTCATGGTAAACCTTCCAGTTGCCAGAAACCGAGTTTCTTCGGAGAAACTCGGTTTCTAAGGCGACGAGTATAGAATTAGGAGTATATCACAATAATTACTCAGGAGCGCGGGACGGCGCGAGGGGTTTAGCAGTGACTCACCTAACACGGCGGCTGCTGGTCGCCACTCACAACAAGGGCAAGGCGCGCGAATACGCCGAAATCCTGGGCGATCTGGGCATCGCCTGGCTGACGCTGGACGAGGCGGGCGTCAGCGACGACGTGGCCGAGACCGAGGACACCTTTCGCGGCAACGCCGTGCTGAAGGCCACGGCCTACGCCCAACAGACGGGCCTGCTGACGCTGGCCGACGATTCCGGGCTGGAAGTAGACGCGCTGGGCGGGCGGCCGGGGGTGCTGTCGGCGCGCTATGGCGGGCCGGGCACCACGGCCGTCGACCGCTACCAGCTGTTGCTGGCCGAATTGGCCGGCGTGCCCACGGAAAGGCGCACGGCGCGCTTCCACTGTGTGGCCGCTCTGGCTGCGCCCGACGGCGCATTGCTGGGTACGGCCGATGGCGTGTGCGAGGGGGTGATCGCCCTGGGGCCGAGCGGCGACGGCGGCTTCGGCTACGACCCGGTGTTCTACCTGCCGCAGTACGGCCTGACGATGGCCCAACTGGACGCGGCCGAGAAGAACCGCATCAGCCACCGCGGCCGGGCGGCAGCGGCCATCGCCCCGCAGCTACACCGCGCTCTGGCCGGGCGTTGAGCGGGGCAGGGCGGTTAGGAAATCGGCCACCAGCGCGGCCACTTCGGCCGGCCGCTCCAGCATGACGAAGTGGCCCGCCCCGGCCAGGCGCGCCCGTTGGGCGTGGGGCAGCCCGGCGGCCAGGGCGTCCATCTGGCGCGGCGGCGTCAGGCGGTCTTCGTCGCCGCCGATGACCAGCGCCGGCAAATGGATGCCGGGCAGTCGGGCGCGGGCATCGAAGCGGCTACAGGCCAGGAAGTCGCCGAAAGTCGTTGTCGCGCCGGTCTGAAGGATGGCCTGGCGTGTCTGCTGGCGGAGTTCATCGGGGGCGGCGGCGAAACCGTAGTTGGCGATGAAGTCGGCCGCGGCCTCGAAATCCGCCAGGCCGCCGCCCAGCAGCGTGTCGTTGACGCGCATCTGCGGCCCGACGCTCATCAGCACCAGCCCGCGCAGCGCCGCCGGCGGCTCCAGGGCCAGGGTCAGAGCAATGGCCCCGCCCATCGAGTGACCGGCGAGGACGATCTCCGGCGCGCCGACGGCGGCGATGAAGTCGCTGACGGTAGCGGCGTAGTGGGCCATCAGCCGCCGGCCGGGTGGGTCGGAGCGGCCGTGGCCGGGCAGGTCGAGGGCCAGCACCCGCGTATCGGCCAGCCGGCGCAGCGCCCCCGGCCAGACGAGGTGGGAGCCGCCCGCGCCGTGGAGCAGCAGCAGGGCCGGGCCGGGGGCGTCCGGCTGCTGGTCGGTGTAGAAGAGGCGGCGGCCGTTGGCGGTTAGGTGGGGCATGGGGCTGATTTTACTGCGAAGTGGATTGGGATGGTAGCTGGCATGGGGATCACAGGTTAAGAAACCTGTACCACAAGGCAAGGCGGGTTGCCAACCCGCCCTACAACGGTACAATGGGCCAAACGGCCGGGAAACGCCGCCCGGCCCGGAACCCAACCATGAGCAAGTTCATAATCGAAGGGGGGCAGCCGCTGCGGGGAACCATCACGGCCAGCGGCAACAAGAACGCGGCCCTCAAACTCCTGCCGGCCTGTCTGCTGACCGATGAGCCGGTGATCCTCCATAACATTCCCGCCATCCGCGACGTTGAGAATACCATTCTCATCCTGCGCGATCTGGGGGTCGAAATGACCGACCTGGGCGGCGGCAGTTGGCGCGTCCACGCCCGCGAAGTGGCCAAGACGGACCTGGATCCTCATCTGGCCGGGCGCACGCGAGCGTCGTTCGTCTTTGCCGGGCCGATGTTGGCTCGCGCCGGGCGGGTCTGCCTGCCCATTCCCGGCGGCGACGTGATCGGCGGCCGGCCGCTGGACACCCACGTCCAGGCATTGACGGCGCTGGGCGCGGCGGTCAACGTGAGCCGGCGCGGCGTCTTTGAGATGAACGCGCCCAAGCTGCGCGGCGCGGGCTACCTGCTGCTGGCCGAGGCCAGTGTGACGGCCACTGAGAACGCGGTCATGGCCGCCGTGTTGGCCCCCGGCGAGACGATCATCGACAACGCCGCCTGCGAGCCGCACGTGCGCGACCTGTGCGACTTCCTCAACCAGATGGGGGCCTGCATCGAGGGCATCGGCAGCAACCGGCTGATGATCCAGGGCGTCGCGCGGCTGCACGGCACGGAGTTCCGCATCGGCTCCGACTTCATGGAGGTCGGCAGCTTTATCGGCGCGGCGGCCGTCACCCGCGGCGAGATTCGCATCCGCGACGCACAGCCGCGCAACCTGGGCATGATCCGCCTGGTCTACGGGCGGCTGGGTGTGCGCTGGGAGGATGACGGTGAGGACATCATCGTGCCCGCCGACCAGGAGTTGGTCATTCAGGAGGGGCTGGGCGGGCGCATCCCGGAGATCAAGCCGATGCCCTGGCCCGGCTTCCCGCCCGACCTGATGAGCATCGCCGTGGTCGTTGGCACGCAGGCCACCGGCTCCATCCTGCTCCACGACTGGATGTACGAGAGCCGCTTCTTCTTCGTCGATCATCTGACCTTCATGGGCGCGCGGGTGGTGTTGTGCGATCCCCACCGCGTGCTGGTGCAGGGGCCAAGCCGTCTGTTCGCCAATCCGTCCGGCGTGCCCAGCCCCGACATCCGCGCCGGTATGGCGATGGTGCTGGCCGCGTTTTGCGCCCGCGGCACCAGCACGATCAACAACATCCAGCAGATCGACCGCGGCTACGAGCGTATTGAGGACAAGTTACGCGCTCTGGGGGTCAGCATCAAGCGTGTAGACGATTAACGCGGCCCGGCCCAATCCGTAAGGCAGCCCCGCCAAAAGACCAGCCAACGCTTGGGTGAGCGGGGTTGCCGTTTGTAATGACACTCTTAAGCTAGAAGGGGTGTAATGAAGGCTGCGGCTGTTGCAATCGCCCGGCCTTGCGTTATAATGGAGTATTGCATCGGCGCTCTGTCGCTGTTTTGCCGCGCAGGCGTCCGGCGTCGGTAACTAATAACCGGATGATTCTGACAGGGCAGCAAGCCCTTGTTTTTTTGGAGAGAGTAACATGACCAAGCGTACTTATCAGCCGAAGATTCGCCGCCGCATGCGCGTGCATGGTTTCCGCGAGCGCATGTCGACTAAGAACGGCCAGAACGTGCTCAAGCGCCGCCGCACCCGCGGCCGCCGCGTGTTGTCGGTGTCGATGAACAACCACGGCAAGCGGGTGGACTGGAACGGCTCTTCGGCCACAGCCTATCGTTCCGTCAAGCGCCACGGCGGCGGCTAAGACGGCCAGGCTTCCAGCGTAATGTTCCATGCTGCCGTCGCCGTTCCGTCTGCGCCGCTCGGACGACATTGCGCGCGTCCGGCACAAGGGGCGGCGCTGGCAGCATCCGCTGATCGTGTTGTTTGTCAACGTTCAGCCCCAGGAGTCATCGTCTGTCAGCCGCTTTGCCTTCGTCGCCGGCCGCCACATCGGCCGGGCGACGGTGCGCAATCGAGCCAAGCGCCGGGTACGCGAAATCGTGCGTCATCATCTTGACACCCTCAAGCCGGGCCACGATTGCCTATGGGTGGTTCGCCCGCCCATCGTCGTCGCGGAGTACGCGGAGCTGGAACGGGCCGTACTGGAACTGCTGACACGCGCCGGATTGCGGCACGATGACGATCACGGGCGATCGCCACGGGAGTAAGCCGTTGTGAAACAGATCGCCTTGCTGCTCATTCGACTATACCAGAATACACTCTCCCGAGTGCTTCCGCCGAGTTGCCGGTTTACGCCTTCGTGCTCTGTGTATGGTTATCAGGCGATTGAGAAGTATGGGTTTTTCAAGGGCGGCTGGCTGGCGATCAAACGCATCGCTCGTTGCCATCCCCTTAGTCCCGGCGGCTATGACCCGGTACCTTGACGGAGGTGTTCATTGCATCAATTGAGTCGGCCGCTCGCGCGGCCCGCGCTCCGGCTGCTGCTCATCGCTGCTGCCCTCATTCTGCTGACCGGCTGCGGGAGTCGGCTGACCAATACCAACTGGGCCGGGCTGTCGACTGACGGCCAGCGGGTCTATCTGGCGTTTGGCCCGCAAGTCCTGGCCTATGATCCGGCCACGCAAACCCAGGCGTGGCTCCATCCCCAAGAAACCAGCACGGCGACCTTCTTCGCCGCGCCGGCGGCGGCCGATAGCCGCGTTATCTTCGGCGACTACGGCCGCGCCGGCGGCCTCTTCTCGCCCCGCGTCACTGTGTCGGTCTATGGCCTGCAAGAAGGCGAAGCGGGCGGCGTGTCGCAACTGTGGGTCAACACCACCGACGCGCGCGACAAGATCGTGGCTCCGCCGCTCCAGGTGGAGGATCAGGTGTTTGTGGGCACGGCCGATAACCACATCCTGGCCCTCGACGCCACCAACGGCAGCTTGCAGTGGGACTACGAAACCAATCACGCCATCTGGGGCCGGCCAGCCTATCGTGATGGCACGCTCTACGTGACGTCGATGGACTGGTCGGTCTATGCCCTCGACGCAACCAGCGGCGATCTGAAGTGGAGCAAGGCCCTGGGCGGGGCGCTGCCCAGTGGGCCGGTGCTGGGCGATAACCTGCTCTACGTGTCCAGCTTCGATGGCAACGTCCACGCCCTGGACCTGGCCACCGGCGAAGAGCGCTGGGCCGCGCCGGGGGCCGGCGATTGGGTGTGGGGCGCGCCATCGGTCGTCGACGGCACGGTCTACTTCGGCGACATCGCCGGCAACCTCTTCGCCGTGGATGCCGCGACGGGCGAGCAGCAGTGGACGAAGGCGACCGAGGCGGCCATCCAGACCAGCCCGGTCGTCGTCGGCGACACGCTCTACGTCGCGTCGGAGATTGCCGGCGAGACGCCGACCGGCGCGCTGACGGCCTACAACACCGCCGACGGCCAACAACTGTGGTCAGTGCCGACCTCCACCCCGCTTTACGCGACGCCGGTGCTCGTCGATGATACGTTGGTTGTGGCTACGCAAGACACCAACGCTTTACTGATTGGACTCGACCTGGCCGACAACGGTCGGGAACTGTGGCGCTATGCGCTGCCCCAGACGTCTGAGTGATCGCGCGAGAAGACTACCATGTGGGATACTTTCATCGTTAACCCCATGATCAATGCCCTGCTATGGTTCTATAACCTGCTGGGGCAGAACTTCATTCTGGCTATCGCCGCGCTGACGATCTTGATTCGCCTCGTCACCCTGCCGCTGAACATGAAGCAGCAGCGTTCGATGATGCGCACGCAGGAGATTCAGCCGGAGATCAACGCTATCCAGAAGAAGTACCGTGACAATCCGCAGAAGATGCAGGAAGAGTTCCGGCGCATCGGCTACAATCCGACCGACACGCTCAGCGGCTGCTTGCCGACGCTGCTCCAGTTCCCGATCTTGATCGGCCTCTATCAGGCCATCACGACGATTCTGGGCACGACGCCGCAGGCGCTTTTTGAGTTAGTGCCGCGGGTCTACTCGGCGATCAATGTCACGCAACTGATCCCGGTCGAGAACAAATTTGCCTGGTTGAACCTCAGCCAGCCCGACCCGTTCTTCATCTTGCCGCTGGTCGTCTTCGGCAGTATGTTCATCCAGCAGAAGTTGCTGACGCCGACGCCGCCCAAGGGGCAGACGCCGCAGGACAACCCGGCGGCGGGCATGTCGCAGTCNNATGATGTACACCATGCCGCTGATGTTCGGCTTCTTCTCGCTGCAATTCCCGGCCGGCTTGTCGATCTACTTCATCCTGGCTAACATCATCGGCATCGCCCAGGGCCTGTACATGAAGCGCATTACCGACCGCGAGAAGGCCGAGCGCGCCGCCCGCGGCGAGACGCGGCCGACCATCATCGAGGCCGAGAAGGCGACCGACAAGACGGCCAAGAGCCGCGCGTCGGCCAATGGCGCGGGCAACGGCAAGAGCAAGCCCGGCGCCACGACCTCAGTCCCGCGGCGCAAGAAAGGCTCCGCCAAACGGTAGACACCTATGTCCCCAAGCACAAGCCACGAAATCGAAGCGCGCGGCGCAAACGTCGAGGCGGCCATTGACGCCGGATTGCGCCGCCTGGGAATGAACCGTGATCAAGTGACGGTGACGGTTGTTGACGAAGGCAGCCGGGGCCTGCTGGGCATCGGCAGCCGCGAGGCGGTCGTGCGCCTGAAGCCGGCCGTCGTCGCCCCGCCCCCACCGCCGCCCCCACCCGCGCCGCGTCCGGTTACGCCCCCGGCGCGCCCGCCCGCTGCGCCCCAGCCACCGCCGGCGCCACCGCCCGCCCCGCCAGCCGCCAGGCCGGAACCGCCGGCCCTGCGCGAACAGCCCCCGGCCCGGCCGCCGCAGCCGGCAACCCCGACGCCGCCTCCGCCCGCCGCGGACGAGGACGACGCCGCACCCGCGCCGACGACGGACGACGAACTGGCCGCCGAGGCGGAAGCGGCCGTGGCCGTCCTGTCTGAGTTGCTGGACAAGATGCACGTCAGCGCTACCGTGTCGGCTTCGGCCTCGGAGCCGGACGACCTGACCGGCCAGCGCGTCAACGTCGTGGCCATCAACGGCGATGACCTGACGGTGCTCATCGGCCCGCGCGGGGAGACGCTGGACGCGCTCCAGTTCCTCGGTCGCCTCATGGTAGCCCACAAGCTGCACCGGCGCTCCAACTTCGTCGTTGACGTGGAGGGGTATCGCCAGCGGCGCGTGCAAGCTCTGACGCGACTGGCCGAGCGCATGGCCGACAAAGCCCGCCAGCGCGGCGAGCCAATCAGCCTGGAGCCGATGACCGCCTATGAGCGGCGCATCATCCACATGGCCCTGCGCGACACGCCCGACGTCTACACCGAGAGCGCCGGCGAGGGCAAGCAGCGGCGAGTGCGCATCTACCCGAAGCAATAATGTGGCACAGGATTCTTATCCTGTGCTTGGGCCGAAAAGTGTGGCACAGGATTCTTATCCTGTGTCTTCGGTGATAAACAAAAAGGCGGGCTAACAGCCCGCCTTTTTGTTATGAAGAGCACAGGATAAGAATCCTGTGCTACAACTAGAGTTTGACGACCTTGGCCTGAGTCACCGCCTCGATCTCGCCCAGGGCGCGCAGGATATCTGCGGACGGCTCAGTGTCGAGGTTGATGAACGACAGCGCTTCGCCGCCGGGCTTGTTGCGGCCGAGCCGCCATTCGCCGATGTTGACCTCGTAGGCGGCCAGCAGCGTGCCCACCTGGCCGATGACGCCGGGCACGTCGCGGTTCTGCATGATCAGCACCACACCCTCCGGCCGCGCCTCCAGCCGGTACTCGTCCATCTGGGCGATGCGCGGCTCCGTGCCGCCGAACAGCACGCCGGCCAGCAGACGCTCGCCGCCATCGCAGACGGCGCGGCAGGCGATCAGGTTGGGATAATCAAGGCTGTTGATGCCGACCGTCTGGGTCGTGGCGATGTTGCGCTGGTGGGCCAGGACGGGGGCGTTGATGTAGTTGACGGCCACGTCCGAATCCTTCTCCAGCAGCCCCTTCAGCAGCGCCGCGCCGATGGCCCGCACCAGCCCGCCGACCACGTCGCCCTGCACTTCGACCTCGATACGCTTGATCGGCCTGTCGGCCAGCCCGGTGTGCAACCGGCCGAGCGTCTCGGCCAGTTCCAGGTAGGGGCGCACGGTGGCGTAGTCGCCCTCCAGCTCGAAAGGCATGTTGACGGCGTAGGTGTAGTCGGTGCCCCGTAAGGCGGCGACGACCTGGCCGACGATCTGGATGCCTACGTCACGCTCCGCCTCGTGGGTGCTGGCCCCCAGGTGGGGCACGTGGACGACGTTGGGCAGACCGAGCAGGGGGTGGTCGGCCGGCGGCGGCTCGGCTGAGTAGACGTCAACCGCCGCAGCCTTGATCTTGCCGCTCTTCAGCCCCTCGGCCACGGCGGCCTCATCCATCAACTTGCCGCGCGCGGCGTTGATGAGGATGACGCCGTCCTTCATCTGGGCGATGGTCGTGGCGTTGATGAGCTTGGTCGTGGACGGGTTGAGCGCGGCGTGGAGGGTGATGTAGTCGGCCTGGCTCAGCAGTTCGTCCATCTCGACCAGCATGACGCCCATCTCGCGCGCCGTCTCTTCCAGGGCCAGCGGGTCGAAGACGAGCACGTCCATGCCGAACGCCTTGGCCCGCTCGGCCACCAGCTTGCCGACGCGGCCGAAGCCGACGATGCCCAGCACCTTGTGATGCAACTGGACGCCCACGAAGTCGCTGCGCCGCCACTCGCCGGCCTTCAGCGAGGCGTGGGCCTGGGGGATGTTGCGGCTGACGGCCAGCATGAGGGCCAGCGTCTGTTCGGCCGTGGCCATGCTGTTGGCCCCGGGCGTGTTCATGACGACCACGCCGCTCATGGTGGCCGCTTTGACGTCAATGTTGTCGACACCCACGCCGGCGCGGCCGACGACGCGCAGCTTCTTGCCCGCGGCCAACACGTCGGCCGTGACCTGCGTGCCGCTGCGGACGATCAGCGCGTCATACTCCGGGATGACTTCGAGCAACTGCTCCTTGCTCATACCGGTCTTCACGTCGACGCTCATGTCGTCGTGCTGTTTCAGGCGCTCCAGGGCGGCCGCGCCGAGTTTGTCGGAGACGAGGATTTTGTACATGGTATCTCTTTAAGAGAAACCGCAGATTACGCAGATTTTAAGAACTCTTGAATCTGCGTAATCTGCGGTTTATATCTTCTTAGGCGAGGAACTCGTCCATCGCGGCGTAAAGCTCTTCCAGCTCGTGCATCTGCGTATCGCCCATGTGGGCGATGCGGAACGTCTTGCCCTTCAGGTCGCCGTAGCCGTTGGAGATGATCATCCCCCTGGTGCGCAGGAACTTGTTGAAGGCGGAGATGTCGATCTCGCGGTTGTTGCTGATACAGGTGACGGTCGGCGACTCGTAGCCGGGGGCGGCGAAGATGTCGAAGCCCTGGCCGCGCGCCCATTCCAGCGTCCGATCGCGCATGGCCAGGTGGCGGGTGAAGCGGTTCTCCATGCCTTCGGCCATCATGTCGTCCAGTTGGCGGTCGAGGGCGAAGAGCAGCGACACGGCCGGGGTGGCCGGCGTCTGGTTCTTGGCCATCGACTTGGCCAGGCTGATGAAGTCAAAGTAGTAGCCGCGGGCGGGCACAGTCTTGGCCTTGGCCATCGCCCGGTCAGATACGGCGCAGAAGGAGATGCCCGGCGGCAGGGCGAACGCCTTCTGGCTCGACGCCAGCAACACGTCCAAATCCCAGGCATCCATCTCGATGCGCGCCCCGGCCAGGCCGCTGACCGAGTCGACGAGGATCATGATGTCGTTGCCGTTGGGTAGGGCGCGAATGGCCTGGGCGATCTCGCGGATGGGGCTGGTGACGCCGGTGCTCGTCTCGTTGTGGACGATGCTGACGGCGTCGAACTCGCCTGTGGCCAGCCGTGCGACGACCGGCTCGGGCAGAATGGGCTGGCCCCAGGGCACGTCCAGGACTTCGATGGCCTTGCCGTTCATCTCGGCTACGTCGCTGAAGCGCGAGGCGAAGGCGCCGTTGACGCAGGTCAGGACCTTCTTATTGACGCAGTTGCGCGCCGCCGCTTCCCACAAGCCGGTTCCCGACGAAGCGGAGATGAGCACGGTCTGCTCGGTGAAGAAGACCTGGGACAGCTTGGGCTTGATCTGGCCGACGAGATCGATGCACTCCGGCATCCGGTGACCGACCATCCACTGCGTTTGGGCGTCAAGGATTTCCGGGCGGACTTCCGTCGGGCCGGGGATGAATAGTTTCACGTGTTGTTGGCTCCGGGTCGAGGAAGGCTGCCCGGAATCGGGATTGAAGGTGTTCATCGTTGAATGTCACAACTCCTGTATGGATCAGGTATAGGGCTTTCGTGCTGAGGGTTTGATAGTGCATCGGCCAGGAGCGCAAGAGGCGCAACGCGGCCGGGCCGCCGGCCAGGGGCAACAGCGGCGCGAGACTCTGACAGGTGATGTAGGCGGGGGCTTCGGCCTGCACGCGCGGCCGGGTCACCACGCCGCCATAGCCGACAAACAGGTTCACGGCCTCCCCGGCGCGCAGGTCGCTGTAGCCGTCGCCGACCAGCAGCGAACGGCCGCGTTGCTGCCCCAGCAGTTCGCGGACGATCTGCGCCTTGCCGTCGCTGACGGTCAGGGCGCTATCGGCGTGAGCCAGGTAGCGGCGGTCGTCGTTGGCCGTCTTCTCCCACCAGCGGCCGGACAGTTCGTTGTACGTCAGGCCGACGGCGCGGATGCGCTCACGGGGGATGCCCAGATAGATGCCGAACTCTTCGACCGGCTCGGCCAGGCCGCCGCTGATGATGTAGACCTTGTGGCCCAACCCTTGCAGGGCGGTGACGACGCGCGCCGCGTCTTCGACGATGTGACGCTTGTAACTGCGGCGGATGTCGAGCACTTGCTGGTGGGTGGGCCGCACGGCGCGCAGTCGCTTCTCGTAGACGTCTTCCAACTCCACCTGGCCGTCCATCGCTGCCTGGGTCAGCACAGCGACGCGCTGCCCCTTGCCGGCCGACTCGGCCAGCACGTCGATGCCCTCCACGGCGGTCAGGGTGGAGTCGCAGTCGAAGAAGACGTGCTCGTAGTGGGGCCAGCGCATGATGATCTTGATCGGGTCGGTGTGTCAGGGGATGAGTGGATCATCCACTGCGGAGGGACTTGTTTGCCAAAGAAGGATTTTAGTCTGTAATCGCTTTTTTGCCAACGCCGGCTAAATGGGCCGGGGTGTTCGGTTACACCAGTTGTAGGCGATTGTCCTTAAGACGGCGCTGACGGTTCAAGCGGCGGGTTAGCGCGTTCACTGTCGGCCGCCAGCCGGCGCAACCCCTCGTCCAGGTCGATGCGCGCCCGCCAGCCGATGAGCGCCGCCGTTGTCGCCGCGTCGGCCGCCTGGCGCTCGACCTCCCCCGGCCGCGAGGGCAGCGCGCCGAACAGCGGCCGCCCGCCGCGGCCGACCAACTCGTAGAGCTGTTGCGCCACAACGCGCAACTCCGTGGCCACGCCCGTGCCCAACTCGACCGTCGTCCCCGGCGGCAGCTCGGCCCCCAGCAGAGCGATGATGCCGCCGGCTACGTCATCGATGAATATCCAGTCCTTCGCCTGCCGGCCTTCGGTCATGGGGAACTCCTGGCCGGCGCGGGCGGCATTGAGGGCGGCCGAGACGAACAGGTGCGGCGGCTGGCCGGGGCCATAGGCCTGGAAGATCATCGCCCCGTGGATGGGCCAGCCGGCGGCGCGGGCGTACATGGCGCAGAACTGCCACGTGGCGGCCTTGCTGGCGGCGTAGACGTTGGTCGGCTGCTGCTCGCCCGGCGTGCGGGCGACGATAAGTTGCTGCGTCTGGGTCGTGGCCTCGAAGCACGCCCGCAGCAGGTTGAGCGTGCCGGTGACGTTGTGGCTGACGGCGGTGTGGGGGTTGAGGAACGGTTCGCTGACGCCGGCGGCGGCCAGGTGGATGACGCGCTCCGGCCGGGCGTCGCGCACGGCGCGGGCCGTCAGTTGGTAGCTGCGCAGGTCGGCGTAGGCCACGTCGAATTGGGGGCGCAGCCGGTCGAGCGGCGCGGGCAGGGGCGCGCCGGCGTACTCCTCCAGCAGCAGCAGCGTCACTTCGGCCTGGTCGAGCAGGCGCGGCACGAGGGCGCGGGCGACGAAGCCGGTGCCGCCGGTGACGAGAACGCGCGGCCGGCTCATGAGCGCAGGTAGGCGCGATACCAGCGCATGGCCTCTTCCAGCCCCGCTTCCAGGCTGTACTGCGGCTGCCAGCCGACGGCCGCCGCGGCCTTGTCGGGGCTGAGGTACTCATCCTGAATCTCGTGCTTGACTTCGTTCAGGATGAGCGGCTCCCACTCCGGGTGGCCGGAGAGGGCGACGATGGTGCGCACCACGTCGAGGGCCGAGACGGGGCAGCCGGAGCCGAGGTTGAACGGCTGCCCGCGCACGCCCGGCTCCGTCAGACGCTCGGCCAGCATCAGATAGCCGCGCACAGCGTCGGCCACGTAGAGGTAGTCGCGCCGGAAGGAGCCGTCGGAGCGGATGACCGGCCGCTCACCGTTCAGAATGCTACGGATGGTTCCCGGAATCAGCCGGTTCCAGTTGAGGTCGCCGCCGCCGTAGAGGTTGGAGCAGCGCGTGACGGCGATGGCCTGGCCGTAGGTGTGGGCGAACGACTGGGCGATCAGGTCGGCGCAACTCTTGGAGACTTCGTAAGGGTGGCGGCCCTGCAACGGAAACTCTTCGCGGTAAGGCAAGTTAGTTTGCTCGCCGTAGGCTTTCTCGCTGCTGGCGACGACGATACCGCGCACTGTCGTCGTCTGGCGGGCGGCCTCCAGCAGCAGCCACGTGCCGCGGATGTTAGTCTCGAAGGTCGCCACCGGCTCGCGATTGGCCACGCCGACGATGGTCTGCCCGGCCAGGTGGAATACGGTGTCGATGGCGCACTCGACCAGCGTCCGCCGCAGTAGGGCATAGTCGAGCAGTTCGCCCGACACCTGCTCCACCTGGCCAATCAGCCCGCTGCGGACGAGTTGCGACTCCGGCTCCTGGTCGCGCACCAGGCCGACGACGGCCGCGCCGCGCTCGATCAGCGCCGCCGTCAGCCACGATCCGAGGAAGCCGGTGCAACCGGTGACGAAGACCCGTCGCCCGCGCCAGAAGTCTTGGCGTTCGTCCTGGCTCACACGGCGTCTCCTGACCGGCCCGCCTTAGCGGGCCTGCTTGGCCAGAGCGATCTCGGCCGCCCGCAGGGTGTTCTTCATCAGCATGGCGATGGTCATCGGCCCCACGCCACCGGGCACGGGCGTGATGGCCCCGGCCACTTCCTTGGCCGACTCGAAATCCACGTCGCCGACCAGCCGGTAGCCGCGCTTGGCGGTGGGGTCGGCCTTCTGGTTGATGCCCACGTCGATGACCGCCGCGCCGGGCTTGATCATGTCGCCGGTGATCATCTCCATCTGGCCGATGGCGGCGATGACGATGTCGGCCTGGCGGATGCGGTCGGCCAGATTACGGGTGCGGCTGTGGCAGATGGTCACGGTGGCGTCGCGCTTTTGCAGCAGCATGGCCACGGGCAGGCCGACGATGTTGGAGCGGCCGACGACGACGGCATCGGCCCCGCGCAGGGGAATGCCGCTCTCTTCCAGCAGGACGATGCAGCCGTAGGGCGTGCAGGGGATGAACAGCGGGTCGCGCCCCTTCATGGCCAGGCGGCCGATGTTGACCGGGTGGAAGCCGTCGACGTCCTTCTCGATGCTGATGGTGTTCAGCACCGCCTCTTCGTCCAGGTGCTTGGGCAGCGGCAGTTGGACGAGGATACCGTTGACGTTGGGGTTGGCGCTCAGGTCGGCCACGAGCTTCTCCACTTGCTGCTGCGTGGCGTCGGCCGGCAGTTCGTGGCCGATGGAGCGGATGCCCAACTCTTCGCAGGTCTTGCGCTTGCTGCGCACGTAGGTGGCCGAGGCCGGGTTTTCGCCCACCAGCACAGTGGCCAGGCCCGGCGTGTAGCCGTGGTCTTCCTTCATGCGGGCGACGGCCTGGCGCACTTCTTGGCGCACCTTTTCGGCGATGGCTTTGCCGTCGATGATCGCTGCGGTCATGGTGATTCAGTCCTTTTTAGGGTATAGGGGTGGGAAACAAAAAAGCCTCTACCTGATGTCAGAGGCTTGGCTAATGGACGTTCAATTGGCGGCGGGGACTCACCTACTTGGGGAGCAGGTTGGTGCCCATGAACTTGTCGAGCCAGATGGCGATGGCCAGGCCGATGGTCAGGGTCGTGAAGAACATGTAGACCGGGCCATACTCGGCCGGAGTCGTGCCGATGAACATCGTAATGAGCACAGTCAGGCCAAAAGCCACTCCGAAGGAGATAGCCGCCAGGAGAAGACGTTTAAGCAACATGCGCGCTTGCCTCCAATTGTGTAATCCGCCACAAACGTGGTTATTGTAGCAGATTGGGTTATGTCCGCAAGCGTAGACGCCCTAGTAGCGCGGGTTGGCAACCTGCCTCTTCTCCTT
>CXWK01003370.1_pt1 | contig 18121 bp, 15 predicted proteins | sample 590851 | NCBI WGS metagenome assembly CXWK01 (sample SAMEA3498364, study PRJEB10139) | wastewater metagenome | biome: wastewater treatment plant; material: activated sludge | place: Denmark | collected 2014-08-01 | reverse complement strand
CCCCGCCGTCGGGGCGATGAGGCTGGTCAACATGCGGATGGTCGTCGTCTTGCCCGCGCCGTTCGGCCCCAGGAAGCCGAACACTTCCCCCTCGCCGATGTCGAGCGTCAGCCGGTCAACGGCCAGGTGGTTACCGAAGGATTTGGATAGGTTTTCTGTCTGGATCATGGGTGTAGCACTTCCGGGCCACCTCACAATCTAGCGCCACGCGCGGGCTGTGTCAAGTAACGCGATTCTCCAGAATCGCGCCTCTCGCGCCGCAGGCGCGATTCTGGAGAATCGCGCCACGTCTGGTGTAGCGCGATTTGGCAAATCGCGCTACAGATCAGCGTATGGATAGTGAGGTCATCCAAACCGGCCCTAACTGGCGCGAGCGCGTTCTTGAACTGGAAGCCACGCTGGCCGCGCTGCGGCCGCAACTCATTGACGCCGAGACGCAACTGGCCGACCGGCTGGCGGCCATTGGCGCGTTCGAGTATAAGCTGCGCGCCCGCCTGGAGTCGCTTAGCCACCGCCTCGACGCGTTGCAAAAGGAGATTGACGACCTGCGCGACGCGCTGCGCCACTATCAGGACGCCCTCGACTGGGGCGACGACGCTCCGGTCGCCGCTCGCGCCGAACGGGGCTGGCGCTTCAGCAGCGAAGACGCCGCCTCGTCGGGCCGCTACCGCTACCACAAGACGGCCGAATCACCGCGCCCCGTCCTGGCCGCCGAGCAGCAGGCGACGCTCAAACAGCTCTATCGCCAACTGGCTCGCCGCTTCCACCCCGACCTGGCCCTCGACGAGGCCGACCGCGCCTACCGCACCGACCTGATGATGGCCATCAACGCTGCCTACGCTGCCGGCGACCTGGCCGCGCTGGAAAAGCTGGCCACCGAGCCAGACGGTGCCCCGCGCGCGCCCCGCTCTGACGAAGAGCTGGCCGCCGCGCTGCAACGCGAGGTTGACCATTGCCACCGCCGTCTGGCCGAGATCGCCGCCGAGCGGGCCACGCTGGAAGGGCACGACAGCGCCCGGCTGCTGCGGCGCGCCGAACGGGCCGCGGCCGAGGGGCGCGACCTCATCGCCGAGCTGGCCGCCGACCTGCGCCGGCGCATCAACGAGAAGCTGGTCGAGCGCGACGTGTTGGAGACGCAGCTAGAGGAGATGGAACAAGAGGGTGTCGAACTGAGCGCCGAAGACCTGGCCGACATCGTCTACAACCTGGGGCTGGAGCAGGCCGGTGACGACACCTTGCTGGAGCCGGATCGTGCCTGGGGGCCGCGCGAACGGCACGAGCCGTGGGAGACGAATGACGCCGATCCCGATGGGGTCGAGGATATCCTCGACGACGTGGAATAGGGGGAAGAGATCCACAGATTACACAGATTTCACAGATTACTCAGAGGTTATCTGTGAAATCTGTGTAATCTGTGGATGCTTTCTTCTACGGGCCGTAGAGGTCGAGGACGGGGGCGTAGACAGCGTTGCAGCCGTCGGGGCGCGAGCAGCCCTCCAGGGGCAATTCAGGCACGTTGTCGAGGTCGTAGGCGCCTTCATGGGCGCGGCAGACCGGGCAGGCATCGCCGGCAACGAGGATGCGCACCTTTGTCGCCAGCCCATTGCGGATTCGCTCCAGCGCCGCCCGTTGCTCAACGCGACGTTGGGCGTCGGTGTTTTCGTTTACGATGGTCACAGTTCACTCCTGTCGGCCCGGCCAGTTCGCGGGCCGGAGCCATGCGGATTATACGGCCGCCCCCCATGCCCGGCAAACCACTCAAGAATGCAAAAGCAAGAAGAACTCACGCCAAGTTACAAAGCCCACCAGGCTCAGAGTTCTGAGCCTGGTGGGCTTTGTAACTTGGCGTGAGATTTTCTTGAGTAGCCGTGGTATAGAGTATTGCTAGAATAGCGCTACAATGAACCACACTCCGATCACGCCCGACATGCTTATCACCGAAGCGGCGCGCCTGATCATGGCCGAGCAGTTGGCCATCGTCTATGAGCATCTGCCGGCGCTGCGGCAGAGTGCCGACGCGGTTGCCGTCCATGAGTCGCGCAAGGCCATCCGCCGCACGTTTACCCTCTTCAAGCTCTTTACACCCATCTTTGCCCCCCACGAGCTGGAGCCTCATCGCCAGACGCTGCGCCGGCTAATGCGCCGCCTGGCCCCCTGCCGCGACTTCACCGTCTTTCGGCAAAAGCTGGTCGCCTACAACGAGACGGCCGATCCCCTGCTTATTGAGTTAGCGGACTACGCCGAGAGGCGGCAGGAAAAAAGTGATGAGCGGCTGTGCGAATATCTGGAGCGCCCCAAGGTGCATAAGCGGCTGGCCCGCTATCGCCGCCTCACGGAGACGACCGGCGCCGGGCTGCCGACCGGCAATGGTCGCGTGGCCCCGCTGCTGGTGCGCCACGCCCTGCCGACGCTCGTCTTCGAGCGCGTCGGCGCCGTCCGCGCCTATGGCGACATTTTGCCCACGGCCACAGTAGCCCAGTTTCACCAGTTGCGCATCCAGTTCAAGGAACTACGCTACACCTTGACCTTCTTCGAGGATCTGCTGGGCGAGACCAGCGGCCGGATCATCGAGATGACTCGCCTGGTGCAGGATCACCTGGGCTTTCTGAACGACGCCAGGGTAGCCACCGCGCTGCTGCTCGAGATGAAGTGTTGCCCGGAGGAAGTGGCCATCTATGGCGACTATCAGGCCGGCGAGCTGGCCCGGCTGACAGAGGAGTTCTACCCGCTCTACGCCGGCTTCGACCGGCCTGACATCCGCCAGGTGCTGGCCCTGACCGTTGCCTCGCTATGACTTACTTCGCGCGCGGGATGCCACTCCGCGCGCCACGGAGCAGATGATGGGCTTCCTGAAAAAACTCTTCGGCGGCTCCGACCGCCCTGAGCAGCCGACGTCAAAGTCGACCAACAACGCCGACCCAAACGGCGTCTACTTCTACGTCCAGTGCGACCGCTGTGGCGCGCCCGTGCGGCTGCGGGCCGACAAACAACACGACCTGCTCAACGAGGATGGCGGCTACACCTGGCACAAGACGATCGTGGATAACCGCTGCTTCCGGCCTATGCCGACCGTGGTCACGCTCAATGCCGACTTTGAGATGGTCAGCCACGAGATCACCGGTGGGCGCTACATCACGCGCGAGGAGTATGAGGCGCTGGTGGATGAGCAGCGGCGGGCCAAAGAGGCCGCCGCGAAACCGGCGGGCGATGTGGACGGGAACACTCATGACTCGGACGCATGATCTGTCCGGGCTGTCCGCCCCGGTCTAAAGCCACGGGGCTAGTCTACAACGGCCCCTAAACAGGCCTCCAGAACCGGCAGCGCGAACGCTTTGTAAGCCGACCACGGCCAGACAAGCATCACGCCAGCAGTAAAACACCTCACTATGCGAAGGGTGCTTATTGCCCTTCCCGCCTCTCTTCCCGCCGCCGCTCCAGATAGACCAGCGTCGCCGACAGAATGCCCGCTGCGCCGACGACGCTCCACGCCAGTTGGCCGATGCGCTTCTCCAGCCGCTCCTGTTGCCGCACGGCATCGCGGTCGCTCTTCAGTTGCACCCGCAGCCGCCCCTTCTCCGCCTCTTCCAGCAGCCGTTGGATACGCGCCGGGGTCGCTAAATAGGGGCGCACTAGCTCCAACAGGCTACCAAGCCCCTTGTCGCGGAACTGCTGGAGGCTCTGGCCGCGCAAGAGCTGCTGCCCATAGCGCTCGATCTGCCTCCAGGGGTTGATGTGCGGGTCGAGCATAGAGACGAGGCCGGAGATCATGCCCAGGGCGCGGCCGAGATAGATGAAGTCCTGTGGAATCTGGAACGGGAAGTCGAACAGCAGATCGCGGAACTCGCGGCCAATGGCCTCGATCTCGCGCGGGGCGGGCTGGGTCAGATCGAGCAGGTTGCGGCCGTAGATCTGGTCGAGAATCGCCTCGTGGGCCTCGGTGATGCGCTCGATGTCGGCGCCGGGCAGGAAGAAGCCCAAGTCGCGGTAGGCTTCCACCAGTTGGTTCGAGTCGCGTTGGGTGACGCCGATGAGCACCTTGCGCAGGCTCTCGCCCATCGCCTTGGGCAGGCGCACGGCCATACCGAAGTCAACGAAGACAAGTTGGAAGGTGCGCCCGGTGTCGGGCGGCACATCGGCCACGGCCGGCTGAGGGCGAATGAACAGATTGCCGGGGTGCGGGTCGGCGTGGAAGAACTCGGCCACGAAGATCTGCTTGAAGTACGCCTCTAGCAGCAGATCGGCCACGTCCTTGGTGTCAATGCCCGCCGCGGTTAGGGCGGCTGTATCGCCGATCTTCAGCGCCTCGACATCCTCCAGGACGACGACGCGGCTGGTGGAGTGTTCGCGGTAGACGCGAGGAATCAGGATGCGTGGATTGTCGGCGTGGATGGCGGCAAACTGCTCGGCGTTGTCGGCCTCGGCCCGGTAGTCAAGCTCCTGCCACAGGGTGCGGGCGAACTCCTCCATTAGCGCCGGGACGTTGGCCCGCTTGCGGATGGGCTTGTAGCGCATGACCCACCGGGCGACGACGCGCAATGCCGCCAGGTCGGTGCGCACCAGGTCTTCGATGCCCGGCCGTTGCACCTTGACGACCACCCGCGCCACCTCGGCCTCGCTGGCCGGCCGCAACCGGGCGCGATAGACCTGGCCCAGCGAAGCGGCGGCCAGCGGTTGCCGCTCAATCTCCACGAAGCGCCGGTTCAGATCGCCCAGTTGTTCACGCAGCAAGGCGAAGACCTGCTCGTTGTCGGCCGGCGGCACTTCGTCTTGCAACCCCTGCAGCTCCTGTGTGACTTCAATGGGCAACACGTCAACGCGCGAACTGAGGAACTGGCCCAGCTTGATCATCACTCCGCCCATCTCGATGGCCAGGCCGCGGAACTCGCGGGCGATCCGGCGCAGGCGATAGGGCCGGCTGCTGAGAACGCGCTGCCGGGTTACGGGCACGCGGCCCATCATCAGATCCCACCAGATGATGTTGGCGATGACCCCGGCAAAGAAACGCAAGATGCGCCGGTAGCGCAGTTGGTCAATGTGGCCTTGTTCGTTCATGTACTGGCTCTCTACCCAAATTTACCAGATTGCTAGGCGTTGCCCTTCATCAGGGGCCAGGGAAGAAACCCTCGAACCTGGCCCCTAAAAAAAGAACCGCACGCGCCAATGAAGTCGCGTGCGGTGATTGGTACATGCCCCATAGCGGACTCGAACCGCTGTTTTGGCCTTGAGAGGGCCACGTCCTGGGCCGCTAGACGAATGGGGCCAACGGAAGGAGATTCTAGCAGAGTCGGCGCGGCGTGTCAAACGTCGAGGCCGGAAAGGTCTACCTGAATCAATACCTTATCCACGCGATTGCCGTCCATGTCTACTACCTCGAAGCGGTAGTCGCCCCAGGCGAAGGTGTCGCCGACGCGCGGCAGGCGGTTGAGCCGCGTCATGACGAAGCCGCCCAGAGTATGGAAGTCGTCCTCGTCGGGCAGTTGGGCCACGTTCAACAACTCCCTCACTTCTTCCACGTCCAACTGCCCGTCAACCAGCCACGAGCCGTCCTCGCGCCGCACGACAGGCGGCGCGGCAATCTCGCTCACCGAGGGGATATCGCCGACGATGGCTTCCATCATGTCAATGATCGTCACCAGCCCGTCTATGCCGCCGAACTCGTCTACCAGCAGCGCGCCCTGAATGCCCGTCTGCTTGAACTTCTCCAAAGCGCGCAGAGCCAGCATCGTCTCCGGCAGGAAAAGCGCCGGTCGGGCCAGCGCCCGCAGGTCTGGCGGGCGGCCCGATGCCATCTCGGCCAGCAGCTCCCGCGCCAGCACGACGCCGATGACGTGGTCAATCGTCCCGTCGCACACGGGAAAGCGCGAGTAGCCCGAACTCAGTACCGTCTCGCGAACGCTGGTCTCGTCGGCGTCCACGTCGAGCCAGACGATCTCAGTGCGCGGCGTCATCAGCGAGCGCAGTTGCCGGTCGCCAAAGCGAAAGATGCCGTCAACCATGTCGCGCTCAGCCGCCTCAATGACCCCGGAGGCCGCGCCCTGCTCCAACAGCATCCGAATCTCCTCCTCGGACACCATCTCATCCTGGCCCTGGCCACGCACGCCCAGCAGTCGCAACGTGCCCGCCGTCGTCAGATTGAGCAGCCGCACGACTGGCCGCGTCAACCGTGACAGGGTGTGCATCGGCCGGGCCAGCGAGGCGGCGACGCGCTCCGGGTTGCGCAGCGCCAACTGCTTGGGAACCAGTTCGCCCAACACGACACTGCCGAAGGTAATGGCGGCCACGACGGCGATGAGGGCGATCCCCTCGGCATAGGGGCCGACGACCGGCAGCGGGGCCAGCAGCCCGGCCAACTCGGCCGTCAGCGTTGCCCCGCCAAACGCGCCGGCCAAAATGCCGATCAGGGTGATGCCGACCTGTACCGTGGAGAGCAGGTTCGACGGCTCGCGCGAAAGCTCGATGGCCGCGCGCGCGCCGGCGTTGCCGCTGTCGGCCAGGATTTGCAGCCGTTCGCGCCGCGAGGAGACGACGGCCAGCTCAGCCATGGCGAAGACGCCGTTGACCAAAAAGAGCAGCAACAGGATGGCGATTTCCAGAAATATGCGTGAATTCATGATTTTTCAACGGGCGCAAGGGTTGGTTGCACCCACTATAGTATAAACCATCTGTGCCCGAAATTGGGAGGAGCGGCCCGGAAGGATTAGAATGGGGGCATGGATTTGTTGGAAAGACTCAACCCCGCTCAGCGCGACGCCGTCAGCGCTCCGCCCGGCCCGCTGCTGGTCGTCGCCGGCCCCGGCAGCGGCAAGACGCGCGTCCTGACCCACCGTATCGCTTACCTTATCCAGGAGATGAACGTCTCTCCCTGGCACATCATGGCCGTGACCTTCACCAACAAGGCCGCGCGCGAGATGGAGCACCGCATCGAAGGGCTACTCGGCGGCCGGCCGCAGGGCCTCAACATGGGCACGTTCCACGCCATCTGCGCCCGCCTGCTGCGCCGCGAGGTGGACAATCTGACCCACTACCAGCGCGACTTCGTCATCTTCGACACCGCCGACCAGCTTCAGGTGGTCAAGGGCGCGCTTGGCGAGTTACGGCTGGATGACAAAAAGTTCCCCCCAGCCAAAATGCTCAATGGCATCAGCACGGCCAAGAACGACCTGATCACTCCCGACACCTACCAGGCTACCAACTACATTGGCGAAGTCACCCGCCGCGTCTACGAGTACTACCAGTTGGCGCTGCAAACCAACAACGCCATGGACTTCGACGATCTGCTGATGCAGGCCGTGCTGCTGTTCGACGAGCGGCCGGATGTGCTGGCCAAGTACCAGCAGCGCTACAGCCACATCCTCGTAGACGAGTTCCAGGACACCAACGCCACCCAGTACCGCCTGCTGCGCCAACTGGCCGGGGAGCGCAACAGCCTCTTCGCCGTCGGCGACAGCGATCAGTCCATCTACAAGTGGCGCGGCGCGGACTACCGCAACGTGCAGAACTTCTACCGCGACTACCCGGCGGCGCGGACGATCATGCTGGAGCAGAACTACCGCTCGACGCAGGTCATCCTCGACGCGGCCATGGGCGTCATCCGCCGCAACAGCGACCACATGCCCAAGAAGCTGTTCACCGAGCGCCACGGCGGGGCCAAGATCATGGTCCGCGAGGCGTACAACGAGAGCGACGAGGCGGCCACCGTCGTCGGCACCATCGAAGACCTGATGCTCCAGGGGCACAACGGCAACGAGTGCGCTGTGATGTACCGCACCAACGCCCAGTCGCGCGCGCTGGAGGAGGCGTTTGTGGCCGCCGGGCTGCCCTATCGCCTCGTCGGGGCGACGCAGTTCTACCAACGGCGCGAGATCAAGGACGTGATCGCCTATCTGCGCGTCGTCCACAATCCGCGCGACGCCGTCAGCCTCGGCCGCGTCCTCAACGTGCCCACGCGCGGCATTGGCCAGACGACGCAGCAGCAGTTCTACCTGTGGGCCGCCGGGCAGGGCCTGCAACCGGCCGAGGCGCTGGTGCGGCTGGCCACCGACGCCGACGCCCAGCACCCGTTCACCGGCCGGGCCTACAACGCCCTCTACACCTTCGGCGGCCAACTGGCCAACTGGATCGCCCTGAGCGAGCGCGCCGCCGTCGGCGATTTGCTCGACGCTATCCTGCGCGACGTGCGCTACCAGGTCTATCTCGACGACGGCACGGACGAGGGCGTCGACCGTTGGGAGAACGTCATGGAGTTGCGTGGCGTAGCCGGCATGGACGCGGAGTTGAGTCTGGCCGACTTCCTGCAACAGGTAGCCCTCGTGGCTGAGACGGACAACCTCGACAACGCCGCCCAGGCCACCACGCTGCTGACCCTCCACGCCGCCAAGGGGCTGGAGTACCCGGTGGTGTTCATCACCGGGCTAGAGGAGGGACTGCTGCCCCACAGCCGTTCGCTGGACAACGAAGACGAACTGGCCGAGGAGCGCCGCCTGTTCTACGTTGGCCTGACGCGGGCCAAGGATCGGCTCTACCTGTCCCACGCCTTTCGCCGCACGACGTGGGGCGACAGTTCGGTGGCGGTGCCGTCGCGCTTCCTCAACGACATCCCGGAGACGCTGCTCGACGGCGGCGGGGCGGGACAGCGGCGGCGACAGAGCATTGACCGGGCCAGCACGTGGAGCGACACGCGGCCGTCCGACGCGCGTCGCCCGTCGGCCGAGCGCCGTCCGGCGGGCCGCGCCCCGGTTGATGATCGCTGGTCTACCCAGGATCGCCGCCCTCCGTCCAACTCGACCGCCGCCTGGAACGACGACCGCCGCCTGCCCACGCCCAACGTAGCCGAGCCACGCCGCGAGCGCGCCACAGCCGCGCGTTACAAGACCGGTCAGAAGGTGCGCCACGCCAAGTTCGGCGACGGCACAGTCATCGAAAGCAAACTGAGCGGCGGTGACGAGGAAGTGACCGTCGCCTTCCCCGGTGTCGGCATCAAACGCCTGATGGCCGGGCTGGCCAACCTGGAGATCATGGGATAGAAGAAGAAGGAACCACAGATTACGCAGATTTCACAGATTATTTCTTCTAATCTGTGAAATCTGCGTAATCTGTGGTTCCTTATCTTAAACGCCTATGCACTACTTAATTGACGGCCACAACTTGATCGCCCGCGTGCCGGGGCTGTCGCTGGCCGACCCCGACGACGAGGTGAAGCTGCTGCAACTGCTGAAGCGCTGGGCGGCGGCTGACGCACGACGCAAGATCACGGTCATCTTCGACAAGGGGCTGCCCGGCGGCGAGGCGAAGCACCTCTCCGGCGGCAATGTGCGGGCCATCTTCGCGCCGGACAACCGCTCAGCCGATAGCCTGATCATCCGCCGCATCGAGGGCATCGAAGACCCGGCGCAGCATACCGTCGTCAGCAGCGACGGGGCGATCCTGCGCGCGGCCCAGCGCCGCCGCGTGCCCACCCAGCGCTCCGAGGCGTTCGCCACGGCGATGGTCAACGAGCGCACCTTCGCCTCCAAGGGGCAGCCCCCGGCCGACGCCCGCGACAACCCCAGCGTCAGCCCCAACGAAGTCAGCGAATGGCTGGCCCTCTTTGGCCCGGAGCCGGAGACAAAACCCCGCCCCGCCCGCAAGCCCACCCCGCCACCCACCGCGGCTCCATCGCCCAAGGACAAGAAGAAGCAAGAGGAAGAGGACGACCTGGCTGAGTGGTTTCGCCTCTTCGGATACAAAGAGTGAAGAAGTCCACAGATTACACAGATTTCACAGATTATTTCTTTAATCTGTGAAATCTGTGTAATCTGTGGACTTCTTCTCTTAGCTCCTGTGCCGGTAGTGAACGTCCGATAGCCCGCGCAGCCGCTCGGCGGCCTGCTCGGCCGTCAGGTCGCGCTGCGCCTCGCCCAACAGCTCATAGCCGACCATGAACTTGCGGATAGTGGCCGAACGGAGCAGCGGCGGCAGGAAGTGAGCGTGGAGTTGCCAATGGCCCGCGTCCGCGTCGTCGAACGGCGCGCCGTGCCAGCCCATCGAGTAGGGGAAGGGGATGTTGAACAGGTTGTCATAGCGCGTCAGCAGTCGCTTGAGGATGGCCGCCAGCGACGCCTGCTCGCCGCCGCTCAGGTCGGTCAGGCGCAGCACAGCGCGGCGCGGCAGCAGCAGCGTCTCGAACGGCCAGATGGCCCAATAGGGCACGACGACCAGCCAGTCCCTGTTTTCGACGACCACCCGCTCGCCCCGCGCCCCTTCCAGCGTCGCGTAGTCGAGCAGCAACGGCCGCCCCTCGCGCGCCAAGTACTCCCGCTGCCGGGCGTCCTCCTTAGCCGGTTCGTTGGGCAGCGTGTCAATGCCCCAAGCCTGCCCGTGCGGGTGCGGGTTGGAGGAGCCCATCATCGCCCCTTTGTTCTCGAAGATCTGCACCCAGCGGTAGCGTTGGCCCAACTCGGCCGTCTGTTCCAGCCACAGCCGCACCACCTGGCCGATGGCCGCCTCGTCCATCTCCGGCAGCGTCAGGTCGTGGCGCGGCGAGAAGCACAGCACCCGCGCCGTGCCGGGCACCGCCTCGGCGCGCAGCAGTTGGGCCGGGCCGGCGGTGGGCGGCGGGGCGGCGGGCACGTCGGGCAGCACGGCGGCAAAGTCGTTGGTGAAGGCGAACGTCGCTGTATAGTCCGGGTTGCGTACGCCGCCGGCCCGCTCGTTGCCGGGGCAGAGGTAGCAGCCGGGGTCATAGGTCGGGCGCTCGTCGGCCGGGCGCTCTTCCACCGCGCCCTGCCACGGCCGCAGCAGCCGGTGGGGCGAGACTTGCACCCATTCGCCGGTCAGCGGGTTGAGGCGGCGGTGGGGGTGGCGGGTAGGATCAAAGATCGTCATGGCACGGCAATCTTAACAGGAAGTGGAGGCGCGACAACCGTGTGTTCTTGGCGGTCTAAAGTAGCACAGGTTCTTATCCTGTGTCCCCTTCGGCAGCACAGGATAAGAATCCTGTGCCACGGTTGGACGCTATATGAACAGTGTTTGGTCTGTAAATGGAACGGTGACGGTCGCTATCATGGCGATCAGATTGAAACACCCTTTGTTTGGCGCAGGAGGTATACCGTGAGTGACCATTCCATCGTTTTGAGCAAGAAGTCGGGCATGAGCGAGAGCGCTGCGCGCCGGGTGATGCGCGCCGATGCCGTCTTCAACTTGCTGGCCGGGCTGCTGTTGCAACTGAATCTGACCGGTGTGCTGACCGTGCTGGGCTGGCCCGCACCCGCCCCGCAAACGCGCGTCTATGCCCTGGTGCTCGGCTCAGCGCTCATTGGGCTGTCGCTGACTGTGTGGGTCGCTTCGCGGCGGCCGTCGCGCGCCCGCGAGGCGCTGATCATCAGCATGATCACCCATCTGCTGGCCGGGCTGTCCATCCTCTACGAGATCTTCATCGTCGGCATCCCCCTACCGTCGCCGTGGTTGTTGCCCGCGGCCGTCGGCGTGCAGGTGCTCTTTGTGTTGGGCCAGGCCTATTACCTGCTAACCGCGCGCCCGGTGAATGCCTATAGCTAAGCAGAAGAAAAGCAACCACAGATTACACAGATTAGAAGAAATAATCTGTGAAATCTGCGTAATCTGTGGTTTCGTCTCTTATGCTTCGAGGTTGCCAATCTCGCGCAACCAGAGCCGGCCGGTTAGCTCCTCGATACCGGAGCGCAGGTGGCGACGGTAGGTGCTGAAGGGCAAGTCGAGCACTTCGGCCGCCTGCTCCTGTGTCGCCGCCGGCTGCAAATAGGTATGGTGGAGGGCGCGGTAGAACTTGACCAGCTTGGGCGACGCCTGTAACCCTTCGGCCGTCTCGCGCAACAGCTTGCGCAGCGCGGCCACGCGGGCGGCCGTCGCCGCCTCGCCGGCTGTCTGCCCCAGCACCAGCCGCGAGCGCAGCAGCGGGTTGGCCGCCAGCGCAGCCGTGTCGGTGAAGTCGCGCAGCGCGTCGCGGACGGCGGTGGCGAAGCCGGCGTCGCTAAGAACGATGAGTGGCTCGGCCGCCGGGCGCGTCGCCGGCACGCCCATGTTCAACTCGCGCTCGGCCATCAGCTCCAGCCAGGCCGACGGTGGCGTCGTGCGCCAGTCGTGGCCATAGATGCCATAGCGCCGGCCGCCGACGGTGAAGTCGGCTTCGTGATAGCGCGCCATGTCGGCATACTCAAAGGCCGGCCGCCAGAACTCCGGGTCGGCCAGGACGACGAAGGACATGGCCAGTCCCGGGGTCACCAGGTAGTGCTGCATCATGTTGAGCACCAGACGTGTGTGCTCCGGCGACACGTTCTGGTACGTCTCGCGGGCCATCCAGAAGCGAAAGTACGACGCCGTCTCGCCGCCGCGCAACGGGTTGCGGGTCAGCACCGGCCAGACGGCGCGGATGGCCGGGTCGGTCTCCTGGTCGGCGGGCGTCGTCGCCTCCAGCCGCACACAGTTGAGGAAGCCGACCGGCTGGCCGCCCGCCTCGCGCAGCACGCGGAAGCCCTCCGGCTGGCGGGCCAGCCAGTGGGCGGCCAGCGCCGCCGAATCCGCCCCCTCGTGCCGGGCGACCATCTCGGCCACCTCCTCCACGTCGTCGGGACGCAGGCCATCGGTGAAGACCGTGCCCGACTCCTGCCATAGGAAGAAGGGGCGCACCGAGGGGTTGTCGCGGTGGAGGTAGATGTAGTCGGCCAGCAGGCGGCGCTGGTCAGGCCCAGCGCCGTGGGATACACGCTGCATGTAGTAGGCGCGGGCGCGGGCGTGGAGTTCGGCATAGCCGTCCGGGTCGCGCCACTTCAGGTCGGCGCACAGCGCCTCGCGGGCCAGATCGTGCGGGAAGATGCCGCGCCGGTCGGCCTCGATGAACGACAGGCCGCGCAGCCAGCCGAACAGCTCGTGGGCGTCGTCCTGGCGCAACATCGTCGCCAGCAGCGACTCGGTCGTCAGGCGCACCAGGGCGCAGGCCTCCAGCGCGGCGCGGTGCGCCGGGCTGGGAACCTGTTGCACGAACTCCTCCAGCAGCGTTTTGATGATGTCGGGCGCGGCTTCGGGCTGGAACTCCGCCTCCGGGTTCTGGTCGAAGAAGTCGGCCACCAGCGACAGGGCCAGGGCGTGGCCGTGGGTGAAGTCGAGGACGCGATCAATCTGCCCCTCAGGGACGCCGCGACCTTGCAGGAAGGCGCGACCGTCGGACGGGTTGAGGTTACGCAGGGGCAGGATGCGCATCATCGTCTGCCAGCCGGCATCGGTGCGCCACGGCGCGGCCGGCGGCTGGCGGCCGGCCAACACAGCCAGGACGTTGCCGGACAGGGAGGGCAGGAACTGCTCGCGCAGCCAGCCGTCAATGGGGGTCAGTACCTCGTAGGTGTCAACCAACAACAGCAGCCGTTCGCGCCGGTCGGCCAGAGCGGCCATCAGGTTGGCGTCGGGCGGCAGGTTGAGCGCCTGGCCCAGAGCGGCCAGGAAGAAGTCGGGCGAGGCTTCGATGTGACGGCCATCGAGGCGTACGCTGGGCACGCCCACCTCGGCGGCGATGTAGCCGAACTCGCGCAGTAGACTCGTCTTGCCAATGCCGCCGGGGCCGAAGACGTAGAGGACGGAGAAGGGGAGTTCCGGCTCTCCCAGGGCGGCCCGCAGCCGCTCACGCTCGCCGCCGCGGCCGACGAATTGCCGCCGCCGCGCCTGTTCCAACCGCTGTTGCAGCGAAAAACCGGCCATCGCCTCTTCCTCGGCGCCCCCTCGCTGTAGCCGTCTGAGAGAGAATTGTCGCCATCTGCGCCGAAATGTCAATGCCTGGGGAATTGGCGCGCTGCTGACACGGATGAAGAAACCACAGATTACGCAGATTCCACAGATTCAGGAAAGAAAATCTGTGGAATCTGCGCAATCTGTGGTTCCCGCTTCTTACTCCCCCTATAAACTGAGCAGTGATTGGACACCAGATGGTCTGTCGGTCGTCCCGGCGGTTCAGTATCCTATGCGCTATATCCATCTTCATCGAGCGCGACCCGCCAGCAACCGGCGGGTCGCGCCAGGAGTAGTCCGTGACAATTTCCGCGCCTCTGCCCGGTTCGCCCGCCGCGCCGCCCGGCCCGCGCCGCATCCGTCTGGGGGGCATTACTGCCCTGGCCCAGAGCGCGTGGATGGGCTTCCCACTGGCGGCCGACGTGCTGGAGCCGATTCGCACCGCGCCGGCGGCGCTGCGTCGCTGGACACAGGTCATCCGCCCCCGCCGTCCCAGCGGCGGCCTGCGTGGCCTGTTCAACCGCGAGTTCGGCATCGCCGAAGCCAGTTTCATCCTCATGGCCTCCTTCTTCACCTCGGCCGCGCTAGGGGCGGTGCGCCAGGTGCTGTTCAACGCCCAGTTCGGCGTCAGCGCCGAGGCCAACGCCTACTACGCCGCCTTCCGCCTGCCAGACACGCTGTTCAGCCTGGTGGCTGGCGGCGCGCTGTCCAGCGCCATGATCCCCGTGCTGCTGAGCGCGCGGCAGAAGGAGGGCGAGGCGGCCGCCTGGCGGCTGGTCGGCCTGGTGCTGACGGCGCTGCTGGCCTTCATGGCCGCAATCATCGTTGTCGTCGGCCTGTTTACGCCCTTCTTCGTCCAGAACCTGTTGGCCCCCGGCTTCGACGCGGCCACCAGCCGCCTGACCGTCACCCTGACGCGCATTATGCTGGCCCAGCCGCTGGTGCTGGCCGTGGGCAGCGTGGCCACGGCCGTGCTCAACAGCCGCAACCGCTTTCTGCCCACAGCCCTCTCTGTGGTCAGCCACAACGTGGCCCTCATCGCCGGCATCATCGCCAGCGGCCTCATCCCCGGCCTGGGCATCCTCGGCCCGACGCTGGGCGTCATCGGCGGGGCGCTGCTGCAAGTGCTCATCCTGTCGCCCGGCCTGCGCCAGCGTGGCGGGCGCATCTCGCTAGCCTTCGACCCGCGCGACACCCGGCTGCGCGAAGTCGTCCGCCTGCTCATCCCCAACGGCCTGTCGGTCGGCGTCAACTACTCCGGCTTTATCGTGGATACCTCCTTCGCCACTCGCGCCCCACAGGCCGCCGGGCTGGCCGCGCTCTACAACGCGTTCCTGCTGGTCGGCCTGCCCATCGCCCTGCTGGGCCAGGCGGTTGGCCAGGCGGCCTTCCCCCGCCTGACCGCCCACGCCGAAGCAGGCGACTGGCGGCAACTGCGCCGGACGCAGGCGACGGCGCTGGCTGCGGCCGTGGCCCTGGCGCTGGTCGCGGTGGCCGGGCTGCTGCTGCTAGGGCGGCTGGTCATCCGCGTCCTGTTCGAGCGCGGCGCGTTCGACGCCGCCGCCGGCGACCTGACCTACCGCGTGCTGGTCGTCTACGCCGTCGCCCTGCCGGCCTACATCGCCACCGAGGTCATCACCCGCGGCCTCATCGCCCTGCGCGACACGCGCACGCCGCTGCTGACCAACTCCGGCCAGCTCATCGGCCGCATCGTCCTCATCGCCGTCCTGCTGCGTCCGCTGGGCGTCGTGGCCATCCCGGTCGCCTTCGCCCTGACGAGCACGCTGGAGACGTTGACCCTGGGCGCGGTGCTGTGGCGCAAGCTGGCCCGGCCCGGCCAGGACGCGCCGCCCACCATTCTGCCCAACGAGGTGACATCATGATCCGCCCCATCCGTTTTGACCCTGACCGCGTGGCCCGGCTGGAAACCGAGTCGTGGCGAGCCTACTACGACCGCCGCTGGCTGAGCATGGCCCGCGTGCTGGTGGCCGCCCACCGCGAGCAGTTCAACCTCTCGCCCGCGGGCGCGCTGCTGGCGACGATCAGCGCCAGCCGGGCGGCCATCGCCTTCGCCCCGTTGGAGGGCAGCGACGTAGACGCGGCGCGACGCCATCTGGTGGCCTACTACCGCCGCGTGCGGGCTGCGCTGGGCACGGCCGCCGACGCGGCGACGCTGGCCGCGCGCGAACTCGACTACTGGGTCGTCCACCGCCGGCTGGCCATCGCCCGCAAGGCCAACCCGCCGGCAGCAGCGCAGACGCCAGAGGAGACGTTGCGCGACATCGAGCCGATGACCAACGCCTTCGCCCGCCTCCACGCGGCGCTGTTCGACAGCACGCCGGAGATGATGCGCCCCTCGGCCGAGCAGCGCGCCCTGGCCGCCGTGGCCGTTGACCGCATCAGCGGCGGCTACTCGACCGACGTCACCGCCGACTGGACGCTGGTGGAGAGCCACTTGCAACACACCTACCGGGCCATCCTGGCCATCACCGCCAGCCGCCCGGCCGCGCAACTGGAGGTCGCCACGTGAACGAGCAAATCCTCGCCCAACCATTCGACATGAGCCACTCCTGCGACGTGGAACTGGAGGCGGCCGAGACCTACGTCCGCGCCGCGCAGCGCCGGCTGAAGCACAACCGCGCCGCCGGACTGGCCGCGCTGGACGACATCTTCCGCTGCGGCCGCGCGCCCCAGCCCGCGCCAGACGGCCGTCATCGCGGCGAACTGGTGGCCCTCGACGTGGCGCCGGGGCTAACTGGGCTACTGGGCGGACTGACCGACCGCTGGCTGCCGTGGCAAGGCAAGGTGTTCGACGCCGCCAACGACCGCGGCGACAACATCTTCACCCGCGACGCCTACGCGCCGGCCCGCGTCCTGTGGCCCTTCCACCGCCGCTACCGCGACGACGGCCCGGCCACCTATCGCGCCTTCGACTTCCAGACAAGCGTCGGCCCGTCGCGGCAGGACGCCGGGCTGAAGGTGCTGCGGCTGGATTACAACCTGCCGGCCAATCCGCGGCTATTCGTCACCATTCGGCGCGTGCTCGACGAACTGGTGCAGGTGGCCGACGGCTACTACCTGGGCAAGGCGTACGTGCATTGGTATTGGGGGGCGTGGGCGATGGTAGCTTACTTTGCGTTGCGACCGGTGGACAGTGGACAGTAGATCAGTGAGGCAGTCTGGACAGATCCCGCATCTGGATGGCCATTGACTAATCTGTGTAATCTGTGAAATCTGTGGATTCTACCTATGGCTGAGTATACGTTTGTTGATCACTGGTTCGTCGTCGCGCCTATCGAGACGGTGTACCGCACCGTGGCCGATCCACGCACCTATCCTCAGTGGTGGAAGGATTACGACCGGATCACCATCCTGAAGGACGCGCCCTTCCCCCACGTGGGCGGGCAGGCGGAGTTTCTGATCCGTTCGCCGTTCGGCTACCGGCTGCGCATCGTCGTCGAGACGGTCGCCGCCGAGCCGCCGTACGTCATTGACACCCGCTCCACCGGCCAGTTGCAGGGCACGGGCCTCTGGGAGTTCCGCCAGGAGGGGGATGCCACCCACGTGACCTTCACCTGGACCGTCCGCTCCGACCATCCCGTGCTCAACCGGCTGGAACGGGTGGCCAAGCCGCTCTTCGCCCTGAGCCACGCCATCGTCTCCGGCCGCGGCCGGCGCGGCCTGAAGCGCCTGCTTGAGACCGCGCCGGCCCCTGACAATCCATCCGCGATAGGTGAACCGCTGTGACAGACTTCGGCAATGCTCGAAAACGGCGCCAGTCACTCTTCAATAATCCGTATAGTCCGTGTAATCCGTGGATGCTTTTACAGGAGAGAAACATGAACCAGTCGTATGCTCGTTTCGGTGGTCTAAGCGCCATGATCGTCGGCGCGCTATCCGTGTTGTACGCGATCTTCTTCCTGGTCATCACGCCGCGAGCCGAAGCGATAGGCGCGCTAGGGAGTTGGATCATCCTGGCCGTCAGCGGCATCTTCAGCAGCGCGGCCTTCGTGGCCCTCTACCTGCGGTTGCGGCCGTCGTCGGAGGGGTTCGCGCTGTGGGGGCTGGTACTGGGGCTGTTCAGCAGCTTCGCCACGCTGGCCCACGGCGCGTGGCAGGCGCTGACGCTGACCACGTTGAACTCGGCCGGGCAGTCGCAGCGCGCGGCCATCGAGCTGGTGCGCATGGTTCCGTCGCCGGTCGACCCGGCCGGTGTGGCCACGTTCGGCGTCATCGGCCTGGCCTCGCTGGTGACCGGTCTGATCATCATCGCCGGTGGGCGGCTGCCGCGGGCATTGGGCACTTTGGCCGTCGTCAACGCCGTCCTGCTGGTCACGCTCTACTTCGCCACCGCCGCCGGGGCGCAAACGCTCATCCTCATCTCCGGCGG
>CXWK01000096.1_pt1 | contig 18127 bp, 12 predicted proteins | sample 590851 | NCBI WGS metagenome assembly CXWK01 (sample SAMEA3498364, study PRJEB10139) | wastewater metagenome | biome: wastewater treatment plant; material: activated sludge | place: Denmark | collected 2014-08-01 | reverse complement strand
AAAATGCAACGCTGGCCGGTGCCGCACGAGTGAAACTCGGCTTGACTCTCGCTGAAGATGCCGCGCTGCCCGGAAGACTTCCCGGGGTTTGCCAGCGCCTAGCAGATAGACTACCGGTCGATCGCTGTTGCATCAATGAGCAACGAATGGTGTGAATAGTTGATCGCGTGGCCAGCGTGAAGCTGAGAGCTTCGAGTAACGACAAGGGTGATGGAGCCCGGCATGCAGGTCTAACGCGGTGCCACTCCCTAATATCAACACCCGATCAATACACCTGATCCGGCTGGAGAGCTGCTGTGTCGCTGCGTACTTTCATGGCACCCGGACCGAAGCAATATTGAGCTGGTTGTCGGTGTCTCTGGCGCTTGGCGGCGTGGGGTCGTGCCCACCGTTCCGACTGTGATGATGCGAACACCCCCTACTCTGAACCGGGCATCGGGTCAGCAAAGCGAACTTGACCGCTACTGCATCCGGGTGATTCTGGCCGTTTTTGCGGCTCTTGCCCTCGCTGCGGCCTTACTTGTTTCTGCGCCGGCTGTGAAGCAAAGCACGGTCGGGCTTTCGCGTAACAGCGAGGCGTTCGCCTTCGTCGGGCTGACCCTGATCGACGCCCTTATCGGGGGGACGTTTCGCGACCGAGCAACCATCGCCTGGTTCGTTGTGCTCGGCGCGGCGTTACTCGCGACCGAGACATCCGCGTTCGGTCTGCCAGGCAACATCGTCACCTTGCGCGAACCGATCTTGGCTGCGCTGCTGATGGGCGTGTTCATGCGGGGGAGCGTGCGGGTTCGTTATGTCTTGATCGGGGCGGCAGCGGTCGTGCTCGTCGGGGAGCTCGTCGGGCCAGAACAGGAACCCGGTTCTTTTATCGTCGGGCATGCGGAGGTCTTCGGGTCGCTGATCGTCGGCGTGGTGCTCTTCCGTCGGCTGATGTCGTGGCCAGATCTCAAACCGTGGGGTTCGGTGGCGTCGTGGATCGCCGTCGCCGCCATCCTGGTCGCCGTGCCTGCGGTATGTCTGCTGTTCAACCGCAACGGAGTCGATTCCCTCGCCGCTCAAGGCGCCTTCGAAACGGGTCTCGTCTGGCTTCAACGCAATATGGAGTCGTACGTCGCAGGGATGATCCTGCTGGTGTTGATCGTCTCGGTGCGCCACGTTCCCGACTTGTGGGGGCGGCGTCCAGGAAGCTAGATCGGTCACGCACAGCGAGGTCGGGGCGACGGTTGCCCTTTTAATTGGCTAGCGAACGGTGTCCGCTTCGGGCACAGTGGGGTCGGTGAGGGGACGTTACGACTTTGGTCGCGCCAGATACCTGCCCCGGTTCTGTGGGGGCGGCGCAAGATGACCGCTTCGCCAGGGGTGGAAGGCCGGACGGATCCAGCGGAAGGCGCCGAGGCGCTCGAAGTTTCAGGCGACGGCGGACCTGCAACGCGCCAGAGGGCCTGGGTCGGTGGGGTGCTGATCTGGGTTGTCGTGATGGTCGCGCAGCTGGTGCTCGTCTACGTTCCGGAGCCCGCCGGGATCGCCGACAACGGTGACAGCACCCGGACGCTCTGTTCGATCCGTTTTTACATGGCGCAACCGCCTGACGACTTTGAGCGCCTGAATGATTGGGTGATCCCTGATGCCTATGAGGTGGACGGAAAGACCTGTACCTATGACCTGCCGACGTCCTGGTGGCACCGAGTCTTCGGCGTCGTCGACACGTTGACCGGCGCTTCTGAGACGACTCCGTTGAAGATTGGAAATGTGGCGCTGGTCAACATGGTGTTGGTCGCGACCGCCATGGCGGCCATTGGGACGGTGATCGCGGCAACGAGGTCCGCTCGGTTGTGGCTTGTCTTTGGGCTTGCGTTGATCGTGCTGGACGTCGCTTTTCTGGCCTATGCGCGGTCTTGGTACACCGAACCCGCAGGTTTCGTCTCGATGCTGGCCGCGGTGGCCGCCGTGATGGCCCTAGCGAAGCCGTCGACGAAAGTTCCGTGGGCAGCTGTTGCGTTGACGCTGCTGGCCACCGTTGGTTTGACCCTTGCCAAGGTGCAAGGGGTCCTGCTCGCACTGCCTGTGGTGGCCGCTGCCGCAGTAGCGCTGTTGCCGTTTGCGAAAAGAGTCGCGGGACTGCTTGCCATCGGAGCGATAGTTGGCGCGTACACCGGTTCTGCGGTGGTCGTCTGGTCGGATCAACCGGAATGGATGCAGAACGTCAATCGCTACCACTCGGTGCTTGCTGGCGTTGCCGTGCACGCGGACTATTCGACTCAGGCGCTCAAAGATCTGGGGATGAATCCCGGGCTCGCCAGATACACCGGGAAGGGCTGGTGGGATCCCAAGTCCGGTCGGGAAGATCCCGCCTTTTGGGAAGACTATGACCAGACGTCGTTGGCGAACGTCGGGCGCTACTACGTCACCCACCCCAAGGTCGGGGCGAAAGCAATTGGCGCGGGGATCTCGGCGTCGTTCGAGATGCGCCCCGATTATCTGGGGAGCTACGACGTCGGCTCTGCACACGAACCGCGCGCACAGGCGTGTCGTTGGTGCGGGTTCTCATCGGTGGCAAACGACCTGCGTCCCGTGTCGGCAGCGGTAATCGGTGCAATGCACGTTATGGCGGTGCTCGGTCTGGTCCGCGCGCTGCGAACCAAACGCGAATCCCGGTCGGTGCCGGTGCTCCAGTTGGCCGTTGTCGGAGTTGTGTCGATCGCCTGGTATGACCTGTCGGTGATCCCGGCCGTGGTGGGGGACGGGACCTATGAACTGGTCAAACACACAATCTTTGGGTCGTACGCGATGGGGATCTGCCTGTGGGCGCTCATCGGCCAGCTGATGCTCCGCAGACGGCTCAGGCGCCGCGCTGCCTTTGACTTGGAGCGGCCGGCGGGTTGAGCGACTCTTGCGCCGCAAGGTCGCCGCGGGCGCGTCGACTAGCGGGCGACCATTCTGCGGGTGGACTGACTCCGGGATGTTTGGCGCCTGCGAACCGCAGCACGATTCGACCGGGCACCGCAGCGAGGATCGAGGCCCAGGAAGGCAGCTGTACCCCAGAGGCATTGCCAGGCATCCCCGTCGCAAGCCTGGACAGGTTGCCCGCCCAATTCGAACGCTCAGTGGCAAGGGCCCGTCGTCGTTCCAACATGACTTGCCGATTTCTCCAGATCCAACGCCATGCTGCTCGTTTCGAAGATCCCAACCCTGTGGCGTGCATCCAGATTGACACTGCGATCTCCACGCAAACCAGCAGCGGTGCTGCCGCGACCAGGTGGCGGGTCGAGAAGAGCGTGGCGATCAGCCAGTGACGGTTTCGCTCGGCCAGCATCCACTTGGTGGGATGGCGGTTCGGTTCGTAGTGGTGGACCCCCTGGGCTCTGCCGACACAGACGACGCGTCCACCGCTCAGCCAGGTTCGGAGGCTCAACTCGGCGTCTTCGTAGTAGGCAAACATCGGCTCGCAGAATCCGCCCAACTGGCGGAACCAATCGGTGCGGACCGCCATCAGTGCGCCGCTCGCTGCGGTGACTTCGGTGACTGCGCCTGGGTCGGTAGAACCTTCTCGCCCTGCCCAACTGAATCCGAGGTAGTGGACAGGGTTGCCAGCCGAGTTGATCTCGTTGCCTGGGCCGGGCTCTGTCAGGACACCACACGCGACATCTGCCACACCCTGGTCGAGCGCGCTACTCAAGGCGGCGAGGGCCCCCGGCGACACGAAGAGGTCTGGATTGACGAACGCAATGTTCCGTCCGACCGCGCCGGCGGTACCAACGTTGCATCCGCCGGCGAAACCCCTGTTGATCGGGGGCCCGATCACTCGAACCTTGGAGGTGTTGAGCTGTTCGAGCTGACGGCGATCGACGCCGTTGTCGACGACGATGATCTCAAGGGAGATTCCTCTACTGAGCGAGACGCGGTCGATCACCGAGGCGAGATGCGGTGAGTCGCCGAAGCCGACGATGATCACCGAGAGGTCGATGTCACTCACTGAGTTGTTCGATCCCCGCGATCTGCTGTGGAGGAACGGATGGATGGGCGGCGGAAAGGGACGGCCGATCTGCTGCCATCCCCCCGTCGTTCTCTACGCCGCGAACTGGAGGTGCCGATCGCTCGGCTTCGAGGAGGGCCACGGCCTCGGCAATGCTGCGCAGCTTGTCATTGGTCTCGCTGAGCCGCAGGCCTAAATGCAGCGCCAGCATCAATGCGAATAACAGTCCGACGGTCAGGACCAAGACCGGTCCGTACTGAATACCGAGCGTGGTCGCGAGCTGGTCGATCTGATGACGAAAGATGGTGAGGCCGACCAGGATGAAACCGAACGTGATCCACTGCAGTGCGTAGTACTCGTTCAGTCGCCGCCCGCGTAGCAGCACGAAGATTGTGACCAGCAAAAACGAGCAGGTCACGACTAGGAAAATCTCCAAGCGTCCCATCAGCACCCCTGCCGCTGTCTTGAAGTGACTCTTCAAATGGTATTGGATGAGGACCAGCATTTGCGGTTCAGTTGCGGGCTGGCGCAACGGCCGACTGGTTCGGGTCGACGATCCCGCCGTCGGTTCTGCAGGTGAAGCGCGCCGCACTCCTACCATAAATCCACTATTGGCGTATCTCCGAATGCGCGATGCTCGGTCATGATCGGGCGGCGTTTCCTGAACAACAGGTGCCGCCTGAAGCGACCATGGCTGCTGTAGAGCTCCCCCATCTTCGCCCCACGTGACGTGTTTCAACAAGACGAGGTTGTACGGGGTGAAATCACGGCTTTTGGCCTTGTCAGGGTCGGCGCACGCCAACCCGGAGACGGCGACGCCTGACAGCGGTGCAATCGGCAGACTGCGGGGAGCCCAGGCCGGGCTTGCCGCTTTTGCGGCCGCGCTGGTCGCCGCGTGTTGGAACCTGTGGGCGACTCGCGCGGAGCTGACCTCGGTGGTGCGACCGAACGACACGTCGGTCCACAAGGCCATGGTCGAATGGGCCCGTGATCGCATAGCTGAAGGATCATCGCCAACGGACGGATGGTTCCCGGACCTGGCGATGGGTCTGCCGCAATTCCACCACTATCAGAGCTTGCCGCATCTCATCTCTGCCTATCTGGCGACCTGGTTGGGGACCGACCGGATCGTCGAGATCAGCAACTGGCTGCTGTGGGGGACCTGGCCGATCGCCGTGTACTTGGGCGCTCGGTTGCTGGGTCTCGACCGCCTGTCCTCGGCCGCCGCGGCAGTGCTGAGCCCGCTCGTGGCAAACGTTGACTTTTATGGCTTCGAGATGGGGAGTTACCTCTGGCGAGGTAACGGGTTGTGGTCGCAGGTTTGGGCGATGTGGTTGATGCCGATCGCGCTCGGTGCGAGCGTTCGGTTTCTCAACACCGGGCGCAGCGCGTTGCTTGCGACGGGCGCGGTGGCTTCGGTCGCCGCCCTGCACTTCTTGACCGGCTATCTGACCGTCTTTGCGCTGGTGATGATCAGCCTTTTCTCGGGCGGGCCGATCGTTCCCAAAGTCCGCCGGCTCGCTGTTCTCGGCATTTCGACGGTTGCCGCAAACCTGTGGATCCTTCTGCCGCTGTATCAGGACAGGGCTTTTTCCGGGTGGAGCGAATTCAATGTGGGGAGCGTGTACCTGGACTCGTTGGGGGCGCGCGAAGTCCTCACACGGCTCTGGCATGGCGACGTGTTCGACGCTCATCGATTCCCGACGATCACGCTTTTGGCGGCGCTGGGCTTCGTCGTGGCGCTGGCGCGGCGGCGTCAATCGACGGGCGCGGTGCGGGCGATGCCGTTCGCGTTCCTCGCCGCCGTCCTGTTTTATTTCGGTCGTCCCACCTGGGGCTCGTTGATTGATCTCGTCCCGGGCGTGTCTGAGATCGTTCTGCACCGGATCCTCGGGCTGGTGCACCTTCTCGGACTGTTCTTGGCGGGGATTGGTGCCAGCTACCTGCTTCGCCACATCGCCTATTTCGTCGAACGACGCTTCAGCTCACGGATCTCCTCAGAACAAGAACCCGATGAACGGGCGACCGGACGGCGATGGTCGGTTGGAATCGCGGTTGGGATGCTTGTCAGCGTTGGCGTCTCGATCCTGGCGATACGGCCCGCGATGCGAGAGCGCGCCGCGTTTGCGGATCTCAATGGCACGTGGATCGGCGAGCAGGCAGACGCGGAGGCGCTCGACCTTTTGTCGCTGCGTCGCCTTGAATCGACGGTGCTGCTGAACGGAGACGGGCGGATCTGGGCTGGCAGTTCGGGGTCGGGCGTTTTTGGCGGGACGTTCGCGATCGGCCAGGTTCCGATCTTCATGTACATGCTCAACGACGGCATCGATCAGATCGGCTTCTACTTGCGCACGGTCTCAATTAATGGCGACCCCGAAGCCATGTTCGATCCCGGGAATCCAGGCCACTTCGACCTGTTCAACATCCGCTACGCCATCCTGCCGACCGACATGGCAGCGCCCCGCGCCGACGCACGGCTCGTGCAGACCGAAGGGCGCTTCCAGCTCTGGGAGATTCCGACACTCGGGTATTTCTCGGGTGGGTCGATCGCAGGGCCGCCGATCAGGTCGGCACGAGACCAAATGGCGACGTCGATGCGCCCGTATCTGGCGACGAATCCGCTCGATACAGGACGGATCACGCCCGTCGATTTCGAGGGAGCCGACCAAAAGCTCCCATCCGCGACTCCTGCCAACGGCGCGCGCCCGGTGTTTGCACTGATCAATCAGCGCTCAGATTTGGAACGCGGACGGATTTCCGGCTTGGTTTCTGCATCCGAGCCGGGATACGGCTTGTTGCGCGTGAGCTATCACCCACGTTGGCGGCTGCTACTCGACGGGGAGCCCGTCGAGTACTTCATGGCAGCGCCCGCGGTGATGGGGTTCAGGGTACCGGCGGGTGACCACGAGGTGATCTTTGAGTATGAGCCGATTCCCAACCGCCTCCCGATGATCGTGATGGGAATTGCGGTGGCCGTCGGACTGCTCGTGCTCAACCAACGCTGGGAGCGCAAGCTGAAAGGCGTCGGCTGACATGTTGCTCGTCAACCCTGAGTCTCAACTGCAGGTCGAACCCGTGCGTGGGGTGCAATGAGGATATTTGAGCAGGTATACGGTTGGAAACAGCACAGCGTTAGCTTAAATCAAGATTCCATCAAGCTTCAACAGCATTATCCCTGGATAACGCACAAGTAGACCGGTGGGGAGCCGTCGATCGACCGATCTCTCGTTGCGCATTTGTATCTACCGGTGCGACTATTTCGGGACCTTCTCTCCCACCAGTGAGGCTCCACACTCATCCCCACCTGTCGAAGGAAATTCAGGGGCATTCACGGACTTTCCAGGGGGGAGAGACCAGTGTCTTGGGACGCTTTGGTTTCTGGATCCACTTCGGTGGATGGGTTTTTTTCGTGGCGAACACTGCGCGTTTTGAGCGCAGCAACCTTCGCCGTCATCGTTTCGGCGGCCACTCTTGCGGTGGCTCCGTTCTCGGTCGTTGAGGCTGGCGCCGCAGCGGAATCAGGGATTCCGGCCAACACGGCCGTCAACCCCTCGGGGCCTGCGGCGAACAACACGGCATCGCTGACGACAACCGTTCCCGATGGGATCTGTCGAGCCGCTCTGGAAGCACGAGGTGGTGCAGGTGAAGACGTTGGCGGCAGCGGCACCGGAGGCAATGGCGCTACCGTGAGCGCGACCTACCGCGTGACGCCAGGACAAGTCATTCAAGTCACGCGCTTTGCTGGCGGCGAAAGGCAGACTCACGACAACGCTGGCGGCGCTGGCGGTGACGCCATTCGAATCAGCCTTGCTGGTGTGGTCAAAGTGTTTGCCGGCGGCGGTGGTGGCGAAGGCAACAACACCGACGACCTCGGGTCTGGAGTCGGCGGCGAAGGCGGCAACGCCGGTTTGCCGACGGGCGCTGGCGTGTTCGCTGGAATCGGCGGTGTCCACGGAGACGGAACGGGACCGTCGAGCTGGGATGCGAAGAACGCTTCCGCAAGCGGCTACGGGGGCGCCGGTGATGGAGGATTCAACTCGGCCGGTGCTGGCGGCATCGCCGAAGAAGGAGGCGCCCAGAACGGCGCTGCCGGATCTGGTTCGTTTGGCGGTAGAGGCGGCGAGGGCGACGAGGACACCTTTGTCGCCGGCAGCGGCGGTTCGGGCGGATCTGGCGGTTCTGGCTATTTCGGTGGTGGTGGAGGCGGTGCTTCCGATGACGATTTGGAGCCGACGGACTACACCGCTGGCGGTGGTGGCGGCGGATCGTCGTACGTCGATTCCGCCGGTCTCGTCACCGGGTCCATCAAGGAAGTCGCGTCGACGGTCAACTACGGAACCGGTGTCAGCAGTAGCGCAAACGGTGGATCGCTGAACACCAACGTCGGCGCGACGATGACCTGGATCCCGTGCGCATACGACCTTGGCATCCAAAAGGTGGCGAACCGTTCGACTGTTCGGCCGGGCGGCACGATTGCGTGGACGATCCGGGTGACCAACAACGGTCCCGACAACATGTCCACCAACACGGCGGCGGTCGGTGGGTCGATTCCCTCAGACCGTGACACGTCGGTCGTCACCGACGTTCTGCCGGTGGGAGCAACATTTGGCACCCTCCCGTCCAACTGCAAGGCCGGGGGCGGGTCTGCTCAAGTCACCTGCTACGACATTCCGGCACCCACCAGCGCTCAGAACCCGAACGGGTCTGCGACGAACTACGTCGACGTGCCTGTCAATCTGACGGTGCCAACCAACCCGCTTGGTGGAACCTGCTACACGAACTCAGCCTCGATCGATGCCCAGCGTCCGTCGGCTCCGCACGGCGGCGATGCGCTGCCGAACGACGCCACGGCCGGGTCGGTATGTGTTGTTGCCGACACGGGGTTGACCAAGACGGCCAGCTCCCCGACGGTTCAGCGCGGAGGCGGGACAGTGACCTGGACGGTCACGCTCACTGCCGTCGACTCGATCATTGCCGGGTCGATCCCGACGATCGTCGACCCTGGTCTACAGAACATGCCCTCAGGTTTCACAGTGTCTTCGGTCTCGGTTGGCGGCACGGGAGTCGGCTCGGCGGGGTGTAGCGAGGTGCCTGCCGGTTCCAAGGTGGTTCAATGCACCGGGTCGCTGGCGGCCGGTCAAACGATCACGACGACCTACACAATGACGGTTCCGTGTTCAGCCGCGCCGGGAGCCGTCCTGTACAACTCGGCATCAGCGCAGGACGCGATTCTCGGGGGCGCAGAGTCACCCGATGAGGCGGGCGCCGCAGTCGTGGTCACCGACAATCCCGCTTGTCCGCCTATCGCTCCAACAGGAGCCACCGGTGCCACTGGTTCGACCGGAGTCACAGGTGCCACTGGTTCGACCGGCGCCACGGGCTTGACGGGTGTAACCGGTGCTACCGGGGCTACGGGTGCCACGGGTTTGACGGGTGTAACCGGTGCTACGGGTTCGACGGGTGAGACCGGTGCCACGGGTTCGACCGGTGAAACCGGAGCCACTGGTTCTACCGGTGAAACCGGGTCTACCGGCGAGACGGGTTCGACGGGTTCAACCGGGGTTACAGGTTCTACCGGGGCTACGGGTGCCACGGGTTTGACTGGCGCGACGGGAGCTACGGGTTCAACGGGTGAGACCGGCGCCACGGGTTCGACGGGTGAGACCGGTGCCACGGGTTCGACTGGCGCGACGGGAGCTACGGGTTCGACGGGTGAGACCGGATCAACCGGTGAGACGGGTGCAACAGGTTCGACAGGTGAGACCGGGTCTACGGGAGCGACCGGAGCGACCGGCTCTACCGGAGCGACCGGCTCTACCGGAGGGACTGGGTCCACTGGTGCGACCGGTTTGACTGGCGCGACGGGAGCTACGGGTTCGACGGGTGAGACCGGATCAACCGGTGAGACGGGTGCGACAGGTCCGACAGGTGAGACCGGGTCTACCGGTTCGACAGGTGAGACTGGAGCGACCGGATCAACTGGTTCTACCGGTGGAACGGGTTCAACCGGTGAGACGGGTTCTACGGGTGAGACCGGGTCGACGGGTTCTACGGGTGCGACCGGTTCGACTGGTTTGACTGGTGCTACCGGCTTGACTGGAGCTACCGGTGAGACCGGGGCTACCGGCTCGACTGGTTCTACCGGTGAGACGGGGGCTACGGGTGCCACGGGTTTGACTGGTGCTACTGGTTTGACTGGTGTCACTGGTTCGACGGGTGAGACGGGATCAACTGGTTCCACTGGTTCGACCGGGTCTACTGGTTCGACCGGTTCGACTGGTTCCACCGGTTCGACGGGTGAGACGGGTTCAACAGGGTCGACGGGTTCAACAGGGTCGACGGGTGAGACGGGAGCTACCGGATCGACTGGTTTGACTGGGGCTACCGGTTTGACGGGTGTGACCGGCTCCACCGGTTCGACCGGTGAGACGGGGTCCACTGGTTCTACAGGTGAGACCGGGTCTACCGGAGCGACTGGTTCAACGGGAGCGACGGGCTCTACCGGTGAGACGGGTTCGACGGGGGCTACGGGTGCCACGGGTTTGACTGGTGCTACTGGTTTGACTGGTGCCACGGGTTCGACGGGTGAGACGGGATCAACTGGTTCCACTGGTTCGACCGGGTCTACTGGTTCGACCGGTTCGACTGGTTCCACCGGTTCGACGGGTGAGACGGGTTCAACAGGGTCGACGGGTTCAACAGGGTCGACGGGTGAGACGGGAGCTACCGGATCGACTGGTTTGACTGGGGCTACCGGTTTGGCGGGTGTGACCGGCTCCACCGGTTCGACCGGTGAGACGGGGTCCACTGGTTCTACAGGTGAGACCGGGTCTACCGGAGCGACTGGTTCAACGGGAGCGACGGGCTCTACCGGTGAGACGGGTTCTACGGGAGCTACCGGCGCCACCGGTTTGACTGGGGCTACTGGCTTGACGGGTGCGACCGGCTCAACTGGTTCCACCGGTGAGACGGGGTCCACTGGTTCTCCCGGTGAGACCGGGTCTACCGGAGCAACTGGTTCGACTGGTTCTACAGGGGCTACCGGCGCCACCGGTTTGACTGGGGCTACTGGCTTGACGGGCGCGACCGGCTCAACTGGTTCTACAGGTGAGACCGGGTCTACGGGAGCGACTGGTTCGACGGGTGAGACGGGGTCCACTGGTTCTACAGGTGAGACCGGGTCTACCGGAGCGACTGGTTCGACGGGTGAGACGGGGTCTACTGGTTCTACAGGTGAGACCGGGTCTACCGGAGCGACTGGTTCAACGGGAGCGACGGGCTCTACCGGTGAGACGGGTTCTACGGGAGCTACCGGCGCCACCGGTTTGACTGGGGCTACTGGCTTGACGGGTGCGACCGGCTCAACTGGTTCGACCGGTGAGACCGGGTCTACGGGAGCGACTGGTTCGACCGGGTCCACTGGTTCTACAGGTGAGACCGGGTCTACCGGAGCAACTGGTTCGACTGGTTCTACAGGGGCTACCGGCGCCACCGGTTTGACTGGGGCTACTGGCTTGACGGGTGCGACCGGCTCAACTGGTTCCACAGGCTCGACCGGTGAGACCGGGTCTACGGGAGCGACTGGTTCGACGGGTGAGACGGGTTCAACAGGTGCGACCGGTGAGACGGGCTCCACTGGTTCCACCGGTGAGACCGGGTCTACGGGAGCGACTGGTTCGACAGGTTCGACTGGTTCGACAGGGGCTACTGGTGCCACGGGTTTGACTGGGGCTACCGGTTTGACGGGTGTGACCGGGTCCACTGGTTCCACGGGTTCGACCGGTGCGACTGGGTCTACCGGCTCGACTGGGTCCACTGGTTCCACCGGTGAGACTGGGCCTACCGGCTCTACTGGTTCGACCGGCGAGACGGGTCCGACCGGAGTGACCGGGCCCACGGGCGCAACTGGCGAGACTGGGGTCACAGGTTTGACTGGCGTTACCGGGCCGACCGGGGTGACTGGTGAGACTGGTGTCACGGGTTCGACTGGCGTTACTGGCTCTACAGGGTCGACCGGTGCCACGGGTTCTACCGGGCAAACAGGTTCGACCGGGTCGACGGGTGAAACCGGGGCAACCGGGGTGACAGGGCCGACCGGAACCAGCGGGGTCACTGGCGCCACCGGACCTACAGGCATCACCGGCACTTCTGGGGCGACCGGCGGCACTGGTGTAACGGGCAGCACTGGGGCAACGGGCGCCACTGGGGTAACCGGCGAGACCGGCGCAACGGGGGAGACGGGTGCGACCGGAGAAACCGGGCTAGTCGGATCCCGAGGGACACTCGGCTGCGGTTTCTACGCCAATTCGAATGTCGTTCTCCCCGGGGACTTCGTCGGTATAGGTGCGGGCGGCTACCAGCCGGGTACAACGATCGTGATCGAGATCAACCCGGTGTTGGACGTTGGAACGGTCGGCAGCGACGGTACGTACACCACGATCGTCCAGATTCCGTCCGATCTTGCCCCCGGCTCCTACACGCTGCAGGCGACTGGAACGGGTCTCGACGGTGGCGCACGAGTGCTTACGTGCCCGACAGTCGTGGTCCCTGACGCCACAACAACGACAACGTCGGCGCCGGCCACCACTGGCGGTTCGACCACCGGCGGGACCACCACTGGCGGGACCACCACGGGTGGAACCACAGTGGGAGGCACGACGGGCGGAACCACGACCGGGGGCACGTCCACGGGCGGAACCACAGTGGGAACCACGACGGGCGGAACCACGACAGGCGGGACCACGACCGGCGGCACGACCACGGGCGGCACCACTCCAGCCGGGACCGCGACGGGCGGGACCACAACCGGTGGCACCCCAATTGGCGGGACTACAGGAGGATCCGGAGTCGGCGACTACTTCGATAACTCGGGCATTGGAGACCCCAGCGTCGATTCCGATGGAGACGGCATTCCCGACTACGTCGAAGTGCGGCTCGGTACGAATCCCAACGACCGAAACTCGGTCCCGGCACTGTTGACCGACGCAGATGGAGATGGGTTTACCGACATCGTCGAGGCAGCATGGGGATCCAACCCGAACGACCCCAACTCGGTGCCGAACGACCAGCGGGACTCCGACGGTGACGGTATGAGCGACCTGAGAGAGATCTCCACCGGACGGAACTGGCTGCGCTCCGATCTCACCTCCGCAACGGTCGCAGGTAAGACACTTCAGCGCAGTCTGTCGACGGCAAACCCAGCACCGCCGGCTCCTCCGGGCCGCGCCCGAGGAGTTGCCTTCACAGGAGCAGATGTGGTCCCGATGTCGGTGTTTGCATTGGGTCTGGCCCTACTCGGAACGGCGTTCGTGTTGATTTCACGTCGCCGTTCGCAAGACTCGGAATGAGGAACAACCCCAAGTGAACGAACCTGTATGGCAGCTTCGCCGCGGTGGAGATGCCAGCGGCCGCCGGGCTCAAAGGTTGACCGGCGCCAGAAGACTCTTCGCCTGCACCGCTGTGATCGCATTGACCTTCGCAGCATGCGGCGGGGATGACTCCCTCGACGCAGAAGACGCTGTTCAGCAAGGGATCGCCGACATCCAGGCAGGCGATCCCGACGCTGCGGTCGAAGTGCTCGAAAAGGCGATCGACGAAGACTCTTCGAGCGCGCTCGGGTACTACAACCTTGGAGTCGCTGAGTCGATGCGCGGAAACGAAGCAAAGTCAGAAGAGGCCTTTCGCTCCGCCCTCGCGATCGATCCCGACATGACAGAGGCGCTCTACAACGTCGGTGTCATGTCGATGTCGAGCGGGAAGTCGGAAGAGGCGCGCTCGATGTTCCTTCGAGTCATCGAGATCGACCCTAGTTTCGCGGCTGCGTACCAGAACCTCGGTGCGATCGCGTTTGCCGACGGCGACACCGCAGACGCGCAGGAATACTTCTACAAGGCGGCGGAACTGAACCCTGAGGTGCTGGGCGCAATCCCTCAAGAGCTGACCACGACGGTGCCGCCGCCCGCACCGGACACCACGACTACCGGCGCTGAGTCTGGCGAGGGCAACCCAACATCTGACGGCACCACGGATGCCAACTCCACAGACGAAACGCCCGCCGATCTCACCACTACCTCCACCGGTTCGTAGGGAGACACCGATGTCGGCTGCCGCGGCGGTAGCGGAACCTCAGATCGCTGCTCTGGTCCCCGCGTACAACGAGGAACAGACCATTGGCAACGTCGTGACGAGCGCGTTCAGCTATGGGCTTTCCCCGGTCGTCGTCGTCGACGACGGGTCATCTGACCAAACCCGCAAGAACGCCCTCACAGCTGGTGCCACGGTGCTTTCGAGCCCGGTGAACCTCGGGGTCGGTGGCGCGCTCCGCATCGGGTTTCGCTACTTGGCTCGCGCGGAAGTTCCGGGAGCTATCCAAATGGATGGCGATGGACAGCACCTGGGTTCATCGATCCCAGCGATGCGTCAAGCGTTGTCGTCAGGGGCGGATCTGGTCATAGGAAGTCGTTTCGCGTCTTCGGCAGGCCTGGAAATCGGGACCGTGCGTCGGGGCGCACAGCGTCTCCTTGCGAGCATGCTTTCAAAGAGCATGGGTGTGCCGCTCCACGACGTCACCAGCGGATACCGCGCGTTTTCCCAGCGGACGATCAACCTGTTCGGTGCCCATTATCCGGCAGAGTTTCTGTCCGACACCGTCGAAGCCCTATTGCTTGCACGCGACGCGGGGCTGACCGTCGTGGAGCAGCAAGTCGAGATGTGTGAGCGGGTCGCTGGCGTGGCGTCGCAGTCCTCGATCATGTTGCCGTTTGTCTATGCCCGGCTCATGTTGGTGCTCGGTCTTCACCGATTTCGCCCGATCGAACACGGGTCATAGATGCCCACGGTGGCCGACCCGAACGTCTTTCCCGCTGCCGGGGCGAACAGCGGTCGACGAGTCTGCCTGCCGGCGGACTCCAGACCTGGCTTGCTGCGATCCGCTGGCCGTCGGGCTCTTCACGTCCTCGCGTCAACCCTGATCGTCGCTTCCATGTGGGGCTTCGTGCCTCCACCAGCAGGCGCTGCCGGGCCAACCCCCTACTGTTTGCAGGCCAAGACGATGCAAGTGCTGACGACATGCGAGACCGTCGACGCGTCGGTTAACGCAAAGGTGCTGCCTGAAGGTATTGAACTGACGGTTGTCAACGAGTCACAGGTTGAATGGCAAGGGCGTCCAGTCGCCGCGGAGACAACCGACTTGACGGTCGACGAAGCAGATGTCGTCGCCGTCAACGAGGATGTGCCAGCCGCCTATGCCGAACTCGTCAGCCGGGAAGATGTCGCCGTGTCCCGGTGCGTGTTCCCCTCCACCGTGGAAGCACTCGAACCGGGTGCGTCAATCTCCTGCGTGCTCCCGGGGACCCCAACATCGAACGAGATCGTCGTGTGGCTAACCGGCTTCATCGGCGGAATTCCCGTGGCGAGCGAAGCGGCCGGTCTGGGCACCGAGCCGACGCCGCTGGGGGTGATTCCCGTTGCCACACCCCGGTCGATTCGCCTCGATGTGGCGGGGGCAAGTGGACAGAGCGCCCAGGCCGAGGTGATCGACCCGCGAACGGTCGAAGCGTCACCGGTCGGCATCGAACAGAAGAAGCAGTCGGCGCTTGAACCTGCCCTAGTTGCTGGTGGGGTTGCGGCGGCGGGGCTTGGCGGAGTTGTTCTGTGGCAGCGTCGCCGCAAATCCGCCGCCGCTCAGGTCAGCGGCGGGTGACGCCACCGTTTGCGGTGCGCACCTGACGGTTGCACTCGCCAGAACGTCAGCCGTGGCGGGATGCGCGGGCAACCTCCGGTGGGGAGACGAAACCGGTCGTTCCTCAGGCTGTCAATCTGCTTCGCGGTCACTCTGGTGGTGATCGAGCGACTCTGTTCGGTCGCGGTTCGTTTTTTGGGCGAGATCGTTCGTTCGGTTTCTGAGGTTGAGCCAGTCGACGATGCGGTCGTAGATATTTCGGTCATTGAGCAAGTGAAAGTGGGTGCTGTTGGGGAGCAGCATCATGTCGTCCTCGGCCAGTGTCGGTACCCCAGCGGTTGGGTCGTGCGCGGCGGCGCTCACCGGCAGGACCAGCAGGTCGCCGATCGTCTTAGCTGCAAGAGACCGATCGGTCTGTCCCAAGAAGGCGACGACCACATGGTGCCGCCCCTCGTGGGTCATACCTGGTAGATGCGGTTGCCCCGCGGCGGTGTCCGCGAGCGCCCCGGCGTCGTTCGTTGCTGCCCCCACCGTCCCCGGCGACGTGGAGCGAGACGACATCGAACGGCAAGTGCTGTGACCGGGTCGCTCTACGACGTCGCCGTGCCGAAGGTCGGCGATGCCGTCTGACGTGTGTGTTGCTAGGTCTGAGAATGGCGCCAACACAGGAACGATCTCCAAGAACTTCCCAGCCTTGTGCGCAAAGCGAGCGACTGGCGATCCGGTGTGCGGCGTGCCGAGGTACACAGCGTGACCAAACCGGGTGAGCCACCGCGCTCTCCCGTTGTGGGCGGCGGCGAGCGTCGCTCGGGTCACCAGTCCCCCCATCGAATGCCCGATCAGGTCGATGCGCTCGACAGGAACCGGCCAACTGGCGACGATGTCGTCCAGCGTGCTCGAGATGTCCGCACCGTTCGATGCGATACGGCGGCCGGTGTTGTATCTGAAGTAGATCGGCGTACAGCCGTGGTCTGACTCAAGGAGGTCGCCGTAAGTGACGGCATCGTTGTTCAGGTGCACCTCCGGCGAACCATCAGGAGGAATCTCGTCGAGAGCGTCGCCCTGTGAACCGGCCGGTGGCCAAGGCCCGGGAACAGCCGCGCCGTTTGTGAGACGTTCCGGTCCTGACGTCTCGCGAGCGGTGAGTGCGTTCTGGTTGCGACCGGCGAGGGTCCATTTCCACGATTGTTCAGTCTCAGAGAGTCCGTGGAGGAACACGACCAGGTGGCCGCTGGCGTAAGGAAAAGCAGTCCGGAGGCCTGATGAGGTGATCGCGGCCCGCTGGCCGTCACGCCAAACCTGGGGCTCATGCGACAGGGCAGATCGGCGCCGGTCCAGTCGGTCGCCCGCAAAGCCGTTCAGCGCGCCGATCAGAAAAGCGCCATTGGCTGTGGCGCTCCATGGCTCCCAGTGGCGCTGTTTGGCCACCTGGTGCAACGCCTCGCCGCCCAACTTGCCGCCAGCGCGAAGTCCGACGCTAACCGAGGTGTAGGCAGTCGCTGCGATCGCCGTGTGCAGCACGTTGGTGGCGCCTTGTGCTGGGCCCATCCAGGCTGTCGAATGACCCAAGATTGCTTTGTGGACGCGGTGGATCCGTCCTGTGAGCGCTGCCGCGGCCTCACCGGCAGCAGCGATCAACGCACCCGATTCGTGGCCCCTGGGTTCCTGAGACATGACGCGACCCTACATGGCCTGGCGTCGGGGAACGCGTGGAGATCGACGCCATCGTGATGTGCGGCTTTGCCCCGTTGGCGTGCCCGGCAGGTAGATGGCCTGCTCGGGCGCCGCCTGTAGGTCCGGGCAGGCGTTAAGCGCCCATCCACGCCAAGGCCAACATCGTCAACGTGGCAGCGCCGATCCAGCCCAGCACGATCCCTGCTAGGGCTAGCCCGTCGCCTCCCTCTGCGCCGTTGCTGGCAAAGATCTGTCTGCGAGCGGCGTAGCCCAGCAACAAAGCCAGGATCGATCCAATCCACCAGAGCCACAGGATGCCGAGCACGAGCGACGCGACGGCCAACCCGTTCGTGGGGACCGGTGCCGGATACGAGAATTGCCCGTAAGGGGGAGGCTGCTGGCTGTAGTCCGGTGGGTAGCTGGCAGGTGCCGCGGGACCTTGTGCCGGTCCGCCCCCGAAGGGGGTTTGCGTCGCTGGGGTGTCTTGATCGTCAGAGGAGTCGCCGTCGATCGAGTCAGTTGAAGAAGCCGCGAGTCGTAACCTGTCAATTAAGCTCATGCATTAACAATACACATAATGTATCGAGCTGCAAGTGTTAGATGTCGCGATGCGACCGCCCGCTCAAGGTGTTCGGTACTCAGGTGCCGCTCGCACCGATGGCGACAACCATGAACACGAGCATCAAGGCCAAGACCCCGACGCCGATCCAGCCCAAGACGATTCCGGCCGTCGCCATCCCCCCGCCTTGCTGCATGCCACCGCTTTCGGCGATCTGTTTCCGGGCCATGTAGCCGAAGAC
>CXWK01004592.1_pt1 | contig 18135 bp, 12 predicted proteins | sample 590851 | NCBI WGS metagenome assembly CXWK01 (sample SAMEA3498364, study PRJEB10139) | wastewater metagenome | biome: wastewater treatment plant; material: activated sludge | place: Denmark | collected 2014-08-01 | reverse complement strand
CTCAAACATCAGCGGCGGCCGACTACCCTGGCGACGATCCGCGACCGCACGGCGCCCCTGCCCGACGACGCGCTGATCGCCACCGCATTTCTACTGTGCAAGTATGGGCTGGTAAAACCTGAGATCGGTTAAGCGATTGCCGCTTACTGACAGTGCGAACCCGACGTATCGGAATGTGAAATGTGAACGGAGGGCGCAATGTTACGCGATTCGGAATACCCGCTGGCGCTCGCGGCTCTGACCGAGCGGCTCAACTTCCATCACTCCGGCCCCATTACGACGGGCGGCTTCCAGACTTTTAACGTCGATCTGTCGGAGTGGAGCCTCAGCCTGACGCACGCCACGCCGTGCATCTGGGTGAAGGAAATGGACCTGTTGGCCCACCCGCCGGCGCAACTGATGCTCAGCCTGCGCGACGTGGCCCGCGAGCGCGAGTGGCACAATGCTATCATCCTGTTGTTCGTAGATGGCGCGGCCGATGCCCTGCGCCCCCACGTACCGCCAACCACGCCCAAGTTCGTGTTCATCGAGCGCGAGGAGCAGCGGCTCATCGCGCAAGCCGACTCCCCCTCGCGGCTCATGCTCGACATCCTGATGCGACAGGTTCCGCGGGCGCAACTCGCGCCCTACGAATCGAGCCGGCCGGTTTTTGGCAGCCGCTTCTTCGGGCGGGACACGGAGATCAACCGCATCAAGAACCACCCTGACCGCAGCTACGTCGTGACGGGCCTGCGACGAGTCGGCAAAACCTCGCTTCTGAAGGAAGTCATGCGGCGGATGGACGAGGCTGACCCGGTTGATGGCAAACAAACGCGGCGCTTCTACCTGAATTGCGCCGTCATTGATTCCGAGGAGGAGTTCTACCGGGCGCTGGCCGGGGGTTTAGACCCGCTGCACCAGAAGGAGCTGATGCGCGAGGTCGGCAAGGCGACTCGCTATCGCAAATTGATGTTTGATCGCTTCTACTCCTTGCATGGGGGCACGATCACGATTTTTCTCGATGAAATTGACCGGCTGCTGACGCGCGCCGGTGACCAATCAACCTTGATGGATGTCATGCGTTCGGCGTCTTCGGATGAGACAGCCGCCGGCCATCCCAAGGTGCGCTTCATCCTGTCCGGTTTTCGTCTGGCCATGCATACCAGCAATAGTCGCGATTCGGCCTGGGACTTTGCCGAGGCGATCCAACTAGGGCCACTGATGCGCAATGACGTGACCAGGATGATCGTTGGCCCTTTAGGTGGGTTGCGGATCACTATCGAGAATCAGGCCGGCGTCGTTCGCCGCATCCATCGGGAAACGGCCGGCCTGCCGCACAACATCCAGCTGTACTGCCGGGCGCTGCTGGAACTGCTCGATAGCGAACAACGCGATATCTTGACCGAAGATGACCTCAAGTACGTCTATGAGAGCGAGACGTTTCAAGACTATATTCTAGAGAGTTTCAGGCAAGAGATGAGGCCGGAGGAAAAGGCGATCGTCTATGCCTTGATTGCTGAGCCTGGCGATCTGACCAGCCAGCAGCTCTACACCCAGCGCATTATGGACGACTACCTCAAGAAGCGCGGCCTGTCGTTGAAAGGGGATGTCCTGGACAACTGCTGTCGCAATCTGACGTCAGCCGGGGTGTTTAATCGGGTCGGCACCAATTACGAATTCGCCGTGCCCATCTTCCAGCAAATCCTACGCGAGACGCGCGATGTCGAACTATTGCTGGAAAAGAGCATAGGCGAAGTAGACATCAATGCGATGATCGTATGAACGCTCCAGCCAGTTCGTCTACGCAACTGCTCGATCGGTCGGTTCCGGCGTTCACATTCGACCCCGACAACCCGGCCATCATGGCGCTCTGGCGGCACGTTTCGGCCGGCTACTGCTGTCAGGTGCTTGGCCCACGCGGCCATCTGAAAAGCCGACTCATTCAAGTTGCCGGCACTCTCCTGACGGAACTGGGCACCCACTACGTCGTCTATCTCGATCTGGCCCAGGTAGAGAGCGACGACCGTTTCTTCGCCAACCTCGAAGCGCGCACACGGGCCGCCCTGCCGCCGTTACCTGGTCAGCTCGTCGAAGAGTGCCAGAGCGCTACCGATCTCCAGTTTGCCCTCGCGCAGATGGCCGCAGCCAATGATCGCAATCTATTGCTCATCATTGACCATCTTGAGTTCGCGCCGCCCAATCTGGTTGCCTTACTGCTCAGTGCTGTGCGTGCCGCCCATACCGCCAGCATGGACGACTTCTATGGCAGCCCCCTTCAGGCTGTTGTCTGTGGCTCGCTGCTGCTGAGCCAGGTTGCCCTACAGGACGCCGACCGCTTCGAGAGTATCTCCCAGACCGTGATGGTGCCGGACTTGAGCCGTGCCGAGAGCAGGCGCTTGCTGGTCGGCTATCTGACCGACATGCATCTGACGATTGTCAACGAGGCCGTTGACGTGCTTCTCGACTGGGTGGACGGTGACGCCCTGCTGATCACCGAGACTGCCCATATCCTCAGTCAACTGGCCACCAGTAGTGGGCGAATGGTGATTGATCGCCATGATGCCTCCTTGGCGATTCAGGAGATGCACCGGGCCGTGGGCGCTCAGATTCCCCTCATTGATGAGACGGTGCGCCACATCGCCAACGATGTGCGGCTGTTAACGGTGGTGTGTCACCTGTTGGAACACGCCCAGCCGCCGGCCGATAGCGTGGACAGTCAGGAAATGCGGACACTGTTGGAGTTATCTGGGGTCATTGCCAGAAGCAATAACACCTACCGCATCAAGAGCACGGCCTGGGAGTATTTGCTGCGCGACCGGTTGGGCACGGGCTATGTGGGTAGACTCTTTGCCCGCGCCGGAAACTGGAGCCAGGCCATTAACTACCTGGGGCAGGCACAGGTCGATCCGGCCGAAGAAAAGCAGGATTACCGGCCGGAGCTGTTTGCGGCGATCATCAACGCGATCCATGACAGCCGCGATGAACGCCACGCCTTTGCCTCTCTCGCTGACGGGCTACAGGCGGCCTACCCGGAGCGCGACTTGCTCGTTTATATGCTCGAGCCCGAGGAGCGGGCCTTCAAGCTGGTGACTTCGCTGGCGGCCAAACACCCTTACGTAGAGGCCAGGATCAGCCTGGGCGACAGCACCCGCCCGGAAGTCCTGGCCTGTTCGGGCACGGAGTACTCCATCTCGCTCGTCGAAGGCGAGACACGCCTGCTCTTCCCTCTCCAGTTGAAAGGCGCCCGCGGCGATCCGCTGGGGTTGGTTTCGGCCGATGAAGGTAGCCGGCCAAATGAGGGCTATCAACCGTGGGACGAAGGAGTCAGGCCAGACGCCGGGCATCAACTGTGGGAGGAGAGAGAGGTTCTGCTCGGCTTTCTGCGCAACGCCTTGCGCGCCCTCAACTCAAAGCAGCGCTTCCATGAACTCTTGAATAGTGCCAGCCAGCGCGCCGAGCTTTGGCGAGTCCTCGATAAGATCAAAACCCTCTTACATGATCCCGACCTGTCTGAGGACACGGTCTGGCGGGTCATGTTGGAAGGTGTGACCCACGGCCGTGGACTAGGCTTCAACCGGGCTATCCTCTTTACGCCAGACACCGAGGGGCGCCTCGTTATCCGCCATGCCGTCGGCTATGCCGACCGAGCGCCGGCCGAGGAGTACTGGCGACGGCATCCCTATACCGAGGAACCAACTGAGGTGTGGCTGGCCAATCTGGTCGAGAGGCACCGCCGGTCGCCGCCGCAGCCGGGGGAGCTGGAGCGTTCGCTGCGCGGGCTGGTGGTTGAGCTTGATGAATCTGACAGCCTGCTGGCCCAATGTTTCCGTGGTAAAGAGCCGGTCCACGTCCATAGCCACGCCGGCTCGGGCGCGGGAAGCGTCGCCATGCCCACGGCCATCAGACACGCCGTCCAGCCAGCGGACGAGTTTGTCTTCGTGCCGTTGCCGGGCGCGCGCGCACCGTTGGGCGCGCTCTATGCCGACAACAAGTTCTCCGGTCAGCGTATCCCCGGCGAGCAGTACCGCATGCTACATAACTTTGTGGCTCAGATCGCCCTGGTTGTGGAAGGCGCGCGGGCATTGGCCTATGAACGCGAGCTTCGTCATCTAGAACAGGTGCAGCGCGAGCAAATTGATCGTGACCTCCAGGACCTCCAGGAGTTACAGCGCGCGCTCCAGTTCAATCTGGGTCAGACCGGCGATGAACGGCTTGATGACGTGGTGCGGGCTGAACTAAGCAAAGTCTGCCAGACGGCGTTAGGGGCACGGGCCTGGCTCATTCGCGTTGCCCCACGCGACCGCTGGCAGATCATGGCTTATGGTGGAGCCGGCAGCTATAGCGGCTGGCAGGCGGACGAAGCGCCGCCCGAGCTGGGCCGCTCGGAAGCCAAAGCGATGTTGCCCCACACCGTGCCCTTTGCGGATAGCGTTTCCGTGGGGCTGAGTGCTTATCTGCAAACGGGGAGTGAGAAGTTGTTCGTCGCCCCGGTAGAGGTTAACGGCAACCATCAGGCTACGCTGTACGTTGAATCGTCGCCCGGTTCAACGCTCGCCAACCAGGAAAAGGTCGTAGAGCGCGCCGCCTACCGGCTTGGCGTTGTCATGGGCCAGGTGCAGAATGTGCAGGTCTTGCAGCGGCTGGTGGCCATGTCGCTCCGTCTGACGCGCGAGGAGCCGCTCTATGACACACTGAACACGATTGTTCGCGAAGCTATGGAGTTCCTCGGCGGTGTGAGCACGGTGACGCTCTATGCCATTGATGAGCGGGACGACATCGTGCTGGCGGCGTGCGAAGGCGTGCGCTACCCCGATCAGATGAAGAGTCGCCCACCGTATAACAGTTCGGTCGTGGAGAGTATTGTCAAGGATGGCAAAGAGTTCTTTGTTACAGACGTGGACCAGAAGCGGCCGTTCCGGCGTTCGACATTTGTCGAACGCGAGGGCATCCGTTCTGTCGCTGCTCTGCCGCTCAACGCCAGCGGACGGCAGTTAGGCGGCATCTTCTTCAGCTACCGCCGTCCCCATCTGTTCTCAGACGCCGAGAGAAGCGCCTTGTCGCTCTTCGCTCAACTGGCGACAGCCGAGCTTTTGACCGACCGGCTCGATCGTGAATTGAAAAAGATGACCGAGCTGGAACAATACATTGTTCAAGGAACGCTAGGCAACGAGTTCATCCACCGTCTGAATGGGACGATTGCCGGCATGTTAGATCACGTTGATGAGATCGGCGATCTCGTCGGCGCGAACACGGGGATTCGTGAACTGTTGGATCTGTTGCGCATGAAGGTGGATGGGCTGGAGAGATTGAGCGCGGATATTCGCCAACGCTTAAATGAGGTGATGCGCGAGGCAAAACGTGAGCCACGCGAATTAGGGCCTCTCATGGAGCAGGTGGTTGAGCAATTGAAGCGGGAAGCGCCGAGAAATGTCGCCATGACCTTTCATACCGAGTTGCCGGCATTCAGCTACCCCATTGATTCGCTCTTCTTCGAAATGCTTTTGGAGCACCTGATTCGTAATGCCTGGGATGCGATTCCTGACGACCGCGCCGGTCATGTGGAAGTGACGCTGGAACAGGGCGATAACGGCATCCGGATCGCCGTTCGCGATAATGGCCTTGGCATCCCCGCGGCCAATCGAAGGAGCGTATTTGACCCGTCCTTCAGCACCAGGCAGCCGCGCGAGGAACGGGGTAAGGGGCTTACGATTAGTCAGTGGATTGCCAAGCTGCATGGCGGTCAGTTAAAGCTGGGAAGTAGTGATAGCCAAGGCACTACTTTTTACTTCGAGCTACCGGAAACACCCGAGTAGCCTGGCTTTTTACAAGCGATGGCCTATCTGGCCTGGGCGGCCTGAACAAGTGGGAAATAGGCTGCTCAGTGGAGGAGTTCGATGAACCATCGGCGACAGGTGTTGCTCGTTGAGGACAATGAAGGCAACGAGGGCGAGGTCAAGCGCTGGCTGAGAAATGAGTACCAGGTCGAAGTGGCGCGCAGCCTTGCCGAGGCCAAAACACGTTTGCTGAACAGCCACTATCACGTCCTGATCGTGGACATCAACCTCGACGAGGACCACGAACGGAATAAAGATGGCTACCGGCTGATGGAGTGGGCCGTGGCCGAGCCTAGTTTGGAAGGCATGCCTTTCATTGTTATCACCGCTTATGACCGCGGAGACCTGGCCATCCAGGGCTTCAATGGCAAGTTGCCAATCGCGGGCTGGGTGATGAAGCTTCCCAGCTACCGAGGCATGCTTCTGGCGACGGTGTCCAGCACGTTCAAAGATTTGGTGCGCATTAATTACGAGCTGACCTATGACGCCGACAGTGAGGAGCGGCTACTGCCGATGGCCGGCCACATTGAGTGGCCCGAAGGCGCAGAAAAACCCAACACGCCGATGCTGGTTGATGAAATCAAGGACTTGATCGGCAAGAGCTTTCGCGATGCGTCGCGTGTTTATCTCCAGGAGTTGACCAAAGGACTATCGGGGGCGGCCGTCATCAAGGTGAAGGCCAAGTGGGACAGCGACTATGGCCCCGCCTGCGTGCTGAAGATCAGCCGGCGCGACAAGGTACAGACGGAGTTTCACAACTACGAGAAGTACGTGGCCCGCCACCTGCCTCCCAATACGGCGGTCAATGCTCAGGTTGTTTATGCCGGCCATTTGGGGGCTATTCAGTACAACTTTGCCGAGGACGCGAATAAGCCCCTCAGCGAGTTCGACGCCTTCTTCGAGCGCGAGCCGGCCGAGCGTATTACCCTGGCGCTGCGCAGCCTCTTCCTCGATACCTGCCGCTACTGGTATGCCACTCCCCAACCCGAATATTGCAATCTGGTTGAGCTTTACTTGGAAGCTTTGAATCTGGATAAAGAGAAGCTGACGTCACGCATCCGGCGTTTCCTGCCGGAGCTTGAGCCAGCCGCGCCGCGCTTGTCCTTACCCGACGAACCGGCCGACGTGCTGAATCCGTTGTTCTGGCTGGGGAGTAACTTCAACCACTGCACCGTCAAGGCTTACCACAGCATCAGCCACGGCGATCTCACTGGCCGCAACGTGTTCGTCAACGAGCAGGGGCATTGCTGGTTGATTGACTTTTTCCGCACGTATCGTAGCCACATGCTGCGTGATTTCGTGATCCTGGAGACCGATATCAAGTATCGCCTGCTGCCGGAACTATTCCAGAAAGCCGGGCGCCCTGAAGCGTACTCCTGGGACGAATACCGGGCCTTGGAGCAGGCGCTGGGCAGTGGCGAGTTGGGCCACGTCAGCACGCTTTCGCCCGAAGTGGGCAAGGCAGCCGCGGCCCTGCTGACGACGCGGGCTTTGGCCGATGAGTTGATGGTCCAACATCATCGGGATGGCGACAACATCCGGCGGCAGGTGCTCATCAGCCGCCTCATCACCCACCTGAACGTCACCCGCCTGCGGCACGTGGCGACGCGCCACAAGCTGTGGGCGCTGGCCACCGCCGGCCACATCTGCGAAGAGCTGGAGCAACTGCCGCCGCCGCGCTAGATGTCCATCGGATTTACCCATGACGGATCATAGCCCGCAGCATCACAGCCAGCCCCCTTCATTTCGCCGCCAAGAGACGCAGCGCCTGCTCAACTGGGTGCGCCACGGCGAATCGGCCCTGGTGGTTGGCGTCAGCGGCGTCGGCAAGTCGAATCTCTTTCGCCATCTGCTCGATCCCGCGGTTCAGGCGGCCGCGTTAGGCCAGGTCGCGGCCGACACCATCATCGCCCGCGTCAATCTCCACTATGCTCCCGACTTCAGCGACCGCGCCGTCTATAGCCTGATCCTCGACGCCCTGGAGGAGCTGGCCGACGCGGGCCACCCGTCGCTGGCGGGCCTGGAGCGGGCGCGTTTGGGCGAGCTCCACGACCGTCTGCTGAATGTTGGTGACGATACGTTGCAGATTCAGCGCGCCGCCCGCCAGGCTCTGAGTCTCGTCCTGGGCGGCCCGCAGCGCCGGCTGGGCTTGCTCTTCGATCAGTTCGATGACCTTTACCGTGACGCGTCGCCGCGCCTGTTCATGAACCTGCGCGGCCTGCGCGAGGCGTTCAAGTACCGGCTGGCCTTTGTCTTCTTCACCCGCGACGTGCTGGACAATCTCGCGCCGCCCGACCCCGCGCGCGACGAGCTGCACGAGCTGGTGGCCACGCAAACGATGGGTCTGGCGGCCGGCGACAGGGCGGCGGCCGCAGAGCTGCTGTCGCGTGTCGCCGCCCGGCGCGGCCTGGCCCCCGGCGATCTGGTGATTGACCGGCTATTTGCCGCCACCGGCGGCCACGCCGGCCTGCTGCGGGCGGCCTACCTGTCATCTGAAAATGACCTCACCGGCTTGCGCCCCCTGGTGCGCGGCAGTGGGCCGGTTGAGGAGTTGGCCGCTGCGCTGCTCAACGCGCCATCGGTCGAGCGCGAGTGCCGGCAGATCTGGCACGGCCTGTCCCTCGATGAACAAAGCTATCTGGCGGCGCTGGTCAACGGCACGCCGCCGGAACCGCCCCCGGCCGCGCCGTTGGCCAATCTGCGACTGAAGGGCCTGGTTGTAGATGCCGGCGCGCCCCACGTCTTCGCCCCCATCCTGGCCGCCTACGTTGCCCGGCAACCGGCGGTGTGGGGCGAGGCGTTCGTCTATGATACGGCGCGGCGCAAGGTGAGAATACAGGGGCAGCTCATTGACCTGACCCGTCTGGAGGCGCGCCTGCTGCATCTGTTGTGGGCCGAGCGAGATCGGCTGGTCACTCGTGACGGACTGATCTCGGCCGGCTGGCCCGATGACACCAAGGACATCTCCCACGATGGCGCGCTCAATGCGCAGATGAGCCGGCTACGAAACAAGCTAGAACCCGATCCTGAAAACCCCCGCTACCTCATCACTGAGCCTGGCGTCGGCTACCGCCTGGCCGTTCCCCGTTCTCCCTCCAGTTAGTTGCCGGCTGTGCCATAGTCGCTGGCAAACCATTGTTATCTCTGTCACCTCACTGTCAGACGATTGTTAGACCGTCGTCAGGCGGCCGGCGCGCGCGCCTGTTATGCTGTGGGCATGGGAAGTTGTTTCAGTCGAGAGGGAATGAGGTGACAGAAATGGATCCGTACTTCGCTTTTCTCCTGCTGTTGATCGGCTATGCGCTGGCCATGACCGTTCTGGTCTTGACCCGGCGCAACACCCCTCCCCCGCAAACCGTCGTCGTCAATCAGGAACCGCCGCCGGGTCAGGGGCTTGGCTGCGGGGCCTTCCTGGTGTTCGTTGGCTTGCTCGGTGCCGCGTTGTTCTTTGGTGCCATGCTTGGCTAGGGTCGGAGTTCCTTAGAGAGTGGTCGCGCCTCGCCCGGGGCGCGGCCACTCCGCCCGTACTGAGGCCGGCAGCGTGTATCTCGTCCGTCTGTCCGGCTACCGACGCTGTGACAAGTTTTGTGGGCGGTGACCTCATGGTCGCCGCCTTTTAATTTGCCAAGCTTCCTTATGCGGGCCTTAACCCAACTTGCCAACCGCCCCCGTTATCAGTACTATTGTCCGTCAGTCTACCATACCATCTGACAAGGTCTGATAAACCCCCATGGAACCCGAACTGATCACCATCATCGAAGGCCCCACCCCCGACTTTATGCCGCATCCTCACGGGTGGGTGCAATCCGTGTATGAGGGTCCAGAAGAGCTTGATGTCGCCCTGTGCCAACTGCGCACGGGCAACGGCCGGGACATCGTCGAGCGCTGCCAACGCGCCTGGGACGAAGGGCGCTCTGTCCGGCTCGACTACCCCGATGATATGCGCCTGCGCCAGCAATTGGACGTCGTCGCCCTGCGCCTGACGAAGGTTGACGAGGGCGATTTGCTGCTGCTGTGGCTGTCGGTGCCAACAGAAATAGGCGAGATGGTTGACGAGGGCGAAGAGTTCGACGACGACTTCGACCCCGACAGCGACGTGCCGTTCTAACAGAAGTAACCACAGATTACGCCGATTCCACAGATTTTAAGACCTCTTAAATCTGTGGAATCTGCGTAATCTGTGGTTCCTTCTTCTTAATGGGAGGGGCGCATGGGTTACGAGACGATCCTGCACGAAGTGGCCGACGGCGTGGCGACGATCACGCTGAACCGGCCGGCCAAGCTCAATGCCTTCAACGATCAGATGATTGCCGAGACGATCGAAGCGCTGCGGGCCGCCGGGCGCGACGAGGCGACGCGCTGCGTCGTTCTCACCGGCGCGGGCCGGGCCTTTTCTTCCGGGCAAGACCTGGCCGCCTTCCAGGAGCGCGGCGACGCCGTCTCTATCGCCGAGCATCTGCGCCACGGCTACCACCGCCTCATCCGCCAGATGGTGACACTGGAGAAACCCATCGTCGGGGCCATCAACGGCATCGCCGCGGGAGCGGGCTGTGGCGTGGCCCTGGCGGCCGACATCCGCATCGCCGCCGCCGACGCCTCCTTCATGCTGGCCTTCAGCCGCATCGGCCTCATCCCCGACAGCGGTGTCAACTGGTTCCTGCCGCGGCTCATCGGCTATGCGCGGGCCTACGAGATGGCCATCACCGCCGACCGCGTGCCCGCCGACCGGGCGCTGGCCTGGGGTATGGTCAATCGCGTCGTGCCGACGGAGCAGTTGCCGGAGATCGCCGCCGCCACCGCCCGCCAACTGGCCGGGGGGCCAACGCTGGCCTTTGGGCTGACCAAGCGGGCCATGAACCGCGCTCTGACCAGTACCCTCGATGAGGCGCTGGCCGCTGAGGCCTACCTGCAAGAGGTCGCCGGCCGCAGCGCCGACAACCACGAGGGCATTGCCGCCTTCCTCGAAAAGCGCCCGCCGCGCTTTGAAGGAAGATAAAGAAGCTCACGCGAAGAACGCCAAGTAAGCAAAGAGCGCAAAGAAGAACCCGTTCTTCTTTGCGCTCTTTGCTTACTTGGCGCGAGCTTCTCTATCGCTCCGCCACGTAGATTTCGTTGCCGGCGACGACGAAGACGCGCAGCGGCGCGTCGGTGACGGCGAAGTCACTGGCCCGGCTCAGCACTTCGTCGCCCGCCTCATCCAGCACGCGATACTGCGTCAGCACCGTGCCGCCCCGGCTCAATTGCAACAGGCGGCTGCTGCCCGGATCGAGGATGAAGATGGAGGCATTCAGGCCGCGGCCGACCAGCTTGACGGCCACCGGCGACACCAACGGCGTCGTCAGCCCGTTTTGCAGCAACGAGTTCTCGTCCCAGGCCACGCGCCCCGAGCGTGTGTCGTAGTAGCGCGCCCGCCCGTCGGCATAGACTACGACCAGGCTGCCATCCTCTGAGTAAAGGTCAAAGTCCACCGCGGCGTCTAACCCTGCCTGGGCGCTGAAGAAGATGGCCGCATCGTCCTCGCGCTGCACGTAGTTCTCGTCGGCATAGTACTTCCAGATCTGCCCCGCGCCACGGTCAAGGATGTACAGCCGGTCGAGGTAGGTGGCCATCGCCGCGGGGTCGAGCCAGGCGCTGCTGTTGCCCAGGCGGATACCGCGAATGTCGCCTAGATTGGGATAGTAGCTGAATAGCACGCCCGTCCGGTCGAGCATGGTCACGCTGTCGCGCGTTTCGGCGGCGCTACCCGGCAACCAGAGGAGATCAAGGATCGGCCCGATCACTTCTGTCCCTACCGACTGGCCGTTAAAAGCTATGATTGAGGGTTCCTCGGTCGTCAACTCCTGGAAGGCGTCGTCCGTGGCGTGCAGCAGAACGCGGTTGCTGCTGCCGTCGAGCACGGCCACACCCCCTTCGTCCGGCCCCAGGGCGATACCGGTCAGATTCACCTCATCGTCGTAGGTGTAGAACAACTCGGCCGTCATGCGCGTGACGCCGTCAATCCGGTCGAGCGCCTCGCGAGCGTCGCCGCGCATCCGGGCCACCTCCACGTCGCCGAGGCGCAACTCTTCGGCCTCGTTTGATAGCAGCAGCACGGCTTCATAGTGCCCGCGCGCCTCGGCCGAACCGCCGGCCGCGCTCTCGGCCAGCAGCATCTCCTGCACCATCTGCTCCTTGATGCCCGCCACCTGCTCATTGCTGCCGCGCTGCAAGTAGACACTGGTGGCGACGGCGGCGACGAAAATGGGCACGACAATGGCGATCATGGCCGGCAGTGCCCAGTTGACCGGCTCCTGCCCCTCTTGCGGCGCGCCGCGCAGCCGCCCCAGTACGTCGGCCAGCCAGCCGGTCAGCCGGGATAGCCCGCGCGCCGAAGACGACGCCACCCGCCGCGCGCCCAGCTCGAACGGGGCTGCGCCGTCGGCCGGGGGCGTCTCCTCAGCCAGCATGGTTGCCGGGTGGGGCCTGGCCGGTCGCGGAACGGACGGCTGCGGTTCCGGCGCGCCGACAGCCGGCGCGGTCACCGGAGGCGGAGCCGCGCCCGCGCCCATCGCCGCCGGGCCGGCCGACGGCTGTGGCCCGCCCGAAGGCTGTGGCGGGCGAACAGAGGGCGGGGCGACGCGCGGCCGCGCTGGGGCAGGCTTCTTGCTGGTTTGGAAAGTGACCGGCAACGTGGAGGGCAACTCGTCGGCAAACTCGACCAGCAGCAGCCGCGCCGTGTCGTTGCCCAGGATGTCGCCCAGCGCCTCCAGCCCGCTCTCGATCTCCGCGTCCACCAGCGCCGGGGCCAGCGTCGCCCCGGACAGATAGGCCAGGCGCGGGTCGGCCAGCAGCATCATGTCGCCGTTCTGCAAGCGGTGGTAGGCGAAGCGGATGTCCAACCCGGCGCTGCGGCCGAGAGGGGTTAGATGGCGTGGCGGAGCTACGGGCAAGCGTTCGACACCGAAGTTGTGGCCGAGGAAGGCCAGCCCCTCGCCCACCTGAAGCGTAAACAACTCGTTGCCATGTAGCACAGCGCAAGACAGCGCGCCCTCGTTGGGCCGGCGCACGCTCAGGTTGTGGCGCAGCAACTGCTCGTTGGTCTCGATGACCGCCCGGCGCAGCGCGGCGGTGACGCTGCCGGGGGCGGCGAAGAAGCGCCGCGCCAGTCCGGTCGCCAGGTCGTCGGCTTGCGCCGCCGTCTCCTCGGCCGGGCCGCTCAGCGCCAGGTGGGCGAAAAGGAAGTCATGTTCGCGGCCGCGGGCGGCCTTGGCCGGCGCGGGCAGGGCGATGACTCCGGGAACGGTCGGGCCTTCCTGGGCGACGCCGTCCACGACGTGCAGGGGGGCGGTGATGGCGAGTAGGTCCACAGGTTTGGTGGGTGCGAGACAACGGCGACTCGATGACGTTAGAGCGTCGCGGCCGCCGTTGTCTGGCCCGTGTCAGGTACTAGGCTTCGTAGGCCACGTAGGGCAGATTGAAGCACTCGGCTACGGCGGCGTAGGTCACTTCGCCGCGATAGATGTTCAGCCCCTTGGCCAGTCCCGGATCGGCGGCCATGGCCCCCTCGGCCCCGCGCCGGGCAATGCGCAGCACGTAGGGCAGGGTGGCGTTGCTGAGGGCCAGGGTGCTGGTGCGCGGCACCGCGCCGGGCATGTTGGCCACGCCGTAATGCACGACGCCATCCACGATGTAGGTCGGGTCGGAGTGGGTCGTGACGTGGATCGTCTCGACGCAACCCCCCTGATCCACGGCCACGTCGGCGATGACGCTCCCCTGGTGCATGGTGCTGACCATTTCGCGGGTGACGAGGCGCGGCGCGCGCGCGCCCTTGATCAGCACGCCGCCGATGACCAGGTCGGCGTTCTGCACCGCCTCGGCGATGTTGTAGGAGTTGGAGGCCACGGTCGTCAGCCGGCCGTGGAGCACGTGCTCCAGGAAGCGCAGCCGGTCGAGGTTCGTGTCCAGGATGATCACGTTGGCGTCCATCCCCAGGGCGATGTGGGCGGCATTGGTGCCCACGACGCCGCCGCCGATGATGACGACGTTGGCCCCCGGCACGCCAGCCACGCCGCCGAGCAACATGCCGCGGCCGAGGTGGGGCCGCTCCAGATAGTAGGCCCCGACCTGTACGGCCATGCGCCCGGCGACCTCGCTCATCGGCGTCAGCAGCGGCAGGCTGCCATCCGGCGCTTCAACCGTCTCATAGGCGATGCCGGTGACGCCGGAGTCGAGCATGGCCTTAGTCAGCTTTTCCTCGGCCGCCAGGTGCAGATAGGTAAACAGCACCAGGTCGGAGCGCAGCAAGGGGTACTCGACGGCGATTGGCTCCTTGACCTTGACGACCATCTCCGCGCCCCAGGCATCGGCCGCCGTGGGCACGATCTTCGCCCCAACGCGGGCGTATTGCTCATCGGTGAAGCGGCTGCCATCGCCGGCCATGGTCTCGACGAGGACCTGATGCCCCTGCTCGATCAACTGTTGCACGCCGGCAGGCGTCATGGCGACGCGGTATTCGTTGTTTTTGATCTCTTTTGGTACGCCGACTAACATGGTGACTCCTTCGTTCGTTGGAAATGGGTGGGCAACGGTATTCTACTCAAAGTAACGCGATTCTCCGAATCGCTGCCCGTAACGCGATTCTCCAGAATCGCAACCATCAGAGCGCGATTCTGGAAAATCGCGCTACAAGACATGCCAGAGGCGCAACAACTCCGCCTCGCGCTCGGGCGTCAGCCCGGCCCGCCAGATGTGGTCGGCCGGCCGTGTGGCCAGCCAGGCCAGCGTGTCGCTGACGGTCTCCTCGACCGGCCGGAAGCTCAGCCCGGCGGCCAGCGCCCGGCTGATGGCGAAGTTGTTGAAGCCGGCGTCCTCGGACGGAACCCACAGCGGCAGCTCGACAAAGGGGCCGACTCCCTGCTCCAGCAGGAACGCGCCACTGACCCAGGTGAAGCGGGCATCGCTGCCGGTGACGGCGCGCGCCGTGTCCAGCAGGTCGCCCAACGGCAGAGGGCGCTCTGGCCCAGTGACGTTGTAGGGGCCGGTCAGCCGCTCCGCCGTGGCCCGCAACGTCCAGCGGGCCAGATCGCGCACGTCAATGAACTGCACCCCATAATCGGGCGACTCGGGGGCCAGCACTTCGCCGCCGCGGGCCACGCGCGCTGGCCAGTAGTTGAAGCGGTCGCTGCCGTCGTGGGGGCCGACAATGAGGCCGGAGCGCACCGACAGCGCCCGCCCGCCCATCGCCTCTGTCGTCGCCCGCTCGCACAGCGCCTTCAGCGCGCCGTAGGTCTCGCCGGTGATCTCCTCGACCGTCTCGTCGGGCGTCGTCGCCAGCGGCGCATCCTCATCAGCGCTGGCCGGCAGCGGGTTGTCGTAGACCGACAGGCTGGAGATAAAGGTGTAGTGCTCTACCGCCTCGGCCAGGGCGTCGGCGGCGGCGCGGACGACGCGTGGCACGTAGCCGCAGGTGTCAATGACCGCGTCCCAGCGCCGCCCGGCCAGCGCCTCCAGCCCGCCATCGCGGTTGCCGTGGATTTGCTCCACGTCGGGGTAGAGGCCGGGGTTCGATTGGCCGCGATTGAACAGGGTGACGCGATGGCCGGCGGCAAGGGCCTCGTCTACCAGAGCGCGGCCGAGAAAGCGCGTGCCGCCGATAATGAGTAGGTGCATGGTGAAAACCTCTTGCTAGTTGTAGCGCAGGATAGTATCCCGCACGGTATGCCATCCCACGCTACAAAGGAGAATAGCGCTGCCGTCGTTCATTGTCTAGTGTGGCGCTGGGGGTAGAATTGCCGGCAATCACGAACATCCACAGCGGTTGGCCGGCCATCGGCTGCCCTGCCGATAAATCTGTGAAATCTGTGCAATCTGTGGATGCTCTTCAAGGAGCAAATGATGGACATTAAGGTTGAGCAAGGCAGCATCGAATCGAGCGCGGCCGACACGATCATCGTCAATCTGTTCGAGGGCGTCACCACCCCCGGCGGGGCCACGGGCGCGGTGGATCGCGCGCTGGGCGGGGCCATCAGCGACCTGATCGCCGGGGGCGATCTGAAGGGCAAGGCGGGCGAAGTGGCCGTCCTCTACCCCCGCGGGGCCATCGGCGCGCGGCGCGTGCTGGTTGTCGGCTTGGGCAAGGCGGAGGCGTTCACGCTGGAGGGCGTACGGCGGGCGGCGGCGGCGGCCATCAAGCGGGCGCGCGACCTGAACGCCGGCCACGTGGCGACCATCGTCCACGGCGCGGGCATCGGCGGGCTGGACGCCGCCGCCGCGGCCCAGGCCACCGTCGAGGGCGCGTTGCTGGCTACCTATCGCTTCGCGGCGCAGAAGAAGCAAGAGGCGGTCAACGAAATCGCTTCGCTGACCATCCTGGAGCGCGACGCCGGTCGCCTCGACGCCATCCGCCAGGGGGCGACGCTGGGCCAGGCCGTGGCCGGCGGCGTGGCTCTGGCCCGCGACCTGGTCAACCTGCCGCCCAACGTGGCCACGCCGACGCGGCTGGCCGAGCAGGCGCGCCACATCGCCGCCGAGCGCGGGCTGGGCGTCACCATTGGCGACCGCGCCTGGGCGGCCGAGCGCGATATGGGCGCTTTTCTGGCCGTGGCTCAGGGGGCGGGCGAGCCGCCGGCGTTCATCGTGCTGGAGCACAACGCCGGCCGCGCCGACCTGCCGGCCATCGTCCTGGTCGGCAAGGGCATCACCTTCGACACCGGCGGCATCTCGCTGAAGCCGGGCGACCGGATGTGGGAGATGAAGTCCGACATGGGCGGCGCGGCGGCCGTGCTAGGGGCGATGGACGCGGTCGGCCGGCTGGGCCTGCCGCTGCGGGTTATCGGCATTACCCCCTGCACCGAGAACATGCCCGACGCCGCCGCCTACCGTCCGGCCGACGTCATCACCGCCGCCAACGGCAAGACCATCGAGATCATCAGCACCGACGCCGAGGGGCGCATGGTGCTGGCCGACGCGCTGGTCTACGCCGCGCAGTACCAGCCGGCGGCGGTCATTGACCTGGCGACGCTGACCGGGGCGTGCGTCGTCGCTCTGGGGTCGAGCGTGGCCGCGGGCATCTTCTGCAACGACGATGGGCTGCGCGACCACCTGCTGGCCGCGGCCGACGCGACGTATGAGCGCCTGTGGCCGCTGCCGCTCTACGATGACTATCGTCGTAGCATCAACTCCGAGGTGGCCGACATGAAGAACAGCGGTGGGCGCTTCGGCGGCGTGGGCACGTCGGCCGTCTTCCTGCGCGAGTTCACCGACTACTCGTGGGCCCACCTCGACATCGCCGGCATGGCCCTGGCCGAGAAACCGGGCGACTATACGCCGGTGGGCGGCACGGGCTTCGGTGTGCGCTTGCTGGTGGAGTACTTGCGCCGCCTACTGAAATAACCCTGTTCTCTACGCCGTCCGTGCTATAATCCGCGCCCAGTAGCTTAACCAGAGGAGTAAGAAGATGGCCGTCCCGACGCAACCGCTGACCCTCGGCATCGAGGAAGAGTACCAGATCATCGATCCGCAGACGCGCGATCTACGCACCTACATCAGCGAACTGCTGACTCAGGATCAGATACGGGCCAAGAAGCTCGACTTGAAACCGGAACTGATGCAGTCGCAGGTCGAAGTCGGCAGCCACATTTGCCGCAATATCAAGGAGGCGCGGGCGGAGATCGTCCGGCTGCGGCGCGACGTGCTGGAGCTGGCCGACGAAAACGGCCTGATGATCGCCGCGGCTTCTACCCACCCGTTCGCCCGTTGGGAAGACCAGATCATCACCGAAGGCACGCGCTACAAAGAGCTATTGGACGATATGCAGGGCGTGGCCCGCCAGTTGCTCATCTTTGGCATGCACGTCCACGTTGGCTTCGGCGAAGACCCGGAATCGCGCGAGATCCTCATCGCCATCATGAACCAGGCGCGCTACTTTGTGCCCCACCTGCTGGCCCTGTCCACCAGCTCCCCTTTCTGGCGAGGCGAGAACACGGGGTTGAAGTCCTATCGCAGCGTCATCTTCCAATCGCTACCGCGCACGGGCATCCCCCACTCTTTCCTCTCCTGGGCCGACTACAAGGGGTACGAGACGATGCTGGAACGGGTTGGCGCCTTTGGCAAGGTGGACAAGCGGGCCAAAATCTGGTGGGACATCCGGCCGCACCCGGTCTACAGCACGTTGGAGTTCCGCATCGCCGACATCTGCACCTCGGTGGACGACTGCATCTGCATCGCCGCGCTGTTCCAGGCCATCTGCGCCAAGCTGCTCAAGCTGCGGCGGCAAAACATGTCCTGGCGGCAGTATCGCCACGTCCACATCACCGAGAACAAGTGGCGCGCCGTGCGCTATGGC
>CXWK01028031.1_pt3 | contig 18144 bp, 22 predicted proteins | sample 590851 | NCBI WGS metagenome assembly CXWK01 (sample SAMEA3498364, study PRJEB10139) | wastewater metagenome | biome: wastewater treatment plant; material: activated sludge | place: Denmark | collected 2014-08-01 | reverse complement strand
AGATTATAAAAAACAAGGGGGATTTAGGTGAATATATTTATCTCTAAAATTTACATATAAAAACCCTCCATCGCTGGAGGGTTTTATTTTTGTTATCTCGAAAGTCCTGGCACCTACCTACTCTCGCACTCCAAGGGAGCACTACCATCGGCACGACGGGGCTTAACTTCTGTGTTCGGAATGAGAACAGGTGAACACCCGCGTTAAAAGCACCAAGACACTCGAGACAACACGGAGTGTTGTGTGTCATAATCTGAAGAAAAAGTTACGATGAGTAAAGAGACAATATGCAAATCAAATGCACACAAAAGCGGAAGAAATACAAAAGTTAGACCGTTAGTATCGCTCGGCTGAAGACATTGCTGTCCGTACACCTGCGACCTATCAACCTCGTATTCTCCGAGGGGTCTGATATCTCATCTTGAGGTGAGTTTCCCACTTAGATGCTTTCAGTGGTTATCTCGTCCGAACGTAGCTACCCAGCGTCTATGCCAGTAGATCTGACAGCTGGTACACCAGAGGTTCGTTCTTCTCGGTCCTCTCGTACTAAAGAAGAGTCCTCTCAAATATCAACGCTCACAGCAGATAGGGGCCAAACTGTCTCACGACGTTCTGAACCCAGCTCGCGTACCGCTTTAATTGGCGAACAGCCAAACCCTTGGGAGCTTCTTCACCCCCAGGATGCGACGAGCCGACATCGAGGTGCCAAACCATGCCGTCGCTGTGGACGCTTGGGCATGATCAGCCTGTTATCCCTAGAGTAACTTTTATCCGTTGATCGACATCACTTCCATGCGTGAATGCCGGTTCATTTTCACCGTCTTTCGACTCTGATCGACTTGTAGGTCTCTCAGTCAGGCTGGCTTATGCGAATACACGTCACGTCCGGTTTCCATCCGGACTAAGCCAACCATTGCGCGCCTCCGTTACTTTTTAGGAGGCAACCGCCCCAGTTAAACTACCCACCAAGCACTGTCCCCCGTCCGACTTCCTCGATAAATACTTCTCATACGCCCAAGTAAAGGGTACGAAAAATAAACGTATAGATACGTTTCAAGAAAATTGGACGGGGTGAGTGCAGTAAATCATAAAGGGTGGTATTTCACATTGTGACTCCGAAAGAGCCGAAGCCCCTCCATCATAGTCTCCCACCTATGCTACGCAACATGATTCACGGCACAATACCAAGTTATAGTAAAGCTTCATAGGGTCTTTCCGTCTTGCTGTGAGTAATCGGTATTTTTACCGATATTACAATTTCACTGGGTCTATGCTTGAGACAGTGCTCAGATCGTTATGCCATTCGTGCGGGTCGGAACTTACCCGACAAGGAATTTCGCTACCTTAGGACCGTTATAGTTACGGCCGCCGTTCACCAGGACTTGGATTCAAGGCTTGCACCTCTCCTCGTGATCTTCTGGCACTGGGCAGGCATCACCCCCTATACATCGGCTTACGCCTTAGCAGAGAGCTGTGTTTTTGGTAAACAGTCGCCTGAGCTCGTTCGTTGAACCCACTTACATGAAATATGTAAATGGGAGCCCTTCTCCCGAAGTTACGGACGTTTTTTTGCAGAGTTCCTTAAGCATAGTTATCCCATACGCCTTAGTGTTCTTACACCTAACTACGAGTGTTCGTTTTCGGTACGGTTTTTTATTCAATACAGATAGCTTTTCTTGGAATCATATTATCGTAGGACTTCCCCCTCGAACTGACCGAAGTCAGCCGAAAAAGAGCTAATATTCTTGCCCGAAGACTCAAATACCAGACCATAAATCATTAGTGGCTCCGATAACACGATCCGTCACAGTCTGCACACGCGAATAAAAAGTTCAGGAATATTAACCTGATATCCATCGGCTCCACCTTTCGGCTACGCCTTAGGACCGACTCACCCTGCCATGACTGCCATGGGACAGGAAACCTTAGTCATTCGGCGATGAAGGTTTTCACTTCATTTACGTTACTCATACCAACATTTTCACTTCCCGTACCTCCAGCAAATCTCACGATTCACCTTCATCGGCATGGGGAACGCTCCGCTACCACGCAATAATTATATTTATTACATTTCCAACTTCGGTTTTTAATTTGAGCCCCGTTGAATTTTCGGCGCAGAATCACTCGACCAGTGAGCTGTTACGCACTCTTTAAAGGAATGGCTGCTTCTAAGCCAACCTCCTGGCTGTCTGAGTAATTCCACTTCCTTTACCACTTAATTAAAAATTAGGGACCTTAGTTAGGAATCTGGGCTGTTTCCCTCTCGACTACGGCGCTTATCCGTCGCAGTCTGCCTCGTATTCCATGGATAAGGGTATTCGGAGTTTATCAGGATTTGCAAAGGTTATTCACCTCAACTAGTCCAAATAGTGCTCTACCCCCCTTACTTTGATAAATACGGCTATACCTAAATATATTTCGCGGAGAACCAGCTATCTCCGAGATCGATTAGCTTTTCACTCCAACCCACGAGTCATCCAATAGACTTGCAGCTCTAAATGGTTCGGACCTCCATAGTGATTTCTCACCACTTCATCCTGCTCATGGGTAGCTCTCCCGGTTTCGGGTCTAGTGTACGTGACTTAGCGCCCTATTCAGACTCGCTTTCGCTTCGGCTCCGGATGTTTCTTCCTTAACCTTGCCACATACAACTAAGTCGTTGGTCCGTTCTACAAAAAGTACGCGGTCACAAAATGGATTGCTCCATATGCTCCCACTCTTTATCAGCACACAGTTTCAGGTTCTATTTCACTCCCCTCTCGGGGTTCTTTTCACCTTTCCCTCATGGTACTAGTTCGCTATCGATCATCTATAGTATTTAGTCTTGGATCATGGTCGACCCTGATTCGAACCGGATTTCACGTGTCCGATCTTACTTGAGGACGTATTGCAACATATGTACGAGCTTTCGAATACGGGGCTGTAACCCTCTATGGCTTACCTTCCCAGGTAATTTTTCCTCGCCGTACAAAACATTGTGCGCTTTACAGATTGCGCTAAATACACCTCGCAACACCACCGTACCAACGGTCTGTCCTTACAGTAGGGTGGTTTAGACTGTTCCCGTTTCGCTCGTCACTACTCAGGGAATCTCATATTTGATTTCTTTTCCTCTGCTACTGAGATATTTCAGTTCACAGAGTGTCCTTCCTGCAGAGCAGGATCACCTTAAAAGGTGGGGTTTCCCCATTCGGAAATCTCGAAGTATAACGCCTCTTAGCGGCTTCTCCGAGCTTATCGCAGCTTTGCGCGTCCTTCGTCGGGTATAGATGTCAGGGCATTCACTGTGTGCCTTAATGTAGTATTTCTTCCATCGCTTTTGTGTACACTCTCACTTACGTATTGCTTTTTACTCATCACAACTTTTTCCTAGATTATGTACAAGAGCAAGCTCAAGTTATAATCAGTACACAAAGAAGGTGAAGGCTTCAATTAAAAGAGGTAGTCCATCCGCACGTTCTCGTACGGATACCTTGTTACGACTTAAGCCCAGTCAATATCTCTACCATAGGCCCTCATATTACTTAAGGGACTTCCGGTAGGTACATCTTCCATGCTTTGACGGGCGGTGAGTACAAGACCCAGGAACATATTCACCGTGACATATCTGATTCACGATTACTAGCAATTCCAACTTCATGTAGGCGAGTTTCAGCCTACAATCCGGACTGAGATCGGCTTTATGAGATTAGCGTACCTTCGCAGGTTAGCGACTCTTTGTACCGACCATTGTATCATGCGTGTAGCCCCAGACATAAGGGCCATGCTGATTTGACGTCATCCACACCTTCCTCCCGATTAACTCGGGCAGTCTCGTTAGACATAGTAACTAACGACATGGGTTTCGCTCGTTAACGGACTCTNNGAACACCTCAAGGCACGAGCTGACGGCAACCATGCAGCACCTGTCTTACGATTCCCGTGAGGGCACCCTCTCATTTCTGAGAGGTTTCGTAGATATCAAGTCTGGGTAAGGTTCCTCGTTCAGTATCGAATTAAACCGCATGATCCACTGCTTGTGTGGGCCCCCGTCTATTCATTTGAGTTTTAACCTTGCGGTCGTACTACTCAGGCGGATGACTTAACGCGTTAGCTACGGCACTGATCCCGAAGGACCAACACCTAGTCATCATAGTTTAGGGCGTGGACTACAGGGGTATCTAATCCCTTTCGCTCCCCACGCTTTCGTCTCTGAGTGTCAGTAGAGCCCCAGTATGCTGCCTTCGCTTTTGGTGTTCTTTATGGTGTCAACGGATTGCACTCCTACTCCATAAATTCCGCATACCTCTTGCTCACTCAAGAAAAGCAGTTTGAGACACAAACACGGGGTTGAGCCCCGGTCTTTCACGTCTCACACACTTTTCCACCTGCAGACGCTTTACGCCCAGTAATTCCGGATAACGCTTGGGACCTATGTATTACCGCGGCTGCTGGCACATAGTTAGCCGTCCCTTATTCCTCAGGTACCGTCATTATCGTCCCTGAGAAAAGAAGTTTACAATAACAAAACCTTCATCCTTCACGCGGTGTCGCTCCATCAGACTTTCGTCCATTGTGGAAGATTCCTCACTGCTGCCACCCGTAGGTGTATGGACCGTGTCTCAGTTCCATCGAGGCTGGTCGTCCTCTCAGACCAGCTACCCGTCATTGCCTTGGTGGGCTATTACCCCGCCAACTAGCTGATAGGATACAGGCTCTTCCCCGAGCGCATTGCTGCTTTACCCTTGCGGGACTATCCGGTATTAATCCATCTTTCGATGGGCTATCCCTGACTTGGGGGGAGATACCAATACATTACTCTCTCGTTCGCCACTCAAACCGAAAATTTCATACTCATCCAGGCAAGCCCTTCAAAGTAATCTAAATGGTTCGCGTTCGACTTGCATGTGTTAGGCGCACCGCCAGCGTTCATCCTGAGCTATGATCAAACTCTTTAAAACGTAAATTGAATATTTTTGATTTTTTAACGTGCTGAATATGCACGGAAGCCTCACCTTCTTTGTGTACTGATTATGTACGGGAGCAATGTATTTTCTCCACTGTTACGTGAAGAAAAGACGAGGCGTAATATAGAGGAAAAACACCCCATGTCAAAACTTTTTTAAAAAATGTACTTTTACGCTTCAAATAAATAAAAATCGACTCCTTGACTTGTCAAATCTGAATGAGAAAATGACTATTTGTGAGTTTTTTGTGAGTTTTTTTGGAATCAGGGGAATCATCAAAATCTCCAGCGAGTACAAAATGTGTTCTGGATAACCATATCATTGCAGTTCGTGAAGGGATAGTATATAATAATTCTAGAACAAGACACCCGCGTCTACTATTCGCGAAAAACTTGCTCAGGAAAATACTCGCTATATAATACCCCTATGTCTCTCAATACCTGAAATGATAGTCTGGACGGTCTGAATCTCTCGGGGAAAGTATCAGAACAAAGTGAGCAACAGCGTGAAGAAGCCTCGGCAGCTCTGGCTGGAATAGTCCGCACACAAAAAGATGAAAAAAAAGCTCAGAAATATGATGTATGGCTCTCCGAGCTTATAAAAAAACTTCTTCAAAGCTCCGTCTATGATCACGTCATCAATCAGCTCGTACCACTCCTGAATGCCCGATGCCCATCACATCTGCTCCTAGGATACCTACTTCCTCTTTCTGATGAATACATGACTCTCGTGCGTGCAGGTCTCGGACTCCAACAAACTGAAATACCCCACATAACAAGCTTTACTGAACGTAGGACTTACAGTGAACCACTGACTCCTGAACTGGCTCGTCATCTCAATATATGGATGGAGACACTCAAGGGATGTATAACGATAGACCCCTCTCAAACTTCAACAAAAAAAATCAATGATATGATGAATACAGTCCATGAGGAAGGGCTCACAAAACTGTCTGCTCATGTCATCGCTCATTTCCTCTACGATCGCGGTATCGATATCCAACCAGCTGATGCAGCGCGTGTCGCACGCGGTATTACCAAGAAGATGATTCTCCTCATTCAAGGAGTCAAAATTGATGACTTTTTCGCAAGTGAGCCTATCGTGGAAGCGAACGAATTACTCTAAAATCGACTGTTTATTTTTACGTGAGTAATACGCTATAAAAATAGTCAGTAGTAAGAGGCTCATAATAATAAAATCTTCCCTATATTGTCCCAACTCGATTGTTATAAGAGATCTCGAGTGGCTTCAGAAAAACGTTATGACTTTTGTCAGATAAGTCACAGCTATCCAGGGAATATAACCAATGAAATAAGCAAGCGTATCCGAAAAAGTACTCACAAGAAGTGTCAGAATGCCCCCGTACATGAGGAGAGGTATTGCTGGCGCGGCAAAGAGATTGGCAATCGGACCAATGAGGGAAAACGTTCCGAAGTAAAAGAGCGTAATCGGAAATGTTCCAATCGTAGCAGCAACAGTCAGAGACATCGCTTCATCGAAAAATGGTCATAGAAATCCAAAAAATCTCGTCAGTTTTTTCCCAAAAACAATAATACAAATCACAGAAAGAAATGAGAGCTGAAGTCCTATATCATACGCAAGAGAAAGTGGATTAAAAATGCCAAGTATCAGGGCGACGCTAATTGGTAAAAAAAGAGAAGAAAATCGGTATCACCAGAGACTCACACTGTATCAAATAATTCCCATCAGTGCTGCTCTCCAAACAGGTGTATCACCACCAACGAGAATCACAAATCCCAGTATCGTCACAGAAATAAAAGTGATACGTATCCAGGGAAGAAATGAACGGAGAAAAAGCGAGAGAAAAATAATTAGCATCATCACGTTCGATCCACTTACCACCATGATATGCATGAGTCATGAAGCCTTCAAATTTTCTCTCAATTCTGGACTGAGATTCGTCTTCTGTCCAAGAATAATACCAGAGAGAATATCGTGTCATATTGGAGGAAAAATTTCGGAAAGTTTTCTATCAAACCAGAGACGCATACGTACAAAAATACTATATGACTCTGGTGGAGTTTTTTCTATATGGAAGGTGCGGAATTCTGCAATCATACCACGATACCAGAGTTGTTTTTCAGTCATGTAATCAACCGTATCACGAGGAAAAGAAAATCGTCCGAGTGCCACGATGTGATCGCCAGGAGTCAATGAGAGATTCGGTGCCAGAGAAAGGGAAACGTCAAATGGTTTCACCAATTTTCTATCTATTTCCAAAACTGTCACACGGTATTTATGAGAAAATTCGGATACGCTCAGGAGTGCTCCTGCGGTGCCGGAGATAGTTCTGTCATGTCCATCCCAAGCAACGAGGTTACCGATATTCTCACGATTTTCTTCGGCCTGATACAGTGAAAGATATGCCAGTGTATATCAACCGAATAGGGCAAAGATAATAATTCCGAGAACCCACCATCTTCTCCAAAAATAGAGACAACATATACCCAATAAAAGAACGATAATTCATACACCTGCCTGAAACCAGATATCTCCAATAATTACCCCTGAGAGAAATGCGAGGGAAAAGAAGAGTCTCATAGTGATACGTTCAATTAAGAAAATTTGTTCACTTTGTTATCTATATTTAATTTTGAATTCCTATAGTCCCGCCAGCCATGCTCCGACACCATACGCGATAAGTGCAGCGACGGTTCAAAGGCCAAGAGTCTGCAGTCCAGAAAGAACAGATGATGTGTGAGAGAGATATCACTTCACTACTCCTATACTCAAAAATGCGAGACCAGTCATGAGACACGAAAGCTGAAAACTCCCTATATCAAACACATAAGGAATCATAGGAATAAAACCAACAACAATAAAAGCTACAAGAGTCCAAAGGGCAATCGAAAGCGGAGTTTTTTTACCCAACTTCTCACTGCGAGCAGATAGATACGCACTGATAGACATAGATGCCCCATCGGCGAAGAGATTCGCCATTCAGAGAATAATAATCGTTTTATTTGAGAGATCTCCCCCTGTCGCACCGGCCACCACGGCAAATGTCGTCACGGTACCATCCACAGCACCATAAACCATCTGGGGGAGATAGGTCTGAAAAATACTAGGAGTGGGTGTTTTTTTTCGTAAAAAAGCCAACATAGAGAAATGATAGAGAAATAAGGCGTCTTTGCAATGGCTTGTTTTTCTCGGTGAGGGGTTATACTCTAGATATATTTATGAAGAAAGAGCTCATCATCATCGACTGATTCAATCTGATATTCCGGGTGTTTTATGCTGTGCCACCATTCCATACACGCGATGGGAAACCAGTCAATGCACTTTTTGGTTATACAAAAGCGCTCATGCAGATTATGAGAATGGACGCAGAATATGTCATCATGACCTTTGACAGTGGTGGTGGGGCATTTCGTCATGAAGCAGACGCCACGTACAAAGCTCAACGCGATGGAATGCCCGATGATCTCGCAGCCCAGATGGACGCGATATTTGAAGTGACCGATCTCCTCGGCATACCTCGTGTTGCCGTCCCAGGATTTGAAGCAGATGATATCATCGGAACTCTTGCAGTAAAGCACCGTGACGATATGGAACGCGTGCTCATTGTTTCTTCTGACAAAGACCTGTTTCAATTTATCGGTCATCATGTGTATGTCTATGATGCCATGAAGGATAGACTCTATGATGAAGAAGAAGCCGTAAAAAAATTCGAAGTGCATCCAGCACAAATCGTCGACTATTTAGCGCTCATCGGTGATGCATCAGATAATATCCCTGGGGTAAAAGGTATCGGGCCAAAGACGGCAGTAACGCTTCTCGAAAAATATGATACACTCGATAATATCATTGCCAATATTGGTGAACTCTCTCCAAAACTTCAGGCTATGATAGGCGACGGAAAATCAGCAAAGCATAGCCAATTTCTCGCGCAGATAAAAACTGATGTCCCTTTTGATATCGATGCGATGAATTTTCGTCGTGATACATCAGAAATCATCTACACACCAGCACTTATAGAATTCCTAAAAAAGTATGAATTCCGATCTCTTCTCCCTGGAGACATCATCCATACAGCACCCTCCTATACTCTCGAAAAATCCCCCATCAAAGCAGAAGGGAAAATTCTAAAAGAATTATTGCAGCGCATCCAAAAAGACACACCATATTCGCTTGCGACAAATGGCCATCCGATGATGTCTGAGCTCGCTATCGCATTCAGCGAAGATGAGGTTTACAGTATCGATTTGACTGACAGTTTTGCACGAGAATTCGTCCAAAGTATCATCGATGAACCTCATGAAATGACGACCTATAACTGGAAAGAAAATGCCAGAAGCATGCTGTGGTGGTTGGCAAGAAGGTAGAATTTGTTTTTTAAAAAGAGAATGTATGATGATACTGTTAACAGTATTTTCAATATTTTTCTATGTGCGGAATTGTCGCTGTATTTGGACTCCAAGGGCAAGATGCTCGTATTACTAAAACGATGGCTGATCTGCTCTATGGAAGTACAAATAGAGGACAAAAAGGATATGGAATAGCTGTACTATCTGAAGGGGGCATTATGAGACACGTATCAGAAGAGTTGTCATGAGTAGAAGAAATACTCAGAAAATATAGATGACGTACGGCTCTCATCATCGGGCATGCTAGATACAACACAAGTGGCCCAGAAGGTGGTACAGATGCACTCCAGCCATTTGATGTGAAATCAGGAGAATTAGAAAGTGCTGGCCTGTCATTTGCATTTAATGGGAATATCGTCAATGCAAAAATAATAGCAGAAGAACTCTCAAAAAAAGGATTTGAATTCAAGCATGATCCACTACTAGATACAGAAGTACTCAAGTATATGATCGAAGACCAAATAAGACAAGGCACTACAGACCTCCAAAAAATACTTGAATATGTCCATAATAAAATAGATGGTTGCTGCAATATCATCCTCATCAACAAAGCTTGAGATATGGCTGTTGCAAAAGATAAATGGTGATTCAGGCCTCTCGTATATGGTATCAAAGACGGTATGCTCATGATAGCGAGTGAAAGTGCAGCACTGAGCCGTGCAGGTTGTCATACTTTTGATCACATTTCAAGTGGGCAAATACTCCAGATAAAGGCAGGAGATATTTCTCCCAAAAAAGAAGCTATGAATATAGATGTTCCCGTTCCACGAAGTCGATGTATTTTTGAGATGATTTATTTTGCCCATCCTCAGACAGTCATAGGAAAAGAAGCAGCTGCGGCATATAGGTATCGATTTGGACAAATGCTCGCTGAATATGATCTAGAACGTTTCCCTCGAAAAAATACAGTAGTCGTAGATATACCCGAGAGCTCTCAAGATTCTGCCACATGATATGCTCATCGACTCGGTATACAGCGTGTCAGAGCTATAACAAAAAATCCAGAACAAGCAGATGCAGACAGAACTTTTATAGCAAGCTGAAACAGTCGAGAAGAAAAAGTAAAAAGTAAGTATATTTTTAATCCTTTATTAAAAGAATACTTTAAGGGTAAGACAGTTGTCCTCATGGACGATAGTCTCGTCCGGTGAACAACTCTCAAATACCTCATACAGGCATTTCGTGAATTCTATGAGCCAGCAGAAATACACGTCCGTATACCTTCTCCTCCAATAGTTGCACCGTGTTTCTATGGAATTGATATGGCAGACATAGACACTCTAATGGCACCAAAATTCTTCAAAGATATAGTTAATCCAACTCCAGAAGAACTACGAAATCTCGCTCAAGCACTGGGCGTAAAAAGTCTCGAGTATCTGACGCGCACTGATCTTGTCACCGCTGTACAATTCAAGGTCAATGAACTCTGTTTAGCATGTCTAACAGGGATATATCCGACTCCTTTTGGTCAGGCAGCCTATGATGCCCAAAAAAATATATCAGTGCAGGCGGCATAGAAAAGTCAGGAACTTGCAAAAAACCAATTTTTCCTACACTCACTCTCATGTTGGGAATTCGCCAAGTGGTAAGGCTCCGGACTCTGAATCCGGCATCGGGGGTTCGAATCCCTCATTCCCAACCAAAATTAAATCTCTCGGGATTCTTTCGAATCCTACTCGATATGCCTACGGGCATATCTCCTCCCAACCAAAAAATCAAACCCCTCCTTTTTGGAGGGTTTTTATTTTTTAATTGAAGTATTTAGTGGGATTCGAATAGACGGCGAGCTTTGCTCGAAGATATGCCCACAGGCATTTCTGTCCCAAGCCGTCTCCGGCAGTGAGCACAGCCAACGAGAGGAACGAATCCCTCATTCCCAACCAAAATGTAATAATCGGGATTCCACCACTCACTTCGTTCGAATTTACCTGCTTCCCTGCCTGTTAGAACTGTTACAGTGAGATGGACAATTACGCTGCAATTTTTTCTTTTAAAATTCTTAAAACTCTCTGAACCATATTTTCATGAAGTTTTCGAGTACCTTTTGTCTTTGCAAGTGCAAGAATTGCTGCTCTTTCGCGCTCAACATCCTCTACATAGTCATTCCGAACGGCATCTTCTGCCAAGATAGGATCGCCTCCTCTTAACTTGATGTTGCCACTTTCGTCAGCCATATGAAACCTGCGATTCGGAATATCTCCATTAATAACTGTGATCTCTGGGGTTGCTGTAAACGCCATAAAAAGTAATTAACATAATAAACAAAGTTATTATAATATATTACAATACTTGTCAAGTTATAAAAAATATGGATCAATTCAAAAAGTATACTATTTACCTATGAAAAAGATTATTATCGTTACCACTTTCGCGGTCCTGTTGGTCTGTTCATGGATTGCATTTCAGCTCTATAGGAGTCATACCACAGGCGCAAACATCCCTTCTCGAATGGTTGAAAATATGAATATCTCTCTCACTGATGCTGATATCCTCTCTCAGTGAAATTTTATAAAGATTGATGCTCTTCATTGGGGGTCTGGTGACGTACAAGTATTAGGCAAAGGCGAAAATGTCTATATCGTATTCTGAGAAAATTTCCAGGTTGCCAATGGCCCAGATCTCTATGTCTATCTGAGCGGGGAACAAAACTACGGAGGAGCTAAAATGGCTTCTATAGAAAATACGATCAATCTGGGCCCTATCATAAAAAAAGAAGGAAAACAAATCTACAAGGTATCTCAGGCTGAATGGCAATTATATCATCACTCTCTTTTGATTTGGTGCCGTGCTTTCGGCGTTCATTTTTCGCATGCACTACTCGGAACACCTCAATAAATACTCTAGAAAAATATCTATCTCTTTCTGATTTTTGAGATAGTATTTGGCCTTGCTGGTATCATCCCTACCAATACGAACGGTGATACCATGTGACAAAGCCTCAAAAGCATCTTCATCAGTGAGATCATCTCAGATATACACAGGCACGGCAGAGGGGTTTATGTTTTCCATCATAGCGAGACAAACACTTCACTTGTTCCAATCAGATAGAGACCGTACTTCAAAAGTCATCTTGCTCCATCGAATAAAAACATCTGGCCATGAGAGATTTTCCAGAGCTTTTTCAATGGATGGAATCATATCTTTTCGGGCCATCCTATAGTGAAAAGCAATGGTATATTTTTTATCTTCTAGATATGTATCTCCTGGATATTGAGATGATAGCTCTGTGAGTTTTTCTCGGGCCATCTGAAGTGTTTCTTCATGAAATGGAATAGCATATTTTTGTTCCCCTATAGCCCATTCTGCCCCATGATTCCCAGCATACATAATTCCAGGGATATTGACGCGTTCGATTATATCATTCAAAGCTCTCCCGCTAATGATACCAACTGGGATTTTTTCTGATACACTGACCAGTAGTTTCCGTGTGGAAGGCAGTAAAAATGCTTCCTTTGGGTTTTGTGCTACTGGTGCCAGTGTCATATCAAAATCAAAAAAAGCGATTATTGGTTTATCAAAGGTCTTATTTAGCTCCAGAAAATGGTCAAATATATACTTCATTAGACGATATCAACAATAGACTTGATAAGCTCTGCTGACCAGCGATAGACATTATAGTTCATGATAATTTTTCTCATACGATCCATCCTCATAGCTCGCTCACTTACTGTCATGTTGATGGCACGATAGAGCGCTGATGATGTTTCTTCGGCACTATATGGATTGACGATGAGGGCGTCTTTGAGCTCTCTTGCTGCCCCAGCAAATTGACTCAAAATAAGCATACCATTCTTCTGCGATTGGGCTGCAATAAATTCTTTTGCTACGAGATTCATACCATCATGGAGTGACGTCACCATACACACGTCTGCAATAGCATAGAGAGGATGTATTTCTTCATGAGAAAAGTGTTCATTTAAGAGGATGATAGGCTTCCATTTATTGTTTCCAAATCTCTGATTTATTCTCTCAGCTTCCCCATGTACGTCGAGCGAAAACTGTTGATAATATGGAACAGCCTCTCTGCTGGGTGCAGCAATTTGAAGGAAGGTAAAATTATCCCTATACTCTTCATGCGCATCCAAAAAGAACTCTATCGCTTTAAAACGCTCCAGAAGACCCTTTGTGTAATCCATTCGGTCGACACCGAGCGCGAAATATTTTGTCGAGATATGAAATTTCTTGAGAGTTGCAGAAGTTTCTTCAGGGGTAAAAATATGGTTGTTTTTTCCTGTAAAATCGACACTGATAGGAAATGGCTTCACGAAACTTGTGTGCTCTTTATGAACGACAGAGAATTGATCAAAATCCACACGTGCTTCGAGTTCTCTACTGACTGTATCCATAAAATTATTTCCATACTGCTGCGTATGAAAACCAATTATATCCGCACCGAGCATGCCACTCAGTATTTCTTTTTTCTGAGGACAAATACTGAAGGATTCTGGACTCGTCCAGGGTATATGCCAAAAGAGTCCTATTTTGACATCAGGTCGTGCTTTTTTGATCATGGCAGGCAGGAGAGCGAGGTGATAATCCTGTATGAGCACGATAGGATTTTTCTTGCCTCGTAATTCTTCAAGAAGTTTTTTAGCAAACTGCGTATTCACTCGTCGATACCGTCCCCAATCTTCTTTTCTGAAAACTGGCCGGACATGAACATTGTGAAAGAGTGGCCATAACGCTTCATTAGAGAATCACTGATAGTGCCCCTTTACGTCATCACTATTGAGCCATACACGTTTGAGTGTATATTTCGGCTCACTTGGCGGAACACGTATGCAATCATCTCGATCAACCATCTCTCTATCAGCACTACCACTTCCGTGAGCTATCCACATACCCCCACACGCTTCCATAACTGGGTTGAGCGCAGTAACGAGACCACCTGCAGGCACTTGATAGGAGATGCCATTCTTTGTTTTCTGATGTATATATGGCTCTCGGTTTGAGACGACATAGAGCTGCCCATCACCGATATAGGACTTGATAAATTCCCCCAGACGTTCGGCTGTCCAAGGTGTATCGAGCTTCTCTAAACGCATTCGAGCCTCAAAACTTGCAGCTGAACGAGCCTGATTGAGACTCTGATTCATGGAAGTAATCTCATGATTGAGACTCTGAAAGAAAACATTTTTTCCTCCTGAAAATGCCACCGTATTTCCCGAACGAATTGACCGTACATAGTTTACAAAATGCTTGAGTGGCTGAAATATAATCAGATAAATGATAGCCGATGCCAGAAGTCAGAATGCGAGTGCTTGTACAAGTAATCGAAAGACATTATTTGTCCATATTTCTGAGATACGATCATCGATGTATTGTGCTTTTTGAATTACCAAAAGTGCACCAACAACACTTCTTTCTTGGTGTATAGGATTCACAAAGAGATAAAAATTCGCATCCTCCGATTTTGCAAATGTACCTGCCTCCTTATCTGCATCCATTGCATTGGCTACAAAATCTGGATTTTCAATCAGTTCTTTTGGCAGATTTTGAGAAGACACGACAATGGCATTTTTATTATCATAGATGACTATACCCGCGAGACGTTCCCTATCACTAAATTTATCAACAGTCTTTTGAAGAGTTTTCTGAGCATTGATGATATAGTTTGGCTCCACAGATTCTTGCAAACTCTCGGAGAGTAGACGAGTACGGAGCTCCAGATCTGACACCAATCTCGTTCGCTCCTGCTCTGCTTGTCGAAATGCAAAAAAAACAGCGATAAGGATAGAAATGGCTACAACGCTTAAAACAGTGATAAATAATTGTTTCATCGGAAGTATATTTAGAGTCCAGGGCGTATTATATTCAAAATGTTGTGAAGTGTATCAAATCCTCCTCATAAAAGGTTCCTGTGCATCTAGAATAAAAAATCTCTAGGAAGCCATTCTCTTTGATCAAAGACCGTATAAAAGTCTGCCGAAAATAGTAATTTTTATTATCACACCAGAAGATAGGTAATGTAAGCACTATATATCATAACAAATATCATTCATTGCCACCTATCAAGTTGATTTTTTTGCTTAATAAGAAGGGATAAGAAAAGAAGAATTGACGCCCCGATACACACAAAAATATCCATGAAAGATGCTCATTGTATTCGTATGGGATTAATGATAGCTGATAAGCCCAATACCCAAAAAATATTAAATATATTTGATCCGACAATATTTCCTACAGCGATATCGTTCTGCCCTTTACGTGCCGCTACAATAGAAGTTACTAATTCAGGAAGAGAGGTACCGATGGCAACCACTGTAAGCCCGATAACTCGTTCTGACATTCAGAGAAGCTTTGCAATGCTAACCGCTCCATCAACAAACATATTTCCTCAGACAAAAAGTCCAATAAGACCACCAATAATGAGATGAAATGTCATCCAATTGGTATATATTTTTACACCCTTGTCTTCATTTTCTTCGCCACGGCTAATTTGAAAGACGTAATAGAGAAATATGACGAAAAAGAGGAGAAGGATAAAACCATCTGCTCGACTTATAAAATTGGTTTGCCCTTGTCCAAAATAGATATCCGCTCCGAGGAGACCAACAGCTACTATGGCAAGAAGGGAGAATGGTATCTCTTTCCACACTGTTGAATCCCTTACGGGGATAGTAGAGAGAACACTTGTAAGCCCCAGAATAAGAAGAATATTTGATATATTTGATCCAACAATATTTCCAAGAGCTATATCGCTTGTGTTCTTCAGGCTTGCAAAAACACTCACAATAAGCTCTGGAAGTGATGTCCCAAAAGCAACTATGGTGAGACCGATGACAAGGCTTGAGATGCCAAATCTTTTTGCAATTGAGACAGAACCCAGTACGAGTATATCAGCACCTTTTATAAGTATCGCAAGACCTGCGATGAGAAGAAGAATGGAAAAAATCATACCAGAATTATATGTACGATAGTCATAATTCCCAGTAAAGATCTGAAAAAAAATCAGGTAACCTCAAATAGATCTTCATAGGTAAGAATAAGTAGAAATTAAGGGGTGTTAAATAGGGTGATAGAAACTTCAACCTTTCGCCCAATTTTTGCCCTAAGAATCCTTTGAAAGCCCTATGGGTTTGGAAAGCATGTATGTCAGAGTTCGAATCCCTCATCCCCAACCAAAATTAAATCTCTCGGGATTCTTTCGAATCCTACTCGATATGCCTACGGGCATATCTCCTCCCAACCAAAATGTAATTAAAAAATCTCACCCCAAAGGTGATATTTTTGTAAATTACAAAGAATGACTAAATATCTTTCCCTTGTGCCTGCCATTCTTTTATCGTCTCACTCGGTGCGAGGAGCATCCAGACATTGAGGACGAGGTTATCACGCACGAGATAGAGCGCGAGGAGTTCGAAAAATATGACGAGTAGAATACTCTGCCAGACTCGACAGAAGTACGCGAAAACAAACCCTATAGCCATCATGAGAATATCGCTCGCTGAGTTGAGGATACTATCACCGAAGTATCCTTGGGCGATGGTCGATTCTCGATAACGATTGATGATGATGGGGGAATTTTCGAGGATTTCCCAACCAGCTTCGAGGAGGAGTGCGATAAAAAATCTCCACTTCATCGGAATTTTTTTCGCAAAGGTGAGAAACCAATAAAAGAGTACACCATGAATCACGTGTGAGAGTGAATAGATATCCGCTACACGCTGTGAGTTTTCACTTCACCAGATATTTCCATCCCACCAACCGAATTTTCCATCAGGTCACAGGACAGAACGTCCAGAAGCATATTCTATAGCGATGAGAAGCGCTGTGACTCCGAGGAGACTCGCAAGTGGGAAGAGATATTTTTTCATAGGTTTGAATTATTTTCGCTCAACTAAGGCTTTTTTAATCTGAAAAACAGTACCGAGAAATCTGCCGAGCAAGAGGCCTGTCAACACGATCAATCAAAAAGCATTGAGCTCAACACCAGCGAGCCAGTGCTGGAAAATCCATTTTCTGCCCACCTCAATTCATATATACAATATCAGAAGGACGGTACCGAGAGCATCCAGCTGAGAAACAACCTTTGCTTTTTCGATATGCCAGAATATCAGAAACATCCTACTCAGAGATAGACCAACAAGCGTAGAACCGACGAGACCAGAAAACCCAAGTAAAAAAGAGATTTTACCTTGTATAATATTCATCCCACCAAATCCGAGCAAAATAGTAATGATAACAAAAAATATTCTCTGACGAATGATGAGTTTCCGATCAACATTGTCTCTGTAGTGTTGGATTTTTGCCTTCATTAATTTTTATTAACTATATCTGATCCTTGAGCATACCGAGTAACCCCTCCAAATCAAGCGGTTCGGTTACCATCTCCACTTTGCCATCATTTGAAACTTTCCACTCGCTGCGAGGTCTATCTGCATAGAGTTCAACACCGATTCAATCTGGATCACGTAAATATAATGCTTCAGAAACTCCGTGATCACTCGCACCATCGAGAGGGTAATTTGCATTGATAAGTGACTGAAGTGATTTCGCGAGTTCCAATCGGGACGGGAGAAGAATTGCGAAATGATACAAACCACTTGTGCGAGGAGGTGGAGGTGGCACGCCTTCTCATTTCCAAGTATTGAGTCAGATATGATGATGATATCATCCAGCAGAGAGAAAAACTGCAGCACCATAGTGCGAAGTTATTTCAAACCCCAATATATCACGGTAGAAAACGAGTGAACGATTGAGATCAGCAACGGTGAGATGCACATGGCCAATCATTGTGTGTGGATGGAGGCTCATAATATTTGTTCAAAATTATATACTCACTATACTGAATACATAGGAATAAAAAA
>CXWK01010728.1_pt1 | contig 18146 bp, 15 predicted proteins | sample 590851 | NCBI WGS metagenome assembly CXWK01 (sample SAMEA3498364, study PRJEB10139) | wastewater metagenome | biome: wastewater treatment plant; material: activated sludge | place: Denmark | collected 2014-08-01 | reverse complement strand
GAGTGGCAGACCAGGTTTGGCCAGGAGCAACGGCAAAAAAAGCTGATTGTCAACAACAACTGTTCTCAGCAGGCGAATCAGCCGGCGTCGGAACAGAACATCGGCGCCGTGTGCCTGACCGCTTATCTGATGACCCCACTGGGACCAGTGCGTTCCGACAAAAAAACCATCGCCCTCGAGCTGCCAGGTGCGGTGTGAAATGGAACGTCGGTCTGCCAGAGCCAGTGGCAGAAGTCACGCCTTTCTAGTCGCTGATGATACGGAGTTATCATGCCAGCCACACAAAAACTAAGATTAGGTGATGTAGAAACCGAGTTCTGCAACTCCGGTCTAGATCCTGGTGCCAGGCTTCACCCTGGGGCGACACTCTTGATCTACGACACCTTCGGCGGGCTTAAATCGCCCATCGTCGCTTTCTGTGCTTATCTGGTGGCGCAACCCCAAGCGGCCCCATCTCGCATCATCGATCCGCCGATGGTGGAGGAGGTCATGGCAGCGTTAAAAAGAAAGGCCGCTGAGCAGCCCTTGGACTTTGACGTGCAGGGGCTCCATAGTACGCTCGGTGGCAGCCTGGCCCAGTCATTGGCCGGCAGCCGTGATGATGCGCTATATGTCCTCGTAACTCAGATGCTCAGGAAGATGGAGGATGGTAATCCACCTGTTACAATCACCCTGGCCGAGCTTAAGTATTGGGTCAGAGAGTTGCCGAAGTGTGATTCGACTGAGTTGTGGGGGCGAATTTGCAACTCACCTGACCTTTTCTTCGTCCAAAAGCTCAATGATGAGGAGCGCGCTACTTTACGGATTAAGTGGTGGAAGTTCTCTGAGTGGTGGCGCCAACCTTGAGCGTTACGTTTGTCACGCTGGGAATGACTAACGTATGAACGCACATCCAGACGAACAACTGCGATAGGAGCTACTGGTGAGTGATTTCCTCTGCCCGGGATTTCTGGATCGCGGGCAATTCCGAGTCAAACAAATCCGCGATTATTTTCTACGAGAGGATGAGTTGCCCATGCTGGTGCTTGGGCTGCCGGGTATGGGCAAGACGACGCTCCTGGAACAGATCGCCGATCCCTCGCGCCTGAAAATGATTCCCCGGGAGCGAGGTGAGCGGACAAATCACGAAAGAAGTCTGATTCCTATCTACTGCCAAGCGGCCGCGCCTATCACCTGGCGGGAACTCATCGGCCAGGTGGCGCAGCATCTTCCCGTCGATGACCCGCGACGACCGAAGGTTATGCAGCTTGAACTCCTCTACAGCCAGGCCAAACCCTTTCCCCAGGAGGCGATTAAGGTTTTGCCGGCCGATAAGATGCCCGGCGCGCCGGAACAAGAGGCCGCCGCCGGGACGGTAACTGATGAGAGACCGGACAATAACGGCACTTGGCTTGGCTACTTTGCCGAACTGGAGACCGAGGCTCGTGACCTCACCATCCTTTTTCTGCTGGACGATCTCGACCAAGTGTCTGGCTCACAGGAGAGTACGCCTGATGATCAAGCTTCGTTCGAGCGCCTCCTGGCCCTGAGCGAGCGGACTAACGTCAAAGTGCTCGCCGCCAGCACGCGGCCCAGCGGCGTCTACACATTCAAAGAGATGTGGCTGCCACCGTTCTTCGATGATGACATCTTGGCTTTGGTGGCGGAGAAGTTTGGGCCAGAGTCAGACCGAGACCGGGTTGACTCTGTGACTCATGAGGTGCTGGCCTGGACGGGGGGGGTGCCCACTCTCGTCTGTTCCTATCTCCACCGCTACGACTCGCAGGCGCGCAACAGCAAGTTACCGGCCCCAGACCGGCGGGTTTGGCTGGCTGAGAGCTTTAGCCGCTGGTATACCAGCCTCGCCCTGCCGATCTTATCAACTCAGGACATCACCACACTGAAAAAACTGGCCTCGTTGAGCAGTGTCTATACGATTGACGCACAGAAGCGCCCACACGAAGCCGAAAGTGTAAACGCTCTCGTTAATTTTGGGTTGGTCGAGGAGCAAGGGCTTACGGCCGGGACGGAGGGACCGCCCTCCAGCTACACCATCCGTTCTATAGCCCTGAAAGAGCATTTGAGGGGCACGGTTCAAAAGCGCGGGCGATGGGCGCAATACTCCCCGCGTCCTTTCACTTCGAACAAATTCGCTGTCTACACCAGCGCGGCTTGGGTTTTGGCGCTAGTTACCATGCTTGTGCTGGAGGTCTTCGTCGGCCGCCGGCAACTGTTGGGTCTAATCTGGATGCTCCCCCCCCTTATCTACGGTGTATATGGCCTACTCCAGCCGCCTGAAGACTAGGTGAGGCACGATGAAACGCGAACCTTCAGCCTTTATTGACGCCCTACCCGATCTCACTATTGGGCTAGTCGGCATTCCCGTCGCCATGTCGCTCCAGAAGATTGTGGAGGACATTATCCCGACGACAGATGAGTTGGCTCAGATCGAGAAGAGCGTGCTCGCATCCCACCAGCTGGACGGCTTCATCTACTTTCTCTTTATCTTGCTCATGTACGGGATCGTTTCGATCGGGCTTCTGATGTTGTTCGAGGCTGACCGCGATATTACTCTCGATGACCCCGCATGGCAGAAGAGGCTTCTTCTACAGTTGGCGATAGTCTCCCCTTTTGTGATAGGCCTAACCACATGCCTGGTACTTCTGGGTCAGAGCTATTTGGCCGAGATTAGAGACATGTTGCCAGTTTTGTCCATTTGGTCTTACCGCCTGACGGTGACCCCTGCTTTGCTAGCTGTCCTCGTAACTGGCTTTGTAACCCCCATCTTCTTGCGGCTTGCGTTTAGTACCCACGTGCGCGAGCATTATGAGACAACGTTTTGGTACTACGCGTATATTGTAGGTTCACTCGTTGCCGGAGGAATTGGCTGGTACATGACCAAGACATGATTTGGTTTGACTCGATTATTACAGACATTCACACATGAGTCTGCTCTTGGCCTAACGACAGGCTGATAACGAGACATTCAAGGACTACTCCCATGACCGACTACGACGACGACACACCCCGCTCCGGCTTTCGCCGCTTCCCTCCCCAGCTTCGCGCCGCGCTGCTGATCAGCGTTCCCTTCATCGCCGCCGACTTCTTCAACTACTACTCCGCCGGCACCGCGCTGGTCCTCTCCCTGCCCGTGCTGGCCCTGCTCTTCCTGGCCTGTGGCGCGCTGGCCGGCAAGTTCGCCGCCGACGATGGCCGCAGCGACCTCGTCTTCGTCGGCGCCACCTCAGCCCTCATCCTGTGGGCCATCTCGCTCCTGGTCAACGGCATCATCGCCCTGATTCCCGGCCTGCTCAGCTTCGGCGCGACCTTCCTGGCTGGCATCCCCTACGTGTGCCTCTGTGGCCCCTTCCAGCTCATCGGCGGAGCACTCGTCGGTGCGCTCGGCGCTTGGCTCTATAAGGTCGTTGCCGGCCGCGGCCAGAGGGATGAGTGGTCATAGACATGGACGCTTTGCCAGCCGTGAGCACGTCAGCCCTGGCCGACAAGCCCCTCGATCCGCGGGCCGTTCGGCACATCGGCCTGGACGTGGGCACCACGAACACCAGCCTGTGCTACACTACCTATAACCACGGCCTGGACGAGTTCGACCTGCCCAAGGCCGCCCGGCTGGGCCACGACGACGCCTTCCTCCGCTCCACCCTCCTGCTCGGTGACGACGGCGCGCCCCTGGCCTATGGCGACGACGCCTATCGCCACCCCGCCTACCATGGCGCACAGGGCGCGGTGCACGAGGAGTTCAAGCTTGGCCTGGGCCACGGCCCCGCGGCCGAAACGCTTGTCACCGCCCTGGTGGCCGAGGCCGCGCGTAAGGCTTACCGCCACCTGCGCATCGACAGCCTTGCTGCCGACGCCGCTGTCACCAACGTCGGCATCCCCGCCGAGTGGGCCTGCAACGAATACCATCGCGCCGAGGCCATGATGCGCGCCGTCGACGCAGCCGGCCTGCCCAACGTCGGCATCGTGCCTGAGCCAGTGGCCGCGATGCTCTATCACGCCCGCGTCGGCGACATCGTGTTTGACCAGCACCCCCAGTTCTGGCTCGTCATCGACCTCGGCGGCGGCACAACCGACGTCGCCGTCGTTGAAACGCGCCCCGGACCGGTTCCGCCCATCGTTCGCCACACGTTCGGCCGAACATACGGCGGCCGCGACTTCGACCAATTGCTATTGGAGAAGGTCATTCTGCCCCACGTCCGTCCCGATCAGCCACCGACGCCGGCGGAAATGCCCGACCTGAGCCGCGCCGCGCGCCGATTTAAAGAGGGGTTTTCACTGAGGATGGCCGAAGGCCACCAGCGCGCGCGGCTCGCCGTGGAACTGGACGGGCGAAGGCAGATGATCGAATTGACCCGCGAGGCGTTCGAATCGACCCAAATGGCTGGGCCACTTATCGACCGCTTTGGGCGCTTGCTGCGCCAGGGCTTCCGCGACATAGGGCTGCCGCTGGGCGACATCGACCGCGTGATCTTGACCGGCGGCAGCGCCCGTTGGTACTTCGTGGCCCAAACCGCCGAGCGCTTCTTCGGCCGCGACATCTGCCTCCGCTCCAACGAGCCTGAGCTAACTATTGCCCAGGGCCTAGCCCTGGCGCGCACCGGCTTTGCCATGCCCATCAGAGCCGGCGCCTCCCCGCCGCCCCCACCGCCCCCGCCACCGCCACGCCCTGACCCGGCGACCATCGAGCTGACCTCCACAACCGACCAACCGCTGGACCTGGCGCGGTGCCGGCGGGAGGCCACACAGACCATCCGCAAGATGGCCGCGCTGGCGGGCGGGGTGGCCCTCGTTCTGTCGCCCATCCCCGGCGTGTCCCAGATTCCCCTCACCAGCATCGAGGCCAAGATGGTGCTCAGCGTCGCCTCGATCTACGGCTATAAGCTCGACGAACGCCAGTTGGTGGCGGTCGTGGGCGGGCTGCTGGCCGGGGGCACGGCGGTCAAGATCGTCGTCATGGAGACGGCCACGTTCGTGCCCGTCATCGGCACCATCGTCAAGACGGCCGTGGGCGGTGGGGCGGCCCTGGCCTTCGGTCAACTGGCCATCGAGTACTTCGAAAAACGCCGTCGAGCCGAACAAGGAGACGGAGCATGAGCGAGCCTATCTGGTATAGTCTCGACTTCGGTCACGCCTACATCCGCGTGGCCCGCGCGCGCGCCAGTGACGACGCTGCGGCCACTACCCCCGAACTGGTGCAATTCGGCGGCCGTCCAGCGCTGCCCAACCTGGCCCTTCTCTCGCCGGACGGCCGCACTCTGGAGGCGGTTGGCGCGGCAATCACCGACCACGAGCTGGATATCGACGCTCTCGATCGCCTCTATGAAGCGGCCAGCCTCGACGACAGCCCGCAAAGCGAAGGCGGCCGCGTGGCGCGGTTGTTGCTGGCCCACGTCGTCGCGGTGTTGCAGCGCGAACACGCCTTTCAACCCAACGATCCGATCGTCGAGGCATTCGTCGCCCTGCCCATCGCCGAGCGTAATGCCGAGCAGACCCGCCAAGCCTTGGAGGCGCGTCTGAGCGAGGCCGGCCTGGCGACGACCACGGCTGTCGCCAGCGCTATCGGCGCGCTCGTCCACTACTGCCACGGCCGGCCTGCGCCTGGGCGCTACCTGGTCATAGACAACGGCTACGTCTGGACGCGCTTTGCCTTGGTGGAGTGTTCCGCGGACGGATTGCCCCAGGTTGTGGCTCAAACTCAAAACTCGTCAGGCGGCCAAAGCTTCGACAAGGCGCTGGTCGACTACTTTGCCCGCACGCTTGGTTGGGATAAAGACATCGCTTCTGAACGACAGCCCGCCATCATTGCGTTCAAGCACCGCTTCGCCGCTGCCTGGAGCGACGGCCGCCCCATGTACCAGGAGCAAATACTGTTCGATGGACAGAGCGCGATCCTGGCCATGGACCCATCGCTCTTTGTCTCGCCAGCTGTGGCCGAGTCGCCGATTGGCGAATTTCGCCGTGCCGCCGATGATTTTGTCCGCGACCACGCCTCGGACGGCAATTTTAGCGGTATCGTGCTGGCCGGCGGCGGCGCCCATTGGCCATTCGTCCGCGACTGGGCCGGGCAACAGGTTGAGCCGGGCAAGGTGCTGATCGATGAGTACCCAGAGCAGGCGGTTGTCCGCGGCCTGCCGCGCGTGGCGGCGCTGTCGCGGCCTGCGCCGCGGACGGGTGTAGAAGCCCCAGCCAGCCAACAACCGCGACCTGATGTGGGGCAAGTGCCGGACACCCGGCCGCGCCCCGTCAAGCCCCTTCTGTCGCCCGGGCCGACGGCTGTTGTCGAGTTCCTGTTCGGCATATTCGGTTTCCTCGGGTTGGGTTGGTTCTTAGGCCCCAAGAAGGTGGTCACTGGATTCGCCTTGCTGCTGGGCTGGTGGCTGCTCTTGCTGCTGCTGCTACTGCTGGGCGTGCTCTCTGCGCTGGGCGACAGGCCGGCCGTCGCCCTGGCGCTGCTGCCTGTGTGGCTGGGCGTGCCGCTCGCGTCCAGCATGCTGGCTTATCGCGCTGTCCGGCGTATGGCCGCGGCGGCGCTTCGTTAAGACCTTTTTAGTTCGCGCCCCGTTGCCGACGGCTTCCGGCGCGGTCGCGAACGACAGTTTGCTAACCAGTTGTGCCGCTCGCTGCCGGGAGGGGTGGCGGCGAAACGGCCATGTGCTATCCACCCCTGGCAGGAGAGCATTCATGTACCCGTTGCAGCCGTTGGACACATCACGTGGTGACCCCAACCTGCCCGCGGCCGTCCAGCCCATCACCCCGTCGCTGAGCTGGATCCAGGAACAACTGCCCCACGAACTCCTGCGCCTGCTGGAGCGCCGTTGGCTGGAGAATCTACCAGTCGGTCGGCAGGAATTTGGCCACACCGGCGGCGACTGCACCCAGTCGGCCTTCTATTGCATTCACCAGGTGAAACATGGCGCCGACCGGTTAGTGAGCCTCCACCCCAGCAACATGCTCAACGTCCTTAGCAGCCTGAGCCACGGCCGGCACGCCCTTGTCTATGGGCTACAGAGCCAGAACGCCGGCGTGGCCCTGCGCATGGGCCTGCGCGACGTCGGCACGGGGCCGTATGGCTCGAACATGGCCGTCCAGGCCGACATCCTCAAGCGTGCCTTGCGCGGCAACTTCCCGGGCATTGAGATGAGCGACGAGCCGGAAAGCTATGACCAAGCCTATGACGCCTGGCTCAGTTCCCTCGTCACCAGTCGTCATCTCGCCTGCATCACGGGCATTCCGGGGCTCAAAGGGGACGCGGCGGCATTCTTCACCCAGAGCGTCGACCGCCTGGTCGATGCGTTGCGCGGCGAGCCTTACGCGCTGCTCATTCTGGCCGAACCGATACTCGACTTGACGCTCATTCAGGATCGCGCCCGCGCGCTAGGCGAGGAGATTCACGCCTTGGTGCGCCGCTCCCTCTCGGAGTCGCGCAATCGTGCTCTTACTGACGGGAAGACGACCAGCACAATGACCACGCTTAGTGCGGGTCTCGGCGGCGTGTTGGGCGCCCTGGTCGGCTTCCAGTTAGGACGCTCAGTCGGCACGGCTACCAATCGCCAGGAGACGGACACAACAGGGTTGGCTGTTTCCTACGAGCGGTTGGACAAGACGGCCCAATATTGCGAAACGCTGCTGGACGGCTTCCAGGCGCGATTGCAGCGCGGCCGCAACCTGGGCTTTTGGAACGTTGGCGTCTTTGTGGCCAGCGATTCGGAATATGCCTTCCAGCGCGCCCAGGGCATCTTGCGTGGGCTTTACACTGGCCAGGGAAGCTACACCGAGCCGCTGCGCATGATCGACTTGTCCAGCGCGCCCCCAGAGGTGCCGGAGGCGCTTGAGTACATGCGTCTGCCTCGCTTGCTCTCGCGTGAAAAACACCCCCTCAGCTCGGAGTTCTTCGGCCTGGGAACCCCCCTGGCCACCGACGAACTGGCGGTCATGATGAGCCTGCCCCACCGCGAGGTTCCAGGCTTGAAGTTGGCCGCGACGGCCGATTTCAACCTGAATCCACCGCCGTTCGAAGGCTTCAGGCTGGGCACGCTGCTCTATCGCGGCGAAGATTTGAAGACGCCCGTGCGCGTGTCGGCGCAGGGTCTGACACGCCACGCCTTTGTCACCGGCCTGACGGGCGCCGGCAAGACCAACACCTGTCTGGCCCTCCTGGCCGAGGCCTACCGCAACCAGCACGTCAACTTCATGGTCGTCGATCCGGCCAAGACCGAGTACCGCTTCCTCAGCTATGCGGCGGGGTTGGAAAAAGATCTGCTCGTCTTCACTCTGGGCGACGAATCGCTGGCCCCCTTCCGGCTCAACCCGTTTGAATTTCACCCTCGCTTCTCCCTGCTGGGCCACATCGACCTGGTTAAGGCCGTCTTCAACGCCGCTTTTCCTATGTACGCCTCAATGCCCTATCTATTGGAAGAGGCCATCCTGGCTATCTACCACGATCGGGGCTGGGATATTGCCGAATCCACCAACCAGTTCGCCGACCTCAACGATGCGCAGGCCATCGCCCCCTACTGGCCGCAACTAAGCGACCTGTATGCCAAGGTCGACGCCATCGTTTCCTCCAAGCGCTATGGAGCGCAACTGACGCAGGACCTGAGTGCGGCGTTGAAGGCGCGCCTGGGTAGCCTGCTGCAAGGCAACAAGGGCCGCATGCTCAACACGCCGCGCAGCACCCCGTTCAAGGAGCTGTTAGAGCGGCCGGTGGTGCTGGAACTGCGCGGCGTGCCCGACGAGGACGAGAAAGCGTTCATCATGGCCCTCATCTTCATCCGGCTCTACGAGGCCTGTCGTGCTCGGCCGCTCGGCGACCGCCTGCGCCACATGACACTGATCGAGGAGGCCCACCGCCTGCTGCGCAACGTGCCGATGAGCGTTGCCGCTGAGACGGCCAACCCCCGCGGCAAGACGGTCGAGATGTTCGCCGACATGATGGCTGAGATGCGCGTCTATGGCGAAAGCTTCGTCATCGTCGACCAAATGCCCAGTAAACTCATCCCTGATGTCATCAAAGGCTCCAACGTGAAGATCATCCACCGCCTGCTGGCGTTGGAAGACCGCGCGGCCGTGGGCAACGCCATGAACCTCTCGCCCAGCCAGCTGGACGAATTGACCCGCCTTAAACAGGGGCGCGCCGTCGTCCACAGCGAGGAGTTAGAGGAGGCTTGCCTGGTGCACATCGATTCCGTTGTCAAGGCGCTGCGTGTGCGTCAGCCGGGCGCGACAGACGAGGAGAAGGAAGCTCACACGACTGCGAAAGTGCGCGACCAGATAGCGGAGTTCCACACCGCAGACCCCGCCCTCTTCCACCGCCACGTCGCCTGCCGGCTTTGTGACGCCCCCTGCACCTATCAGCCTGACAGGAACGCGCCGGATGGGCAACTGCTGGAACTGGGCGACCGCTTGATGACCACTCTCCTGGTAGGCGAGGGGGCATCCATTCGGCAGGCCTGGCGGCGCCTAGAGCAGGCGTTGCGCGGCCGTTTTGGGGCTGCCGCCGCCGGCCGGGCGCGCTGTGGGCGCGTTCTGTTGGCCGCGGCCACGTCCGCTCGCTTGGCCGCCGCCTATCCCCATAGCGTCTCTTGGCGACAGCGGCTTGATCTTCAGCAAGCGCTGGCCGATCTCTGGGAGCACGAAGTGAGCGAATTGGGCGATGTGGTGGCCGCCGGCCGCCTCAACGCTCAGGTTCAAGCGCTGCGCTCCCTGGGCAGAGCGTTGGCCACCCGACCGCGCCTGCCGCGACCGGGTTGTGAGCAGTGCCCACGGCGCTGTTGGTTTGGCCAGCGCCTACAACCTGTCAACAACCGCGAACTGCGCCCACTTCTGGAGCGCTTCGCCAACCTCTCCGTCGAGCAGCCGCCTGACTGGAACGTCGTGGAGCGACTAGCGGTGACCCAGTTCGATACCCTGCCGGTCGCAGAGGTGGGGCGGGCGGCCTACTGCCTGCTGACCCAGTTAACAGTTGATGTCGGGTTGCTGGCGGAGGCCCGGGCGCGCTGGTTGGCCGCGAAGTAGCCGACTCGCGGCAGATAGTTTAGGAGCCAGGAGAAGACAATGGGCGACTTCGGTGACGTGGGCGGCGACTTCGGCGACGTGGGCGGCGACTTCGGCGACGTGGGTGGCGACTTCGGTGACGTGGGCGGCGACTTCGGCGACGTGGGCGGCGACTTCGGTGACGTGGGCGGCGACTTCGGCGACACAACCATGCCAGAGACAAGCTTCGACGATCCTGTGTTTGACGCTCCAGAGGCCGGCCTACCGACAGAGGCGCCGGAGTTGGACACACTGCCTCAGGACGAGGCTTTCGACGCCGCGCCCGCAGAGAGCGTTGCCTACGATGACTTGTCCCTTCCGGACGCTGAGCCGTTGCCCGAAGCTGAGGAGCTAGATTTGACTGCGATCGACACGCCCACAGACCCGGACGTGTCGGATGCGTTCCTGAGCGACACTCCCGAGGCAGCATTTGACGAAACGAGTTCGGTCGATGAGGCTATCGATCTGACTGATGGACTGGACGCTGTGCCGGACCAGACGGCCCCAACAGAGTTCGACGAGGTGTCTGACGAGAGCGCCGCGGCCGAGGAGCAGGCCGCCGCCGAAGCGGCCGAGACCGAAGCGCAAGCCGCGGCCGAGGAGCAAGCCGCCGTCGAAGCGGCCGAGGCCGAAGCACAAACCGCGGCCGAAGCGGCCGAAGCCAAAGCCGCCCACGCCGAAGCAGATGCAGCACAACACGAAGAACTGCGCTTTGGGGAGCTACAGCCCAATACCACCTACGAGCGAAACGGCTACACTTATGAGACGGACGAGCAGGGTCGGGTAACTCAAGTTTATGGCGACCTTCATCTGGGTGAGAGTCATCGCACCACTCACCAGACCGAGGTGGGCCACATGGGTTTGGAGGGCGACGAGGGCGGGCATCTCGTGGGCGCTCGTTTTGGAGGTTCTCCCGAAGGGATGAATCTCGTTCCTCAGAACATGCACCTCAATCGCAGTGACTGGAAAGTAATGGAAAACGAATGGGCAGACGCTCTGGAACAGGGCAAGGACGTCGCCTTCAGCACGAGCCTTGCCTATGACGAAGATCAGGCACCGACTGGCCGACCGTCTGATTTCATCGTGAACTACATGATTGATGGTGTTACTTACACCAAATACTTTCCCAATAGCGCCGAAGGATCTGAGGAGTTGGTCTAGATCATGACAACACGACCGATTGAAGCCGTCTATCGAGAGATCGCGGAGCTGATGAGTGCTGCCATCTCGGAGCCATGGGCACATGCGTGGATTGTCGTTTCTCTAGAGGGGGAAACTTCTCTACGCCTTACCGGATGGTATGAACGGACGGACGCTGAGGCACCGCGAAACTTTGCTGTTCCCCTGAAAGCAACGCGGGATCTCGCTGAACTGCGCCGGCGCATACACGGGCCAGATGGTCAAACCTGGACAAAGGGAACATTTCACCTCAATTCGGACGGAAAGTTTAGGCTAGACCTGGAGTATTCGTAGCCCTCATGCTCCTCACCTGCCTCTCCCTATTCCTCCTGGCCCTCATCGGCGCGCCCCTGGCGGCGGCCGTGTTTGTCTGGGCGCGCCAACGGCCCACGCGCCCTTTTCCCCTGGCCGGCCTGGGTGCGGCGCTCATGCTCGTCAGCTTTGTCGCTCTTCCCTGGCTCAGCTTCGACCCGCTCCGCTACATAGGCCTTGACTGGCTGTATGAGACTGTGCCGTTGGCCCGCACTGTACTGGGCTGGTTGGGCGTTGATAGTCTCGACAGCTTACTGCCTGTTTGGCGCGCCGCCGGCGTGTTCATCCGCCCTCCCGGCTGGCTGGCGCTGGCCCTGAGTGTTGACCCGCTGACCTGGTTCGTTGTCCTGTGGCTGGGCAGTGTCGCCTTTGGCGCCGCGCAAGCCGTCACCTGGCTGTCGCGACCGCGCGGGCCGGCGTTCGTCCTCATCGGCTCGACCGTGGCGTTGCTGCTCCTGCTCCTGTTCGACCTGGCCGCCATCGACGGCTTGGGCGAGCACAGCTTCCCCCACTTTCTATCGCTCGTACAGCCTTTCCTGGCCGTCCACGTCAACCCGCTTGGCCCCCTGGTTGCGGCGCTGGCGCTGGGTGTTATGGTCGTTGGCGCCGTCCAGGCGCTGACCCAGGCCGGCACGCCCGATGACGACCATGACCAACAGGAGTGGAACTAATGCGCCCGCGTCTCCTGTTGCACCTCCTGGCCCTGGCTCTGCTGGCGGTGGGCCTTGTCGTGCCCTGGGTCGCCCTTGATCCCCAGCCGAAACGCGCTGAAAGTCTGATGCACTTCGAGGCCTTCGCGTCGGGCGAAAATTTGCCGGGCTTTGTGCGCGAACTGCTGGCTGAGCGCGGCTTCTCGCCAGGCCTATCGCCCGACCAGCTATGGTCTGTCCTGGGGCGCGACGACCATGCCGAACTGTTCGCTTTCGTCGCCGCGCGCGAACAGCTCTACTCATGGGACTTTCTGCGCTTGCCGACAACCCTCAGCGTGAAGGCGGTGGTCGTTGCCGGCTACGCGGCCCTCTTGGTCTGCGTCGCCTTGCTTTGGGTCGGCCGCCCCGCCGCGCCGGAGACAGCCGACGAGCCGACGACGAGCGCCCCTCCTCAGTTCCGGCAGTGGCTCAGCGGCGGCTGTGTGGTGGCCGCGCTGCTCGTCATCGTGACCGCGCCACTGCTCGACAGCTTTGGCTTTGCGGACAAATGGGGGCTGGCCTGGCTCGACATCCTCAGCGGGGCGCGCGTTACCCTGGCCCCGCGCGCCTTGCTTCCCCTGGGGTTGCTGCTCTTGGCTGTGGCGCTGGCTCTGGCCGCGGCGCTCGAGGGGGGCGCAGCCGACGAGGACGTAGCGTAGTGATAGGGTGGGGGGAGCCATGAGGTTTCGGCGGCGTCGCGACGAAGATGACGACCTGTGGGCCGACGACCCGCCCTGGGTGGACGATGGCGGGGAGGAGGACGACCAGGGGCGTCGGCCGCGTCGGTGGCCCTGGCTGCTGTTGACGCTAGGCGTGGCGCTTGGGGTGGGGTGGCTGCTCTGGAGCCAGCTAGACAACCGCGCCCCCCTCCCGTCGACGCCCCAGCCGATTGTGTTGCCCCTCGCCACGCCGGCGACGCCCTCTGCCTTGTCGCCCACACCGTCGCCGGCTCCTCTTCTAAGCGGCATCACCCGCATCGCCGTCAGCGTCACGCCGGTCGCGGCCCCCTTCGACCCCGCCACCCTGGCCGCCCTGATGCTCGACCTGATCAACGCCGACCGCGCCGCGGCCAACCTGGCCCCCGTCGCCTGGGACGAGACGGCCGCGGCGGCCGGCCTGGCCCACGCCGCCGACATGATCGCCCGCGGCTACTTTAGCCATTGGAACCCGGAAGGGCTAGGCCCCGATCACCGCTATAGCGCCGCCGGCGGCCGCTATACCAGTATGGAGAACCTCCACGCCTTCAGCTATACCTATGCCGACGGCCGCGGCGCGCCGGTTGAGGATTGGCAGACGGTCATCGTCAACGCCCAGTCCGGCCTGATGGAGAGCCTGGGGCATCGCGCCAATATCCTTCATCCGGCCCACACCCACGTAGGCATTGGCATGGCCTATGACCCGGTGAGCGGTCACTTCCGATTGGCCCAGGAGTTCACCAACCAGCATGCCGAGTTGAGTTTGCCGCTGCCGACCGAGGCGCGACCAGGGGACAACATTCGCATAGCCGGCGTGTTTGGGCCGGGCGCTATCGGCAACGCCATCCTCGATCTGGCCTACGAGCCCTTCCCCGCGCCGCTCAGCCTGGATGAGTTGGCGGCGCGCACTACCTACTCGTCACCGGCCGAGAGCGTCGACACGCGCGCCATCGGCCTGACGTTTGACGAAACACTCACCCTGCCGGACCCGCCCGGCTACTACCACGTGCGCCTGTTCGTCGACCTGCTGACCGGACAGGCGGTGGTGGTCAATCAGGTGATAGCCGTGCGCTAAGCGGCGCCGTCTAACTTGCTGGCTCCGGGAGATTCAACAACGTGATGAAGAAGAGCGAAGTGGCCAAGATGTTGGTTCGGGATGGTCTCGGTATTACCTCTGAGGAGGACGTGGCCGAATTCCTGGGCATTGAACTGCCCGAAGACTGGTTGGCGCCGGTCGCCCAAGAGCTGGCCAAGTTACTCCGTCAACCCGGGACGAAGAAACGGCTCACTGATTATCGCGCCAGGGTGGCCAAAGAGAAGCCGAAGAAGTATGTCACGCCGGAAGACACGATGGTTGCGCGCGTCAGCCAGTTGACCCTACATCTGGTCGAGAAAACGCGCCGCGACCCGGTCGCACGTGCGGAGCAACAGCGACAGATGAAACACTTTGGCCGCTTGAAAGATATCCAGAAGATCAGAGCGCTAGACCCGGTGGCGTTTGAATACTGGACAGGCGCCTATTTCGAGCGCCACGGCTTCCGCGACGCCGTCGTGACGCAAGCCTCAGGCGACGCCGGCGTCGACGTACACGTCATCTGCCCCGACGGCAAAAAGGCTGTGATACAGTCCAAACACTACAAGGGCGGTGTCGGTGGCCCTGTGGTGCAGCAGACGTTCGGGGCGATGTATCAGTTCAAGTGCCGGCGCTGCTACATCGTCACAACCGGGCATTTTACCAAGGCGGCTTTTACGGCCGCCCATCAGCTACCGGAGGTCTATCTCCTGGACGGCGACTTCCTGGCCGCCAACATGCCGCCGCCGTGCCGCCGGCCGCGCTGAGCCGCGTCTTCCGTCGCCGGCGTAGGTCATTCACATAATCTGGGCATTCCCTTCATTTCGGTTATCATTACACCCATCTTGCTCAAGGTACCAGGCTCCCCTGAGCGAGGAGGTGATGAACTGCTCGACTACTTGCGCACCCGGCGCGACCAGGAGCTGGTGCGCGACCTGATTATCCTGCGCGAGATCGGCGAGGTCGCCCGCCACTCCCGCTTCCGCTTCATGGCCGGTGTCCAGGAGATGCTTTTCGAAAACCCGCGCTTCTCCTTCGCCGCCGACAGCATCCGCCGCGTCCAAGACCGCTTTGAGCAGGTCTTCATCGCCCGCGACGACGTCAAGTTCGTCGTCGCCGAGCGGCTGTTGCGCAAGACGGCCGACCAGCAGGTGTGGGCGCGCCAACACCTGGCCCGCTTCACTCGCTTCTATGNNGCAGCATGAACGAACAGCTCGACGAATTCGTGCGCCTCTTTCCCGTCCACCCTCTGTTCATCGACACCTTCGAGCGCATCACGGCCATCGAGAAGCGCGAGGTGCTCAAGACCCTCTCGCAGGCCATGCAGCAGCGGCTCGACGACGACGTGCCGCCGGATGAGCCAGGGCTGATCACCTACGACCGCTACTGGCAAACGCTGCGCGAGAACCCCTCCTACCGGGCCATCCCCGACATCGGTCTGGTGATCAAGCGCAGCGAAACGTTGGCCAACCGTATCGAGGCCGCCTTCCCCCACAAGGCCACCATCGACATGGCCCGGCGCATCATCCACGGCCTGTCCATGCACCGCCTGACCCATGGCAACATCCAGGCCCCCATTGGCGCGACGCCCGAAGAGCTGCGCGACGGCCTGGCCCTCTATGACCCGCTCGTCGCCGAGCTGGGCGGCGACCCGGCCGACGACCTGCTGACCCAGGTAGAGACCACCCTGCGCGACATCCACCGCACCGTCTGCGGCCAGTTCATCTCCGTCAACCCCGACAATCGCCAGTACTACCTCGACCTGGAGAAGAGCGACGATTACGACGCCATCATCGAGAAGCGGGCCGAGTCGCTGGAGCCGGGGAAGCTGGACGGCTACTACTATGACGCGCTCCATCGGGCGCTGGAAAACCCGGAACAGACCCTCTACCCCGGCTACAAAATCTGGCGCTACGAAGTGGAGTGGACGGAGCGGCGGGCGGCCCGCCAGGGCTACCTCTTCTTCGGCTCGCCCAACGAACGCTCCACGGCCGTGCCGCCGGGCGACTTCTACCTTTACTTCATCCAGCCCTTCGAGCCACCCCGCTATCGCGACGAGAAGAAGCCCGACGAGGTGCTCTTCCGCCTGCGCAAGCCGGACGAGCGCTTCCGGAGCGCCCTCAGGCGCTACGCCGCGGCCATGGAGTTGGCCGGCGTGTCTTCGGGCGCGGCCAAGAGCGCCTATCTGTCGCGCGGCGACAACGCCCATCGCCAGTTGGTGCGCTGGCTGCAAGAGAACATGCCCACCGCCTACGAGGTGACCCACCAGGGCCAGACCCGCCCCCTGGTCGAGTGGATCAAGGGGCGGGCCACCACGGCCGGCCTGGCCGCCAACGTCCGCGACATGATCCGCGCCGCTGCTTCGGCCGCATTGGCCGGCCACTTCGCCGACCAGGCGCCGGACTACCCCCGCTTCAGCGTCCTGATCACCGCCGCCAACCTGCCCCAGGCGGCCCAGGACGCGCTGCGCTGGCTGAGCCGGCCTGGCCGCTCCCAACAGGCGCTGGCCGTGCTCGACGCGTTGGAACTGCTGGATGACGGCACGCCCGCCGTCGGCAAATCGCCCTACGCCCAGGCCGTGCTGGAGCGGCTGCGGGCCAAGGGGCCGGACCAGGTCCTCAACCGGGCCGAGTTGCTGACCGAGGTCTACAGCGTCGAGTACTTCGCCCCCGACCGCTACCGGCTAGAGCCGGAGTGGCTGGTCGTCGTTCTGGCCGCGCTGGTCCACGCCGGCGAGCTGACGCTGACCGTCATGGGCCAGACGTTCGACGCCAACAGCCTGGAGGGGCTGGCGGCCACGCCGGTTGACAACCTGGCCCAGTTCAAGCACGTCCGCGCCCCGCTCGGCTGGAACCTGCCCGGGCTGGAGCGGCTGTTCCGGCTGTTGGGGCTGCCCGACGGGCAGGCGCGGCTGCTGACGCAGGGCAGCGACGCGGCCGTCCAGGCCCTCCAGACGGCCGTCGGCCAGATGGTCGAGCGCGTCGTCCAGGCCCAGCAGCGCCTGCAGAGCGGCCTGGCCTTCTGGGGTAAGCCGCTGCTGACCGAGGCCGAGACGGCCGACAGCCGCGACCGCCTCGACGAGCTGAAGCGCTTCCTCGAAGGGTTGCAGGCCTACTCGTCGCCCGGCCGGCTGAAAAACTTCCGGCAGACGGGCGCCGCCGTCGACGGCTACGCCACCCACATCGCCGCCCTGCGCGCCGCTGAGGCCCTGGCGTCGCTGGCCGCCGAGCTGGCCGGGCCGTCGGCCTACCTCAGCAACGCCGAGCTGGTCTTGCCCGACGGCGACCCCTGGCGCGACGAGGCGCGACGCGCTAAAGACGCCCTGCAAGCCCGACTGAGCGACCTCGCCCAGCGCGCCGAGCCGGCCACCCGCCAGGACGCTGCCCGCCGGCTCCAGACGCTCAGGGCCGCCTACGCCCAGGCCTACATGATCCGCCACGCCCACGCCCGGCTGGGGCTGGAGGGCGACGGGCGCAAGCGGGAGTTGCTCCAGGGGGCGGCCTTGCGCCGGCTCAACCGGCTGGCGACCATCGCCCTGATGCCCAACGAGCAATTGCGCGACTTCCAGAACCGGCTGGCCGACCTGACCGGCTGTTGGGCGCTGACCGACCCCGACCGCAGCGCCGCCACCCGGCTGGACGCCCTGGAGGTGGAGCTGGACGGCCTGCTGGCCACCTGGCGACAGACGCTGGGCGACCCGACGGCCGCGGCGGCCATCGACCTGTTGCGCCAGGACGAGCGCCACCGGCTGGACGGGCTGTTGGCCGACGACGAACTGGCCGAGTTGGACAGCGACCTGATCGCCATCATCAACCGCGTGCTGGCCGGGCTGACGCGGGTGGAGATGAGCCTCGACGCGCTGGCGGGGGCGCTGTCCGAAGGCGGCCTGCCCGCCTCGCCCGACGAGCTGCGCAAGCGCTTCGATACCTTCCTGCGCGCCCTGTCGGCCGGGCAGGAGGCCGACAAGGTGCGGCTTGTCCTGGTGCGGCCGTAGCGCGATTCTCCGGAATCGCGCGACAGGCCGGCGCGGCGAAGATGAGAACCCGACAATAAGGAGGCGGCGTATGTTCCAGCGAAGGGGTGGCGGGCGTGTTGGCAAGCAGGGCTTATGGCCGGCCGCGGCGCTGCTGGCGGCGGTGCTGCTGGCCGGGGCGGGCGTGGCCGGGGCGG
>CXWK01095095.1_pt9 | contig 18152 bp, 24 predicted proteins | sample 590851 | NCBI WGS metagenome assembly CXWK01 (sample SAMEA3498364, study PRJEB10139) | wastewater metagenome | biome: wastewater treatment plant; material: activated sludge | place: Denmark | collected 2014-08-01 | reverse complement strand
CGCCGCGGCCGAACGAGCTGCGCGCGCGGCGAAGGCCCTCGCGAACGCGCGCCGGTCGCAGAGCGGCGTGGACGCCGCGCAACGGGCCTACGACGCGGCGCTCGCCGCGTACGCTGCGGCCCGCACGCAGCGTGGCGCGAGCGAGGTGGGCATCACGAAGGCGCTGGCTCGCTTCGCGCGCGGCGCGCAATCCGCGAAGATAGGCTCCCCATGATCTCGGCACGCATCGTCGTCTCTCCGCACTACTCCCCGTTTCACGGACTGACAGGGGTTGCGCAGCAATCACACGCGCGGCTGCACGCGGCCGAGCGATCCGTGGATGCCGCGACGCTCGCGCAGGCCAAGGCGCTTGCGGCGACCTTCTTCCATGAAACGATGGCGGCGCCGTGCTGCGAGATGATGACCCCCGCTCGGTCGCGCAATGCGATCGTGCGCGTGCTGGTCGCGGGGCCAAACGGCGACACCGTCTACGGCGGGTTCACCCCCGCCGCGATGGAGGTCTACTTCGGCCGGTACGGCGTCACCGCGCCCTTCACATGGAAGGTGCTTCGACGGCCGAAGCCGGAACCCAGCAAGGGGCACTGCTCGTTCTGTCGCGCGCCCTGTGATCTTCTCCCTCGGGGCGGGTGCGTGAGGCACCCGCACCCGCGCGGCTCGACGCACCGGACGCGGTGGTGCGATGGCTCGGGCAAACCGCCGCTCACCGAGGCGGAACTGGCGAGATGGAGGGGATGATGGACCTCTGGAACTGGCGCCCCGAAGGCGCCCCGGCCACGACCCTTGAGGCGAACGTGCCCGTGCCGAAGGCCGCGGCCCCCGCCCCCGAAGAGGTCATCCCGAAACTGCCTGCGCCGCTCGGCAAGCACACGATCGCCGTGTGGGTCAACGGCCCGACCACGACCGTCGTGTTCCTTCCCAGCGGGGGCCTCGCGCAGAGCGCGTTGATCGTAGTGGACGACACGGTCCACTGGTCGGCGCGTTGGAGCCCGCACGCGGCCACGACGCTCACCGAGTTCGGGTGGCTCCTGCACGGCAGGCGCCTCGCGGCCGGGTTCTCGCTCACGACCTGGGCGAAGTCGTCGCCCCACGTTCGCGCGATGCTCTCCTGGGCGCGGGGCCTCATGCTGGGGTCGGGCAACGACACCGCGCAGCGCGGGGCGCTTGATCTGCGCGACGTGAACGCCCGCATGGCGCCCTGCCCGCGCATCGGCCAGATCCGCTACGACAACTTCCAGAGCGTCGCGAAGAAATCCGCGCACACCTTCGAGGCCCTGCACGCGATGATGGTTCGCGCCGTCGAAGCGTGCGTCGCGGCATGGGGGTGGGAACCCTCGGGGCTCACCGTGGGGTTCTTCACCGGACGCAACGCGATGGGCCTCGCGTTCGCCCCTGGCAAGGGCGACCGCCGCATCGCCCTGCACCACGACCTTCTGGCCCGCTACGACCTTGACTCGATCTCGCGTACGGTGCTCCACGAACTCTGCCACCACGCGCGCGAGGAACTGCACCCGCGCGGCGCGCTCTCGGGCCTCTCCCGAAACCTCGTGAACGCCATCGCGCACGACGCGAAGTTCTGCGAGATGCTCGCGTTGGTCGACTCGACCGTCGCGGCCAACCCGAGGAGCTGCCGCTACTTCGAGGACGACGCGGACCCCGAGGTGCTCAGGGCGACGCAGGCGGCGCGCGGCGTGGTTCACGCGGCCTCTGCGGGCGTCGTACGCATCGGCCTTGACCCCGCGATTCGCCGCTACCGATTCCGGTGGGACGCCGTGGGCAACCACGCCTGGCGCGCGACCTGGGAAGTGCTGAACGATCGGGCATGGCGCGCGTTCCTCGCGCTCTTCCCCGAAGGCGAGCGGCGCCTCTTGCGCGTGGACTACGACGAAAACAAGAAGGGTTCGGCCCTCGCGTCCCCCGCGTACATGACCGACCTTGAAGTCACGACGGGGCCGCGGCAGATCCGCGCGACGCTTGGGGCCTTCATCGAGAAGGCGCGCAGTTTCAACCCGCGCCTCGCGGAGTTCCTGGAGAAGCACCTATGAACCGGCGCCGCCTCCTCCTTCGCCTCGGCCTCGACGCCACGGCTCCCGTGGACCGTCCGCGCGCGAATCCCCCTCGCCCCCGCCGCGCGCCGACGCCCGCGGTGGTCATGGCTCCCGCGGACGCACCGCTCGGCAGCGGATGGGTGGCGTGATGCGTCGCCACCGCACCAACCCCGACACCGCGACGCTCGATCTGCTCAACGGCGCCGTCCGCGGGTGAAATCCAAATCCAGTCCAAATCCAATCCAATCCACGCGCACGAAAGCCCCGATTTGCCGGTGTTTGGATTGGCTTCGCGTGCTGCACCGTGCGACGGCACGCACGGCCTGGTTGACATCGACATGGCCCATGCACACTCTGTCCACCGCCGCAGGGGTCGTCCTGCGGCACCCCACACGGGGGCGACAGGTTTCGACGTGGTGACGGAGGTTGAACGCTGCGTGGCAGGGCACCCGCCCCTCCAACGGGTACACACGAACCGCGAACGACAACGCGTTCCCCGCCCAGCGCCTCGCGGCCTGAGCCGTCCTCGCTGCACTAGGTCTCCGGTGTGCGACGAGGGCGTAATCGAACGGAGACAACCAACCCGAGGGCGCCCCACACCTCGGACGGCGAAGCGATGGGGCAGGACAGGGACTCCGCGGGAGGTGCAACCCGCGCCCGGTGGCCCGAAAGCGCACTAGGCCACGAAGACGCGCCAACCAATGCATTGCGGACCCGGGTTCGATTCCCGGCGCCTCCACCCGGTCGCAGTTCGCAGCTCGACCCCGCGCCCGCCTCGGGCACCGCGCGCGTCCGTATCAGGACGGATGGCGTGCGGTGCCCGAGGCGTCGGCAGTTCTCCCGAGAAAGGGCATTGCTGCGATGAGCAAGGCCAGACCCCCGCAATCGGCATGATGAACGCGCGCGACCAACCGACTCCGAATGCCGCGGCGTCAATGCGCTGGCACCTGTCTCATCGGTGCGATCCGCGCGCGTTGCCGCTCGCGAACCGTCACTACAACCGACAGACGCCGGACTCACCGCAGTTTGGCCCTCCGGGACGAAGCCTCGCGTTGCTCACGGAGGACGCGACCGCGTTGTGGCTTACGTCGTGGCAGGAGTTCGTGCTGCACGATTGGCCTGGCGCGTGGGTCAACTCGCTCTTTCGCAACGAGCAACCGGACAAGCACCTGTCCTCGGAACTGATCCGAGAGGCCATCGCGGCGACGCGTTGGCACTTTGGCCCCCCCCCCCGCGCCTGGGATGATTACCTTCATCGACCCCGCGAAGACCCGCCGAAAGCGCGACCCGGGGCGGTGCTACCTGCGCGCCGGGTTCCGCCGCGTCGGCGAGACGCGAAGCGGCCTGATCGCCCTGCAAATGCTGCCCGTCGACATGCCCGCGCCGCTTGCGCCCCACGGGGGACAACTCTCGTTGTGGAGCGCGCCGACGCGCCCCGCGTCCCCGCAGCGATCTTCGCGGTACTGCCGCCAGGGGTGATGCGCGGCGCGGTTCAGCGGTCGCGCGCCGCGTTGGCGCGGAGGCGCACAGACCGATCGCTGGCGACCGACCACTCGCGAATCGCGCGCGGCTGCCCGGCCACGGTGACGTGGAGAGTGATCGTGTCGCCCGGCGCGAGGTCGAAGTCGTAGACGATGTTCCTCGCGCCCTCGTTGAGTACCCGCGCGTTGCGCGGGTTGAACAGGGGCCACATCGCGTTGAGGCGCCCTTCGCCGGAGTCGGCGAGTTCGCCGTCGTGATCCCACACCTGCACGGTGAGGGTGCGTGCCGTGCCCCGCCCCGACACGGTGAGGTCTACCTGCCTCGCCCTGGACGGGTTGCGCCGAATCGGGCGACGGGTCCGTACTTTCTTCTGGGTATTCATGCCTTCTCCAACATCGCTCGCGCCATCTTCACCTCTCGGCGAAAGCGATGCGCCGTGGGGATGCCCGCGGCCTCGCGCACCGCCACGGCATCGAGCAGATCGCGCGCGAGTTTCAAGTCCAGGCCGCGGGGCGGGACGTCCTTGCGCAGTTCGTAGTGGGTGGCGCTGATCCTCGCCAGCAGGGCCACGCGCGTCACCACGGGCACCTGGATCGGTGCGCCCTCGGGCGAGAGCACGGGCACCGTCCGGCACGCCTTCTCCAAGAGGCGCGGCGCGTCGCTCTGCATCGCGTCCCACTTGCGACGCGCGCCAGGGCGCGGGGCCTCCCAGAACCCCACGTCTCCCACAAACACCGTCCCGTCTGCGCGGCGGTAGAGCGCGAGGTCGTCGTGGACGCGCCACCCGTGGCGCTGCTCGATCGCGAGGAGCTGCCGCTCCAGGTCCGCGTACTCGGGTCCGGTGAGCGAGGTGGCGGGTTCGCCCCACTCGCGCACGAACGCCGGGGTGCCGCCCTCGAACTCCGTGTAGACCCCGCGGGGGGCGATCGAATACCCGAGCGCGGCGAGCTCGTTGGCGACGCCCGCCTCCTGGCGCATCCAGTCGGTCTGCTTCTCGCGCGACCAGGCGGCGCGGGCGACATCGTGTGCGGCAGGGAGTTTCACGGCGACCGGGCCGCGCGCATCGTCCACGCGGTAGACCATCCCGAAATTGCCCGCTCCGACGTGCTCGGCGTGGCCGTACCGCGTCACCGCCCCCTCGCCCTCTCCCTCGCGCCAGGAGAACCCCGTGCGCAGCGTCGTGCGGGCGGCGATCTTCGCGGCCTCGCGCACCGCGGGGAGGTCCATGTGCCTGCGGGTGAGGCGGGGCTTCGCTGCGGCGTCTGAACCGCGACGGGCGCGGACGGGGTTCGCTCGCACGGGCGTCGCGACATCGCGCCCTTCGGTCCAGACGATCCATTCGCGTTCGACATCGAAGGCAGACCCGGTGTAGTCCGCGATGCGCAACCCTCGGACTCCGCGCGGGAGCGTCCACACCAGACCCGCGTTGCGCCCGGCCCACTGTGCGGCGACGGCTCGGCGACTCGACCACGACCGCGGGCCGGTCGGACGCTCATGCGAGCCGCGGTAGAGCGGCGTGGGTGACGGTCGTGCGGCGCGCTGGAGTTCCCAGAGCAACGCCCCCGCCTGCGCGCGCAGGATCTTCCCGCTGCCCGAAGCAGGCGGGGGCGCGCCCTGCATCTCGTCTGCGAAGTGCAGGCGCATGGTGATCGGGTCCCCTTTCCACGAGCGCAGCGCATCGGCCACGAGTCGCCCGTGCGACTGGCGCCACGCGGGTTCTGCACCCGAGCGGTCCCACGCCCCTTCTGCCGATGCATTGATGGCGGGTTCGTACCGCGCGGACGACGTCGCGGGGTTGCATCGGCACTTGCGGGATGGGGCGACCATGGCGCGGTCAAGTGTGCCACACCGGCCGCGCGCGGTCATCGACGCTCAAGTCCCCGCGAGAACCCGTGTGCGTAGCGCAGTACCTCGTGCAGTGCGCCGGGGGATCTCTTCGCCTCCGCGCGCCACGCAGGATCCAGACGCTCCATGCGTTGCGCCTCGCGCGCATGCGTTGCCCGACGATCTTCGACCGTGACGACGCGCGCGTTGCCCCACGGTTGCCGCACCTCGTCGGCCATGGTCGGGCCTCCGAGACGCCGCTCGATGGCCCGCAGGACCGAACGCGCCTCTTCCGACCGAAGTGGAGAGTTCGCGAAGAACTCCCCCGCATCACCCCACCATCGCGCGGCCCCGTACTGAGCCACGCGCTCGCCATGCTTGCCCAGCGACACGAACGAATCGAAGAGCGGCAGATCCTCGACCGCATACGATGCGCGCGTCATTCCTCGGAGCGCGTCCTTGAACGACAGAAACATCGCCCACGGTGCAGCGAGCCAAAGGGTTGAACCGATCGGTCCTCCGAGAAATCGGGTCGCATAGGCATCCCGCATGTTGTCCCGATCGACGCCTACCCATCCCAGGATGTTGCCCGACGCGCGCAGGTCACGACCCGCATCGGCAAGGGACTGATTCAGACCTCGCGCATCGACATACTCGTCCAGACGCGCCCCCGCGATCAACTCGCCCTGCTCTTCTCGCGACAACCTCTCCCACAACGCAGAGGCGATGGCCTCCTCGCGCTTCTCCCCGCGCAGTTTCGCCCACTTCGCTCTCAACTCCGACCACGCCGCGGGGAAGCGCATGCGAAAGATCGCATCCCGACTCACCAGACGGCCATCGGCGATCCGTACACCCCATCGCATCAGGCGGCCGGACTCGTCCGACCGGAACATGAAATCCGCGGTGTACGCCTCGGGGTCGTACACCTTCACGGTATAGGTCCGCCCGGACTCGCTCGTACGCTCTTCCCATTGGAACGGGGCTTCGCTGTTGCGAAATGCATCCTCGTACCCGATCACCCGAAGGTCCGCCTCGGGGGACACCGGGATGGGTTGTTCGGCCCCCCATGTCCAGAGGTTCATCATCGCGATAATCCCACTCCTCCACGAAGCGACGCTGCGAGCGCGCCGGGAATCTGCATAACCTTCCTCCATTTCGCGCGATCAAGCACGACGGGCGTGTACCCAGAACCAGGCGGGACGGGCTGCCCAGGTACACACCAGTCCTCGTCGCGTCGTGCGAATGCCACGGCCCGGTACTCCACCACCGATCGCAGGCGGTTGTCGATCTTGCGGCGCTCGACATAACCGCCGAAGGCGTCTGGCAACGCGAGGAGTCCCATGAGATCCCGCTCCGCCCGATCCCCGGGCGCACCGTGGATCCCACTATACCAGTTGCCCTCCGTGCGCCACACCACGATCCGCCCCTCGGCATAAGTCGCACGCGCCTCATCCTCTGGGAATGGCACCGCGTAGGCGCACCACGTCCAGAGGTTCATCATCTCAGCACCGCCTCGTCCTCTGGCGCCTGCGTCCCCACGACCCACGCAGGGCGCGGCGCCCATGGCTCCCCGATCTCCGCGACCGTGCGCGCAGGCGGCGGTTCCATGCGCCGCTGTCCGATCATCGCCACGCCCGCGTCCAGCACCGTCACCAGCACAGGCCCCGCGAGAAGCCCGTCGGCCGCAGCACGCGCCACGGCGCGCCCTTCGCGGGAGGCGACCCGCTCGGCCGCGCGGGAGGCGAGCGCCGCCGCCGCGAAGCCCCCGCCGAGACGTAGCGCGGCGCGCGCCAGGGGGTGCCCGTTGAGGGAGGGGATGCGCGCGAGGATCGAGTCCAGCGCCACGACCGCCGCCGCGCCCGAGACCCCTGCCGCCACGCCGCGCCCCGACTGCTTCATCGCGAGACCTGCTTCTTTCACGTTCATGCCCGTCGTTGCACAGTGCCCGTTGCCGGATCAAGCCGTTCCGTTCGCGGGTCCAACCCCGCCTGCGCCCGCATGTCGTGCAACGCCGCAACAAGCGCGGTGCGTTCGTTTTCTAGCGAATGCGCCCGAATCATTGAGGCATCTTCCATCACGAGTCGCTCCCACTCTCCGCGGTCGCGCTCGTATATCTCTTTCATGCGGAGGTTCCAGAAAAGTGCGGCCCGCTGGAGTTGGTCATTCAGCGACCACGCAGACCGTGCCGGGCCATATCGGCGCAGCATCGTTCGACAATGCTCGCCGAGAGCCGTGCTGATCGCGTCGTATCGCGCCTCGGCGGAACGAAGTTCCTCCATCACAGGAGACGACTTGCGCAATCGAGAAGCGCGCGCTCGCTGAATCATCGGAGCACGCGCGTCACGCTGCGCTTTGCGAATAGCGCGGTATATCACATCGGCGTGTCTGTCTCGGCCCCGATCAATCATTTGTCGTGTGGCCTCTGACATCATCACCCAACTATCCGCAGCGCCCGCCGCGAACGGGGCAAGAGTTCGGTGATTGCCGTCTCGGATGATCGCGACCAACGCGCCATCATCCATGTCGAAGTCGGCATACCCAGGATATACTAGCGGGCGATCACCGGACTCAATGGCATCGACCAGCGAGGACAACTTCCGCGGGTCAAAAACATTCCCTGGCGTTGAAGTGACGCTCCATGCATTGATCGGCACCATCGTTCCATCGTTGTTGCCGACGAACCCTATCTTGTTGTCTTCAACCCAGAAGACCCTCTCTCCTTTTCGTGGCCGAAGACGGCCGCGAGCGGATTCTGGGAAGTACGCAGCGAGACCTTCATGGCGAGCGCCCGTGGTCGACTCAAAGAGAAGGCTCATCCAACGAGGCATGCTTGCCGTCATGCTGTCGCCTCCATCACGTCCTCACCCCCGGGACCGGCGCGCAACGCGTCCACGCGCCGCTGGGTCTCCGCGCGCGCGGGGTCTCGCAGCGCGCACCCGATCCACGCGTCGGCGCTCTCCCCGAACCCCTCGGTGACGTTCGTGCCATGTCGACGCATCACATACCACCTCGCCCCCGGCATCGTCACCACCAGGCCACGCTGGCAGAGTTGGATGCGCGCCAGGAGCTCGAAGTCCTCGCAGTAGTCCTTCACGGGGTATCCCCCCGCCGCGACGGCCGCGGTGCGCCGGATGAGGGCCGTCGCCATCACCGGGCGCGCGGTGCCGCGGTAGCAGGACCCCTGCACGTCGAGGTCGGCGTCCGCGACGTGCGTGCGGTCGCCGAGCACGTAGTCCGCCCCCGTCGCGAGCGCGTAGCGCACCTCGGCATCAAGGCGCTCGGGGAGCGAGACATCGTCGTCGTCCCAGGTAGCGACCCAGGCGCCGCGCGCGAAGCGAAGGCCGACGTTGCGCTTCTCGCCGATGGTCCAGCGCCGCCCGCTCGGGTGCTCTGCGGGGAGGTTCACCACGCGCACGTCGGGCGCGTTCGGGGCGAGTTCCACGGCGCCGTCGTTGACCACCACGAGTTCGCGCGGGGCATAGGTCTGCGCCCGGTAGGACCGCAGTGCGTCGGGCAGAAACGCGGCGCGCCGCGGGTGCGTGGTGAGCAGCACGCAGGTCACGAGCGGCGCGTCGGGGTCCATCCTTCACCGCCTCACGGCGCGACGAAGCATCGCGCGCGGGTTCTTGCGATCCCATGCGAGCGCGGACCTTGCGCGCCGCGCCGAGGGATTTGCGCGCGCCGCGCCGCGCAACGCGAACGGGATCCAGTCCGCATGCGCCGGATGCAGGGGACGCACGGCGCCCGTCGACGACGGCTCCCACCGCGCGGCGCCCGTTTCGTCGGTCGCGAGGAGTCGCGCATGCGCCAGGAGCGGCCCGCCAAGCGGTCCAGAGTCCGGCCATCGCCGGACCTGCGCATCAATGGCCTCGACCGCGGCGGCGATCGAGGCGCGTGTCCCGTGGTGCGTCGCTGCCAGGAACCCGATCTCGTTGAAGTGAGGGTCGCGGATCAGCGCATAGACCCTGTTCGGTTCCGCATCCGGGCGCGCGGGCGGATCGCGCCAGAGGTCCACCACGCGCGGCGCCGAGGGATTGTCGCGCGCGGCGCTGCGGTGCCGCACCGGCCACACGGTCCCGTCCTCCAGGTCCGCAGCGGGCACGGTGAACTCGTCGATCATCTTGCCCGCGATCTCGCCCGCGCGAGTTCGCTTGAAGTGGTAGACCTTCACCCTGGGCGAGCGCCGGTCGTCGGAGAAGGCCCATTGGCGGGTGCAGTCCGGGGACCAGAGTTCCCAATAGGTCCCCGCGCTCACGCGACCGCGGCGGCCCTCTCGCGGCGCGGCGACCCAGTGCCCGCCGCCGTAGCTGGTCACGACCTTCACCCACCCCTTGCGGCGCGCAACCTCCTCGGCGCGGCTGGGGTTGGAACGCACGCTCGGCGTCGCGAGAAACGCGCGCACCGAGGCGTAGACCCGCGACGGTTCCACGTCGTTGCTCTGCTCCTGCACGAAGACCTCGACGGGGTGACGCAGCGAGCGGGGGATGTCGTCGGTGTCGCTGCGGACCACCAGCGTCTCGCGCGCCCCGTCTCGCCGCACGAAGGCCAGCACGTTGCCGCCCATCATGGTCTGCCGGAACCCCGCGGCGCCCATCGCGTCAAGCAGGTCCCTGGCGGCGGTCCCTGCCCACGCCTGCCCAGCGAAGAGGCTCACCTGCGCGTTGTGTTTGTGCGCCGCCGTCGGGCGCCGCGTTCGCGTGCTCTGGTTCATGGTCGGACCTCCGAAGCGAGGCGGCGCGCCGGACGCGCGGGGGCGATGGGCGGGCCGCGCAGCAACCGCACGCCGCGCAGAACGTCCATCGACCAGAAGCACCCCGAGGGGACGTCCCACCCGTGGTACCACGCAACCCGGTCGTCATCGCGCAGATCGCTGTACCAGGGGCACGCCTCGACGCCGTCGAAGGCGCGCGCGAGCGCGCCCCATCGGATCACGGCGCCTCCCTTCGCGCCAACGCTCGCGCCCAGGTGCCGCACGCTCTCTCGGGAACGCAACGCGAGCACGCGAGAGGGGTCCAGGTCCAGTTCGTAGATCCACGGCCCGAACTTCGTGGGCACGTCGCTGGCGGCGTACTCGATCCACGCGCCGCCGCAGGCGTACCAGAACCCCAGGGGCTTCGCGTGCGTCTCCTGCTTGCCGTCGAGGGCGCGCAGCTCTCGCGCGAGCCGGTCAAGGTCGAGCGGCTCGGTGAGCATCACGATCTTCTGCGACGCGTCGAGCCCATCCACGAAGTTCTGCAACGCCTCCGAGAGCGGCCAGTGGTTCGGGTTCGGGCGTGCCGCCGCGGGCAAACCCCGCGAGAGAAGCGCGTGCGGGCCTGGGCGGGTGGAGCTCTCGCGCGCGGTGCGTTGCGGACGCAGGGGCGAGACGCCACGGTCCCCCGTGACCCCCCACCGCCGCACGGCCCTCTGCGCCCCGCCCTGTTCGACGTAGAGCATGACCGTGTCCCCTTCGCCGAGGTCGAAGTCGTGGGCTACGCCGCGCGCGAACTCGCCCAACCACACTTCGTCGCGTAGGTCGAGGAGCGGCCACCCCGCGAAGCGACCGCTTTGGAGCGAGTCCACGACGGTTCCGCGCCCGTCACGCACCTGCACGGCGAGAACTCGTGCCGCCGCGTCGCCCAGCATGTGCGCTAGCACACGCGCTTCGCGCGGCTTTGCGGGGGGTGAGTCGCTGCGCCGACCGACGAGTTGCGAGCGGTTGCGGGTGCTCACGTCGGGTACCTCAGCGCAACGGGCGCGGCGGCGCCCTCGTCGTGCAGCAACCCCGCGACGGCCGGATCGCCGAGCGCCTCGGCGAGCGGTCGGCGCACGCCGTCGACGATGGCCTCGGGCGCGACCAGGCGCACCCGCTGCGAGTAGTCCCGGTACGAGAGCGGGTGCGCGCGCCCGGACGATGGTTGGATGCGCTGCCCCTCGGCATCCCACGCGCCGTAGATCGCGATGTGATCGGGGTTGCGGCGCCGCGGACCTCCGACAACGTAGTCCTTGGAGTGCCCCGCGACGAAGGCCGTCTCGGGTACGCCCGCGCGGGCAACGCGCGCCGCGATGGCGGCGTTGGACTCGACGTGCCGCGCGAAGGTGTCTCGCGGCGCCCCGAAGGCGCGCATGGGGATCTTCGCCTCCGCGGCGTCGTAGGTCGCGCGCACGATCTTCTCGGTCGGGAGCATCATCCCGAGGAGGTCTGCGGCGCGCTGCGCCGTGGCGGCCGTGAGCGCCGGCCGGAAGCGGTCGGCGTCGGTGCCGAGGGTGAACACGTCGGGCATCACCCACACCGTCGCGGCGTGCCCGCGCTCGCGCACCGTCACAGGCCGCAGCGCCAGGAGCGAGGGCGGGATGGCGCCCTGGCGCACGAACTCCAGGATGAGCGCCTCGCGTCCGGCGTCCGACAGGCCCGTGGCGCGGCGCACGAAGGCCGTGCCCGTCCACTCGCCGTCCGCAGGCGGCGCCGGGAGCGTCGGCAGGTGCGCGGCGGGACCCGAGGGCATCGGCGACGCTTCGGCGTTGCCGGACCGCGCGAGCGAGAGGAGCGCCGCGGTGCCCAGGCCCAACCCGAGCGGGAGTGACCAGCGAGGGAGGGTCACGGCGCCCCTCGGTCGGCCATGAAAGGTCCCCACCCGAGTTCGGCGCGCAGCGCGTGAACGCGCTCCACGGCCTCGCGCACGGCCGCAGGGCGCGCCGCCGCGAGGGTCGACGGGTTCGTGCGGTGCTGCGCGTAGGCCACACGCGGAATGCGCGAGGGCGCCCAGATCACCGGATGCCGAAAGGTGCGCCGAAGCACCCATCCACGCGCGCCGCGTCGACGCGGCGCGAGGCGCGTGCGCGTTACGGCCGCAGAGGGGTTCTCGCGAAGCGGCACGAAGGCCCCGTAGTCCCCGAGTTCCTCCCATGTCCGCGGGTCGTCATCTACGCCCGTGAGAAACCGGAGGCGGCATCGGTCGATGTCGGCCTTCGAGGCGCCTGCGTGCTTGAGCACGTCCAGTAGTTTTTGAGCGGAGTGAAAGACGTCGTAGTCGTCCTCGGGCTTGTCCTCGCGGAAGGAGTGGCCGAGTGCCCCGAAGTTCCCAGCGAGCATCGCTTTCACGTTCACGTCCGAAAACCCCTTCGTGTCGGTGCCCGACAACTCCCCGGCTTCCAGGTTCATCTTCGCGAGGATAAGGTTCTTACGGGTAGCCCGATTGAAGTGATACGCCTGCGCCTCTCGGGTGAACTTCGCCGTACCGCTGGCGCTCACGGTGTAGTCGGAGACGTCCGCGCTTTCGGCGCCGAGTTTCTCTACCGCGATCTCTTCCACGACGCTGCGGAACCCGCTCTTGGCGTCGATGTCGAAATCCTGCTCGATCGTCCCCTCGACATCCGAGACGAGGCCGTAGACATCGCGCGCGCGCGTCCACCATGCATCCGCAAGGTCGCTTCGCGGATGCCCCGAGGAGACACCGTCTCCGCGGTATTCCCACGGGGGGCCGAATAGGTCCAACTCTCCGTTGTCGGCCAGATGCGCGGCGTAGCAGAGCGCCGTGTAGAGCACCGTGCCGTATCCGCCGCCGCGCACGTCCGGTTCAAGCGCCTCGGGCGTATGCACACGCGGCAGGCCCGTGACATCGTGCGTCCAACCGTACTTCTTGCTTCCGTCGTCGAAATACCCGCTTCCGACCTCACGGTTGTCGAGACGGAAGATCCGCACGATGCGGCGTTTGGCGTCGGCGTATACGAAGTCGCCGTTCTTCGGGTTCACCAGCAGGCCGAAGTTGAAACTCATCGGGCACCTCGGCGCCGTTCCAGGTCTACCCAGGTCGGCTTGAAGGCGATGCCCTTGTGGTCGATGGCCCACGCGCGCCACCCGAGCACGCGGACCGCGTTCTCCAGTGCCAGCGCGCCCTTGCTCGACAGCGGCTCGCGCGCCTGCACGTCGAGGATGGGACCGCGGCCGTGGTCCTCCACCTGCGCGACGGCGTCGATCCCCTTCGCGCGCGCGGCGCGTTCGGCGTCCACCTCCGCGCGCAGACGCGTCGGGCGCAGCGCGCGCTCGAAGGCGGCGTCCTTCGCGCGGTTCTTCGAGGTGCGGCGCCCGTGCTTCGCGTTGGCCTTGCGGCCCTTCGCGGTGAGCGCGGCGCCCGAGAGCACGCCCGCGCGCTGGAGCGACGCGGTGCAGATGGCGAACCCCGCGCTCAGGTCCGCGCGCGACGGCGCGCCACGCCCGCGCGAACCCGCGCGCTTCTCGGCGACGCGCGCGACGCAGTGGCGCACGATCGCCGGGGTGCGTGGGCGCGTGCCCGCGGGGTTGGCGCGCACGGCGCTCCGCGCCTCCGCGCGCGCCCGGTCAACGGCCGCGCGGCCCCTCGGCGTGAGCACGAGGACCGAACGCACGACCTCGCAGTACCCCGCCGCGAGGCAGCGGCGCAGCGGCGGGAGGTCCGCCGCGCGCAGTTTGTTCGGGACCACGCTGTTGATCCCGAACACGTCCGCGAGAACCTGGATGTCGGCCTTCGTCGCACTCATCGCGTGCCTCGCGTGCGCGGGAACGGCCCGCGCGCAAGCCATTGGTCCAGGCGCCCGACCACGACGACGTACAGGTTCGTGACCCCTGCGCCCCACCCGGATCGGTCGATGGCGCGCTGGACCTCGACATCGGCGCCCCCATGCTCCGCGAACAGGTAGGTGTTGGCGTCTGCATGGTCATGGAGTTCGGAGAAGGAACGCACGGTCGTCGGGATCTCGCCGCGCGCAGCATCCCGCAGGATGGCCTTCTGCGCGCGGGACACGATCCGGGCGATCAGCCGCGCGTTCGCCCAGCGCGGGAGCCAGCGCGCGCTGCGAGGTGTATCGCCCGAGGAGCGCGCGGTCATTGAGCGAGGCTCTTGCGCGTGGCGATCACCTCGTCCACGAGGCAGCGGATGTGACGCCACGCCACGGCGAGCGGTTGCGGGTCGGCGGCGCCGAAGGGGTCCTGCTCGCAGTCGTGGGCGAGCTGCGCGACCTCCTCGTCGGTGAGCCGGTGCGGCGGCGCCGACGGGTTCCCCCGCGGCGGGCGACGGAGGGGCGGGCGACGGGGGTTCATGCGACGTAGTGTGCCACCACGGGCCAAAATCTCCAACTCGTGCCCTACAGGGCGGACAGCGCGGCCAGGATCGCCGCGCGGGCGAGCGGCGGCGGCACCGCGTTGCCGATCTGCCGGTAGCGCGCCTCCGAGGTCCCCTGGAACGGGTGCCCATCAGGGAAGCCCTGGAGCCGCGCCGCTTCGGACTCCGACACGCGCCGCAGGCCCGTCGCGAGGAAGGTCGCATCGCTCGCGCGGTCGGGACCTCCGTGGAAGGTCCACCCGCTCGCCGCGCTCGCGCGCGTGCCCTTGACCTCGGTGGTCATCACCGTGGGCGCGGGGCGTTCAAGGCGCCAGGGCTCGCTCCCCGCGCGGCCCGTGCCGGGCGGGTAGACCACGCGGTCGCCCGCGGGCTCAAGCGCCTCGCCCATGCCCCGCGGCGCGTTCACCGTCGGGAGGGGCATCCGCGGCGCCACGCGCCCGCGCACCGCGATCACCAGCGCCCGGGTGCGGGTCTGCGGCACGCCGAACCACATGGCGTTGACGAGTCCGTGGGCGACCGCGTACCCGCGCGCTTCCAGGTCCCGCGCCCAGAGCGCCCGAGGAGCATCCTTGACGTTCTCGATCACGACGGCGCGGGGCGCCGCTCGGTCGATCACCGCGAGCGCCCAGGGCCATCCGTCGAGCGCCCGGTCGCGCGTGCGCGAGGTCGCCCTGGACCACTTCGGGCAGGGGTGCGAGCTCCACACGAGGTCAAAGGCGCCAGGGCGCGCGAAGCGTTCAAGGTCGCGCACGTCCCCCTCGACGACGCGCGGCTCGCCCATCGCCCGCAGGGTTGCGCAGGCCGACGGGTCGAGTTCGACGTGCGTGGCCTCGATCCCGAGCGCGCGCATCGCCACGGCGACGCCGCCTCCCCCGGCGAAGAGGTCGAGCGCCCGGCGCCTCACCGCGCCTCCGTCGAGGCTTCGACGCGCTGGAGCCGCTTGCGCAGCTCCGCGAGGCGCTGCGTTGCGGCGTCGTGGCCGTAGGTCCATCCACGCTCGACGAGGCGCTTTCGCTCCCACGCGCTCGTCGCGCACTGCACCCGCTCGCGGCGCCGCTCTTCGCGGTAGGTGATCTCGTACCCGTACCGACTCGTCGACGGGTACAGGTCGGAGTGCAGCGCCCAGCACACGCCATCGCCGACGCGCACCTCGTAGGCCGCCTCGCCCCCGCGCGTGCTCCCGGTCTCCACGATCTGCACCTCGGGAACCGCCAGGCGCTCCACCTCGCGCCGCATCGCGGCGAGTTCCGAGGCGAGGCGTTCTTGCCTGGCGATGCGCGCGGTGAGTTCCTTCACCCGCTTGGCGCGGTTCTCCCCGGACCGGAAGGCCGCGGCGAGTTCCAACGAGTCGCGCGCGGCGCATCCCGTTCCGACGATCGCCGTCGCGCCGTCGTCGAGTTCCACGAACGCGTGGATCTCGTGCAACCGACCGCAGCGCGAGCACTCGCGGGCGTTGCCGCTGCCGGGGACCGCGTGCCAGCGGTCGTCCGGCCCCTCGACCCACTCGCGGGTGTCTTCGACCCGCAGCACGCGGACGATCCGTGCCTCGCGCGCAGGAGTCGCGGGCGCGTCGGACGAGGGCGTCCACGACCAGAGATCGAGCGGCGCGCGGTTCATCGGCGACGCCAGAGGCGCGCGGCCATCCACGCGAGCGCGCCGACAGAGGCGGCGCCGAGGAGCGTGGCGCCCCATCCTGCCCCCTGCGCGGGACGCGCGGGCGCGGCGACGACGGCGGCGATGCGCGCGCGCATCGCGTCGGCGCTTTCCCCCGCCACCGCGGGCGAGAGCTCGATGTGCGGGTGCGACGTGTGCCCATCGGGGCCGTGGTAGTCCTCCCACGCGGCGCCCACGCGCGAGGCGTACCACTCGCGACGGCGCCAGATCACCCCCTGCACCCCGAGGCGGTCGGCGTTCTCCACCAGGAACGCTACGAGCGCGTCCCCGGCCGCGTTGCCCTCGGGCGTTCCGGGCGCGGCGATCATGGCGTCGAGCGCGCGGCCCTCTTCGTGGACGTCTCGGACGCGCCCCGCGGTCGAAGGCTTCGCAGGCGAGCGCGCCTTGCCCACGGAGCGGATCCCGGGCCAGCTCGCGACCCACGCCGCGAAGGCCGCCACCGCGGGCGAGATGGGCCGCTGCGTCGCCTCGCCGTCGACCGCGATGGCCGTGCCTGGCGCGTAGGGGATCCTGCCCTGGAGCGCGACCCCGCGCTCCCAGGTGAAGGCGTCCGGGGTCCACACGTCGTCGCGCGGCGCCGTCACGCAGCACCCCGACTCGGCGCGCCGAGGTCAAGGGGCGCGAGCGCGGGGTAGCGCGGCAACCCCAGGAGCACCGCCGCGACGTCGTGGGCGTTCACGCGCTCGGCGATCACCGCGCTCATGCGCTCGCGCAGCGCCGCGCTGGCCTGCGCGTAGAGCGCGGCGCCGCCGTAGCGCGTGACTGACTCGTCGGACTCGGCAACGGCCCACCCGTCGACGAAGGACACGATCGCGTCCACGCCCCGTCGGCGCAGCGTCGTCCAGTCGTCGGGGTGCATCGCCTCCGCGCCGCACCGGGCCGCACGCGCCGCCATCACCATCGACTGCACGCCCTCGCAGACGCGCTGCGCGGCGTACCCGAGGCCCTCGACCGACCGCGGCGCGTCCAGGGCGTCGTGGGCCATGAGGAGCGAGGCCCCGTCGACCGCGTGCCCGAGGGAGGAGGCGACGACGGACTCGGCGTGCATCACGTCGCCGCGCCGGTTCTCGGGCACCACGGAGAGCACCATGCGCAGGAGCGCGAGGAGTACCCCCACGGCGTCCGAAGCGCGCACCGCGCGCCGACGCGCCGCGAGGCCCACCACGACCTCGAAGCGTCGCACGGGGTCGGTCTCGCGCAACCACGCCTCGACGGCGCTCTCGGCGCGGCCGTAGGGCACATGCAGGTGCTCGTTGAGCGCCGTCGCGTCGGGCAGCGCGAGCATCTCGCCGTGGCGCGCCAACCACGCCTCGCCGCGGGCGTACACGATGGCGCCCTCGGGCAGCATCGACGCGGCGACCGCGCCCTCGGGCGCGTCGAGCACGCGCGGCGACGCGAGGGGCGCGTCGAGCACGAACACGCTCACCGCGTCCTCCGTGCGGGCTTGTCGCCCTTGGTTGCCCACCAGAACATCCCCGTGGCGACCGCGAGCGCGCCGAGGGACATGACGATGCCGACGCCCTCGCGCACGCCGTACTGAATGGAACCCGCGACAGCATCGCCGAGCGCGTCGCCCACGGGCGCGCCCTCGACGAGACCTGCGGGGCGCGCGCAGGGGCATTGCGCAGGAGACGGGTTCATCGGGACCTCCGAGGCGCGGGGTTCTCGCGCACGCCGAGTCGATCGGAGAGTTCGCGCACGAGTTCGCGCTTGTCGGCCGCGCCCCAGTCGGACACGGGCACCGCCTTGATCTCGCGCAGCGCCTCCTCGACGAGTTCGCGCGGCGCGGTGGCGCCCTCGCGCCAGAGCGTCCGCAACCGCGCCGAGGCGGGGCGCAGCGCGGCCCCGAAGGGGACCAGCAACGCCGAGAGGCGCAGCGTGCCCGCGATGGGCCGGGCATGGGCATCAAGCGACGCGACGTGGCGGCGCTTGGCATCCAGGAGCGCGTCCGCGAACTCTTCGACCACGGCGCGTTGCGTCGCCGCGAGCCTGCGGCAACGCAACCCGCGCAGCGCCCGTTCGGCCTGCGCGATGGACGTTTCGCGCCCCG
>CXWK01005864.1_pt1 | contig 18162 bp, 13 predicted proteins | sample 590851 | NCBI WGS metagenome assembly CXWK01 (sample SAMEA3498364, study PRJEB10139) | wastewater metagenome | biome: wastewater treatment plant; material: activated sludge | place: Denmark | collected 2014-08-01 | reverse complement strand
ACAGGTCTCAATTTTTTTTCCACGACGCTGAACGGTCAGATTGGTTTGGATCGCTGGGTCGATCAGTATGTCAGGGGCGCGAAGCTGCGAATCAACGAAAATTTTCTATATACGCCAGAAACTCCAGGTTTTGTGACGGGAGCGAGACAGCTTACCGCACAAGACGGCACCTTTCAGACAGGAATCCAGGGGTTTCGAGCGAATACATTCACCAATACAACCTCGGTGACGGGTGCATATCCTCTGTCTAGAGATCTTTCGCTGGAGGGGGGGTATACGTTTGCTCTGCGGAGAGTGGGGAGCATCGTGGGCGGGGATGCAGGAGGCGGTATCTTCTTCTTCAATACAAACAGCCACACTTGGTTCGGAGGGCCTCGCTATCAATTGACCAGAAACGACAGTATAGCGGCGGTCTATCGGCAAAGTTTCATACTCCAGACGCGCTCTCAAGGTGCCAGCAGGCAGTTCAGCTCGAGTCTGGTGACGCTGGCAGGCAACTATACCAAGCAGTTCCAGGAGTGGGATCTTGTTGTTGAGGGAGGAGTCACATTTGTCGAGCCGGCCAGTCGAAGTTTTCCGTCTGGTTCCATCAGAATAACGACAAAGCCCGAACGAGATACGGTGCTGACGGTGATACTTTCGAGGGAAGCCAGGCCATCGATTTTCCTGCAGGGGGGGGTGGTTCTCAACAATGTTGCACAGGCAGGAGTCAGTCACCGAATATATGAGCGGTTGACTCTCGATGGAAGTGCCGCGTTTGGCTATAGTCAGTTCTTCCCAGACACCGCAAACTCGACATTTCAGAACTTTACTGGGTCGACGCGCCTGAGCTACAACCTCACCAGGAATATGACGGCAGATATTTCATACACTTATGCAAATCTTGACAGAAGCGGAGGCACGGTCGAGTACCGCTTCTCTCGCCATGTCATTGGATTTTTTCTGAATGCGGAATGGAAGTAACAGGAGAGATTGCAATCTGTCGAGAAACTGGGGGTTGGAGCCCGAGAGATCATCTATGAAGTATCGTGGATCCTTCACCGTTGTTTGGGAAGATCTCAGTTTAATATGGTTATCTTCCAGGCTGAAGTCATGAAGGCTATCTCAAGATTAAACCGCTGTGTTCTGATAAACGCACGTGTATGACGCTGACCGTCAGACGGGCGCATTTTCTGCAAATTCGATCTCTCTTGGTGCTTAAAGTTGCGGTGTGAGATCAGTTGTCTCGTAAATCGATTCTGAGATAGGTTCTAAATGATAGATTCAAATGTTCAGGCGGAAGCCGGAGCACATTTGCCGAGGCGGAAGTTGATTATAGAAGGCAGCAAGAGGCTGCTTGATATCGACTGGTCCGAGCTTTGGGAGTATCGGGAGTTGCTGTATACGCTTGTCGAGCGGGAAGTCAAAATCCGTTACAAGCAAACAGCAATCGGGGCGACCTGGGTATTGCTCCAGCCCTTGATCACCATCGCTATCTTTACTGCAATATTCGGGTGGATGGCAAAGATGCCGTCCGATGGCATCTGGTATCCCGTGTTCACCTTAACGGGTCTGCTGCCGTGGATCTATTTCTCGCAGGCTATTACCCGGTCGGGGGGAAGTCTCGTCGCTAGCGCCAACTTGGTGACTAAGGTCTATTTCCCTCGTATCCTACTACCGCTCTCAATGATTGTGTCGCCGCTGATCGACTTCGTTTTGTCTCTCTTCTTATTATTTGGTCTGCTCTTCTATGCCGGTATTCCGCTCACATGGAAAGTGCTTACACTACCGCTCTTTATTCTTGTAGCAATGCTCGCAGCGCTGGGAGTCGGTCTGATTCTTTCAACGGCTAATGTGAAATATCGAGATGTGGGTCATGCTATTCCATTTTTGATCCAAATATGGATGTTTCTATCCCCGATCGTCTATCCCGTCAGTCTTGTGCCTGAACGTTGGAAGCTGCTCTATGGCCTCAACCCAATGGCCGGAGTGATTGAAGGGTTCCGTTGGGCTCTTCTGGGGAAGGCAGCTCCTGATCCCACCGTGATGGGTGTCAGTATTGTTGTCTTTGTCGCCGTGTTAATTGGTGGCTTGGCGTACTTCAAGAAACTGGAACAGGAGTTTGCTGATGTTATTTGAGTAAGTCCACAGAAGTGTGTCGCCGCCCGGTTGCTCGTGTCTCTAGCGAACGGTCCCAAGCTTACGGTGTGAATAAGACTGGTGAGAGAGATTCATATGAGTGAAATCGCAGTTCAGGTCCACAATCTTTCGAAAATGTTCAGAATCGGAGCGAAAAAACAACGGTATGTGACGTTGCGAGAGCGCCTCGCTGCGAAGATTGACTCAATATTTAATCGACAGACGGAGTCCGGTTCGGGTAATTCCAATCTCATGTGGGCGTTAAAGGATGTGTCGTTCGGCGTGAAACAGGGAGAGGTGGTGGGGATCATCGGGCGCAACGGTGCCGGGAAAAGCACCCTTCTCAAATTACTCTCAAGGATTACCGCACCGACTCATGGAAGGATCGAGATCGAGGGGCGAGTGTCTTCTCTGCTGGAAGTGGGGACGGGTTTCAGTGCCGAATTGACAGGGCGAGAAAATGTGTATCTCAATGGAACCATTCTTGGGATGAAGCGGGCAGAGGTGACCAGAAAGTTCGATGAAATTGTGGCATTTTCGGGAGTGGAGCAATTCATCGATACGCCTGTCAAACGGTATTCANNCCTTTGCAGTCGCTGCTCACTTGCAACCGGAAATCTTGATCGTCGATGAAGTGTTGGCAGTAGGCGATGCCGACTTCCAAAAGAAATGTTTAGGAAAGATGGAAGGTGTCGCCGATCAGGGGAGAACGATCTTTTTTGTTAGCCACAACATGCAGGCGATTACCAGACTTTGCAAACGAGTGATCTATCTCGAGGATGGCCAACTTCGTTTGGACGGGTCTCCACACGATGTCGTGAAAGGGTATCTCCATTCTGGGTTAGGCACGATGGCCGTACGGGAATGGCTTGATCCAGCCAGGGCGCCAAAGAGCGATGTGGCACGGCTATGGGCTGTGCGAGTCAAGACCGAGGACGGTCGGTGCACGGATCACATTGATATTCGAAAACCCGTTGGAATAGAGATCGATTACGAGGTGCTGAAGCCAGGCTGCAAATTCAGAGGCGCGATCGAGGTCTGTAATGATGAAGGTGTGCTGCTGTTTGTCGCGCTTGAACACGACGCTGAATGGCACAACCGTGTCCGACCTCTTGGCCGCTATCGGAGCACGGCCTGGATTCCAGGGAACTATCTTGCTGAAGGGACGATGATCGTCAATATATCCATGGATAGGGTTGAGCCATTGGAATGGCTGTTCAAGGTACGGCAAGCGGTGGCGTTTCATGTCACTGATTCGACCGACGGCGACTCAGCACGTGGGAATTACGCTGGCGAGTTCCCGGGGTTAGTCAGACCGCTGTTGAAGTGGGGTACTGTGGTTGACGCAGAAGTTACGACCATAGGCTGATAATACTGGGATGCGACGAGAGTCCTGCTTGATTCCAGGCTTTGACGATGGTTCTTACTATGAGTAGTGATCGCTAGCAGAGAAAGTCATGAAGCAAGAGATACAACCATTCGTAAGTATTCTGACACCTGTCTACAACGGCGAAGAGTATCTTGCTCAGTGCATAGAGAGCGTGTTGGCGCAGACGTATCAGAATTGGGAATATGTGATTGTCAATAACCGCAGTACCGATCGAACACTTCAAATTGCTGAACAGTATGCTGAGCAAGATAAGCGGATTCGCATCCATACCAACTCAGAGTTTGTAGGCTGTGACCAGAACGGGAATATTGCGTTTCGACAAATTGCTCAGGAGAGTAAGTATTGCAAAATGGTCCATGCGGATGACTGGTTGTTTCCTGAGTGCGTTGAGCGAATGGTGGAGCTCTCGGAGGCTCATCCGACGGTCGCCATTGTCGGGGCATATGGGCTTCGTAACGAGTATGTGTCTTGGGACGGAATCCCCTATGATAAGACAGTCCTAAGTGGCCGGGAGATTTGTCGAGATTCTTTTCTGGGAGGTCCCTATGTATTTGGGTCTCCAACCTCGACGTTGTTCTGTGCAGATGAGGTCAGAAAACGCCCGGCGGTGTATAACGAAGGGAACCGGCATTGTGATATCGAGATCTGTTACGACATGCTTCAACATCGCGACTTCGGTTTCGTGCACCAGGTGTTAACCTTCACACGGGAGCATCTTCAAGCGGAAAGTACTTTTTCGAAGCGATTTGGGACGGATTATCTAGGGACACTGGAACACTTGAAAAAGTATGGCCGAACATTCCTGACCGAGGAGGAATTTAGACGGTGTTCTGAACGAAGTTGGGGACAGTATTACAGATTTCTTGGAGCCAAAGCGCTCCATGGCTCGGATTCTGGATTTTGGCAATTTCACAAGAGTCAATTGGCGAGGCTTGGGTATCGATTGAATTATGGCGAAGTTGCCAAGCCGGTGATAAGTGAGCTGTTGGATCTAGTGTTCAACCCGCTGAAGACCTCCAAACGCATTGCGAACAAACTTGCCAGGTAAGGGATGCCCGGAATTGGTATGCCCGTGAATGAGGCCTTGAATCAAAAAGTTCGATGAGAAATCAAAATTACATCGCCGACCTGGTCCGTGAGACATGGCTATATGAGATTTTTGATGCCGCTCGGAATGTCAAGAAGCAGCTCTTACGCCGATCTGATGGGGAACGAATTTTACTGGAACGGTTCGCGCGTCTACATGGACGACCGCTCGATACATCGAATCCGCAGAGTTTTAGCGAGAAGCTTTTTTGTAGAATGATCATGTTGAATCGAGTCCCCAATCCGCACTTTTCTCAAATTGCGGATAAGTTTGCTGCGCGAGCATATGTGGCAAGCAAGATCGGGGAGGAATACTTGGTCAAACTGCTCTGGAATGGAGAAGACCCCCGAGCTATCCCGTTTGAGACATTGCCGGATGAGTACATCATCAAGACGAATCACGGTAGTGCACAAGTCATTGTAGTCAAGGGGCAGGCTCATCGAGAGGAGATTTTCGACAAGTTAGCTGTCTGGCTCAAGAAGAATTATTATTGGGCTGCACGAGAAGCTCAGTACTATGATATTAAGCCCAGGATCATGGTGGAAGAGTATTTGAAGAGTCTGGACGGGAACGGACCATTAGACTATAGGTTTTGGTGTTTCGGCGGTGTTCCGGAGGTGATTCAGGTCGACAATGGCACACATGATATCAATCCGTTTTTTGATCGTCAGTGGAATCAGTTAGACTTGTACTATCGAGATCGAGTGGCTCGACCGCTCCTTCCGAAACCGAAAAAGCTTGAGCAGATGCTGAGCTTGGCGTCTTGTCTTGCCATGGGGTTTGATTTCGTGCGAATTGATTTATATAACATTGATGGGAATATATACTTCGGAGAGTTTACCCTGACTCCGACGGGTGGCCAACTGAAATTGCGTCCGGACGACTGGGACCTGAGGCTAGGGAGAAAATGGGAGCTGAAATAGGTCGCGGCGTGGTCCGGTATAGGTGTCCAGCCGATTACAACTCAGATTCTCATGAAAATAACGGCCTTCTCGAATCTATCATTACCCAAGCTTGCCTGGGTGGCGGAGGTTGACTGCGAGAGCGAAATTGTGGCGCTGTTTCACGGCTCTTCGGTAGAAATTCGAAAAACTTTCTTCATTGAAGGGGTTTGGAACGGTTCTTTTCGGGCCGGAGAATTTGCTGAAACAGACTGCATTTTCGGCACTGGCGCCATCCTTGATGCAGGCGTGATTCGCTTTGTCTCCAGCGCATCGACAGTTGATTCTTTGTACTACGCTGAGAGGGACCGGCACGTCATCGTGTCCAATTCATTACCGCTCCTCCTGGGCTACGTCGGAGATTCTCTGGATCCCCGATATCAGGAATATCCGAAGATCTGCGATTCGATCATGAGGGGAATCAATCACTATCGACGTGACATTCCGACAATCAAAGGGAAAGTGCGTCGTCAGTTGTATCGGAATCTGAGTGTTGGTCGAGGCGGTGTGGTTGAGTATGAGAAGCGACTGTCTCCAAGGTTTGGCAGTTTTACTGAGTACTACACGTATTTGCGGAACAACTATGCGTTGATTGTGGCCAATGCTCGTGACTCTTCTCGAATTGAGCCACTGGAGATCTTATCAACTCAATCCACGGGATATGACACCACGGCGGTCAATGCTCTCGGTAGAACATTTGGCATCGATAAAGTCTTTACGGTAACGAGGGCCAAAAGCATTGGTCGTCTTGCTCACCAAGAGGAAGATGCTCTTCCCAATGATGACGGGAGTGAAATTTGCAAAACTTTGGGCCTTCCATGCATCTCCATCGATAGGCGCGCATTTACCGAAGGATTTCAAGAGGAACATCTGTTCTATTCGGCGATTTTTCACAATCAGGATGTGAATATGCTGGAAATCGGCAGGTGTGTCGCAAGGCCAAGCATGCTCGTCACCGGCCATGGTGGTGCTGTGTGGTACCCAGTATCGTCTAGAGCGGAGCTACTGGGCGAAGAGCAGCCTGGTTCTGAACTCAACGCAACCGATTCAGGTGGGTTGGGCCTGACAGAGTTTCGGTTGGCAAGAGGGTTTATCCATCTCCCATTGCCGCACATAGGGGCTAGGCGAAAGCGCGATATCCAGCAGATCACCGACTCGGCTGAAATGGATCCCTGGAGGTTGGGAAGGTTGTATGATCGACCTATTGCCAGGCGCATTGCCGAAGATGCCGGGGTGCCTCGAGGGTTGTTTGGCCAGACAAAGAAAGGGTCAGTGGTTATTTTCTCGCAGCCAGCCATCCCTTACAGCAACGAGCTGCGATCCGAGTTCTTTCAGTATCTGGAGGACGAAGCGTTGTTGTCTCGGCTCGCTACCCTGTTCTGGCCATTAGTTCGTTGGGTTAACTCGATTCTCATGACGAACTCACATCAGCGCTACAGGGTTGTCTATTATGCGGAACGTGTTGTTTCAAAGCTGATCAGCAGGCGATTTCGCTTTAGGCGGGTCTGGTCAAGACTCGATGGCGCATTATATTGTTTTTGTGTGGGAAGGACATCGCGGATATACGCCGAGCAGCTCAAGATTGGGCAGGATGGCGAGTCGCGAATGACAGTTAATAAAGTTGTAGCTCCCTAACATGATCCTTGTCTGTGAGGTCATGTTCGACCGTAGTGCGCATGTTCCCTTCAATGCGGGGCTCCTGGCGACGATCAGCGCTGCGTTTCCGAAAGAGAATTTGGCTTTTTGGGGTGCTGCCGCTCATCTCGAACAACTAAAAAAGCAAGTGGGGCAAGCACTCGCCGAATCGATTCTCTGGAATGAAATCACTCCCATCCCTCCTGGGCCGAACTATGGTGAACGGTTTCTCCGGGAGTTGAAGCTCATTCACTGCCTCTTAGGCAAATTGCCAGAATGTTCAACCTCCCGTTTGATCTTGACGTCCGCTTTTCCATCAACCGTGCTAGCAATGAAAGTTGCTCGACTGTTTACATCGAAGCGCCCTATGGTCCAAATGGTTCTGCACGGACTGAGCGGTGTCGTTGGTCCGCGGCGCAGGCATCCTCTCCATAGAATGCAAGATATGAACACGGCGTTGAATCTGATGGGGAACAGGGGGATTCAGTATCTGGTTCTCGAAGAGCCCATTCGGGACATGGTTGTCGCTTGCCATCCTCATTTCGTAGGGAAGATTGAATCGCTCGATCATCCCATATCTCCTGCCGAGGGGACGATCGAGATACTGAATCTCGATGAACCAATTCGGATTGGGTTTTTAGGAACGGCCCTGAAGAGCAAGGGGTACCCGCTGTTTGTGGATGTTGCCAATGCGATCACCGAGAAATATGGTAGGCGTGTTGAGTTTCATGTCATCGGACGATGTCCCGAAGAGAGCAAGTGTGTGAAGGGGGGCCAAGTCCTGACTACTCAACCGGCTTCCGGACAGCTGACTCGAGAAGACTTTGTTCGGGGAATTGCCTTGCTTCACTTCGTTGTTCTTCCATACGAAGCCGCGTCGTACTCTCTGACCGCTAGCGGAGTTCTGCTGGACGCTATCGCGTGGCAGAAGCCTGTGATTGCCAGAAGGATACCCGCTTTTGAAGCAATGTTTCGCAAGTATGGTGATATCGGCTACTTGTTTGATACAGACATGGAGTTGGTGAGTACGATCGAGCGCATCTTGATGGAGAAGGACAAAATGAGGTATGGCCATCAGACGCTTGTGCTTCGCAAAGTGCGTAAAGCCAGAGATCCTGAATCTCTGGCATCGGCCTATCGAGAACTGTGCAAGAAAAGTGAAGAGACATAAAACCAAACAATCTTGTCTAGACCATGCTCACATGCGATGGTTCTCTTGTCGTGTATGAAGCCGCCCATGGATCTTAAGTCCATCGTGATGATTGCCTATTACTTCCCTCCGGATGGCAGTGCGGCTGTATATCGGTCGCTGCGTTTTCTGAAGGGGCTGGTGGGAGAGGGGTGGCGCTCCAGTGTGATCTGCTGTGAGCCCTATCAGTACGAGCGGTATGATCCACAGCTTCTCACTCAGGTGCCTCGGGCTGTACGGATTGTTCGGGTCAATAGCAGGGACCCATGGCGTGCCTTTCAGGCGTGGCGAGGGGGGAGGGTTGAGAGTAAACTCGCCAGCGCCTCGCCGGAAGAATCCCGGCAGGTCGTGGCTGGGCATTATGTGCCATGGCGCTCAGGGCTTCGTGAGGCAGTGAGGACGGTTGAAGCTTGGTTGTACCGTCCAGATATTGCAATGCCGTGGATCAAGTCTGCGACAGAGAACTCGATAGCCCTCTGTAAGAAAGATCGTCCGGGTGTCATCTGGGCAACGATCGGGCCACTCACGGCTGGTGTGGTTGCCTGTAAAGTATCGGAAGCAACAGGAGTTCCATATGTGCTCGATTTTCGGGATCCCTGGGGGCTGGACTATTACCCAGAGGAGGTCCGGCGTCCATCATGGGCCAGGAAAATGGATAATGAGACCATTTCGCGCCTATTCAGACAGGCACGAGCAGTCATATTCATGTTTGAGTCAATTGCCGAACAGTATCTGCACAAATTTCCTAAAGCGCTGACCTGGGAGAAAATCCACATTATCCCAAATGGCTTCGAAGGGACTGTCGAGCCATTTGCTCATGCACCCGGTGATCGTTGTACAGTTCTTTATGCCGGAACAATGAGCACATATCGTTATGATACCTTGCTCGATGGAATGGTACGGTATAAACGGCAGAATACTACTCGTGCAAGTCAGTTGCGTCTATTGTTTGTAGGTACGGGAGTGCAAGATTTGGCAGAACGGATAGCGAACATGGGTCTCAGTGATTTGGTTGAAATCAGATCTTCAGTCTCAAGTGAAGAAGTCCGTCGTCTCCAACGAGAGGCCCATGCTCTTCTGATTTTGGGGCGGACGGCTCAGAGAAGCGGCCATGAGTTTGTCGCTGGAGCCAAGCTATTCGGGTACTTACAAGCCGGGCGTCCAATTATTGGAGTTGTCCCTCATGACGAAACACGCAGGATCCTTCAACAGGTTGGGAACTCACTGATAGCGGACGCAGATGCTCCTGATGAAGTGGCCGATATTTTCAAGAGGCTTCTAGAAGCTTGGTCCAGCAGAACGCTTGCGCGGTTTGTTCCTGATCGAACTGTATGTGAGAGCTATTCGTCCAGCAGACAGCTCTCAGCTCTTATCTCGGCCCTAGAGGGAAAGCCGAGGGAGCATCAATGACGATGATCGATTCTTCACCTGGTCAGTTCCAAACCGAGCTCATGCCGTAATGATTGTGCCTGCACTCGAATAGGAATGCTGGAATGCATGAGAAATCAACGTGATGTATCGCGTACGTCTTTCCTGAATAGAATTCTGCGAGTCGAATAAATGGAATGTCGTCTTCTCTATGTGGTCGGTCAATTAGGCTTGGGGGGGTTAGAGCGACAGCTGTTCTACCTTATCCGTNNCCTTATCCGTTCGATGGATCGAGCGCGTTACAAGCCGGTTGTAGCCGTATGGGGGGATTCATCCGACGACCATTATGCGAGAGAGTTTCGTGCGCTCGATGTTCCAGTGGTAGGTCTGGGACAGAATCCAACAAGATTGGCCAAGTTGAAAGCGCTGTCCAGTTTGGTCTCAGAAATCCAGCCTGAGGTGATTCATTCATACACATTTTATACCAATATTGCCGTCTGGTGTTCGGTGCAGGGAACTAGAACCCTACCGATCGGGTCCGTTCGAAGTAACTTCATCATGGACTATCGACAGATCGGAAGAGTACTCGGAAGACTTTGTGGGCGATGGCCTGCTGCTCAGATCTTTAATAGCGCAATGGCCGAACAGAATGCAAGGCATACGACGCGCATCTTTCGACCCAGACGTTGTTACGTCATTAGAAACGGGGTAGATCTCGAACAATTTTCACCTCGACCTCACCCCGAACGGGGATATGTATTGGCTGTGGGAAGTATCTACCCAGTAAAGAGGTGGGATCGGTTGATCCGCGCTGTCGGATTTCTTGCTTCAAAAGGCATGCAGTTTGAGGTGATCCACGTTGGCTCCGGGCCTTTGCGTCAAGAACTCGAAATGATGGTAAAGGAGCTTCGCCTTGAACATGCAGTTCAGTTTTTAGGGCCCCGCCATGATATTGCGAACCTAATGGCCGGCGCAGAGTTTTTAGTGCACACCGCTGAGGATGAGGGATGCCCGAATGTGATTATGGAGGCAATGGCCTGTGGGCGTGCGGTTGTTACTACCAATGCCGGTGACATCTCATATCTGGTAGAGGATGGCCTAACAGGATTTGTTGTGGGGAAAGAGGAAAACGCCCTCTCGGATCGTATGAAAATTCTTCTCGAAGACAAGGAGCGGTGTCGTCAAATGGGTGTCGCGGGTAGGGAGAAAGCAATGCAGGCATTTGGACTTGAGCGTTTCCATTCCGAAGTATTCGCAGCATATAGGGCAGAGGGTTGGGAGGATAGATAGCATGTGTGGTATTGGAGGTTGGATTGGTCATATGGATGGAGGTGCCAGGATTGCCGACGACATGCGGCAGGCGTTGCACCACAGAGGACCGGATAGCTATGGGATCAAGGCGCTCTCTTCAGCCTTTCTTGTCCATACTCGACTGTCCATCATTGATCGTTCTGAGTCCGGTGCTCAGCCTATGGCGAACGAGGATGGCACCGTTTGGACTGCTTTTAACGGCGAGATTTATAACCACCGGGAGTTACGAAGCGATCTGGAAGGAAAGGGCCACCAATTTAAGGGCCATTCAGACTCAGAGACTATTCCTCACCTATATGAAGAATTTGGGACCGGCTTTGTTGATCGGTTGCGAGGTATGTTTGCGATTGCCATCTATGATACCCGGTCTAGAACGCTTCTACTCGTTCGGGACCGGTTTGGGATTAAACCGCTTTTCTATGCGGCGACCAAATCGAACCTAGTTTTTGCCAGCGAGCTTCGGGCGCTACTCCATGTTCCTGGTATTGATAAAAGACCAGATCGGCAGGCTATCTGCGATTATGCGTCGCTCTTTTATATCCCTGCACCGGAGACATTTTACCGCGGTATCCGCGCACTACAAGCAGGAGAAATCCTCGAGGCTACGTTGCAAGGCGATGAGGTGTTATGGAAGACACGACAGCATTGGACTGGGGTTGTTGCGCCAGACCAGCGTATGTCTCTGTCGGAAGCGGTAGACAGGGGGGAGGCATTGATTGCCGCCGCCGTCCGGCGCCAGCTAGAAAGTGAAGTGCCTCTCGGCTCGCTCCTTAGTGGAGGCATTGATTCTTCTCTCGTCAGTGTTGCAGCCCAGCGAGCACTGAGCGGAAAACTGAGTACGTTCAACGTCCGATTTTCCGACCACTCGTATGATGAGACGTGGGCTGCGTTGGCAGTGGCAAAGCATATCGGGAGTCAGCATGTGACTTTGGACATGGACGACGGGCAAGGCACATGGAAACATATTACAGACCTTCTAAGGCATGTGGGGCAACCTTTTGCTGATACATCGTTATTTGGAGTGAATGCAGTCTCCCGAGTCATGCGCCCCCATGTAACAGTTGCGCTCTCGGGCGATGGTGGAGATGAAGCCTTCGGTGGCTACCATCAATATTGGCAACTTGCTCGCATCTCAAGAGTACAACAATGGCCTCTTCTACTTAAAAAAGTCGCTGCTATTGGGCTGAGGCCATTAGCCCAAGTTGGCCTTGTTCCAGGTCATTGGCCACAACGGTTTTCCGGGCTGGCAGAGAAGGGCGATAGCGCGATCATTCATGAGCTGTTTTCTTGGGTCAGCGAGGAAGAACAGCGCCGTCTCTGTATTGATTTCGAAAAGGCGCTACCGGTACGACGATTCTTCGAACCACAATGGGAACATCAGCTCCCACGTAGTGCTTCACCTGTGGATAAATTATCGAGCCTCGCGACGGAGATCAATATTCGCCTCACGTTACCAAATGATTTTCTATTCAAGGTTGACATGGCAAGTATGAAGGAAAGCTTAGAGATTCGTGTGCCGATGCTGGATGAGGATCTCTTCGATTTTGGCTTCACGTTGCCGCATCGTCTCAAGGTTAAGGATCAAGTATGTAAGCTAGTTCTACGTGAAGTTGCAGATCGCCAGCTCCCTTCTGCCGTAGCTCGGAAGCCAAAAAGTGGATTTGGGATTCCCGTGGATACCTGGGTGACGAAGGATTTTAAGCTGAACTTGAGAGAGTCCTTGTTGGGCTCTTCCAGCCGATTACCTGAGTTTTTCGACCCTCGTGCCTATACGCCAATTGTAGACGCATTTTGCGATGACCGCTCATGTTTTGGGATCTCGAGGCAGGGACTTTATAATCGAGCTATTATGTTGCTGTCCGTTCAAGTGATAACAGAATAGGTAACAGGGGAAGCATTCACGCTTTCGGGAATGCGCGATTGAGGATATTGCGCAAAGACTCTTAATGCTAGATTGAGATCTGCTGATTCATGGAGAGCTGGAATCTGCTATTTATTGACGGATGTATTCGAGAGGAATGAGATTGGTGGACGTGCAAGGGAGCTCGAATGATAGATGGGTTTGAGTCATTAAGGAAATAGATACATGTGCGGATTTGTAGCATTTTTCCAGACCGCCCCGATCGTAGACCTTGAGACTGCGCGAAGTGCTCTCGAGAAGATTGTACATCGAGGGCCAGATGCTGCCGGAGAGTGGCAGGAGCGAAATGTGTTGATGCTCCATCGCCGGCTGTCCATCATCGATCTCAGTACCGGTCAGCAACCCATGCAGAGCGGGGATGCGCGTTTTGTTATCGTATTCAATGGAGAGATTTATAACTTCCCGGAATTGCGTGAAGAGCTTGAGGCAGAGGGAGTTCGATTTCGAACACGATCGGATACAGAGGTGATACTGGAAGGGTATCGTTATTGGGGAGATCGTGTCGTTGAACGATTGAACGGGATGTTCGCATTTGTTGTGTGGGATCGACTTGACTCTGTAGTATTTGGAGCTCGTGACCGCCTCGGAATTAAGCCGCTCTGCTGGGCGATCCAAAAAGGGACGCTGGTCGTTTCGTCGACGCTTGAGGCATTCGATGCATTGGACGACTTTGATCATATCAATCCAGTGGCTGTACGTGACTTATTGACTTTCGACTACATCCCAACACCACATTCAATTCTCAAGGGAGTAAACAAACTCGACCCAGGCTGTAAGTTCGTGTGGCGGATAGGCGACGATGACATTCACGCTACCCGATACTGGTTCCCTCCCCTGCAGCAGAACGGACTTCATAGTCCTACTGAGTGGGAACTTGAGAAACTGCTCGAGCAGGCGGTAAAACGTCAAATGATCAGTGATGTGCCGGTCGGAGTATTCTTATCAGGAGGCATTGATTCGTCGTTGCTTGTGGCCCTAATGGCTCGTCACACTGGAAAGCCGATCCGTACATTCTCAGTGTCCTTTGGTGACTCAACGATTGATGAGTCTGCGATCGCTGGACTGGTTGCAAGGCAATTCGGAACAGATCATACCGTACTGCCGGCCGAAGAGTTCGATTCTCCCATGCTACTGGATTTGTTAGGACGCCTGGATGAGCCATTTGCGGATCCGGCAGTTGTGCCCACCTATGCTCTCTCGAAGATGACGAGCGCTTATGTGAAGGTGGCACTATCTGGCGACGGAGGGGATGAGGTATTCGGAGGGTATCCGAAATACTTACTCGGGAACCTGAATAGAAAAGCGCTTCCGTTGCAACCCCTACTGCATCACGCTCTACGTGCATTGCCATGGAAGCCACGCGGTGTCTCGCATCTCTACTGGCGGACCTTGTCTTCTCAAGATCTCATTCGGTGGTCATGGGCACGCTATGGAGACTTTCCCGTGTTTGGAAAGGACTTGAGACAAGTCTTAAGGTCTTCTTATTACGAGTCAGCTCAAGTGAATGAGTATTTCGAACCGTGGGAGCGCCGGGCCAGGCGATATGGCATGCGATACGATACCGATCTTCTCATGCGAGCCGATCTTGAAACCTATTTGAGCGAAAACTGCCTCGTGAAAACGGATAGGGCGAGCATGCTAGCCTCGCTCGAGATCAGAGTGCCGTATCTTGATAATGTGGTGTTAGACCACATTCTTCCACTTCCTGCGGAACACAAGATAGTCAATAGCGCACTGAAAGCTCTCCTGTTGCCGATCGCTCGTCGAGTGCTTCCTAAGGAAGTATGGGATCGTCCGAAGCAAGGCTTCAACGTGCCGTTCGGGACCCGATTGAAAGGTGACTGGAGACCTGCGATCGATGCAGTGTTGGACTGGGGTGAAACCAACATGCAGCTTTTCAATATGCGATATCTTCGTAGAGTTCACGAGCGCAACCTTGAAACAGGCGAGGCGGGGCGTGAGCTGTGGAATCCTTTTGTCATCTTGGCATGGGCGATGGCTCGTGGGGTGAAGCTATGAAACTCGCCTTTCTTAATGATGTTGCCTATGAGTATGCTATAGGAGGTCGAGATGCTATAGGAGGTTTGGAGCGTAATATCTGGTTTCATTCGCGTGCGCTTGCTGCTGCAGGTTGGTCGGTACAGATCGGGGTGCGAGGCGGGCTGAAGGCGAATGACCGAAGGATCATTGAGGGGGTGGAGTATGTCGGGATAGGTCAGGGACGAATCCTGATGGATTGGTATCGGTTTTTGTCCGCCGAACAACCGAACTGGTTATATTGGGGAGGGGCCAGTATTTTGTGGGGACCTCTTGTGGAGATTGCAAAATTGGCCGGAGTTCGTACCGTGTTTGCTGCAGCCTTAGATGCTGATGTAGTCCCTCGTCGTGCGGTCTTTCGTCGTTCGAATTGGTGGCCGTTGTTCGCCTGGGGGATCTGGAGAGCGGATCGTATATTTGTCCAGCATGGTGGCCAGATGTCTCTGCTTTCACCGTCGCTAAGAGTCAAAGCCAGCATTCTCCCAAAAGTGTGTATAGTGCCGACAGCGATACGACCGCATGCTCGGCGAGAGGCATATGTAGCTTGGGTAGGCACTTTGCGTCGGCATAAGCGTCCAGACATTCTCATTGAGATTGCTCGGAGAGTCCCAGAAATACGATTTATTGTGTGTGGTGCTCCGATGGACTATCTGACGGATCTTAGTTATGGGACACAGATGATGGAGACCTTGGCTAGATTACCAAATGTGGATTATCGGGGGCGTGTTCCCCCTGAAGAGGCTGATCAAGTGATTGCCGATGCTGCTGTGCTTCTTTGTACATCAGATGAAGAGGGGTTCCCGAACACCTTTACGCAGGCCTGGTCGAGTGGTACGCCAATCGTGACATTAACAGTTGACCCGGATAACCTTATCAAAAAGAAAATGTTAGGAGTTGTCTCCGGTTCAGTAAATGATGCAGCGAAGGATATTAGAACCTTAATGGCCTCATCCAACCAACGAGAGGAGATCGGTGTTCGGGCTCGACAGCACATATCCGAGAATCATAACCCAGCTGTGATCGTCGGAGTGTTTGCTCATGCATTGGGGGGGGGGCTGCAATCTTCACAACACTGAGATTCAGATTTTGATCGATTTGGAACCATTACACTAGTCATGGAGACAGCCCGTAGAGATCAGTTTATTGGTAGAGCATCAGCTCCGGTTTATCTCGAGTATGCATGGTATACGAGCCTTGCGTATGCGACGCTCGGTCAAGCCTGGGGGGTTGAGATCCCTGTATTAGGGGGAGCTTTATTGGTTCTTGTGGCTGTGGCTTGTATAGCGAGTGTTGGAGATCGCATAGTACAAACATACGAACCGGCCAGGTTAGCCCTGCTAGCTGGAGTTCTTATTATTGGAATTTCCTACAGTGCATACAGCGAGCAGTCGTTCGGCGGAGGGATCGCATTTGTTGGATGGCTTTGTACCCTAGTCATCGTGCAAACGCTGACGTTGCGTCCAGGATTTCTTCAGAGATTTGCATGGGCTGCATTTGCAATAGGGGTGGCTGCTCTTCCACTGGTTACGCTGCGTGGCGGTGGCGCTTCTGCGAGGGCATTCGGTTCAGGGGGAGTTTCCAATCCGAATGTTCTAGGGATGTGGTTCGGGTTTTCGGCAGTGTATTTCCTGTTTGAAGGGCTCCAGTCCAAAAACGGAACCCGTAGGACCATTTCCTGGGGCCTAGCGATAGGATCTCTCTTTATTGTTTTTCTCACAGTCAGTCGGGGGGCCCTGGCAGGAGTGATCCTGGCCTGTGTAGTTGGATTTGGGAGTACCCTAAAGCGATTTATTGGACCTGTCTTGTTACTAGTGGGTGTGCTGGTCGGAGTATATGTCTCAGAGGTGTTTGATCCACTCATTGAGCAGTACGTGGCACGAGGGGCAGAAGAGTCTGGTAGGGAAAGATTGTGGCCGGCGGCACTCGAGCGAATATATGCATCACCATGGGTGGGTGTCGGATTGGACGACATTAAAATTAAGTATTCAAAGCACAAGTTTGTGAATCCCCATAACGCATTTCTACATATCGCGTTGGCTGGTGGGATCGTTCCGGCAATCTGTTATTTGGGATACTTGGTGAAGGTAGGAGTGGGATGCCTTCATCTTATGAAGAGACCTGATTCTACCGAAGCCTTGCTCCTCCCTCCGTTAGTGGCGTTTGGGGTCATTCAGATCATGGTCGCTGATTATAACTTTATGTCTGCGTGGGTTGTGGTCGTATTGGCATTGACAACTGTGAAGCGTATCTCTGGCAGTCCACTGAGCCAGTAGGTGAGGTGTTCCTTTTATGAAGGTCCTTGCTGTCACCAACATGTTGCCGACTCCGGAGAGTCCGAATGCAGGACGCTTTATTGAGCAACAAATCAAGGCATTGCGGCGAACTGGCCTGGAGCTTGATGTGACTCTTGTGAATCGGCAGAAGGAGGGGATGCGTGCCTATATAAATCTACGAGCAATGTTGAAAGACGCCTTAAGACGGTTCAACCCCGATCTAGTGCACGTCATGTATGGTGGGATCATGCCATGCATAGTGAGGTATGCGATTAGGGACCGACCAGTTGTTGTGACGTTTCATGGCTCCGACCTCCTGGGGCAACCGTTCGAACGTCCAGTAAGGCGCATACTGTCGGCTTGTGGGGTATTGGCATCACAACAAGCGGCCAGGCAGTGTGATGGAGTCGTTGCGGTCGCCGAACACTTAGTGGACAAGCTGCCTAAGGAGATCCCCCATCGTCGTATTCAGATCATTCCCTGTGGTATTGATCTGGATCTCTTCAAACCACTGAATCGAAGGCATTGCCGTCAACAATTGGGATGGAAGCAGGACGATTTCCATGTCCTCTTCCAAGCTACGGGAGATCCAGTCAAAAGGCCGGAGCTCGCTGCGGCTGCGGTAGAGAGTTTGAGTAAACTCGGAGTGAAGACTGAACTTCATTATCTTCGAGGTGTGGAGTATGAACATGTACCGACTTGGTTGAATGCAAGTGACGTCCTCCTAGTGACGTCTTACCATGAAGGATCACCGACGATCGTAAAGGAAGCGCTTGCTTGCAATTTGCCGGTCGTGTCGGTTCGGGTGGGAGACATTCCTCAGAGAATACAGGAAATAGCCGGTTGCTATCTCTCTTTACCTAATGCCATGGAATTGGCATTGATGCTCAAA
>CXWK01035771.1_pt1 | contig 18169 bp, 20 predicted proteins | sample 590851 | NCBI WGS metagenome assembly CXWK01 (sample SAMEA3498364, study PRJEB10139) | wastewater metagenome | biome: wastewater treatment plant; material: activated sludge | place: Denmark | collected 2014-08-01 | reverse complement strand
CGCATCCTGGTGACTGCCGGAGAACGACGTGTACACCAGGTCGCCCGCATAGGGATGCCGAGGGTGCACCGGCAGCCGGTTGGCGTACTCGGCCGTGCGGCGCAGCTTGTGAATGTCGGTGATGTCCAACTCGGGGTCGACGCCGGTGGCGAACATGTTCATCGCCACGTTGACCAGGTCGAGGTTTCCGGTGCGCTCGCCGTTACCGAACAGCGTGCCCTCCAGACGGTCGGCACCGGCCATCAGCCCAAACTCGGCTGCGGCCACGCCGGTGCCCCGATCATTGTGGGGGTGCAGCGAGATGACCACCGAGTCACGCCGGGAAATGGTGCGGCCGAACCACTCGATGAAGTCGCCGTACACGTTCGCGGTAAAGCATTCGACGGTGGCGGGCAGGTTCAGGATGATGGGCCGCTCGGGCGTCGGCTCGATGACCTCCATCACCGCCTCGCAGATCTCGATGGCGAAGTCGGGCTCGGTCAGGGTGAAGCTCTCCGGCGAGTACTCGTAGCTCACCTGCGTGTCGGGGATGCGGTCCTCGAGCTTGCGGGCCATACGTGCCGCCGTGGTGGCCACATCGATAATGCCGGCCTGATCCAGCCCAAACACCACCTCGCGTTGCAGCGGATTGGTCGAGTTGTAGAAGTGGACGATGGCCCGTGGGGCCCCCTCCAGGCATTCGTATGTGCGCTCCAACAGGTCGGCGCGGCACTGCACCAAAACCTGGATCGTGACGTCATCGGGGATCAGGTCATCTTCGATCAGCTGCCGAACGAAGTCGTAGTCGGGCTGAGATGCCGACGGAAAGCCAACCTCGATCTCTTTGAAGCCCATGTTGACCAACTCGTTGAACATGGCCAGTTTGCGCACCGGATCCATCGGGTCGATCAGCGCCTGGTTGCCGTCGCGCAGGTCGACCGAGCACCAGATCGGGGCCCGTTCGATTCGCTGATCGGGCCAGGTGCGGTCGGCGAGCTGCACGGGGATCCACGGCTCGTACTTGTCGAATGCCATCTTCTTTGGGGTGACGTTTACTGGGGGCATAGCTGGGTTCCTTGGCGGTGGGTTCGGGTGCGGTCTCGTGGCTGGATCGTTGCTCGGGGTGGAATTCACGAGGCCGGGGGGAGACGTTGCCAAAAACAACAAACCCCCCGACCTGGAGGGCGGGGGGTGCGGGCGGGCGCGCTCTTGGAAGATCCCGCCTTAACTAAGGAGCAGTCCCGTGAGCGTGTTCACGACCATCATTCTAGGCACATCGCCGGCGCAATGGAACCTCACCCGACCTGTTGCAGTCGCCAGACGAGGTCCTTGCGCTCCGACGCCGCATAGATCTCGCCGTCGACCCCGCGGCCAAAGCTGGTGATCTTCGGAATCGAGGCCTCCAAGTCCAGTTCGTTCACCGTGCCTTTGTTGTTGGCGAGCCCAAAGAGTCGCCCCTCACACCAGTCACCCCAAAGGAAAACCCGGTTCAAGTCGGGGAGACTCGGAGCATCATGCACCGACAGACCCCCGATCACGGCGCATCGGTCTTCATCGTGGGCGTACTCGAAGACGGGATCGACCAGGTCGACGGGTGGATCGTCACTACCGCCGTCAGCCACCGGCAAGGTGCCCTCCCGAAGATCCCAGCCAAGGTTCTTTCCCTTCCCCAAACCCTCATCCGCCGGCAGCAGGTTGATCTCTTCGGAGTCCTCCTTTCCCACGTCTGCAACCCACAGGTCACCGGACTCGGGGTCGAAGTCGAAGCGCCACGGGTTGCGCATGCCGTACATCCACACTTCGGGCGCCGCACGCGAGCCGTCCGGGGTGACGCCGTCCACGAACGGATTGTCATCGGGAACCTCGTACGGCGCATCACCGCCGAGGGTGGGACGGATACGGATCATCGACCCAAGGAATGTCGCCGGATCCTGACCATTCTTGGCGCCGATGCCATACCCGCCGTCCCCGAGCCCCCACCACAGCAGGCCGCCGTCATCGAGATACACCCGGCCACCGTTGTGAGATGTCTCCGGCTGCGGCACCAACAGAATTTCTTGCCCCGGCGTCTCCGCCGTGCCGTCGGCGTTCATTTTAAACCCCATCAGCCTGGTCGCATCGTCGGACGCCCGCGTGTAGGCCATGTACAACTCGTCCTCGTCGGCCGACAGGTCCATGCTCAGAAAGCCGCTTTCGCCTTCGGTTTCGGCGACGTCGTCCGAGACGTCGACAACCACCCTCGGTTCGACCTTGCCGGCGGGGTCGATGCGTGTCACCACACCGGTGCGCTGACCGACCAGCAGGGTTCCATCCTTACTCCCCACCAACTCGGTGGGTTGCGGCAGGCTCGCCACCTCGACCGCTTCCACCTCGACCGCCACCAACGGCGATCCGTAGTCGTCGGCCTGGGCGACATCCCGATCGGCGCACGCTGCCAGCGGAACCAGCAGCGTCAACGCGGCCACGAGCGTGAACTGGCGTCTACCGGGGAAGGTCACGGCGCCAAGGTACAGCTGCCTTCGGGGTGTGCCGCCATCCCTGCCCGACCGTCGGCAACCTCGGGCAAGGGCCCCGCCGCCATCTCGAGCTTCGGCGACTCGTGAGTGGGTCGGCGGCCTTCACCCGCATGGCGGCGTTGGATCTCCTCCCCTACCTCGCCGCAGGGCTGTTGTTGGTCGCTGGGGCGTCGAAAGTGCGCCACCCCGACACGATGGCCGATGTACTCGCTGCCATCGGGCTGACCTCGGCTCGTGCGCCACTGGTGTTGGGCGTGCTCGAGATTTTGCTGGGCGCAGGTGCGCTGGTAGTCGGCGGCTTCGTACTGTGGGGCTTGATCGCTGCGGTCTACCTGGCGTTTGCAGCACTGCTGGCGCTACTGCATCGCAACGGCGCCAACATCAGCTGCGGGTGCTTCGGCCGGACGTCGACGCCGATCGGGCCGCGGCAGGTCGCCGCCGACCTGTTGAGGGCGGCGCTTGCGGCCGTCGGCGTGTTCGTCGCCACCCCCGGCCTGATCGATGCCGACCGCAGCCACGCGATCACGGCGCTCCTGATNNGCCGCCTCCACACCGGCTAAGACCCCAGAGGGGATACGCCAAGGTCGGCGTCCTGCCCCGAGGCAGCGTCCGGCACACCGCAGGCCCAACCCCGCTCACTCAGGAGCAGGAACCCGTCCGTGGGCGGCATCCCCGTACAACCCTTCGGCCCACTCCAAATAGTCGGGCCCAGTGCGCAGGTGGTGGCCCCCGTCGGCGCCGACGGTCTCGCCGGTGATGAACCCCGACTCGGGCCCACACAAGAACCGGATCAGCGGCGCCACGTCGTCCACCTCACCGAAGCGACCCAACGGGGTGTTGGTCAGGTAGCTCTGCCCTACCGAGGAGTCCTCCTCGATCATCGCCACCAACTCGGTGCGAATGATCCCAGGATTGACCGCGTTGACGCGCACACCCGCCTGACCCAGTTCGTCGGCGGTCACCTTCACCAGCATGTCGACCCCCGCCTTGGCCACCGAATATGGCGCCATGAACCGGTGGGTCAGCCGGCTGGCCACCGACGACACCGCCACCATCGATCCGCCGCCGTTGCGCACGATCGCCGCTCCCGCCTCCCGAAACGTCAGAAAGACCCCGGTGAGGCTGACACCGATCACGCGGTTCCATTCGTCGGTCGAGGTGGCCACCACCGGCCCCATCGTGCCGTCGCCCGCCGACGCCACGGCGATGCGCAGCTGTCCCTCGGCGTCAGCCAAGCCAACAGCGGCCGCCACATCAGCATCAGCGGTGACATCTCCTGCGTAGGCGCTCACCCGAACGCCCTCAGGTGCGTTTGCCCGCAACACGACGGCTGCGGCCTCCAGCTTCGCCGCAGTTCGTCCCATCAACGTGACGTCGGCACCGTCGGCGACCAACGCAGCAGCCGCCGCCAAACCGATGCCGCTGCCACCACCGGTGATCAGCGCCGCCGTCCCATTCAGCGGCAGGCAGGCGGTTGGGTTTTCAGACATGGCAGCTCTCCCCAAGAGTTCAACGAAGCGAATCTAACCGTGACCACCATGATGAGACCTCCCGAAGCATCGGCAGAGCTGGTGTGAAGTCACATCAACCCCTGAGCGGTCTCTCATCGATATTGCCAAGGCCTCGAATGCATGGAGTACGTATCACCTTCAGGAACTACCCTGCCTCGCCCCGGTCTGACCACCCCCAACCCGAGCGCGAGGCTCGATATGAAGCCGATAGCAAATGCCCCAGCGCAGGCAACCAACCGACCTGTCACTCCCACGAGGCCACGCACGCGCCTCGAAGCTGCAATTGACGCCCTCATGGAACGCGCCTCGACATTGCCGGACGAGGCTGTCACCAAAGCATGGGCGGCCACCAAGCTGGCCGGCTTTCTGCCGGTGTTGCCGGCGTTCGCCGCAGCCATGTTCGGAACGCTGCCGCTGGACACCGCCGCCAACCGGCGGCGCGCGCAGCGGCTGCCGGGAGCCCTCTCGGCGAGTGACCCCACTGTGCTGGGCAACAACATTCATCTCGACCCCAACGAGTGCTATGTCATCACCAGCGATCTCCACAGGAGCCTCCCCGGCGCCAGAGACTGGCCTCGCATGCAACGTACCGATCGGTTGTACGGCGTGCTCCTGGACCATTACGGCGAACACGGCTGGGGGCTCGTCGAGGCCGGCGACGTCGAAGATCTGTGGATGGTCGGCGGTTCGGCCGTCGGTGCCGCCATCGATGGCCTTCGACTTCTCGGCGCGGCGCTGTGGCCGATCGACCAACGGTTCAGCCACGCCGCAGCCCGCAATCAGGTTCGCCAGATCGTCAACAATCACGCAGCGACCTACGCCACGATCGCCGACCAGTTTGCCTCGCAGGGGCGTTATTGGCGCATCAGCGGGAACCACGACGACTCGCTGAGCCGACCGGAGGTCGCCTTGGCCCTGCGCCTGATCATCCCCGGCTTTGCGGTACAGGATCTGATCTCGTTGGGAGAACCAGGGGAAACTCCCGAGGCGGTGCTGACCCACGGTCACCTCACCGACCCGTGGAACGGCCCCCGGGGTGCCTGGAGAGGCCGCATCGTCACCTGGCTGGCCAACTCGATCGCCGACCTGCGCGGGCACGAGCTGGGCATCACCGGCAGCGAAGCCCGGGAAGCCCTCCTGGGGGGGCGGGCAGGTAACCGGCTGCGGTCGATTCGGGGCCCATTTTCGATGGATCGGGATCAGTTCACTCTGAACGAGACGGAAATTCACGAAGCATTCGCCGATTGTTTCGGCGAGGAGGCCGGACCATGGCTGGTGCTGGGCCACACCCATGTCCCCGGAGACGGCCCGTGGGACCCGGGCACCAACAGCCGCTACCGGCGCTACGTCAACGCCGGTTCAGGGGTGGGCGAACGGTTCCTGACCGCTGTCGAATGGGACGGCACGTCGAACGATCGCCGTCCGGTCCTCATGGCCTATGCACGTCGCTCGGACGTGGAGGTCCCGCCCGCAGTCACCGACTCCACGGACCCCGCCCACCGCATCGCCGTTCGACCCGGGCCGATGCAGACCATCGGAAGCATCGATGGCGAACCGGTCGTCAAGATGGAACTTCGGGCCCCGGCAACCCCCGCACACGGGTAAGACGGCAATGGGCCACACCGGCATCGCCCAGCACCGGGCTGTCGCGGTCGGTCAACGGCCCGAGTGACCAAAGCCGCCTTCGCCACGTTCGCTGGGGGACAGTTCGTCCACCGGCACCAGCGTCACGTGAGCGACCCGCTGCACCACCAACTGCGCGATGCGGTCGCCCCGCTTGACNNCGGTAGCCGGCGTCGATCAGTCCCGGGGCGTTGGTCACCGTTACCCCCGACCGCAGCGCCAGCCCGGATCTGGGTAGCACAAACCCGGCGTGACCGGCCGGGATGGCCACAGCAAGGCCGGTCGGAACCAATGCACGTCCGCCGCCCGGATCGAGGGTCACATCGATCGTCGAGCGCAGATCCAGCCCGGCATCGCCCGGCTTCGCATAGGCCGGCAGCGCCAGGTCGGGATCGATCTGGCGAACCTGCATCTCCAGAGGGCCGACCTCCCCCGCGCCAGGCTCACCGTCCGGATCGTTGGGTGCCAGGTGGGTGTCGGATTGAACGATCGCGTCATTCGCCATGGTGCCATCATGGCCGCCGAATCACGACCTGCGCCCACTGGGCGTACGATCCACGTTGTGCTCATTTGGATGGACCTTGAGATGACCGGTTTGGATCACACTTCCGATGTCATCGTGGAGATCGCCACGCTGGCGACCGACGACGATCTGAACATTGTCGCTGCAGGACCGGACCTGGTGGTTCACCAGCCGCCGGAGGCCATGGCCAACATGGACCCGGTTGTGGTGAAGATGCACACCAGCTCCGGCCTCCTCGATGCCATCGCCGAGTCCACGGTCACCCTGGAGGAGGCGGGCACCGCCACGTTGGACTTCATCAGGACCCACGCCCCCAAGGCCCGAACCGTGCCTCTCTGCGGTAATACGATTGGAACCGACCGGCGCTTCCTCGCCGCCTACCTGCCCGAGATCGAGGAGTACCTGCACTATCGGTCGGTTGATGTCTCGACCATCAAGGAACTGGCCCGCCGGTGGTATCCCCAGGCCCTCTCCGACCTGCCTCGAAAGGCCACCAGTCACCGGGCCCTCGATGACATCTTGGAAAGCGTGGAGGAGCTGCGCTACTGGCGCTCCAAGGTCTTCCTGCCAGTGACTCAACCCACCGACTGAGCCCAGCCCGCGTCGACGGCGCTACTCAGACGGAACGGACGGACACCGCTGGGCGCTCACCTGGGACGCCGAGCCACACCTGAGTGCCATCGGGGGACCTGGTCAGTTCACAAGGACCGTGAAAGAGCTGGGATCGGTACTCGGTCTCAAAGCGGCCCCCGGCTCCGACCGATTCGACGGCTCCGCATTCGGTGTCCTCCCACGCCGTCCAGATCACCGAGTTGTTTACGTGGTTCAGCACGTCAATGTCACTCCGGCGGATCGGCCAAAGATGTGACGTCGATCCGTCGGGAGGCTCCAGGTGGGTCAAACCGATGGGGACCCTCCGCCTCGGATCGGCAACGCCCGGCAGCCCGGACAGACGGGTGGGACGCCCGCTGATCGGGTCGACCGACGCCCACAGGGTGGCCAGACGAACGCCGGCACCACACTGACCGGTCAGGTCGATCCGCCGCTCGGCCCACACCCGACCCGCTGCCGATGCCCACGTCGAGACGGAAAGCGTCTCCGCTGCCACCGGCCAGCGCTGCACCTCCAGGACGGTGCGGCGAACGACCCACACCGCACCCGGGGCCGGTTCCATGGGCACGTCGAGGTCCCAGAGCGCCACGTCGCAGAGCCGAACAATCGTGTCGAGACGAGCTCGACGGTCGGGCTCGCAACCGGCGGGGGGCACCCGCAACGTGACGGTCGGTCGGTCGGACTGGCCGAGAGGAGCATCCTGCACGCGCCGCAAGCTATCGAACCGATCAACCCGGAAGCTCGGCACGGATCGGGGGCCCGGTTCGAAAGATATTCTTGTAAAGAGGTTGACGGGGTGGCCGCCAAGTGGTTTTCTCATCTGGTTCCACCCTGGACGTTCGGTCCTGGACACCCCTGCGAAAGGTCAGCCATGTTTGCATCCGCCTTCAACGTAGCGATCCGGCGATGCAACGCATCGGCACATCGCACGCTGGGCGAGATGTCCGGGCGTTCGTTGGCAACCGTTGTCCCCGGCACGTGGCACGCCAAGGCGTCCTACTCGCTGCACGCCGGGACCAAGCCGGCCGACGCCTACGCCAACCCGATTGACGTCGGGATCCGACTGCCACGAGGTGCTGATTGATCCAACAGGATCAACCAAGAACCTCCACCGNNAGGCGGCCTTTCTGCATTTTCGCAGCGAGTCACCCTGCCCCCGATCCCGCTGCCCCCGATCCCGCCAAATCCATCCCTGCTCCCGATCCCACTCCGAGAAAGAAACAAAGATGTCTGTCACCGAACTCGCTCGTCACGAAGCAGCCCAACCCGTTCCAGTCCTGGACGCGGGCACTCCCGGATGGGAGGTCATGGCTGCCTGCGCCGCCTCCACCAGCGAGGTGACCCGGTTGTTCTTCTCCGACGACCTGGCCGACATCGCCGTGGCCAAGAGCCTCTGCGCCGGGTGCCCGGTGCTCACCGACTGCTTGGAGACGGCGATCGCCCGCAACGAGCAGTTCGGCGTCTGGGGCGGCCAGCTGTTTGTGGGCGGCAAGGTTGTCCACTTCAAGCGGGCGCGAGGCCGCCCACCCAAGGTTCCCCGGCCAGAGGAGCACCTGCCCCAGGTGCCGATCCCCGAACACCTGCGGGAACAGCTCAGCGCCTGAGCCGGGCGCGAAGGGGTCGGGGCGGCTGGGGGCGGTACCGTGACATTCGTGAGCGGAACCACCCCCACCCCCGATTCCCCTCCGCCCGAGGGCCCGGCAACCCCCCAGACGGACTCCAGCAACGCTCCGGAGGGCGCCGCCAAGGCGCCACCCGGGTCAAGCCGTTTGCGGCTGTCCGGCCGTGATATGGCTGCCATCACGGCCGTCTCGCTCGTCATCGCGTTCGCCATTGCCATCGCTGTCGTCACGTTCACCAACAAGGGGTCCAGCGACGCGGTCCCGGACGAGGAGTTTCTGACACCCCAGGACACCGGAGCGGCAGCGGGTTCGCTGGAGGTGGGCAACCCCGTGCCCAACCTCGACCTGAAGTTGTTCGACGGCACCACCACCACGCTTGACGACCTACTCGACCGCCCCATGGTGGTGAACGTGTGGGCTTCCACTTGCACGCCATGCCTCCGGGAGATGCCCGATTTCGAGGCGGTCCACCAGGACCTGGGGGACAGCGTGAGTTTTGTGGGCATCGATTCGGGGGAGTCCAAGGCCGACGGGCAGCCATTCGCCGACAAGTTGGGCATCACCTATCCGCTGGCCGAGGACCCCGAGCAGGTCCACTCCAACGCGCTCGACCTGGTGGCGCTACCGATGACGCTGTTCATCAACACCGACGGCACCCTGGCCCACCGCCGGCTCGGGGCCATGGACGAGGCTGCGCTGCGGTCCAACATCGAGAAGTACCTCAAGGTCCCGTCGGCATGAACAGATCCCGTGAGGCCAGGTCTCCGGGGTGCCGGCGCTGATGAACGCGCCCTTCGCCTGGGCCTTCGCCACCGGTATGGCCGCCACGGTCAATCCCTGCGGTTTCGCACTGCTACCCACCTACCTCACCTACTACCTCGGGCTGGACGAGACGTCGGAGGACGAGCGCCCATCCACGGCCACGTCGATCGCACGGGCCCTCAAAGTGTCGGGTGCGATGACCGCCGGGTTCCTGGTCGTGTTCGGCACCATGGGGCTGCTGTGGGGCTCGCTCCGCAGCGTTCTACAGCCCAACCTGCCGTTCATCACGATCGGAATCGGCACCCTGGTGGTCGTTCTGGGTGTGGCCATGCTGGCGGGATATGAGCCCACGGTTGGGCTGCCCAAGCTGGAACTGTCGGTGGGCAATCGACAGCTGACGTCGATGTTCTTCTACGGCATCAGCTACGCAGTGGCATCGCTCAGTTGCACGCTGCCGCTGTTTGCCGGCGTGCTCACCTCGACGCTGGAGACCTCCAGCCCGGTCGCTGCCGGACTGGTCGTGGCCACCTTCGGGTTGGGCATGGGCCTCCTCCTCGCCGTGTTGACCATGGCGGTGGCGCTTGGTCGCACCTCCATCGTGCGCAACATGCGCAGGGTGCTTCCCTGGATTCAACGGATCTCAGGCGGCCTCCTGGTGATCGCCGGGCTCTTCGTGGCGTACTACGGCTGGACCGAGTACCGCATCACCCGGGGCGACCGCATCGAACGCGGGCTCAGCGTGGCTGCTCAGGACTGGCAGGGCAGCGTGCAGACCTGGGTNNTCGTGATCGCCGCAATCACCTGGATCACCATCGGCCGTCTCCGAGGTAAAACCGCACTGAACAAGCCGGTCGCCGATGCCGGCTCCGACGGTCAGGGTGCCAACCGGTCGACCCGCCATGCACCGTCCAACGAACGGTAACGAAACCGGTCGTGCAACCGGGCATGGCGACCCTGCCAGAACTCGTAGGTGTACGGCACCAACCGATAGCCAACCCACTGGCGCGGCCTTGGAATTTCGCGGCCCTCCCACTCCTGCTTCAGTCGTTGCACCGTGGCATCCAACACAGCCCGGTCAGCCACCACCTCGCCTTGGGGTGATGCCGCCGAGGCCAGCTGTGAGTCACGCGGCCGGGTCCGCCAGTAGGCGTCAACCACGTCATCGTCGAGCAACTCCACGTCGGCATCCACCCTGACCTGGCGGTGCATGCCCAGCCAGCTGAAGAGTGCCACGGCCACCGGATTGGCGGCAATCGCCTGGCCCTTGGCGCTGTTGCGATTGGAGTAGAAGACCAACCCCCGCTCATCCAGGTCGCGCAGCAGCACGTTCCGGGCACGGGGGCGCCCCTCGCCGTCGACCGTTGCCAGCACCATCGCGTTGGGCTCAGCATCACCTGCCTCTGCGGCGTCGGCCAACCAACGACGTAGCTGCACCACCGGATGTGGTGCCAGGTCAGCGCGCGACAGCGAGCCGACGTTGTAATCCACACGACCCGCGGTGGGGTCCGTGCCTGCTCCTGGGGTCGTCATCGGCACAGTCTTCACGCTCGGATGCGCTGCGGCCAGGCCAATGCTTCTGTGGCGCAGATCGGAACCACCGTCATACTGGATGGGTGTCAGCCCTCGTCGCAGCCACAACCGCGCACGCAACCGGTTCGATCGATGCCGGCTCGTCTGCGGACGCCTTGTCGCTCGGGCGGCACCGGATCTGGCCACCGGTGGTGCTGGCGCCGATGGCAGGCGTCACCGACACCCCCTACCGCGTCATTTGTTCACGGCGTGGTGCGCCGCTGTGCGTGAACGAGATGGTGACGGCCCGCGCCATCGTTGAGCGCCATGCCCCCACGCTGGCCATGCTGGATCATCATCCCACCGAGCCGTTGCGCTCACTCCAGTTGTACGGCACCGATCCGCACTACCTGAGCGAGGCGGTGCGTTACCTGGTGGCGAACCGGCCGCTGGATCATCTCGACCTCAACTTCGGCTGCCCCGCCCCCAAGGTGACCCGCCTGGGCGGAGGCGCCGCATTGCCCTTCAAGCGGCCGCTGTTCGCACGAATGATCCGCTCAGCGGTCGAGGCCGCCGGGTCGATCCCGGTCACCGTGAAGTTTCGCATGGGCGTCGACGAGCAGCACCTGACCTTCCTCGACGCCGGCCGCATTGCCCAGGACGAAGGGGTGGCCTGGGTGGCGCTGCACGCCCGCACCGCCGAGCAACTCTATGCACCGAGCGCGCGCTGGGAGGCCATTGGCGAGTTGGTGGCAGCACTGGAGGTCCCGGTGCTGGGCAATGGCGACATCTTCGAGGCCACCGACGCGTTGGACATGATCGATCGGACCGGGTGCGCCGGAGTGGTGATCGGGCGCGGCTGTTTGGGAAAGCCATGGCTGTTCTCCGATCTCCGAGCCGTTTTTGAAGGCGTCGAGGTACCTCCGCCTCCAACGCTGGGCGAGGCGTGCGCCACCGCCCTTGAGCACGCCGGCGAGGCGGTGGCGTGGCGAGCCGGGCATGAGGCCCTGCCGCCCAGGCGTAGCCGAGCCGCTGCTCGGCGTGCCCGCACGCCCCAGAGCGCTGAGAACCGGGCCATCACCGCGTTCCGCAAGCACCTCAGCTGGTACCTCAAGGGCTACCCCACCGGTGGCGAGGTGCGACGAGCTGCGTCGCAGGTGAGCACCCTTGCCGATGTTGAGGCGTTGCTTGGCTCACTCAACCCGGCTGCCGAGCTGATTCCCGGCAACGAACGGCTGGTCCGCTCCCATTCCGGCGGTCCGCGTCGGGTCGCGCTGCCCGATGGCTGGCTGAACGACTCCGAGGAGGATCCCCGCCTCGACCCGGCGGCCGAGGCCTTCACCTCGGGTGGCTGACCCGGTGCCGCCTCCCACCCTCGTGTTGGCGAGTGGGTCACCCCGACGGCTCGAGCTGTTGGCCACGCTGGGGCTGCATCCCGTGGTGCGGCCACCCAACGTCGACGAGGCCCGGCACCCTGACGAGGGTCCGGGCCGCTACGTGACCAGGTTGGCCGCACTCAAAGCGGGCGCCTCGGTCGGGCCCGGCGAGGTGGCCTTGGGCGCCGACACCGTTGTGGTGCTGGGGCACCGGGTTCTGGGAAAGCCGGGCGGTCCGGCCGACGCTGCGGCGACGTTGGCCCTGCTTTCCGACGGCACACACCAGGTTTTGACAGCCCAGGCCGTGATATCCCGCGCCGGTGATGGCGACCTCTCGGAGCCCCGTGGCGCCTTGTCCGCCACCAAGGTCACCTTCCGCCCGCTGAGCCGCGCCGAGATCGACTCCTACGTCGCCACCGGCGAACCGATGGACAAGGCGGGCGCGTACGCCATCCAGGGCGGTGGTGGGGCTTTCGTCGACCACATCGAAGGCCGTCGAGACACGGTGATCGGCCTGGATCTCGCGTCGACCCGACGGCTCCTCCGCATGGCCGGTGTCACCGTTCCGTGCCATCCCGAATCCCCAGAGGGTCTTGCCGCTACCCCAGCCGAGTGATGCCCCGCATGTAGGGGCGGAGCGGTTCAGGCACATTCACGGTGCCGTCGTCATTGCGGTTGCTCTCCAAGATGGCGGCCCACACCCGCGGCACGGCCAGCGCCGAGCCATTGAGCGTGTGCACCAGATGTGTGCCACCACCGCCATCACCCTTGTATCGGATGTTGGCCCGGCGCGCCTGGTAGTCGCTGAACCAGGACACCGATGACACTTCCAGCCAGGCATCGGCCCCCGGCGCATACACCTCGATGTCGATGCTCCGATGGTGGCTCTGGCCGAGATCTCCGACGCAGATGTCAACCGTGCGCCAACTGAGACCCAGATCCCGGATTCCATCGAGTGCACGGTTCAGCAACTCCTCGAACATGGCAGGCGCCTGCTCGGGGGTCGAGAAGGCCAAAATCTCAACCTTGTCGAACTCATGGCTACGGAGCATGCCCCGGGTGTCACGGCCGGCCGAACCAGCTTCGCGCCGGTAGCAAGGAGTAGCGGTCATGTAACGCAGCGGGAGGTCCGACTCGGCGAGTACCTCGTCGCGGTGCATCGACGTGAGCGGTACCTCGCCGGTGGGAATCGCCCAGAGGTCGTCCCGTTCCAGGTGATACGCGTCATCGGCAAACTTCGGGAGCTGCCCGGTGGCGGTCAGCGTTTCACTGGTCACCAACGACGGTGGACGGATCTCGACGAACGCATCGGCGTTGCGGTCCAGGCCGTACTGGGTGAGGGCCCGGCTGAGCGTGGCGCCCGCCCCGCGCAGCAGGCTGAACATGGCGCCGCTCAACTTCGTGGCCCGCTCGGTGTCGAGGATGCCCAGGTCGGCGCCGATGTCCCAGTGGGGCACACGCTGGGCGGCACCGTAGCCGGCAGGATCCGGCCCACCGCATTGGAGCACCGGGTTGTCAGCGTCGCCGGCACCATCGGGCGCTTCCGGATGGGGCACGTTGGGTATCACCAGTAACAGCGAGCGCAACTCCGCGGCGACGGCGTCCGCCTGAGCATCCAACTCCTTCTCGCGGTCCCCCAACGAGCGGCTCTCGGCCTGGAGGCCCTCGGCCTCGTCCCGTCTACCCTCCCGGAAGAGCGCGCCGACCTCCTTGGAGAGGGTATTGACCCTGCCACGCAGCTGATCTCGTTCGGCGGCCAAGCGACGCATTTCCGCATCCATGGCTGCGGCCTTGACCACGTCCGCGTCAAGGGACTCGTCCCCACGGCGGGCAAGCGCCGCCGTAACGCCGTCAAGATCGTTGCGAAGCGTGCGGACGTCCAGCATGCCGGAGACGGTAGCGGCAGGAGCGCCCTCGGTCCGAACGACTTCGGCGGTGGCCGATATCAGGTCAGGTCAACCAACCGTGGCGCCACACGCGTCTACCAGCGTGACCCACCAACGCGGCCTGGTTCGCCGTCACGGATCACAGCGACCAGCGCGCCGGGCAACCGGCCGGGTTCGGACACCGTCATGGCGGCGCCGGCGGCCTGCAACTCCGTTGACGTGCCGTACCCCCACAGCACGCCGATCGACGGCAACCCGTGGGCCGTTCCTCCTTCGATGTCGAATCGGCGATCACCCACCATCGCCGTCCGCCCCGCCGGCGCACCGCCCATCTGATCCAAGGTCCAGCTGAGGATCTGGGGCTTGTGCAGGCGGCCCCATTCATCGGCGCCACCGATCACTTCGAAGTGGTCCAGGATCCCCAGATGCCGGCACACGTCGGTTGCCATGGCCACCCGCTTGGATGTTGCTGTCGCCATGCGCACGCCGGCAGAGCCAAGATCCGCCAGCATCGCCGCAACACCCGGGTACAACGCGCTGCGCTCGAGCCCCTCGGTGGCGTAACAGCTTCGATAGGTGGCCTTTGCCTGTTCCATCGCTTCGCCTGGGACGCCGTGGGCCGACAGCGCCTCCTCCAAGGGCGGGCCGATGTCGGCCCCCAAGGCCTCCATTGGCGGTGCTTCCAGGCCAACCGACTCGATGGCACGGGCCAGGCAGTGGGTGATTGCTGGAGCGGAATCCACCAAGGTGCCGTCAGCATCGAACAACACCACCGCTCCGTTGAGGGGATCAGCGAGGTTCCCGTCAAGAGGCACTGCCAGAGGCTCCGTCGGTTCGGACATCTCACCGATCTTACGAGCAGCAGTCCGGGCACGGGCCCCGACGTTTCGTTCGCGCTGAAACTCCCGGCCACCCGAAATGCACAACACCACGCCGACTGAGTTCCCTGGCCGGTGCGAAGGTAGCGTCGTCTCCCTTGGGAATCGCCGTTGAGGTCGACGATCTACATATCCGCTACGGCGAACTCGAAGCGGTCAGCGGGCTCTCGCTGACCGCCGACTTCGGTGCCGTCACGGCGGTGCTTGGCCCCAACGGCGCCGGGAAAACCTCCACCATCGAGTGTTGCGAGGGTTATCGCCGACCAGCCTCCGGGCGGGTTCGTGTCGATGGCCTTGACCCGATCGCCGACCATCAGGCGGTCACGGAGCGCATCGGTGTGATGTTGCAGGGCTCGGGCCTACCACGCCACCAACGTCCTCGTGATGTGCTGGTGCAGTTCGCCGGCTTCTATGACGATCCTCTCGACCCGGACCAGCTCCTTGAGCAGGTATCGCTGACCCATCGCGCCCGCTCAACCTGGGGCAGGCTCTCCGGTGGCGAGCAGCAACGGCTTTCCTTGGCCTTGGCTCTGATCGGCCGCCCTCGTGTGGCGTTCCTCGACGAGCCGTCGGCCGGAGTCGACCTTGAAGGACGGTTGCTGATCCGCTCGCTCATCTCACAACTGCGAGACGACGGTGTCGCCGTCGTGCTGAGCACCCACGACCTGGACGAGGCGCAGAGCCTGGCCGACCACATCGTGATCGTCGACCGGGGCGTCGTGGTTGCCTCCGGGGCACCCGACGAGTTGCTGCGCCTTGAGTCTGGTGAGGAGGTGCGTTTCGGGGCTGATCCGCACCTCGACACCAACGAGTTGTCGCGACGCTTGGGAGTCGACGTGACCGAGCCCAGCCGGGGCGAGTATCTGGTGGCCGCCGCCGGCACCCCGCAACTGGTGGCGGCCCTCACGTCCACGCTGGCCGAATGGGACGTGACGTTGGCCGACCTCCGAGCCGGCCGTAAGCGGCTCGACGATGTCTTTCTGCGCCTGACGGGTGAGGCAAGCAGCGCAGCCGCTGGAGTAACTCAACCCGACACGCCGTCCACCACCCCCGACCGTGAGGGCCGATGAAACCCTTCCTGTCACAGTGGCGAGCCGAGTTGACTCTGGCGATGCGCCAGGGCGAGCAACTGCTGGTGTCGGTGGGCATTCCGTTGGGCATCCTGGTCTTCTTCAGCCAAATCGACGTGGTGAGCTTCGACGGCGTCAAAGCGGTGGACTACCTCACCCCGGCCACGATGGCGCTGGCCGTGATGTCGACCTCCATGGTCAGCCTTGGCATCGGCACGGGATTCGACCGCAACTACGGCGTCCTGAAGCGCCTCGGTGCCACCCCGCTGGGGCGTGGCCGCTGGTTGGCCGCCAAAGTGGCCACAGTGGCCACCATTGAAGTGGGTCAGGTGGCCATGCTGGGCGCCGTCGGTGCGGCCCTCGGCTGGCGGCCTCCCGCCACCTGGCCGCTGGGCATCGTGGCCCTTGCGCTCGGCACGGCTGCCTTCGCCGGCATCGGCCTGGCTCTGGCGGGCGCGCTTCCCGCACTGGCAAATCTGGCGGCCACCAACAGCGTGTACCTGGTGCTGCTGCTCATCGGCGGCATGGTGGTACCTCTGGAGAAATTCCCCGGCCCGCTCGCCGCCCTGGCTCATGGCCTTCCCGCAGCGTCACTCTCCGGCCTGGTCATCACCACCATGGGCCCTGAGAAATTCGCCACGGGCCCACTCTGGCTGGTGCTCACCTTGTGGGCGATCGGGGCACCGCTCGTCGCAGCCAAGACCTTTCGCTGGGACGGCTAAAGGTCTTGGCTATCCGCCGGGTGTGAGCGCCGCGTCAAGGGGCACCGTCGTCTGCGGAGGCGGTGGGTCATTGAACTCCGGGATGCCCGAGTCCACCCAGAACACAAAGACGGAGAGCACGGCGGTGTACACGATCACCGCAGCGATGGCGCCCCCGTAGAACACCCTGCTCAGCACTTTGCTCTCATAGCGCAGGTGCATAAAGAACCCGGCGACCATGAGGAACTTGATCAACATCAAGACCATCAGGATCGGACCATAGATCCTGCCGTTGTCGAGGAGTTCGGGCAGTGCGATCTCGATGGCGGTCAGCACCGCCAGCAATGCGCCAACCTTGACATAGATCATGTCGGAGTGGTGCACCATGCGATCGAGGCCGGGATCGGCCTCAAGGGTGGCCATTTCAGCGGCGGTCAGCGTGTCGTGCTCGCTGAATGGCGAGCCGGGTAGTGACTCGATGCTGGACGAACCCGAGTCTTCAGGGCTGGTGGTGCTCACGGGAGACGCTCCTACTTGATCAGGTAGACGACGGTGAAGATGAGAATCCACACCACATCGACGAAGTGCCAATACAAGCCGATGATCTCCACCGACTCGGCCTTGGATTGGGGGATCCGGTCCTTGAACGACAGCACCAGCAACGTCAGCAGCATCAGGATGCCGAAACTGACGTGGACACCGTGAAACCCGGTGAGAGTGAAGAATGCCGACGACGACACGTTGGTCGTGTAGCCGAAACCCTCCCTGACGAACTCGGTGAACTCGTACACCTGACCACCGATGAAGATCGCACCAAGAAACGCTGTGGTTCCCAGCCAGAGCCGCAGGCGGTGATGGTCACCGCGTGCGATTGAGGTCACCGCCAACACCATGGTCAGCGAGCTCATAAGCAACACGAACGAACTGGCCGAGGTGAACGCAATGTCGAACACATCGGAGATTCGCTCGGTGGACCCGGAGATGCCAGGTGCAAGCGGGCGGTTCTTGTACAGCAGGTAGGTGGAGATCAAGCCACCGAAGAGCATGCAGTCCGAGCCGAGAAACACCCACATGCCCAACTTCTCGTTGGAGACGCCGGTGCCGGTGTCATGGACCGCTCCATGACCGTGGCCGGCCTCGGAGCCGTCAGCGCCCGCAGTGATCGTGGCGGTATCAGACATTGGCGGGCTCCTCGGTTGCAACCTTCGCGTCGCTCACCTGCATGTCGGCGGCAGCTGCGTCGGTTGGCTCGTCCTGATCCGACCCGTCGGAGAGGGCCGTCTCGGCATCCTCGGAGGGGCCGACGTCGTGGTGCGCATCGTGAGCTGTATCGACGTCATCGGGTGGTTCCAACGCCCAGCCGACCATGCCGGCGATGACCAGCGCAGCGCCGAGCACGGCAAACCACAGGTTGAAGATGACCCCGTAACCGATGAACGGCAGGCCCGAGGCCAGCAGGATGGGCTGGTAGGACGGCGACGGAAGGTGCACGCCGACCGAATCGCCCTTCTGTGCGACATCCTCGATGTTTGCGATACGCACCGGGCGGCCGTCCTCATCGTGGCCGTACTTCAGGTACCAGGCCTCGTCGAGCTCGTGCA